>Ga0182742_1003477_pt1 | contig 15372 bp, 11 predicted proteins | sample eDN5th37CBELigMG_FD_128880 | JGI IMG/M metagenome (GOLD analysis project Ga0182742, IMG submission 128880) | Enriched Miracle-Growth compost microbial communities from Emeryville, California, USA - eDNA 5th pass 37_C BE-Lig MG (version 2)... ...
AATGGAGGCTTGAGGATGCAACTGTAATGCTAGTCTCCGAGCGTCAAAACCACCGGCCCAGGCCGCCTGCAGGCCGCATCCACCTCTCCACCACCCAAGCAAGCAGCTTTCGCAGAAGTCTCCAGGGAGGCTGCCGGACCGACGCCGAGTGGGCGAGCGCGCAGGCGTTCCTGCCCCCGCCCTCGCCCCGCGCACGGCCGCGGCGCTGGGCGATGCGCCTGCTGCTCGACGCAGTGCTCTATGTGCTGCGCACGGGCTGCGCCTGGCGGCACCTGCCGCGAGACTTCCCGCCCTGGCAGACCGTCCTGCGTTGGTTCCTTCGCCTTGCCCGCTCGGGTGCCTTCGAGCGCATGGCCGAACTTGACCACCGCGATTTTGCAAGTAGCTGATCTGGCTTGCAAAAACCGGGAAATTAGAGGCGCGTGGCACCACGCCGGGGGCGGCCCCGGCGCTTTGGTGCTGGGGCTGGGTTGGTCGGGGTTGGCGCCGGCTGTGGGATGCCTTGGATCTGTGGTGGGATGGCGATACCGCAGGCCCGGAGCACGACCGAGGCGGTCGGCCCGACATCGGTGCGGACCGTCCAGGTCTTGCCGCCCTGGATCACCTCCGCCTGCTGCAGCCGATCCAGGTCGCGCAGCACGCCGTCTCAACCCGAGGTGAAGCCCACGGCCCGGCAGCGCTCGACCAGTTCCTTCTGCAGCACCAGCGCCAGGAAGGAACAGAAGACATGGCCGCGGATGGCGACGTCGGAGGTGCGCCCCGTCCTCCCGGCGGTTCTCAACGATCTGCGATAGGTGCGGGGCCCGGAGAGCTTGAGGCGGAAAAACACGGCGCTCCAACCAGAGCTCCACGCATCAGCGCGATCCGCCACTGAAAAGTGCGCGCCACATAATCCCACGTGACACCACAATTTCATCATCAGACCCGCGCTGAGGGTGAAAAGCTCCATGAAATCAGGCCCCCAAGATCGTGAGCCCGCGTTTCACCGTCCAACTTGATGTGGTGGATGCCCCCTGCTCCGCGGCATCAGAGCGCCATACCGTGGTGGTCTCGAAGCGAGACCACGAGGGAGAGAGGGCATCCATGGACCAAGCTACCACGATGGGGCTGGACCTGACGAAGAATGTCTTTCAAGTGCACGGCGTCGATGTGGCAGGCAAGGTCGTGCTGCGGCGCAAGCTCCGCCGGGCTGCGATGCTGGAGTTCGCCGCTGCTCTGCCGCCGGCTCTGGTCGGCATGGAGGCCTGCGGTGGGGCGCACTACTAGGCACGCGGCTCACGCGCCTCGGCCATACAGTGCGGCTCATGCCGCCGTCCTACGTGAAGACCTATGTCAAGCGCGGCAAGACGGACGCGGCGGACGCCGAGGCGATCTGCGAGGCGGTGACGCGCCCGACCATGCGCTTCGTTCCGGCCAAGACCGAGGTCCAGCAGGCCTGCCTGGTCGAGCTCAGGAGCTGCGATCTGCTGGTGCGTCAGCGCACCCAGGCCACCAACGCGCTGCGCTCGCACCTGGCCGAGTTCGGCATCGTGGCCGGGCTGGTTCCAGATCCGCACAGCTTCGCCTCAGCCCGGCACTTCACGGCCTGGCTCGGCCTGACCCCGAAACCGCACTCGAGCGGCAGCAAGGAGCGCCTGGGGCGGATCTCCGCCGGTTGCTGGTGCCTGGCGCCACTTCCCGCCTGCGCCATGCCAGGCACAACCCGGAGGCGGCGACTGGGCAACACGCCTGCTGGCGTGCCGACCGTTCAAGGTCGCAGCCGTGGCACTCGCCAACAAGATGGCCCGTATCGTCTGGGCGCTGCTGACCAAGGGAGGGGTCTACCGCGCATCTGTGGCCGCCGCTTGAGCGGCCGCGTCCGAGCGCGCTGGGCACCGCGCCCGGCGGGGGCCAAGGTGCTGAAGGAGCGATGACAGCGAGAGACCGGCGAGCCGGAGACGAGAGAGGCCGTCTGACCCGATGCGCCCTTCCGGCCCTCGTTCCGCGCAGCTCATCGGGGCCTGCGGCCAGACCGGCCGCAATCTGAGGCCGGACACTTGACCGCGCCCGTGCTCTCGCGGACGGTGCTGCAGATTCGCCTTGACCCGCAGGGGGCATCCACACACGGGTCAGACTGTCCACCCCGAGGGCTTGGCGGCAATGGCGGTGGTTGGCCTTGCTGTCGTAGCCCACGTCGGCGAGGAGCTGGTCGAAGGGCAGGCGGGCGGCGGCCGCACTCGCCAGCGGCGGCAGCTCGGTGAAGTCGCCGCATGGTCCTGGCCTGACCTGCTGGGCCAGCAGGATCTGTGGCGCGACCCACATGGCGAAGGCCCATTTCAGCCTGGCGTGAGCGTGCCCTGGCCAGCACGCTCATCGAGCGGCTCGCTACCCAAGCGGACCGCCACTTCCCGGACCCGGCGGCCTGGGCAGCGCATCTTGAGCGGTCTGGTATCCACGGCCTGGCGGGTACCTCGCCCCGGCGCGGGTCGCCACCGAGGAGGCGCTCTGGGGCGCGATCCAGGCGCATGGCCTGCTGCCGCAGACGGTGATCGTCAGCGACGATGCTGGCCAGTTTCTGGTCGGCGAGCACGCCCTGTGCTGGTGCATGCCGAGCGGCTCGTGCATAAGCTCGACGCCTTCACCGACCAGCAATGGGTTGCGCAGCAGCGGCTGCGCGCGCTGATCTGGTGGTTCTATGCCGACCTGAAGGCCTATCGACGAGAGCCCAGCCGGCGTCGGCGGGCCGAGTTGCGCGCCCGCTTCGACCACATCTTCCAATGTCGCACCGGCTTCGTCATCCTGGACCGGCTGCTCGAGCGGTTGCACGCCAACAAGCTCGATCTGCTGCGGGTGCTGGATCGTCCCGAGATCCCGCTGCACACCAATGGCTCGGAAACCGACCCCCGCGTCCAGGTGATCCGGCGCAAGGTCAGCGGCGGCATCCGCAGCGACATCGGCCGCGACTGTCGGGACACCTTCCTCGGCCCGGCCAAGACCTGCGCCAGGCTCGGCCTCAGCTTCTGGGATTACCTCGGCGCCAGGCTCGCCGTCCCGGACCAATCCGCGATCCCATACCTGCCCGACCTCATCCGAGGCCGCTGCCAGACAGCCTGACCGCCCCGGCTTTTGCCCCTGTTGCCACTCAGCAGCCTCGGCCGCTTCGTCCCGTTCTTCTCTGTTACTACCGCTCCCGCGCATACTGTCCGCTGCGGAGTGTTCCGATCAGCCATGGTGCGGGGGAGTGACGATTTTCCCGTTGAAAATTGGGAAGACAAAATGTGGCCGCCTGGGGAAACGGAAAGGCTTTGGTCTACGCGACGCGATAGCGCCTTCGCTGATATCGGTCAGCCTACGGGCAGCCTCGCGCGCTGCCTGCCAGGTGCTCATCAATCGGAATCGGTCAGCGCACCATGAAGAAAGACGGCGACGGCGTCCCGGACACGGGCGGAAATCTCCGCCTCATCGGGCGGACCACGGAGGCCAAGCAGCATCTTGTTGTGGATCGTGCCAATGGCCATGCCGAAAAGCATACTGGCAGCATCCCTCGGATTGGAGACCCTCAGTCGCCCTTTCCTGACTTCCGCCGAGATGCGGCGTTCGAGCGAACTCGCGCCGCGGCCCAGACCAGCCCGGTGGAATGCATCTGCGAGCTCAGGCGAGCGGTTCACCTCGGCCACGATGAGCCGGTAAATCCCGCTTTGGCGCGGCGCGAGGAGATGGCACGCGGCCACTTCCAGCATGCCGGTCAATGCTTTCTCTAGATCAGGCTCTTCCTCCAACTCCGTATCGATGTGGAGCGGCGCCAGATAGCCCTCGATCACCGCCTCGAACAGGGCCGCCTTTGAAGGAAAGATCTGGTAGAGCGTCCGCTTGGACATGCCGGCGGCACGCGCAACATCATCCATATGGGCGGCGGCATAGCCCTCGCGCAGGAAGACCGTTTCGGCAGCCTCGCGTAGGGCCTGGTAGCGCTCGTTCTCGGAGAGGCGGCCTCGCTGGAGAGCCGTGACCTGCATGCTCATCCGTGCCACACCCTCCGGACAAAGGCATCGGCCATCATCGAGCCGGAGCGCAGAGGCTGGCGGTAACCCATAGCTACTCTCCCGGTTCCAGCACGGCCTCTGGAGCGGCTGATGCTTTCCTCGTCGCCTCAGCCCTCGGCTTCGTGCGGAACAGGCGCAGCACGACAAGGAAGAAGACCGGTACGAAGACGATGGCAAGCGCGGTGCCGGCGACGACACCGCCAAGCACGCCGGTGCCGATGGCGTTCTGCCCGCCTGCTCCAGCTCCTGTGGAGATGGCCAGCGGCACGACACCCAGGCCGAAGGCCAGCGAGGTCATGATGATCGGCCGGAGGCGCTGGCGCGCTGCATCTACGGCAGCCTCAAGCAGATCCATGCCTTGGTCGAAATTTTCCTTTGCGAATTCGACGATAAGGATGGCGTTCTTGGCCGAGAGCCCGACCGTAGTGAGCAGGCCAACCTGGAAGTAAACGTCGTTGGACAGGCCGCGTCCGAGCGCTGCCGCCACCGCGCCCAGTACACCCAGCGGCACCACCAGCATTACCGCTGCCGGGATGGACCAGCTCTCATACAGCGCCGCGAGGCAGAGAAACACGACGAGCAGGGAAATCGCATAAAGGGCCGGCGCCTGCCCGGAGGATTGCCGCTCCTCATAGGAGATGCCGCTCCAGGCATGGCCGAAGCCGGGCGGAAGCTGCGCTGCCAAGCGCTCCATCTCGGCCATGGCGTCGCCGGTGGTATAGCCGGGCGCCGGAGCACCCGCGATCTCCCGCGAGGAGATGCCATTAAAGCGTTCGAGCCGCGGCGAACCATAGACCCATTCGGTACGGCTGAAGGCCGAGAAGGGCACCATCTGCCCCATCGCATTGCGCACGAACCAGCGATCGAGGTCACCCGGCAGCATACGGGCGGAGGCGTCGCCCTGCATGTAGACACGCTTGACGCGGCCGCGGTCCATGAAGTCATTGACATAAGTCGCGCCCCAGGCGGCCGAGAGCGTGTTGTTGATGTCCGAGACGGAAAGACCGAGTGCGCTCGCATGCTCCCAATCGATGATGAGGCGGAACTGCGCCTCATCATTGAGGCCATTGGGCCGTACGCCGGCAAGTACGGGGCTCTGCGCCGCAAGGCCGAGCAGCTGATCGCGGGCAGCCATCAGCGCCGCATGTCCGTGCCCGGCCTGATCGAGAAGCTGGAAGGTGAAGCCGGTGGCGTTGCCCAGCTCCGTGATGGCCGGTGGAGCGAAGGCGAAGATCATCGCGTCGCGGTAGCCAGCGAAGCGCGCCATGATCCGCTGCGTCAGCGCATGGACGCTGTTCTGCTCCCCGCGCCGCTCCTTCCAGTCACGCAGCTTGATGAAGCCCATGCCGGAATTCTGGCCACGGCCACTGAAGCTGAAGCCATTGATGGAAAAGACCGAGGCAACAACCGCGCTCTCCTCCTCCCGAAGGTAGCGGGTGACCTCATCCAATGCCCGCTGGGTCCGCTCGGCCGTGGTGCCAGGTGGAGCGACCACCTGGAAGAAGGCGGTACCCTGATCCTCATCCGGCAGGAAGCCGGTGGGGAGGCGCAGGAACATTCCGCCCAGTCCGACGAGCAGGACCACATAGATGACCATCATGCGGAACGGCCGGCGCAGGCTATAGCGCACGCCCTTCGTGTAGCCGCGCGTGGCACGCTCGAACGCGCGGTTGAACCAGCCGAAGAAGCCGCGCTTGCCCTGACCGGGCTTATGAGGCTTCAGCAGGGTGGCGCAGAGAGACGGGGTGAAGAAGATCGCCACCAGCACCGACAGGCCCATGGCGGTCGCCACGGTGATGGAGAACTGGCGGTAGATGACGCCGGTCGAGCCGCCGAAGAAGGCCATGGGCAGGAAAACTGCGGACAGGACCAGGCCGATGCCGACCAGCGCCCCCGTGATCTGGTCCATGGAACGGCGCGTCGCCTCGATGGGCGACAGATGCTCCTCCGCCATCACGCGTTCGACATTCTCGACGACGACGATGGCATCGTCCACCAGCAGGCCGATCGCCAGCACCATGCCGAACAGCGTGAGGGTATTGATGCTGAACCCGGCGGCCTGCAGCACCGCGAAAGTGCCGAGCAGCACCACCGGCACGGCGATGGTCGGGATCAGCGTCGCCCGGAGGTTCTGCAGGAAGAGAAGCATCACCAGGAAGACAAGGACCACCGCCTCGATCAGCGTGTGCACCACGCTTTCGATGGACAGCACGACGAAGGGCGTCGTGTCGTAGGGGAAGACGGCCTCGAGTCCGTGCGGGAAGGTGGGGCGCAGACGCTCGATCGTCGCGCGCACCGCCGCCGCGGTGTCCAGCGCATTGGCGCCGCTGGCGAGCTTGATACCGATGCCGGCGGCGGGCCGGCCATTGAACAGGGTGGTGAAGTTGTAGGTTTCGCTGCCGATCTCGATCCGCGCGACGTCCCGCAGTCGCACCTGGGATCCGTCCGTGCGCACGCGGAGCAGAATGCTGCCGAATTCCTCAGGGGTCTGGAGGTAGGAGGGACCGATGATGGTGGCGTTGAGCTGCTGCCCGGCAACGGAGGGCAAGCCGCCCATCTCGCCGCTCGAGACCTGGACGTTCTGCGCGCGGATGGCCGCGGCGACATCTCCGGGCGTGAGGCCGTAATTCACCAGCTTCGCCGGATCGAGCCAGATGCGCATGGCATACTGGGAGCCGAAGACCTGGTAGTCGCCCACGCCAGGCGTGCGGCTGAGCGGGTCCTGCACCCTGGAAACGAGGAAGTCGGCGATGTCTTCCCGGGTCATCCGGCCATCGGCCGAGAAGAAGCCCACCACCATGAGGAAGTTGTTGGTGGCCTTGGCGATGCGGATGCCCTGCTGCTGCACCAGCTGCGGCAGGCGCGGCACGGCGAGCTGCACCTTGTTCTGGACCTGAACCTGCGCCGTATCCGGATTGGTGCCCTGGGCGAAGGTAAGGGTGATGACGGCGCTGCCGTCCTTGCTAGCCTGCGAAGTGAAGTAGAGCAGGTTGTCAATGCCGCTGAGCTGCTGCTCGATCACCTGCACGACGGTGTTCTGCACCGTCTCGGCCGAGGCGCCGGGGTAGTTGACCGAGATCGAGATCGCGGGTGGTGCGATGTTCGGATATTGCGCGACCGGCAATGTCCGCAGGGACAGCAGGCCGGCCAGCATGATTGCAATGGCAAGCACCCAGGCAAAGACCGGGCGGTCAATGAAGAAGCGGGCCATGAAATGCGCCTCAGCCTTTGGCGGCCTGCGAGGCGGGCACAGGGCCTGCAGGACGCGGCGCATCCTGCGCCTGTGGTGTTGCCTCGATCGCAATCACCTTTGCGCCGGGCTTCACTCGCAGGACTCCCTCGAGGATGACGCGCTCACCCTCCCGGATGCCGTCCGTCACCAGCCAGTCGGTGCCGATGGCGCGGCCGGTGCGGAGCAGGCGCTGCTCCACGATCCCCTCCGCATTGACAACATAGGCCATCGGCTCGCCGCGCGGCGTGCGCATGACGGCCTGTTGCGGCACCAGCAGTGCGCGGTCCGTGATGCCCTCCTCAATCCGGGCGCGGATGAACATGCCGGGCATCAGCAGGCCATCGGGGTTGGGGAAGACAGCGCGGAGCGTGACCGAGCCCGTCCCTGAATCGACAATGACTTCAGTGAACTGGATCCGGCCGGGATGCTGATATTCGGATCCGTCCTCAAGGATCAGCCTGGCCACTGCCTGATCGGCCGCATCGCGGCGCAGCACGCCGTTGGCGATATCCCGGCGCTGCTGGAGCAGGCTCGAGATAGGCTGCGTCACGTCCACGTAGATCGGGTCGAGTTGGGTGATGGTAACGAGGGCGGTTGCCTGATTGGCCGTAACCAGCGCACCAGGCGTCACCGAGGAACGGCCGGTGCGCCCGTCAATCGGCGAGGTGACCCGCGTGTAACCGAGATTGATGCGCGCCGCTTCCACCTCGGCGCGGGCGGCTGCAACGTCTGCCCGTGCCTGGCCCAGTTCGGCCTCGGCATTGTCCAGCATCTGCTGGCTCACGGCATTGGCGCGGACCAGGGGACGGTAGCGGTTGACCGTGAGTTCGGCTGACCTGGCCTTGGCCTCCGCGCGGGCGAGGGCCGCCTCAGCGCTGGCGAGGGCCGCCTGGTAAGGGGCAGGATCGATCTGGTAGAGCGGCTGCCCGGCCTGAACCATCTGTCCCTCGGCGAATAGGCGTTCCCGGAGCACGCCACTGACCTGGGGCCGTACCGCGGCCTCGCGAAAGGCCACGGTGCGGCCGGGCAATTCAGTCGTCACGGGCACCGCCTTATGGTGGATGGTGAGGACAGCGACTTCTACCGGTGATTGCGCTGCTGCTGCCGGATTGGCGGCTGCCTTCCGGGGCTGGTCGTCGCAGGCCGGGAGGAGCAGCAAGCCGAGGAGGGCGGCGAAGCCCAGCAAGGCTCCTCGCCGGCTGTGCCAGGCGGAGGCCCAGCAGGCGGCGCTATGATCGACTCGAAGACGCACGGTGAGCCTCGCAAAAAACTGACGAGTTTTCTTGGGGGAAACTGAGAGGTTTTCGATCCAGAGTCAAGATCAAGTGCAATGCGCCATGAGGCGGGCGGCGAAGCCTTGGACCATCGCTGCTGGGCCAAGCCGATGCAGGCCCCGATGCCAGGTGGCCTGCATGATCTGCGTCCCTGAACTGGCGCCGGGCTTGGTTAGAGAGTTGGCCTGCCGGAGAAGGTCAGTATGCCTGGATGCGGATTCCGATGAATGGCTCGATTCTGCTCATGCGGCCATGAGAACGCGCTTCCGGCGCAGGTTGTCGCCGCAGCTGGAGACGATAGGCGTTTTGGACCAGGCGGCCGGGGGCAGCGTCGGTCAGAGTGGGATGGCCAATCAGATCATGCCAATGGCCCATTGGAATCTGGCGGGTGACTCAGGGCGGCGTCGCTGCGCGATAACGGCGCCTTGGTCCAGCAACCGTCGATGGCGAGCCAGCGCCTGTCGACCCCGTGCACCTCGCCGTATCGCTGCGCCGCCACCCGCCAGAGCCGAAGGAACAGCCCAGCCCAGACCCACTTCTGAAACCGGCGATGCGGGGTCGAGCCGGAACCGATCGCGCCCGGACTTTCCACTGGCAGCCCGTCCGTGCAATGCCCCGTCAGAGTTCCGCCCAGCGGCGCAGCAGGTTGTGATAGCTTGAGGTAAGGGACAGGACGCTGGGGTGATCGTCCGGCAAGGACTGCCGCAGGCCCATGATTGCCATGTCCATATCGTAAAGGAAGGCACGCTTGCCGTCGTCCTTCACCATGGACTGGCTCCAGAAAAAGGAAGCCCAGCGGCTGCCGCGGGTGACCTTCGCCACCCGATGCAGGCTGGTGGAAGGATAGACCACCATGTCGCCCGCCGGCAGCTTCACCGTATGGGTACCGTAGGTATCCTCTATGACCAGTTCACCGCCGTCATAATCTTCGGGGTCGGTCAGGAAGAGGGTCGAGGAGACGTCCGCGCGTATGCGGAAGCCATTGGTACCCGGCACGAAGCGGATCGCGTTGTCCACATGCGCGCCGAAAGTCATGCCGACGTCATAGCGATTGAACATCGGCGGATAGACACGCAGCGGCAGTGCCGCGGAGGTGAAGAGTGGATTTCTGCCCAGCGCTCGCAGGATGATCTCGCCAAGCTCCCGGCTTACCGGGGAGTTTTCCGGGATCTGCAGGTTGTTCTTGACCTTGGCCGATTGCTCACCGGCGGTTTCCCGGCCATCAGCCCAGGCTGCTGCCTCAAGAACCTTGCGGCAATGCTCAACCTCTTCCCGGGTCAGCACTTGGCGGATCTGGACGAGCATCGGGATTGCTCCTGCAGGTTGGGACGGGCAGGCCATAGCATGGGCCTGCCCCGAACCCCATGTCCCTAGTAGACGGCTGCCAGACTGAAAATCACCGTCCGCCCCGCCGAGGGGATGGCACGGTTTCCGAACAGGGCATCGTAGTTCAGCTCATTGGTCAGGTTGTAGCCGTTGATCGCCAGGCGCCACTGCTTGCGCTCGCCAAAACTATGAGCGATCAGCGCATCCAGGCTGAAGTTCGCCGGGGCCTTGGCCGTGTTGGCCGCGTTCAGGAAAACCTCGCTGCGGTAGGTGATGCCGCCACCCAGCGTGAGTTGATACGGCGTGTCCCGGAAGGCCTCATAGGTCGTCCAGAGCGCGGCGGCGTGCCTCGGCACGAACTGCACCCGCCTGCCGACATTCCCGGCCGTGCTGGATCGCGTCGTCTCGCTGTCCATATAGGTGTAGTTGGCGTTGATCGTCCAGTTTTCAGTGATCAGGCCAGTGACCCCGATCTCCACGCCCTGGTTCCGTTGCTCGTCGCCGGACTGGGTGATGTCGCCCGTGATGGGGTCGGTCACGAAGGCATTGCCTTTCTCGATCCGGTAGAGGGCGCCATAGAGGCCGAGCCGGTTACGGAACAGGCTGATCTTCGCACCCAGCTCGTAAATCGTGTTGCGCTCCGGATCGAGACTCCTGTTCGCGGCGGTGAAGCTGGCAGGTTGGGTGGTGATGAAGGAGCCGGGCGGGGTGGTGGAAGTGGCGTAGGAGAAATAGTAGGTCTGGCTTGGCGTCGGCTCGTAGACGAGGCTGGCCCTCGGGTCGACGAAAGTGTTGTTCGAGGAGATCGCGGTCGCTGCCGCGTTGTTCCCGTAGGTCTTATACTTGATGTCGTAATTGCTGAGCCGGAAGCCGCCGATGACCGAAAGCTCCGGCAGCAACCAGACTCTGTTTGTCAGGAAGGTGCCGAGGTGGCGCTGATCCGTCTCCCGCACATTCGCGCCGGTGCCTGGCACGATCCGGAAGTTCCCGACGGCATGGCTCGGGTTGAGCAGGGTGTTCGAGCGGGTCATGTTATAAGTGAAGCCGGTCCGCTCGTCGCGCTGGACCCAGGCATCCAGGCCAAGGGTTGCCTCATGCCGGAATGGGCCGGTGCGGAAGCGCGCGACCGCCGTGGTGATGTTCTGGACACCCCAGGTTTCCTGGTGGAAGGGGTTGACGCCACCCGCATAGGACACGCGGGCCGCGCGCGCATTCGGGGAGAAGAACAACCCGGTGCAGGTCGCGTCACAGACAGGCGGTGAGGCCGCGAAGTCGCGCGTGACGTAGCCGAAGCGGGTGTCGTTGTAGAGGGTCAGCCAGTCGGTTGCGACATGCCGCAGCCGGGCCGTGACCCGGTCCACCGTGACATCGTCACGATCGGAATCGATACCGTACCAGTTCTGCCGGCGCAGGCCGAATTCCGTGATCGGCTTGCCAATGCTCTGCCCTGGCGGGGTCACGACCGGTATGCCGTAGTCGGGCACACGCCGGTCCTCGAAATGCATGTAGTCGATGGTCAGCGTCGTGTCGGTGCCGAGGCCGAAGGCGATGGAGGGCGCAATGCCGAAGCGGCCGGACTCGACCTTGTCGCGGCCGACAACCTGGTTGTAGTGCCCCATAAGGTTCAGCCGCACGGCGGAGGTGCTGCTGATCTGCTGGTTGACATCGAGGGTGCCACGGAAGAACGGTCCGAGGCCGCCGGAGATGCTGCCGCTGTAGGTGTTGCCGAGATGCGGCGTCCGGGTCGTGATATTGATGGCGCCGCCGATGGTGTTCTGGCCGAAGGTTGTCGCCGAGGGGCCCTTCAGGACCGAGACGCTTTCATAATTGAAGGCGTCGCGGCTGTAAGAGCCGAAATCGCGCATCCCGTCCACATAGACATCGTTCTGCGAGCTGAAGCCGCGGATACGGAACTGGTCGCCGTTGACACCGCCATTGCCCTCGCCAATCGAGGCGGTGATGCCGGGTACGTTGCGCAACGCCTGGTCGAGGGTGGTGACGTTCTGCTGCTCGAGAATCTCGCGCGGAACGACATTGATGGTCTGTGGCGTCTCCTGCACGGTGCCCGGAAGGCGGGACACGCCGGTGCTGCGCGTGAGGGTGTTCGGAGCCTCCTGCCCCTGGACATCAATGGTTGGCAAGGGAATGGCGGCAGCGTCGCCTGGCGGCAGCGACTGTGCCATCGCATCGCCCGAGAATGCCATGGCCAGTCCGGCGGCCATGGCGGCCTGGGAGGCTCCACCCCAAAACAGCGTCGGCTTAATCATCCCTCTTCTCACTCTCCTCGCACGCCGCAATTGCGAGTGACTCTTAATTGCATTATAGGGTGGGTGCAATACCGGTCCGACGCCAAATCCGGCTCTCGCGCATGCCTCGCTGCGGGCTTGCCATGGTACTGTGGCTCGATTGCCACGGCCTGTGGCGAAGCCGCGTTGGGTGCTGGCGGAGTCGCGCCGGTGGCGCCAAGCCGGTCGCGGCATGCGCGATGGCATCGCCATGGCTCGGCGCCTCGGCCTCGTGGCGCCACTTGTCTTCCGCCTTCCTAGCCAGGGGAGACCCAGCCAGATGTTCGCGGCTCCGCCCATCCCGCCCGGTACCGTCGCGCTCTCCGACTATGAGGCGGCTGCAAGCCAGAGAATCGATGCAAAGGCCTGGGCCTACATCGCGGGAGGCAGTGCCGACGAGTTGACGCTGCGCGCCAATCGCAACGCCTTTGACCGGCTGCGCCTGCAAAGTCGCGTCCTGGCCGATATGCAGGGCGCCAATACGAAGCTGACCCTGCTGGGGCAGGAGCTGGATTACCCGATCCTCCTGGCGCCCGTGGCCTTTCAGAAGCTCGTCCATCCGGACGGGGAACTGGCGGCCGCCTTCGGCGCCGCCGCCATCGGCGCCACCATGGTCGTCAGCACCCAGGCCAGCCAGCCGCTGGAGCGGATCGCGCAGGTGGCCAAGGCGCCACTCTGGTTCCAGCTCTATGTGCAGCCGGATCGCTGCTTCACCGAGGCGCTCATCCGGCGTGCCGAGGCTGCCGGCTACCGGGCCCTGGTCGTGACCGTGGATGCGCCGGTCAGCTTGCGCAACCGCGAGCAGCGCGCCGGCTACCGACTGCCGCCGGGCATCGAGGCGGTGAACCTCCGCGGCCTGCCACCGATGCCGCCCAACCGTGCAGGGCCTGCGGAGAGCGAGGTGTTCCGTGGCCTGCTCGATGGCGCCGCGACCTGGAAGGACATCGCCTGGCTGCGCTCCATCACCTCGCTGCCGGTGCTGCTGAAGGGCATCATGACCCCCATGGATGCGGTGCGGGCCGTGGAGGAAGGAGTCGCGGGCATCATTGTGTCCAACCATGGCGGCCGCAGCCTGGATACCCTGCCTGCCAGTATCGAGGCGCTGCCACATGTCGCCGCGGCGGTCGCGGGCCGCGTGCCGGTGCTGCTCGACGGCGGCATCCGCCGCGGCACCGATGTGCTGAAGGCTCTGGCGCTCGGGGCCAAGGCGGTGCTGATCGGCCGCCCCTATGTCTACGGGCTCGCGGTGGGCGGTCCCGTCGGCGTCATCCATGTCCTGAAGATCCTGCGCACCGAGCTGGAGATCGCCATGGCCCTGACCGGGAGGCCCAATCTCAAGGCCATTGACCGCACGGTGCTGTGGGAGGGCTGATCCCATCCGGCGCCGGCCTCAGTAGACGTCGCGCCGGTAACGGCCGCCTTCCGTCAGTTCCTCCAGGGTGTCGGCGCCGAGGATATCGGCCAGCGCGGCATGCACGCCGCCAGCCATCCCTTCGAGGCTGCCACAGACATAGATGGCCGCTCCGGCGGTGACCCAGCGGCGCAGGTCATCGGCGGCCTCCCGCAGCCGGTCCTGCACATAGACCCGCTCGGCCTGGTCACGTGAGAAGGCGAGGTCGAGCCGCTGCAGGCTGCCATCGGCAAGCCAGGCTTCGATCTCCTCACGATAGAAGAAGTCCTGTGCCCGGCTGCGCTCGCCAAAGATCAGCCAGTTGCGGTACTGCCCTGCGGCCCGCCGGGCCCGCAGATGCGCCCGCAGGCCGGCCATCCCGGTGCCATTGCCCACCAGGATCATCGGCCGGTCCGGCTCCGGCGGGTGGAAACTCCGGTTGGTCCGTACCCGCAGTGCGATGCAGCCACCGACAGGCACATGGGCCGTGAGCCAGCCGGAACCGATACCGAGCCGCCCATCCGGATGCCGCATCTGCCGCACCAACAATTCCAGCCGTCCGTCCTCCGGCAAGGAGGCGATCGAGTATTCCCGATGCGGGAGGGGAGGCAGCCGCTGGAGCAATTCGTCCGGCGGCAGGCCGGCCAGCGCGGCGATGGCCGCCGGCTCATGCGGCAGGCTCCGCTCCTCAAGCTCCTCGACGGCATCAATGCCGAGGCGCTCGGCGAAGGCTCTCACCGCAGCGGCGGAATTGCGCGGCCCGATCTCGGCGATATCGCCGGCGCACCAGTGCGGCGCGTCCTCGCAAGGCTCCAGCGCCAGATGGAAGGCTGGGCTGCCCTGGCTGCCGGGATTGAGCAGCCGGCGTTCAACCAGCCGCCACTTCCCGAAGCGCGGCGCCGACCAGACAGGCAGGTCCGCCGCTCCGGCCAGCCGCCTCAGATGATCCTGCCAGCGGCGCAGCGCCTCTTCGTCGCCGTTGTCCACCTCGACCCGGTCGAAGAGCGGCCTCCCGCCGCACTCCCGCAGCCAGTCATCCAGCCTGCGGCCGAAGGCGCAGTATTGCGTATAGCTACTGTCGCCCAGGGCCAGGACGCCGAAACGGAGGCGCGAGAGGTCCGGCGTGCCCGTCATGACCTTGCGCAGAAAGCGCGCGGCGCTGTCCGGCGCATCCCCCTCGCCAGTGGTGCTCACGACGAAAAGAGCGGTCCCCCCTGCGGCCAGGGTCTCGGCTGTCAGGGTGCCGAGCTCAGCGACCCGCGCCGCCAGTCCGCTGGCGCGGAGTGCCTCCGCACTGCGCCAGGCTAGTTCCTCGGCGAAGCCGGTCTGGCTGGCATGGGCGATGAGCAGCGCCGGCGCCGTGTCATCGGCCTCCGGCACCCAATGACGGCGCCTCCGCCGCTCGCGCAGCACCACCAGAAGGCAGAAGGCCATGTAGAGGAGCGCGATCGCCAGCGCCGCCAGCAGGCGCTGGCTGTCAGGCGTCAGGATGACCGGCATCGGGTCAGTCGAGCATGGCGGCGAAAGCCGGCGACATGTGCTCGCGCAGCCGGCCATTCTCGCGCGTCAGGAAGAGGGCGGCGATGTCGTGTTGGCGGGCATGGTCAAGTCCGGCCTCAGTCCCCAGCACGCTGAGCGCAGTCGCCAGCGCATCGGCGCGCATGCAACTTGGGTGCAGGATGGTGACCGAGGCGAGACTCTCCGCGACCGGCCAGCCGGTACGCGGATCCAGCGTGTGGCTGTAGCGCCGCCCCGCGTGCCGGAAGAAGCGCCGATAGTCGCCCGAAGTGGCGATGGCCATTTCATGCAGCGCGGCGATGATGCCGTCCTGCCCGGCTTCCTC
>Ga0182742_1003479_pt1 | contig 15362 bp, 10 predicted proteins | sample eDN5th37CBELigMG_FD_128880 | JGI IMG/M metagenome (GOLD analysis project Ga0182742, IMG submission 128880) | Enriched Miracle-Growth compost microbial communities from Emeryville, California, USA - eDNA 5th pass 37_C BE-Lig MG (version 2)... ...
CTCGCTCCACCGCCGCCGAAGCCCAAGCCAAAGCCCGGCGTCGTCGCGACCGAGAAAAACGAGAAGGGCGAACCGGCGAAGCCCGACGCCCTCGCCAAGACGGAGGGCGACGGCGAGGCCAAGCCGGCCGAGGCCCGAGCCGAGGGCGAAGGCGAAGGCGAGGCCGCGCCCAAGCCCGAGACTCCGAAGACCGAGATTCCCCTGGTCGACCGCGCCGAGTTGGTGATGGGCTCGCTTTCGGACAAGTCGCCCGACGGCTACCGCTATGAATTGCAACTGAACCAGAAGGGGGCGGGGGTTGACTCGTTCACCTCGTCGCGGTTCGAGGCCGAATTCGTCACGCGGAAGAACCCGCATCGGCCGCTCCGCCTCATGAGCCGCGACCGCGAGTTGCTCTGGCCGCCGTCGTTGGCGGTGACGCTCAGCCCGCCCGACGCCCTGGTCCACGCCACGCCTCCGGATCTCCGCGGGAAGCTCGAAGGGATCAACCCCGAGGCGCCGGAGACCGAGGACCTGCTCGACGCCCAGCTTTGGGAGGTCGTCCGCGATGATCAGGGCCGCGCGGTTCGGCCCGTCTCGCGCGCCGCCGAGGGAGATCGGCCGGCCCTCGAAGGGCAGGAGCTCGTCTTTCGGGTCACGGCCGACAACGGCGTGGTCGTCACCAAGACGTTTCGAGCCTGGAAGGACAGCGACGGCTTCGAGGTCGACCTGCGGTTCGACAGCCCGGACAAGGAGCGCCGGTTCGCCTACAACCTCCTCGGCCCCCACGGCATCCCGATCGAGGGCGAGTGGTACACCGGCACCTTCCGCGACGTCTACTTCGGCACGGTCAACAAGGGCTCGACCGAGGTTGTGACTTATTCGGCGCACGACATCGCCAAATCGCTCGAAAAGACGATCAACAGCACGGCGCTGCCGTTGCGGTTCGCGGGGCTGGAGAACCAGTACTTCGCGACGCTCGTCGCGCCGGTCCCCCCGCCCACCGGCCAGGACGATCGCCGCGACCGCGAGACCACCGCGATCGTCCTCCATCGCGACGCCCAGGCGCTACAGAGCTCGGACGTCGGGATTCGGATCAGCTCCAAGCCCATCGCGGTCGGGCCGAACGTCTCGGTGACGCACCGTTACAATGTCTTCGCCGGCCCCAAGACGACCGAGGCGCTGGCCCCCTACGGCGCCGAGGCGCTGGCGACGTATCGCAAGAGCTGGATCCCCGGTGCCCCCTGGATCGCCCGGGTGCTGATCACGCCGACCTTGTCGTTCACCTACGGCCTCACCGAGATGGTCGGCCGCGCCCTGGGGGGAACCCGGGGCAACTACGGCATCGCCATCATCATGCTGACGTTGATCGTCAGAATGTTGATGTTCCCCCTCAGCCGCAAGCAGGCGCTGATGGCCCAGCGCAGCCAGGAGCTTCAGCCGTTCCTCAAGGAGATCCAGACGAAGTACAAGGACGACAAGGAGCGGCTCACCCGCGAGACGTTCGCCTTGTACAAGAAGCACGGGGTCAACCCGGTCAGCGGCTGTTTGCCCGCGTTGATCCAGTTGCCGATCTTCGTCGGGCTCTGGCAGGCGCTGAACGTCTCGGTGCCGCTGCGGCAGGCGCCGTTCCTCTGGATCAACGACCTGGCCGCCCCCGACATGCTGTTTCAGTTCCCCTTCGATGTGGTGCTCTTGGGGCGCTGGTTCAATCTGCTGCCGATCATCGTCGTGGCCCTGATGCTGGTGCAGACGAAGCTGTTCTCGCCTCCGCCGACCACGCCCGAGGCCGAGACGCAGCAGAAGATGATGAAGTACATGATGATCTTCATGGGCGTGATGTTCTACAAGGTCCCCGCGGGCTTGAGCCTCTACTTCATCACCAGCAGCCTCTGGTCGATCTGCGAGCGTCTGCTGTTGCCCAAGATCACCCACTCGACCGCCGACGCCGACGCCGACGCGGCCACCGAGGACATCGCCCACAAGCCGAGACGTCCCCGAGGCGACGGCGACGGCGGCTCTCCCGCCAGGCCGTCCTCGCCCCCGCCCCCCGAGAAGCCCCCCGGCCGATTCGCCCAGTTCTGGACCAAGGTGCTGGAGGAGGCCCGCAAGGACCCCACGTACCGCAAGATGATCGAGGAGCGCGAGGGCAAGGACGGAGACAAGGGCAAGGGCGGCTCCAACGGCCCCGGCGACCGCCGCGACCGCGGCCGTCCCCGGGCGAAGCCGGGCAAGCGCTGAGGGTAATGGACGGTTGGGGACGACCCGCTCCACCAAGCCACCTTCTCTCCCCGGGAGAGGGGAAAACACGCCGCCGCGCGGCGAAAGAATGGTTGTCCCGAGACCCTGAAAGGACCCCCGAACCGTGCTTTCGGCCCTGGACCCGGACGACACGATCGCCGCGACCGCCAGCGCGCCCGGCGCCGGGCTTCGGGGGCTGGTCCGGGTCTCGGGGCCCGACGCCTGGCGCGTGGCCTTAAGCGGGTTCACGGCCGACCGGGAGGAGTCCCTTCCGAAGAAGCCGGAGTTGCGCTCGGGCTTCTACGGGCTGGACGGTCTGCGACCGCCCCTGCCGGCCAGCGTCGCGCTTTGGCCGGCCCCGCGCACCTACACCGGACAAGAGCTGGCCGAGATCCACGCGCCGGGCTCCCCCCCGTTGTTGTCGCTTCTGCTGGCGCATTGCCTGGCCCAAGGCGCCCGGCACGCGCGGGCGGGGGAGTTTACCCTCCGGGCGTTTCTCTCGGGACGGATCGACCTGACGCGGGCCGAGGCCGTTCTGGGGGTCATCGACGCGCGCGACCAAGGGCAACTCGACGCGGCGCTCGAACAGCTCGCCGGGGGGATCGCCACGCCGATCACGGCCTTGCGCGACCGGCTGCTCGACCTGCTGGCGCACCTGGAGGCCAACCTCGACTTCGTGGACGAGGCCGACGTCGATCCGCTTGGCCGCTCAGTCCTGGCCGACGAACTCGACCGCGCCGCCGAGGCCCTTGACGGCCTGGCCGAGCGGCTGGGAAGCCGCGACCGGACCGAGGGGCATCCCCGGGTCGTCCTGGCCGGCCCGCCCAACGCCGGCAAGAGCCGCCTGTTCAACGCGCTTCTGCGGGACGATCACGCGATCGTATCGCCCCAGGCCGGAACCACCCGCGACTATCTGACCGCCCTTTGCGACTGCGACGGCCTGGTCGTCGAGCTGATCGACACCGCCGGCGCCGAAGCGCCCATCGACGCCATCGCCGCCCAGGCTCAAACCCTCCGCGCCTCGGCCATCGACCGCGCCGACCTGGTTCTCGCCTGCTCCCCGGAATCGTCCCCGCCCGACGATGACGAGCGGTTTCTCAAAGTCTGGACCAAGGCTGATCTAGCGCCCGCGCCCGAAGGCTGGCTGGCCACCAGCGCCCAAACCGGCCAGGGTGTCGAATCGCTCCGCCGGGCGATCGCCGGCGCGCTCCGCCGACGCGACCGGGAGGGCGACCTTCCCACCACCACCGCCGCCCGCTGTCGAGATAGCCTCACCCGCGCCGCCGGAGCCCTCCGCGCCGCCGCCGCCGCGATGCTCCTGGACGCCGGCGACGAATTGATCGCCCTGGACCTGCGACTCTGCCTCGACGAACTGGGCAAAGTCACCGGCGCCATCGTCACCGACGACATCCTCGACCGGATCTTTCAGCGGTTCTGCATAGGCAAGTAACGGGGCCGGCCACCGGGGCGATGCAATGGGCCGGCCGGGCGATTATTCTGGGAATCATGCGGGCGGCCCAGACCGTTCGCGACGATTTGATTCGACCGATTCCCAACACGCTCCAGCCAGGGAAAACCACCATGCTCAAGGGCATTCCGACGATCCTTTCCCCCGAGCTTTTAATGATGATCGCGCAGATGGGGCACGGCGATGAACTGGTGATCGCCGACGCCAACTTTCCCGCGGTCAGCAACGCCAAGCGGCTGGTCCGGGCCGACGGCCACGGCGTCCCCGTGATCCTGGAGGCGATCCTCCGACTCTTCCCGCTGGACACGTTCGTCGATCAGCCGGTCGCGGTGATGCGGCGGATCGACAAACCGGGCGAGCCCGCGCCGATCTGGGCCGAATATCAGCGGATTCTCGACAGCGCCGAGGGCCGCCACGTCGCCATGGAGCAGGTCGAGCGGTTCGCCTTCTACGAGCGGGCCAAAACCACCTTCGGCGTGGTCGCCACCGGCGAGGGCGCCCTCTACGGCAACATCATCATCAAGAAGGGGATCATCCCCCCGGCGTGAGCAAAAGCAAGACCGAGGCGAATCATCCTTCTCCCCTGGCGGGAGAAGGTGGCCGAAGGCCGGATGAGGGGAATACCCGCCGGCCTCCGGTCTCCCCCCCTCGTCCGCCCCTTCGGGACGCCTTCTCCCGCCAGGGGAGAAGGGAAATCACACCGCCTTCGACCGACTCGCGGGGAGCCTTTGACTTTGGATGTCTGGTGGAAAGTCGCGGTCCTCTCATTGGGGGGGATGCTGGGGGTCAACGCCCGGTACTGGTTGAGCGTTTGGGTTCTCCGTTGGACGAATCCCGAGTTTCCCTGGCCGACGTTTTTGATCAACGTTTCGGGCTGTTTGGCCATCGGGGTCGCCTCGGCCGTTTTGGCGCACGCGTATCCGCATCCGGGGATTCGGCTGTTGATCGTGGTCGGATTTTTGGGGGGGTACACGACCTTCTCCTCGTACGCGCTGGAGGCGGTCGGACTGATGGAGCAAGGCCGGGGCGTCCTGGCCCTGATCTACTTGTTCGGCAGCGTCGCGCTGGGGGTGGCGATGGCGCTTTTGGGGGTGATGCTGGGTCGGACGCTACGGACGTTCTTCTAACGGCCGAGGCGCCGGCTCGCCCTCGTACCGGAGAGGGCGATCGAGCAACAATTCCATCGGCTCATCGGCGTTGATGGGCTTGGCGACGGCCGGCTCGGCGTGGAGCCGCTTCAGGTAGTCTCGGGCGGGGTCGGCGTAGTCGGAGTGGTTGGTCAGCTTCAGCACGCGCTGAAAGTCGGCGATGGCCTCGGGCTCGCGGCCTTGTTGGGCCCGGAGCTTCCCTCGATTCAGGAGCCCGTCGATGTCGTTGGGCCGCAGGCAGAGGAACCGGTCGAAGTCTTCGCCGGCGCCGTCCAGCTCGCCGCGGCCGGCGCGCAGGCGTCCCCGCGCCAGACGGGCGGGGGCCAGGTTGGGGTCGGCCCGAATCGCCTGGTCGAGATCGGCCAGGGCCTCGTCGGTCCTCCCCATCGCCTCGTGAACCCGGGCCCGCAGGTAGCGGGCCTCCGTCAGGTGGGGGAAGATCGTCAGGGCCTCGTTGAGCGACGCCAGCGCGGCGTCGAGTTCGCCGCGGACCAGGAACGCCCGGCCGTCCCGCAGCAGGGTGGGCACGGTGGAGCGCTGTCGCCGCCGGGTCGCCCAAAGGACCTGCAACATCACGAAGATCGACGCGGCCGGAAGTCCCAAAAGCGCCACCCGCGCCTGGAACCGCGCGGCCTCGGGATAGCGCCACTGCCTGGCGACGACGTAGACGCCATCGTGAACGACGACCGTCTGATCGTGGATCAGGAGCATCGCGAAGAGAAGGCAGAGGACTCCGACGGCCCCCATCGTCCGGGCGATCCAGCGGATGCGGCCCAGCGACAAGAACGTCACCGACAGCACGATCAGGGCCACGCCCAGAGCCATCGCCTCGGTGGTCGCCGCGGGCCCGGGCCAGTCGATCAACCGAGCGTAGAGATCGTAGCTTCTCATTTCGGATCGACTCTCATCGGTTTTGTTCCGCGCGACCGCGGGACCTCGGCTCGCCGACGAGGCGGCGGTCGACGATCGGCGAGTCTCACCCAAGGTCGATTGTACATCCCGCCTCTCCCTCAATCCAGGATCGAGAAACGTCGCCGTCAGATTCCGAAAAACGCCTTTGTTCGGCGTCGGTCGGCCAAACGGCCTCGCCGATCGGCCGAATCGAGCCGAGCCGAGGCGCGCCGCGCCGGCGGTTCGACGACGCGCGTTCCAGCGATTGTTCGCTTGGTTGCAGTCGCGCGGCTGGGAAGAAACTTCAAATCGTTTCAAAATCTCCCGAGACGAGAACGGCGGCTATATTCCAGTTGTAAAGTCGCGTTCACGCCCGCGACCTCTCGACACGGATTCACCACTCCCGGCACGAGGCTGACCCACCATGAAAGACCGACGCGGACGCCGCCTCCTCCTTCCCTCGCTCGCGGCCCTGGAGGAGCGGGCGCTTTTGACGACGCTCATCGCGATCGTCGACTCCGGAATCGACCTCAACGACGCCTCGGTCGTCCCCTACCTCGACCTGACCAACGCCTACGACGCCTACAACAAGCAAACATACGCCGAGGCCGGCTCCCGGGCGATCCTCGACACGAGCCTGGCGCACGGCCACGGGTCGGTCGTCGCCGAGATGACCGTCCAGGGCATCCGCGACGCCGCCAAGGCCGCCGGCGATCGGCCCCTCGACGTGAAGATCATGCCGATCCGCGACACCTCCTCGAATCTCAACATCGACGTCAACGCCCTGATCCGGGGGGTGTACTGGGCCGCCGACCACGGGGCCTCGGTCATTAACCTGAGCGTTAATACTTATTACAATCCGAGCCTCTACGACCCCGGCCACCCCCACCACGGCGCGTCGTTGGTCGAGGCGATCCAGTACGCCGAGTCGAAGGGGGCGGTGATCGTCACCGGGCCGGGCAACGGCGGGCGGAACATCGACACCATCGCCGTCTTCCCCCCCTACGCCGACGACTCGATGTACAGCATCCACCGGCCGACCCCGGACAACGTCCTGGTCGCCGCCGCGACCGACGCCGACGGCAACCTGACCTCCGTCTCCAACTACGGGCCCGTTCACGTCGACCTGGGCGCCTACGCCGGCCCCGAGGGCTTCACCTCGTACTCCTCGGCCTACGCCGCCGGAGTCGCCGGCGCGGTCGCCGAGCTGGCCCCCGCCGGAACCACCCCCAGGCAACTGCTAGACATCCTCGAAGAAACCGTCACCCAGCGCGATCAGCGAGTCTGGGCCTGGTCAAAGACCGACGGCGTTCTGAATCCCGCCGCCGCCGTCGCCCGAGCGATCAAAGCCTCCACCCCCACCACTCCCCCCCCCTCCAAGCCGACTCCAACAACCGGCCTCGTCGCCATCAACGCCGGGGGACGAGAGTCGGGCCGCTACGCCGACGACGACGGATTCAGCGGCGGCTTGCTCTACGCCACCACCGCGACCATCGACACCAGCGCCGTCGCCTCGCCCGCGCCCCAGGCGGTTTACCAAACCGAGCGCTACGGCAACTTTGCCTACACCGTCGATCAACTCACGCCCAACGCCGCGTATGACGTCCGGCTCGACTTCGCCGAGATCTTCCACGACGGTCCCAACCGGCGGCTCTTCGACGTCTCCATCAACGGCGTCCCCGTCCTCGACGACTTCGACATCTTCGCCGCGGCCGGCGGCAAGAACAAGGCGATCGCCCGCGAGTTCCCAGCCCGCGCCGACGCCTCGGGAACGATCCAGATCGCCTTCAAGACCGTGCTCGACAACGCCAAGGTCGACGCCATCACCGTCTCCCCCTCGGTCGACCTGGCCCGGGGCAAGCCCACGTTCGCCTCGACGATCGAGGGCAACGGCTTCGAGCCCGGCCGGGCCGTCGACGGCAGCCTCGGCACCCGATGGTCGAGCGGCCAGTGGAAGCTGAACACCCAGACCGCCTGGTTCGCCGTCGATCTCGAGGGGCTGTATCAGATCACCGACGTGAAGCTGGACTGGGAGACCGCCTACGCCGTCGACTACCAGATCCAGGTCAGCGCCGACGCTTCCAACTGGACCACGATTCGAACCGTTACGGGGAACCAGTCGGCCGGCGAGTTCGATTTCAGCGGACTCTCGGGCGTCGGCCGGTACGTCCGGATCCTCTCCACCAAAACGAGCGCCGGCTCGAACAACTATTCACTTTATGATGTTCAGGTTCGCGGCCTTCCCGTCGCCGACCTGGCCGCGGGCAAGCCGGCGACGGCTTCGGGAAGCGCCGGGGCGGCCAACGCGCCCGCGGCGGCCGTTGACCAGGACGCCTCAACGTACTGGTCGAGCGGCCCGCTGCCTGCCAACTTGCCGATGGCCTGGCTCCGCGTGGACCTGGGCTCGTTGCATCAGATCGACGGCGTTCGGCTCAACTGGGGCGACAGCTACGCGGCGGGTTACGAGATTCAATCCAGCATCGACGGCGCGACGTGGACGACGCTCCGCGCGGTCAACAACGGCTCCGGGGGAATCACCCTCTCGTCCGGGCTGGGCGGCGTCGGCCGCTATGTGCGGATCTACTGCGCCACGCCGGCGCCGGGGGCGAGCGGCTACACCCTCCGCGACCTGAACGTCCAGGGCGCGCCTTTGAAGGACCTGGCCGCGGGCCGACCCGTCTCCGTGTCGTCGGTTGAGGGCAACGGCTTCGAGGCGGCCCGCGCGCTCGACGGCGACGCCGGCACCCGATGGTCGAGCGGCCAGTGGATGCAGAACACCCAAACCGGCTGGCTCGCCGTCGACCTGGGCGCGCGGTTCGACGTCCACGAGGTCCGGCTCAACTGGGAGACCGCCTACGCCGTCGACTTCCAGATTCAGGTCAGCGACGACGGCCAAAACTGGACCACCATCCGGTCGATCACGGGCAACAGCGCCAAGGGCCCCCAAACGCTAACCGGCCTCTCCGGCTCGGGCCGGTTCGTGAGGGTCCTGTGCACGAAGACGAGCGACGGCTCGAACAACTATTCACTCTTCGATATCAAGGTCTTCGGCTCGGCCGCGGCCTCCGAGTCCGCGAAGCAAGGCGGCGGGGCGTCCACAACCGCCATCGCCCCGCTTCCGCTGGGGATCGCGTCGGAGCCGTCGCCGTTTTCCGCCCGCCGTCCCGGTTTCAGTCGCTAGGGCGGCGAACGATCGCGTTGCAACACCCTCGCGATGCGGCCCAAGCTCGGGGGGCGCGTCGGCGCCGCGCTTGACACGCCCCACGGCTTTCTGATTTGCTTCCGACTGGTGATCCGTCGCGCTTGATTTTGGTCGACGGACTCGGATCGTTGGGAGGGCGACACCCTCCCGCCGAGCCGGCGCCATGCGTGGGGCTCGGCGGGAGCCTCGCTCTCTCGAAACCGGACTCAACGGACCGGGCCACACAGGCCGGGGCCATTTTTACCCGAGAACGCACCATGTCGCGTGAAGCCACGCTCAAACGAATCCTGGACGGCGGCGTCGTGGCCGTGGTCCGTTCCGAGTCCAGCGAGAAGCTGGTGAAGGTCGTCGAGGCTCTGGCCGAGGGGGGCGTGACCGCGGCGGAGATTACGTTCACCGTCCCCAACGCGCTCGATGTCATCCGAGAGGCCAAGCGCGCCATCGGCGACGCCCTGGTCCTGGGCGCCGGGACGGTTCTCGACCCCGAAACGGCCCGCGCGGCGCTTCTGGCCGGGGCGGAGTACCTGGTCGCCCCCAACTTCAATCCCGACGTGATCCGCCTCTGCCGCCGGTACGACAAGGCGGTGATGCCTGGCGCGTTCACACCCACCGAGGTCCTCGCCGCCTGGGAAACCGGCGCCGACGTGGTCAAGGTCTTCCCCGCCGACGCGGTCGGCCCCGCTTATTTCAAGGCCCTCCGCGGCCCCTTGCCTCAGATTCGCCTGATGCCCACCGGAGGAGTCGACCTGAACACCGCCGAGGCGTTCCTCAAGGCCGGCGCCTGCTGCCTGGGGATCGGCGGCTCATTGGTCGAGCCCAAGGCCGTCGCCGCCGGCGACTTCGCCCGAATCCGCGACCTCGCCGCCCAGTACATCGCCATCGTCCGCGAATTCCGGGCCTCCTGAACGGCCGGAGGCCGGTACCGATGTGAGACCGCCGGCCGGTCCGGAATTCATGCCCCCCGACGACGCGGACGCCGCCGTACCGCCGCCTCGAAAAGCGACCAGATCCATTTCTTCAAGGCATCATGGAAAAAATTGATGCGTCCACCTCTTGTTTAACACGCCGGCGCGCTGTAATCTCAGACCAAGACGTCCAGGTCCACGTTTCACTCCTGACTCGGGCCTGGACGATCGCCCGGCCATCCCGAAGAGATCGCGTTGCAATGCTCCGTGTTGGGAGGATTGTGGGGGAGCGCTGCGCGCTGGTTTTCGTGTCCTGCATCATCGGTTTGATGGGTTGACCTCGTGAAGGCCGGTTTGAGGACGCGCCCGTACTGGGGCGCAACCACCCCATGACGGGCGGGCCCGCTAGGGAGGGGCGCCGCCTGGGATGGGAAAACCACCTGGTTTTCAGATCGGGGGAGGGACCGAGTTCATGCAGCTCATCATACAGTTGACGCTGGCCGGCATCGCCGCCGGCGCGAGTTTGGCGCTGTCGTGGCCCTACTGGCGCGACTTCGAGTATTGGGCCGAGTCGGAAGGGGCGTGGGTGCTCTATTTCCTCTCGGGCTTCGTGTTGGCGGCTGGAGTTTTTTACCTCTTTTTCGAGAGTCTCGCGACGCTGTTTGAGCACGATGCGGTCGTGCAAAAGACGCGGGCGGGGGTCAACGGGGAATCGCGCCCGAGCGCGGAGGAGGCGGCATGACGTGCGCGCCGGGGAAACCGTGCTGGGAGGGCTTCAAGCGGCGCCGCGCGTTGGGGCTTCTGGGCCTGATGTTCCTGATCTTCGTCGGCCTGTCGATCGCCTCGTTTCTCCCGTCGCGCGGGCAGGTCGTCCCCATCGACGTTGAGTACGCCGGCTATAGCGCGGTTCGAGGCAAGCGGATCTTCCAGGCGTACAACTGCATGGGCTGCCACACGATCGTCGGCAACGGCGCGTACTTCGGTCCCGATCTGACGAAGCTGTACAACAAGGTCGGCCCGGCCTGGATCGAGGCGTTCCTTCCCTCCGCCGGCGGCTGGCCGGCCAGCGGCGCCGTGATGGTGAAGCTCTTGGACGAGGAGATCGCCGCCGAGGCCGGGGCCAGGACGATCGACGAATACCTTTCGCTCTACCCCGGGGCCGCCGAGCGGATTAACCGCCGGGGGTCGAAGCCGACGATGATGCCCAACCTGCCGCTCTCGCGCGACGAGATCGGCCATTTGATCGCCTTCCTCAAGTACACCTCCGAGATGAACACCGAGGGCTGGCCGCCGGAGCCTCGGGGCGACGACGCGGCCCTGGCGCTGGCGGGGCTCGCCGGAGGAGGCGGCCAACAGGCGGCGATCGCGCCGCCGCCGGGCTTCCCGACGGATGATCCGTCGCTGCCGCCGGTCGAACGGGGCGCGAACCTGGTCAAGATGTACGGTTGCGTCGCCTGCCACGCCCTGGACGGGACGAAGCTGGTTGGCCCCGGCTGGGGCGGTCTGCATGGCTCGGAGGTGAAGCTCGCCGACGGCTCGACGATTACGGCCGACGAGGCGTACCTGTCCCGGTCGATCATGGAGCCCGACGTCCACCTGGTCGAGGGGTTCCCACCCGGGTCGATGCCGGCCTTCGGAACCATCCTCAAGCCCGATCAGGTCTCGTCGATCGTCGCCTACATCTCCAGCCTCGGAGGGAACTAAGCCATGATCCGGATTGAATACCAGACCCAGCGTCTAAGCATGCGGTTCTTCATCCTGATGGCGGTGCTGTTCCTTCTCCAGACCGGCTTCGGGCTCTTGCTGGCGGCGCAGCATCTGGACCCGACGCTTTTGGCCGGGACGCTGAACTTCAACGTCGTGCGGGCCGAGCACACCAATCTCGCCATCCTCTGGGTGCTTTCGGGTTTCATCGGCACGATCCTCTTCGTTGGACCCTTGCTCTCCAACCGCGAGTTGGCGGCCCCCTGGCTCATCAAGTTCCTCTTCTACGCGCTCGTGGGCGTGACGCTCTGGAACATGGGCACGCAGGCGCTGGCGCAAAAGGGAGTCGCCGGCTGGTTCATGGGTCAGCCGATGCTGCAGGAGGGCCTCGAATACCTAGAGGCCGGCCGGATCGCCGACGTCGTGATCCTGATTGGCTTCGCCATCCTCTGTTACGTCGTGATCCGCACCTTCCCGCCGATCTCGAAGTGGAACGAGATTCATTGGGGACTCGGACTGGGAGTGACGGCGCTGACGGCGATGTGGGTCTTCGGCCTCTTCTTCGTCGAACGGTTGGATTTGCAGGAGTACTTCCGCTGGTACGTCGTCCACTACTGGGTCGAGGGCGTCTGGGAGGTCATCCACATCTCGCTGGTCGGCTTCATGGTGGTCTTGATGTTCAACGCCGACATCAAGGCGGTCGGCTTCGCCGTCTTTTGGGGCGTGGTGTTGGTGTGGCTCTCGGGCCTTTTGGGCAACGCCCACCACTACTTCTGGGTCGGCACGCCGGAGTTCTGGCAGTTCTGGGGCTCGCTGTTTAGCGCCCTGGAGCCGTTGCCGTTGATCTTCTGCTTCTGGCACATCTACCTCGACTCCAACCTTGACCGCAAGCCGATCGCCAACATGCCGGCCTTCGCCTTTTTGCTGGGCTCGGTGGTGATGGAGCAGGTGGGCGCGGGGATTCTCGGGTTCTCGATGACGTTCGCGCTCTCCAACGCCTGGTCGCACGGGACCTGGATCACGATGGCCCACGGCCACATGGCGCTCTTCGGCACCTTCGGGATGTTGAGCCTGGCCGCGGCGTATTACGCGGTGCCGATCATGCGGGGCGTTGGGGTGAACTTCGATCAGCGGCTCGGGAAGTTGGCCTTCTGGCTGACCTTCACCGGGATGCTCGGGATGGTCTTCGCCTTCGCCATCGGCGGCACCGTGCAGGTGTACGTCTACCGGGTCCTTCAGCGCGACTGGTTCGGCGGCGACATCGCGCCGGCGATGATGTTCGCCAAGGCGCTGGCGCCGATCTTCGGAGTCGTCTTCCTCGCGGGCGTGGGCCTGATCGCCTACGACCTGTTGACCATCGGCCACCGGGGCGAGCCCAGAACGTCGGCGACGGACCTCGAAACGCTGACCCGGCCTCGCGGCGAATGGAGCCTGCCGCTCAGCGGTTGGGAGGCCGGCGTTTGGTTGCTCGGCATGTGGATCTTCGGCGCGATCATCACGATCGGCCTGTTCTCGTTCAACCTCTCGACCGTCCACAAGGGCGACCCGACGATCCCCTACATCATGGGAGGGGTCGGCTATACGGGCCTGCTTTTGGTGACGGTTCTATTCGTACTCCGCTTCCTCCGCTCGCTGGAGGCGCGCGAGCGCGGGGGTGTTGTCGCCGCATTGGCGCCTCACGCCCCAAGCGAGCCCCCCAGCGCCGCCCCGACCGTCGACGACGGCGTCCCGGTCGGAGCGGAGGCTTGATTTGATAATGTAAGCAAATGACGGCGTTCCCCGCGGCCGACGGTCTCTCGCCGTCGGGCCGCCGGGGGACGTGAACTTCAACGCATCGTCAATTAAACAAGAAGTGGCAGATGTCGCCGTCTTGCATCACGTAGTTTTTGCCCTCGACGCGAAGCTTGCCGGCGGCCCGGATTTCCTTCTCGCTCTTGTACGTTTCAAGGTCGTCGAGGGTGTAAACCTCGGCCCGGATGAAGCCCTTCTCGAAGTCGGTGTGGATCACGCCGGCGGCCTGGGGGGCGGTGGCGCCGACGGGGATGGTCCAGGCCCGGATCTCCTTCTCGCCGGCGGTGAAGTAGCTTTGCAGGCCGAGGACGCGGTACGCCTCGTGGGCGAGCGCCGAAAGCGCGGGCTCGTCCAGGCCCGAGGCGGCCAGCATGTCCGAGCGATCGGGCTCCTCCAGCTCGGCGATCTCGGCCTCAAGCTTGGCGCAGATGGGGACCAGCCCCGCGCCGACCTTCTCGGCGCGCTCGCGGACTTTTTGGGCCAACGAGCTTGTCCCGTGCAGGTCGCTTTCGTCGACGTTGGCGACGAAGAGGATGGGCTTGGCGGTCATCAGGCCGAAGCTGGAGATGGCGGCGGCCTCGGCCGGTTCGAGCTCGAGCTTGCGCAGGGGCTCATCCGTCGCCAGGTGGGCCAGGCATTTGCGAATCGCCTCGACGCGGAGCTTGGCGTCCTTGTCGCCGCTCTTGGCGGTGCGCTCGGCCTTGGGAAGCGCGTTTTCGAGCGTCTGCAAGTCGGCGAGCATCAGCTCGATTTCGATCGTCTCGATGTCCGAGATCGGATCGACCGCGCCGGCGACGTGGACGACGTCGGGGTCTTCGAAGCACCGGACGACTTGGAGGATCGCGTCGACTTCGCGAATGTGGCTGAGGAATTTATTCCCGAGCCCCTCCCCCTCGCTGGCCCCCTTGACGATCCCGGCGATGTCCACCAACCGAAGCGCCGCGGGGATCGACCGCTGCGTCGGGATGTATTTGCGAATGCGCTCCAAACGGGGGTCGGGCACGCTGACCACGCCCTCGTTCGGCTCGATCGTGCAAAACGGATAGTTCGCGCTCTGCGCCGCCTTGGAGCTGGTCAACGCATTGAACAACGTGCTCTTGCCCACGTTCGGCAACCCAACGATCCCAGCCCGCATGACGCCTTGACGCCTCTTCGCTTGAGTGAGAACCCTTCTTACCTTCGAACGCCGCCACGAAGCGTCCCATCGTACACTGGGCGCCGCCCGCGCGTCTTCCCGAATTGCGCGGTGGGTGGTGATCGCCAACGAAGCGGGTATGCTGAAGCCGATTCGGCGGCCGGTTAGAGCTTATCGGGCTTGCGGATGGGGCTTGAGCCTGGAGACAAAGCCCATCTGGAGTGCGGGAGCCTGCTCCCGCTCTGTTCGCGGAAGCTTGCTTCCGCGTCCGACCCGCATCGCCCGGGTGAAAACCCCGCGCGGGCTGGAAATAGTGGCGGCAAGCCGCCGCACTCCAGATTGGGCCGCTCGCTCGCGAAATCCCCTCCAACCTCCAACCTCCAACCTCCAACCTCGGGGACAACGCCATGACGCGCGTCCTGCTTGCGATTCTGATCGTCTCCTCGGCCCACGGCGGGGAACCGGCTGTTCGGCATGTTCGCCCCAATAGGGCCTCTGGGGGTTCGGCGGCGGTGGTGGTGGGCGAGGGCGTCGCCCTGGTCCACACGAGGCAAATCCTTCCGGGCAAAGACGACCAGGACGAGCCCGCGTCGCAAATCGAATCGGTTTTGAACGGGCTCCGCCTGGCGCTCCGCGCCGGGAGGACGGGGCTGGATCAGGTGGTCAAGCTCCACGTCGTGGTCGAGCGGGCGGACTTGATTCCGATGGTCCGCGAGGCGTTTTCGAAGCGGATCCCCGATCTCGACGGCCCGGCCTGGACCGTCGTCGTCGGCAAATTGCCGCGGCCGGGGGCTCTGGTGGCGGTCGACGCCGTGGCGACGACCGAGGGGGCCCTCGCGCCGGGGCGCGTCTTCCGGTTAGCTCCTCGGGCCTTCGGCAAACCATGGCCGGTCGCGCC
>Ga0182742_1003480_pt1 | contig 15359 bp, 9 predicted proteins | sample eDN5th37CBELigMG_FD_128880 | JGI IMG/M metagenome (GOLD analysis project Ga0182742, IMG submission 128880) | Enriched Miracle-Growth compost microbial communities from Emeryville, California, USA - eDNA 5th pass 37_C BE-Lig MG (version 2)... ...
CCGCTGGAAGACTTCGCTGTGGATCATGGCTGTCGCCCCGCCCGGGATTCCTCAACTCCATGCAGAGCGACAGCTTATCAAATTGTTTAACGACCTACACAGGGCTGGGTGTGTCAAGCGCACCGCCGACGAGCCTCCCCAGAGCCTGCGTCGACGCCGCGCTTGACCACGGAGCCCCATGGCGGTCAGGTCACACTAATCGCCCCAAGCATCACCGGCCATCAATGTACTTCAAGTCATTCATAATCGTTACATTGAATATACATGCTCGCACGCCAGCGATGGCGGCGCCCTCAGCACGCGATTCACAGTTGAACAGGTTCGCAAAATAATCGGCGGTACTCTCGCTGACCCGCCGCGCGTCATCCGACGACCCAAAGCACTCTAGAAACCGAGCCAGCTCGCGTCGACCAAATCGCACGCCACCGCGCAGCCTAAGCCCGCGACTATATAAATCACCCAGCGGCATGCCATCGAACCTCGTTTCGCGACCGGTTATGGGATAATCGCCAAACCAGCATCCAAAAAAATAAGACCTATCATCAAAACCTCTTAATCCAGTATCGTAACTAACCACCTCTTCGACCGCATAATCTTTGATTGAATTATAGAATTCAACATCACTCGCATCCAACTCGTCCAAGCCACCCCTTATTTCACGCACACAACCGTGGCATATTCGCGCCGCATCAAACTGATCATGGACGCCATCCTCCAACGACTTATTGCCCAGGCCGCTGGACTCTGAAACCCGCAAATAACTTCCATAGACCATGCCGCCGATGCTTAGCCCTAATATCAAACGGCTATCCTCAGTGAATCGGCCACAAAACCAGCAATAATTCATGTGTCCGCCTCAGATAGCGCGGTGAACGTTCGCATGGCGCGAGCGGACGCCTTAACTTAAGTGGAAGGCCGAGGCGGGCGCCGAGCCGACGCCATGCGCGGGGCTCGGCGGGAGGGTATGGCCCTCCCGAATCCCTCCGCGGCGAACCGCGAACCATCGACCGCGAACCGCGATCAAAGATTATATAACGATCCGTACTTGTGGCGCAGCGCCGCGATCAGAACATGCGAATCAATCGGCCCCTCCACGGCGCGCTCGATCAAGGTCGCCGGCGCGTAGCGCTGGCCGTGGATGTGAACCTTGTCGCGGAGCCAGGCCAAAAGCTCATGGTATTCGCCTCGGTCGAACGATTCGTCGAGCGCGGGCAGGTCGCGTCGCGCCTTCTGGAAAAGCTGGGCCGCGTAGACGTTTCCCAGCGAGTAGGTGGGGAAGTAGCCGAACAGCCCCGCGCTCCAGTGAACGTCTTGCAGGCAGCCCTCGGCGTCGTTTTTCGGGACGATCCCCAGCGTTTCGCGATACGCGTCGTTCCAGGCCGAGGGCAGGTCGGCGGCGGCCAGATCGCCGGCGAGGAGGGCTTGTTCCAGCTCGAACCGGATCAGGATGTGGAGGTTGTACGTCACCTCGTCGGCCTGGACCCGGATGAGGGTCGGCTCCACCTGGTTGACGGCGGCCAGGAAGCGGTCGATCGACACGTCATGAAGCGATTCGTGAAAGACGCGCCGGGCCATCGGGAACCAGTATCGCCAGAAGGCGGGGCTACGGCCGACCGCGTTTTCCCAGAGCCTCGACTGCGACTCATGAACCCCCAGCGAGGCCGCTTCGCCCGCGGGGGTTCCGTATTGCTCGACCGGAAGGCCCTGTTCGTAGAGGCCGTGGCCGACCTCGTGCAGAACGCCGAAGAAGGCGTCGCCGAACTGGCGCTCGTCGTACCGGGTCGTGACCCGAACATCCCCCGGTCCAATCCCGGTGCAGAACGGGTGGGCGGAGACGTCGAGCCGCCCGCGCTGAAAGTCGAAACCCAGGGCCGAGGCCGCCGCCTCGCCGAACGTCTTTTGGCGATCGACGGGAAACGACCGCTCCAAAATCCCGGCGTGGCCGGGACGGTTCTTGGCCGCCTCGACGATCTCGCCGACCAACGGCGTTAGCTCTTGGCGGAGCGCGGTGAAGAGGGTCCGCAGCCTGGTCGTCTCGGCCCCCTGCTCGTACTCGTCGAGCAACGGGTCGTAGACCAACGCGGCGGCGTCGCGCCCGCGCGCGTCTTGCCCGGCGCCCACGCACTCCGACTCCTTGCGCTTCAGATCGACCACCCGCTCCAACCAGGGCTGAAACCGCTTGTAATCAGACTCGCGGCGGGCGACGATCCATTCCTGTTGGGCCAGCGAAGTCGTCCGGGCCAACTCCTCAACCAGCGGGCGCGGGAGCTTCGTCCGCCGGTCGTAATCGCGCTTGAGCTGTCGGACGTTGGCTCCCTCGATCGAGTCGCCGTCGGCCGCCAGCGACGACTCCCCCAGCGCCTCCAGCAACTCCCCCATCCGAGGCGCCGTCGCCCGCTCGTGCGCGAGCCCCGCCAAAAGCGCCATCTGCTCCCCCCGATGCGCCGCGGCGCCCTCGGGCATGTAAGTCTGCTCATCCCACCCCAGAACGGCCGAGCACGAGCCCAGGAGACTCGTCTCCCGAGCCCGCTGGACCAATTCATCATAAAGCGCCCGCTCGCCCTGATTTTTGCCCTTTGGCATAACCCAACCCACGACTGGCGAAAACCACCACACCCAGTCGCGAACCGCCCGTCGCGGCCCTCAAACACCGGGCTCCGACGCCCTCGAAGATACAAGCGCCCCCGACGCCGCGTCCAGTTCGCGCGATTCCGGTGGCCAAAGCTCTTCCGCCGCCAACACTCGCCCATGCATTAATGTGTGCCTTAAGAGGATTATCTCCGACCAGAGGATTCCGCTGGCCGTCCACGCCGTCGGTCGCCATTGGGCGCGAGGCGACCATCCCCCTGCCGGTGCTTTCCAAAAACATGAAACGCGGGGCTCCGAAAAGCGGATCGTATGAGGTGGGATGGTCTCGCTTGAGACCCGCATCTTTGACAATTCGGAAGGCTCAACGCGGCGAAAATCGCAAAAAAAAGCGCGAACGAAGCCAATCTCGGACGCCGTAAATTCGACACAACTCTTTCTTTATCAAAGGCTTGAGGCTCTCCCACCGACCTCGGCCCGCGCCGAACGAACCCAAAATCCCCCGCGCGGGATCGCCGTCCGGCGTCGGCGCTCCGACGCTGGATGGAACGCGCTTTGCTTCCTCCGCGAGGGGGACGCCGACAGGAATCGCTTTGCGTAAAATGAATAGATCAGGCAAAATAAACAAACCACGAAACGCGAATCGCCGATGTGGGGCGGGGAATTGGGATGCCGATAAGAAAGGAGTGGGCTTTCGGCGTCTGGTCGGGTTTCGATGTCGAGGCCCGGGTCCGTGGGCCGGAGAGGAGCGACCATGAGCGTCTCGGAAACCGTTCGCCCCGCGTCCGATGGCGGGGGCCTGCAGCGGCGGATCATGCAATTGCGGCGGCCCGATAATCGGACGAACCTGCTGTACCTGGCGCGCGAGTACGCGTGTCTGGCGTTGGTGATCGGTGGCGCGGTGGGATTCGCGGAGTCGCGGGCGGGCTGGGGGCTCTCTTGGCTCTGGAATTTGCCGGTCTTCGCGGCGGCGATCGCGCTCGTGGGGGGCTTGCAGCATCGGCTGGCGGGGCTGGGGCACGAGGCGTCGCACTATACGTTCCTGAAGAACAGGTTCGCCAACGACCTGATACCCGACCTCTTTTGCATGTTCCCGATCTTCACCTCGGTGCATTTCTACCGCCTCTTCCACATGGCGCACCATCAGCACACCAACGATCCCGAGAAGGATCCCGACCTGCTGAACCTGGGGCGGGGGAAGCGGGCGTTCGAGTTTCCGATGTCGCGGGGCCGGTTCATCGCGGTCGTGTACTTCTGCGTGGTCGTCGCGCCGATCCGGTTCATCGAGTACCAATTCGCGTACATGACGGTCAACGCGCTGGGCCGAGGCCGGAGCGTCTACAACGGCACCGCCAAGGGCCGCGGCCTGGCCGTCCACCTCCCCTGGCTGGCGACGGCCCTGGGGTTCCTGTACGTGGTCGGGCTCAGCCTCTTGTTCGGCTGGTTGCGGTCGACCGGCCTCGTGGGTTGGATCGTCCCGACGGGTCTGTTGGCGGGCGTCGCGGCGACGGCCATCCTCCGCCTGCTGCCGGATCGGGCCGTGTTTCAGTCGCCATTCCGCCAGGTCTATTCGACGCGGTTCGCGGCCGGGCTGCGGCTCTGGTTCTTCACGGCCGTTCTGGCGGTCCTGGCGGTTCTACGGCATCAGACCGACGGCAAGTCGATGGCCTACGTGCTTCTGCTTTGGTTTGTCCCGCTGGTCACGACCTTCCCGTTCTACATGCTGCTGCGCGACGTGTACCAGCACTCCAACGCCGACTCGGGCCGGCTTACCAACTCGCGGGTCTTCTTCGCCGACCCTTTCACTCGATGGGCCGTCTTCGTCTACGGCCAGGACATGCACATCCCCCACCACCTGTACCCGACCGTCCCCCACTACCGCCTGGCCGAGCTTCACGAACTGCTCAAGGCCAACCAGAAGGACTACGAACGCCTGGTCGTCGAATGCCACGGCACCTTCAAAGGCGGCCCCGACCACCCCACGATCCTCGACGAGATGACCAAGCCCCGCTCCCCCTTCGGCGCCGGCCAGCCCGCGGCGACGTGAGGAGGCTCTGACGAGTTTCGCCATCGCGGCCACGCTGGAGCGGTGAACGGTTGCATGGAACACGCTCCGGAGTGTCGGAACGCCCAAGGCTGGCGCGGGTCGTCCTCGGATCAGCCGGTCGAGAGGTGGAACGAATCAGAGGGTGTCCGGCAAGCCCCGTAGGGGCCAATGGCCGGGTCCTCGGACCCTCCGAACGCGGCCCTCCAGCCGTTGAAATCGAGGATTCGACGGCGACGAGGCAATTGAATCGGACGCATTTTCAGAGCAGCTGAATGTGCTAGCGACGGCCGATGGATGACGGGTGGCCAAGCCTTGGCGAGTAAAGGACCCGCTCGAAACCGTCGGCCATCCTCGGTGGACGATGCCCGCCCTACGAGGCGCGTGGGCGTCGAGCCGCCTTTTGCTCCACCAAGGCCGACGTTTCCGGCGGGCGGCGGAGGTGGTTGACGACGTCCTCCAGCGAGCCGAGGCTCATGGGGAAGTGAGGGCGGTGGACGGCGCGGCGGGCGAGGTCGGCGCGGAGCTTCCGGCGGGCGAGGAGGCCGGGAAGCTCGCGGGCGGCGTCGAGCTTGCCGAGGAAGAAGGGGACGAACCGAAGGCGGAGCAGCTTCCAGACGCTTTGGGCCAAGAGCAGGCCGACGTGGGGAAGGAGCGCCAGGGCCAGCTTGCGGGCCGGGAGGTTCATCCAGAAGACCAGCTCGGCGTTGCGGGCGATCCGGCGCTGAAGCTCGGGTCGGCGGTGATCGTTGGTCGCCGAGATGTCGTGCAGAATTCGACAGTTAGGCGTGAACATCACCCGATATCCAGCCCAACGGAGCCGAAAGCCAAGGTCGATGTCCTCATAATACGAAACCAACGACGGGTCGAAGCCGCCGCCGACGCGCTTAAGAGCCTCGGCCCGGAAGAAGGAGCTGGAGCCGCTGGCGGCGAAAACCTCCTCCACCGGCCGGGAGCCCCAGCGCTCGACGGGTTGGCCGTGGCCGCGTTTGGTCGGCCAGCCGGCCAGGCTGTAGGAGTCGCCGGCCGAGTCGACCCGCTCGGGGGTGGAGCGGACCAAAACCAGGGGCGTCACCGCGCCGACGGTCGGGTCGTCGAAGGGTTCGAGGCCCGCTTCGATCCAGCCGGGGGTTACCTCGGTGTCGTCGTTGAGGACCTGGACGAACCGCCCCCGGGCCGCCGCGATGCCGACGTTGGCCGCCACGCAAAAGCCCCGGTTCGGCTCAAGCCGAATCACCCGGACCCAGGGATGCGTCTGGTCGATCCATTCCCGGGTTCCGTCGGTCGAGCCGTTGTCGACGACGATCACCTCGCAGGCGATGGCCGGGTCGCGCGGGAGGTTGCGGAGGATGCTGGGGAGGCACGTCTCCAGGAGTCTCCGGCCGTTGTAGGTGGGAATCACCACCGAGCAAACGGGGCGGCCGGCGCGCTCGCGGGAGGATCGACGCGAAGTCGGGTTCACGATTCCGGCTTCCTCGGCGTTCGAGAGAGGTTCCACGAGGTCTTTCCCCAGGCGACGTGCTGGATGGTCATGAACAGGATGCGGAAGTCGAGCCAGAAGGACCAGCGGTCAATGTAATCTAGGTCGTACTGAACCCGCTTGCGGAGCGAGGTCCGCCCGCGCCAGCCATGGACCTGCGCCCAGCCGGTCATGCCGGCGGGGACCGCGTGGCGGAGGTCGTAATCGGGCATGGCGGTTGAGAACTGGTCGACGAAGATCGGGCGCTCGGGACGGGGGCCGACCAGGCTCATCTCCCCTTTGAGGACGTTGAAAAGTTGAGGCAGCTCATCAATGTTGGTTTGCCGCAGCCAGTCGCCGATCCGGGTGCAGCGGGCGTCGTGGTTGGAGGCCCAGATCGGCCCGGTCTCCTTCTCGGCGTCGCTTCTCATGCTTCGGAATTTGATGATCCGGAAGCGCCGGCCCCCCTGCCCGACCCGCTCCTGCTTGTAGAAGATCGGCCGGCCCGAGGTCAGCAAGATCGCCGCGGCGATGACCAGAAACAGCGGCGCGAGCGCCACCAGAACCAGGGCCGAAACGACGATGTCGGCCAGCCGCTTGGCGAGCCGGGCGCCGTCGGCGCGCGACCACTTGCGGATCTCGGCCCAGGCCCTGCGCCAGTCGCCGAGGATCGACCCGCCGGCCGGTCCCGCGTCGACCGGGTCGAGGTCGCTGAGGTCCAGGCCCTCGCCGCCGGAAATCCAGCGCACGACGACGCGGGAATCGGTCAGCCGGGCCGGGAATCGCCGACGAAGCCCGGGTTTCCTGGGGAGGGCGACCAGCACATGGGTGGCGCCGGCCTGGTCGACGATCTCGTCGATTCGATTGATGTTCCCCAGGATCGGCAGCGGACTGCTTCGGGGGCTGACGGCCAGATGCCGACTTCTCACGCGAGGGCCGGACTTGCGCTCGTGTCCGGCGTCGATGAAGCCGACGATCGGCGCGGTTTCGGCGTCGACGTGGCGCAGAAGTCTTCGCGCGTCGCGGCGGGCGCCGACCAGGACGATCCGCTTGCGGGATCGCCCCACGACCCGGCCGACGCTCTTTCCCCCGACGATCTCCAGGGACTCATTCATAAGACGCCACCGATCCATCGGTCGAACTCCCGGGGCCGCCGCCGCGGCCGTTCGGTCGTCCGATTGGCCTTTGCGGATCCCCGCCGTTCCCCGTACCATCCTTGGCATGCGCCGCCCCGAGCGGATTTGGTTTAAGCTTTTCCATCGGCCCATCCGAACGGAATCATCCAGTGAATCCGATCAAGTCATCGGAATGGGCAAGCTCGAGAACCCTCGCCGAGGCCGACCGCGTGGACGCATCCCGCACCCAATCGCCGCATCGCCTCCCGCCCCGGTTGACGGTCGTCATCGTCAACTACAACGGCTGGTCCGACGTTCTCGCCCTGCTCGGGAAGCTGGTGGAGGAGCCCGAAATCCGTTCGGGCGTCTGTCGGATCGTCGTGGTGGACAATGGGTCGAGCGAACCGGCGCCGAATTCCCGGGCCCTCCGGCAACCTGGGGTCGATCTCGTGCTCCGACCCGATAATGGCGGATTCGCCGTCGGTGTCAACGCGGGTTGGCGCAAGTCGCGCGGGGATTGGCTACTTTTGCTCAACCCCGACGTGGACGTCGAGCCCGGAACGCTCGGCCGAATCATCGCCCGAATCGGCGTCTTGGAGTCCCGCCCGGACGGGAGCCCCGGGGTCGTCGGCTTTGGTCTTCGAAACCTCGACGGCACGCCCCAAGGCTCCATCGGCCGGTTCCCGAGCTTCGCCCGGTTCGTCGGCGAGCAGTTCCGCCCGCGCCGCCGCCGCAAGTACGTCGCGCCCCGACGCGTCCGGCCCGGTCCCGTCGACTGGGCGACGGGCGCCTGCATGCTCCTCAACGCCCGGATGATGGCCGAAGTGGGTGGGATGGACGAGGATTTCTTCCTCTACCACGAGGAGGTCGCCCTGTGCCGGGTCGCCCGCGACCGGGGTTGGGCGGTCGAGTACGATCCGGGCGTTCAGGTCGTCCACCGACATCCCTTGCAGGATCGGCCGATTTCGCCCAAGATGCGCGTCGTCATCCGGCACGGCAAGCTCCTGTACTTCCTCAAGCACGCGCCCCGGCGGCAGTTTCTGGCCCTGGCGCGGGTGATCGAGGCCGAGGCGGCCCTCAAGGGCGCCTGGGCGGCTCTGCTGAGGAGGCCGGCGGAGCGCCGGGCCTGGAGGACGATCGGCCGGATGGCCGCCGCCATGCGGCGCGACCGCGGCCCCCGAGGCCGCGAGGCGCTCGCCCTGGCCGAAGACGTGGAGAGCGAGCCCCCGTCATCCCCTCTCCCGCCCGGGGAGGGAGGTCCGAAGGGCCGAGCCCGGGGCGCGAGATTTCGCAAACGGATGAGCGAATCGAAGGCGGCGTCAAAGTTGTTGTAACCGGGGTTCGCGCCCCCGGCGCGTGAACCGAGGGCCCCCGGCCTCACTGAGGCCGGCCACGAAACGTATTGGATCCCCCCTCGAAAGGATGGAACCGCTTGACCACCGCGAAGCACGCCGCGCGGATCGGGGCGCTGATGGTCCCAGTCGCGATTTTGCTCGGCTGGCTGGCCGCGCGCACCGAGGTCATGTACGCCGACGGCCTGCGATACGTCGCCGGCGCCCGGGCGGTTGATCGGGGCGACTGGAAAACGTCGGTCGTTCGGGCCGTCGATCACCCGGCCTATCCGATGGCGATCGCCGGGGTCCACCGGCTGCTCGGTGGGGGCGATTCTCCCCAGGACTGGCAAACGGCGGCCCAGGTCGCTTCGGTTGTCGCGGGGGTCTTGCTCGTCGTCCCGCTCTACCTGGTGGCCCTTGAGCTTTTCGGGCCGACGGCCGCCTGGCTGGCCTGCGCGTTGGCCTTCCTGGTTCCTAACACCGGGCACGTGCTGGCCGACGCGCTCTCCGAGGGACTCTTTCTCCTCCTCTGGACGTGGGGATGCTGGTTCGCCCTCCGGTTCCTGAAGCGCGGGGGCGCCCTCTGGCTGGCGCCGATGGTTCTCGCGGCGGGCCTGGCGTTCCTGACCCGTCCCGAGGGGCTTTTGCTTCCCGCGGCGCTGGCGGCGACGCTGGGGCTAATGCTCCTTCGCCCTTCCATCCGGCTGAGTTGGCCCGCCTGGACGCGCGCGACGGCCCTGATCGTGGTCGGGCCGATGCTGGTGATGGGGCCCTACGTCGCGATGAAGGGGGGAATTGGAACCAAGCCGGCCGTCGCCCGGCTGCTCGGCACGGCGCCAAAGTCGACGACGATGGCCATCGAGCGCGAGCGGCCCCTCGACCCCGATCAAACGGCCCTCAAGTCGCTGGCCGTCGCCTGCCGCGCCGTGTTTCGGGCCCTGCAAGGCGCCGCGACGACGCCCCTGCTCATTCTGGCCGCCGCCGGCCTGTTTTTCCGGCCGGCCGAATCCGACCCGGGCCGGCCGCGGGGCAAGCTGTTCCTCGGGATCATCTGCGCGGCCTGGATCCTGGCCCTGGTTCGACTGTACGAGACCGGGGGCTATTGCACCCCCCGGCACGCCCTGATCGCCGCGCTTCCCTTGATCGCCGCGGCGGCGCGCGGGCTGGTTGGTTTGTCGGAAGTCCTCGCGCGGCGGCTCACGGGCGAGGTCGAGTCCCGCCGGCGGCTCGTCCAAGCGACGGCTCTCGCCGCGTGTCCACTCGCCATCGGCGGCTCCTGGGGAGGACAAACCCTCGCTCCGATCAACGGAGCCCACAATGGCTACCGCCGGGCCGGCGAATGGCTGGCGCAACACGCCTCCGCCGGCGAGACCGTCTTCGATCTCAAGGGGTGGGCCCTCTACTACGGCGACCTTCCCGGCTACTCGTTCGCCGACTACGGCCGGGCGCTCGGCGACCCGGCGCTCGGCTGGCTCGTCGCGCACGACGCCTTCCTGGTCGGCGAGTGGGATTATTGCCAAACCGTCCGCGACCTCACGGCCGGGCGCGCCCCGGTCTGGTCATTCCCCGAGACGCGCCGCAAGGGGGTCTCGCGGGTCCATGTTTTTAAGCTTTCACCCGGCCTGGCCAGGTCGGAGCCGTCGCCCGAGTCGGCGATGAAATAACGGCAAGCGGCTGATTTTGAGAGGGCGAGGCTCCCGCCGAGCCCCTCGCCCGGCGCCGGCTCGGCGGGAGGGGATGGCCCTCCCGGGAGCCAACACACCAGAGGAGCGCGGACATGGACGTCGCATCGCCTCGCCTGAAACCATCGACCAACTCCGTTTCCAGGCACCGGCCCGGCCCCACCTCCGGCGCCAATTCCAGGCCCGAGTCCACCGGCGGGGTCGACGGCGTTTCCACGGTGGATCACGTCGCGCGGGTCTTGATCTGGATGGCGATCACGGCCGGAGTCTTGCTTTGGACGCTCCGCCATTCCGAGGCCCAGCTACGCGACGGACTTCGGTCGATCGAGCTGGCCCAGCGGATCGACGCGGGCTCCTGGCGCGAAGGGCTTTTTGGGGGGATCGACCACCCGCTGCACCCGCTCGGGATCGTCGCCTTCCACGGGCTGATCGGCGGCGAGGGGCCCGAGTGGTGGCAGCGCGCGGCGGTGGCCCTGGGCTTCGCCTCGATCGTCTTGCTGACGATCCCCGTCTACCTGCTTGGTCGAGAGCTCCTGGGCGACCGCGCCGCGTGGCTCGCCTGCGCGCTCTTGCCGGCCAACCCGGTGATTGGGTCGGTGGTGGTCAACGCGATCAGCGAGTCGACGTTCCTTCCGGCCTGGACCTGGGGCCTTTGGGCGGCCGTGAAATATCTGCGCGAGGGTCGGTTCGTCTGGCTCCCATTGGCTTTGGGCTGCGGCGCGCTGGCCTACTTGGGGCGGCCCGAGGGGTTGCTCTTGCCGGCCTCGGTTCTGGCGACGTTGGCGCTTGTGCCTCTCCATCGCGCGACCCGGATCAACTGGCCCCGGTGGTGGGCGGCGGTCGGCTTCATGGCGATCGGCTCGGCCGTGGTGGTCGGCCCGTACATGGCGGCGAATGGGAGCCTCGTCAGCCGGCCCGGCATCGCCCGAGTTTTGGGACTACAGGCCCAGTCGGCGGCGAACGCCCTGGAGCGCGAGACGCCCTTGGCGGCCGGTCAAACGACGGCCCAGACGTATCGGATCGCGGCCGGCCAGGCGCTGGAGACGCTTTTCGCCAACGTGCCGTTCGCCCTCCTGGCGGCGGCGGCTCTGGGATTGTTCGCGGCGCGTGACGGCGCGATCCCGCCGCGGACCCGGCTGTTTCTGGGGATCGTCTTTTCGGCCTCGCTCTTCGCCCTGGTCCGCCTTCACGCGACGGCCGGTTATTGTTCGCCCCGCAACGCCCTGGTGCCGGGGATGCTGCTGATCCTGGCCGCGGCGAAGGGGCTCGACTGGCTGATGAAGACGGTCTCGTTCGACGGTCGGCTCGTCGGCCTGCCCGGCGAGCGGCTTCAGCCCGGCGCGGCCGTCTGGGCCCTGGCGGTCGTCCCCCTGATCCTGATCCCCCGGCTCGGCGAACCCGTCGTCAGCACTCCCGGTCCGTTCAACGTCTACTGGGACGCCGGCATCTGGCTCTCACAAGCCGAGCCCAAGGAGTCCAAGGCGCTCGACCTGACCGACTGGTCGCTCTACTTCAGCCGTCGCGAGGGTCTGAACTTCGCCGACCTCCCCACCGCCGCGGAGGACCCGAACGTCCGCTGGGTCGTGGCGCTCGGCGAGCAGGTTGATAATCCCTCGACGTATTCCGAGACCCTCCACAACCTCATCGGCGACCGCCCCCCCATCGTCGCGATTCCCGGCGAGCCCGCGCCGGGGCAAACACAGATTCGCATCTACGAGCGCGTCGCCCCCGCGGTTCCGGTCCAAACGGCCGCGCAACCGGGCGCCGAGGCGACAAGGAGATAGCCCCGCCTCGCGCGAACCAAAGCCGGCCGGCCAACGTCCTATAGAATGAGGAGGCCGAAGCCCCAAGGCCGGTTCGGTTCGTCGTTGACGGCCCGGGGTTCGCCCCTTACAATTCGACCGTCATGTTCTTTCGTCCACCCCGTGTCGTTCGTCCGTCTTCAGGAAGAGAGGTTCAAACCTATTTTGATCGACACAAGCCGCACCGAGCGTCTGGAGCGTCCCGAGCGCGCGATCCTGGTCGGGGTCATCCTGCCGGGAGGCGAGTTCAACATCGACGATCCCCTGGACGAGATTCGCGGACTGGCCAAGACCGCCGGCCTGGAGGTGGTCGGGACGATGCTGCAAAAGCGGCATCAGGTGGACATCGCCACCTACATCGGCTCCGGCAAGGTTGAGGAGCTGAAGGAGCTCGCCTCGGCCCAGGAGGCCGATCTGGTCGTCTTTGACAACGACCTTGGCCCCGCGCAAACGCGGAACCTCGAAAAGGCGCTGGAGGTGAAGGTCATTGACCGCACCGAGGTCATCCTCGACATCTTCGCCACGCGGGCCCAGACCCACGAGGCCCATCTTCAGGTGGAGCTGGCGCAGCTGGAATACGCCATGCCGCGGCTGAAGCGGATGTGGACGCACTTGTCGCGCTACAAGGGCGGCATCGGCGTGCGCGGTCCTGGTGAAAAGCAGCTCGAAGAAGACCGCCGGCTGGTGGCGAACCGGATTCGCGACCTGAAGGCGAAGCTCGGCAAGATCCAGGCGCGGAAGGAGCGCGAGGTCGCCGGCCGGAGCGAGTTTCCGACCGTCTCGCTGGTCGGCTACACCAACGCCGGCAAGAGCACGCTGATGAACGCCCTGACCGAGGCCGGGGTTTTGGTTGAGGACAAGCTGTTCGCGACCCTCGACACCCGAACCCGCCAGTGGCGGTTTCGCGGCGGCGGCGTGGCGCTTTTGTCGGACACCGTCGGGTTCATCCGGAACCTGCCCCACGCGCTCGTTGCCTCGTTCAAGGCGACGCTGGAGGAGGCCCGGCAAGCCGACCTGCTCCTGCACGTCGTCGACGCCTCAAGCCCCGAAGCCGAAGCGCAGGTGTCGGCCGTCGCCGAGGTGCTCGACGAACTAGGGTTGAAGGACCACCCGACGCTCCTGGTGCTGAACAAGACCGACAAGGTTCCCGACCGCTCGTTCCTCGACGTGCTGCGGGCCCATTATCGCGACTCGGTCTCCATCAGCGCCGCCACGGGCGAGGGACTCGACAACCTGGAACTGGCCGTCCGAGCCGCCCTGTTGAATCGGGCGCTCGACGCCGACGTGGAAGTCGACATGGCCGACGGCCGGACGCAAGCGTACCTCGCCCAGCACGCCCATGTTCACGGCCAAACCTTTGACGACGAGCGCGGACGGGTCATCATCCATTGCCGCGTCCCCCGCCGCAGCCTCGACTTCCTCCGCGAACAAGGCGCGGCGATCCGCCCGGTCGAGGAGCGGGTTTACGCCTGACGCGAAGGTCTCATCAAAACGGCCCCGGCCAATCATCCTTCTCCCCTCGCGGGAGAAGGTGGCCGCAGGCCGGATGAGGGGCGCGGGGTTTACGGAAGAAGCTACGCAATGGGGTCGGGTCGGGAGGGCGAGGCTCCCGAACTTGTTCCGGGATCCCGCGCCCTTCTCAGGGCTTCGCCGCCGTCCCCAGGTCCGCCAGGGCGGGGACGCCGTCGAAGGGCTCGGCGACGGGCTCGACGAAGCCGTTGTCGTGGGCCAGCAGGCCCGTCGAGCCGACGAAGTAGTTGTCGCCCCCCTCCAGAAGCAGGTTGAACACCGGCTCCACCTCGTTCTTCTCGGCGGAGACAACCTCAACGGTCCCGCCGACGGTTCGCAGTCGGTCGCCGGCCTTCACGTCGCGCGCCATGATCCAGCCCTGACCCGCCTTCCAGAATCGGTGGATGCCCGTCGGGCGAACCACCTCGTTGCCCATGTTGATCTTGTAAGTCCAATTGGGCGGGTTGTGGAAGACGGCGACGACCGCCCGGTATTCGAGCTTGCCGGTGGTCGTGTCCTGGGTCAAAAGCTGGTCGCCGACTTCAATCTCCTCGATCGGCCGATCCCCGCGCAAGGCGCGCACCAAGGTCCCCCCGGCGAAGCAGGAGGGGCCGATATTGGCCAACGCGACGAGCCGTTGAGTGAGAAATGGCGCGGCTTGGGGCTGGAACGCGATGGGAACGTCCGTGTAGATCGTGGGAGGCTCCGGGGTCTCGTACTTTTGGGGAAAACCGTAGCCGTTCAGGTCGTAGACCCATTCCATCCACTTGCCGCGATCGTCGCCCTGGTCAATTCCGCTGACGTTCCTGAGGATCGCCGTGGCGCGGTCGTTGATTTCGCGGATCGGCGCGTTGTGCTCCTCGATCCGCTGAACGTCCTGGGCGAGTTGCTGTTGCGCGATCCGGGCGGACGCATCCGCCTCCGCCAGCATCCGGCCGACGGGAATTCGCAACGACCGTTCATAAATCGGCGTGGCGTTCAGGCCGGCGGTCGGCGTCAAATCGACCCGCCTAGGCTCCAGTTGCTCGGCGACCCGCTGACTGAGCTGGGGATTCAGGCCCGCTTCTTGAAAAATCGTGGCGGCCCCCGTCTGGATCCTCCCCGGAGGTAGCGACGAGAAAATTCCAGTTTGAGGAAGGCCCCCCAAAAAGCCCGGTTGCGCCCCGAAATAGGGGAAAGTACCGACAAAGCTGGTTGTTGGCGTTCTGGGACCGTGCGCTCCACCCAAGGGACGTTCGACGTACGTCATCCCAAACTCATCGACTCTCACCTGATCGCCGGGCATCAAGTCTCGAGAGGACGGGGGCCGTAGCGGCGTGTAAAACCGCTGGACGTTGGCCTCCTTCCCTTCGACGAACAACTCCCCCTGCGAGCCGGGGCCGTTAACGTCCTTCTTCTTGTACTTCACCTCGTCGCGAATTAACCCGGCCAAGAGACCGGCGAACTCGCGCGGGTCGCGGCGGCTGAGAAGTTGCGCGGCGTCGCCGCGGACGCCGGGGAACGGGCTGAACACCGCCAGCATCGACAACGCCCGCGACGCCCCCGAGCCCTCGATCCGACCCAGAACCTCGGCGGCCACCCGCTGGCTCCCCTCGTTCCCCCGGGCGAAGACCCGCCAGATCGACGGCGTGGCGCGGGGGTCGTTGATCGTCGCAAGCTCCTCAATCGCTTCGGCCTTCTTCGCCTTGTCGCGGCCGGAAAGCGCCGCCTTGAGCTTCTCCAGCTTCGGTCCCCAGAGCTTGTCGGCCTTGTTTTGGGCCTCGCGCTCGGACTGGACCGCCGCCTCGAACTCCGGGTTGACCCAGCGGCCGGAGACCTTCTTGAAGCC
>Ga0182742_1003481_pt1 | contig 15351 bp, 16 predicted proteins | sample eDN5th37CBELigMG_FD_128880 | JGI IMG/M metagenome (GOLD analysis project Ga0182742, IMG submission 128880) | Enriched Miracle-Growth compost microbial communities from Emeryville, California, USA - eDNA 5th pass 37_C BE-Lig MG (version 2)... ...
ACCTGGGCCACCGCGCCTACGGCTTCGCCGCCGCCTCGCGCACCTATTTCGGCAAGCCCCTGTCCGAGGTGACCCCGGCCGAGGCCGCCATGCTGGCCGGCATCCCCAAGGCGCCCTCGCGCTACAACCCCATCACCAATTTCGCGCGCGCCCAGATCCGCCAGCACTACGTGCTGGGCCGCATGAAGACCCTGGGCTACCTGACGCCGGAACAGGCCGACGAGGCCATCAACCAGCAGCTGACCGTCCGCGGCGCTGACGGCGCCAGCGCGCGCGGCTTCGCCATCCACGGCGACTATCCCGCCGAACTGGCCCGCCAGCTGATGTACGGGGTGTTCCAGGAACAGACCTATTCCAAGGGCATCGACGTCTACACCACCATCGATTCCAGGGACCAGGAGGCCGCCTATCTCGCGGTGCGCGACGGCGTGCTGGCCTATACGCGCCGCGCCCCCTATCCTGGCCCCGAGGACCAGATCGACCTGCCCGCCAACGTCGAGCAGGACCCGGTCGCGCTCGACGAAATCCTCGACGGCGTGCAGGAAAAAACGCCCGACAGCGAAGACCTGCTGGCCGCCGTGGTGCTGGCCGCCAGCCCCACGGAAGTCACCGTGGCCCGCAGCGCCCGCGAGATCATCACGATCTCCGACAAGAAGGCGCTGGCGGTCGTGGCGCGCGCGCTCAACCCCAAGGCCGGCGACAAGCAGCGCCTGCGCCGCGGCTCGGTCGTGTACCTGCACAAGAACGGCGACAACTGGGAAATCATCAACATGCCGGCGCTGCAGGCCGCGCTGGTGTCCATGCAGCCCGAGGACGGCGCCATCCGCGCCATGATCGGCGGCTTCGACTACAACCGCGGCGGCTTCAACCGGGTCACGCAGGCCTGGCGCCAGCCAGGCTCCAACATCAAGCCCTTCGTCTACGCGGCCGCGCTGGAGCGCGGCTTGACTCCGGCCACGCAGGTCTCGGACCAGCCCTTCATGCTGACCGCCGAGCAGACCGGCTCCAAGGCCTGGCAGCCCAAGAACGACGGCAACAAGTACGAACCCATGATGACGCTGCGCCAGGGCCTGGTGCGCTCCAAGAACATGGTGTCGATCCGCATCCTGCAGGCCATCACGCCGCAGTACGCGCAGGACTACCTGACCCGCTTCGGCTTCGACAAGGCGCGCTGGCCCGCCGTGCTGCCGCTGGCGCTGGGCGCCGGCGGCGCCACGCCGCTGCAGGTGGTCAACGCCTACAGCGTGTTCGCCAACGGCGGCTACCGCGTCACGCCCTACCTGATCGACCGCGTCACTGACCGTTCCGGCAACGTGCTGATGCAGGCCCAGCCCGTGGTCGCCGGCGACGAGCAGGCGCGCGCCATCGACCCGCGCACCGCCTGGGTGATGGACGACATCCTGCGCGACGTGACCGTCAGCGGCACCGGCGCCCGCGCGCACCAGGTGCTCAAGCGCAACGACGTGGGCGGCAAGACCGGCACCACCAACGAGGCCGTGGACGTCTGGTTCTCCGGCTTCACGCCCAAGCTGGCCACCACCGTCTGGATGGGCTTCGACCAGCCGCGCTCGCTGGGCACCAACGAATTCGGCAGCGGCCTGGCGCTGACCACCTGGCTGGACTACATGCAGCCGGCGCTCAAGGGCATGCCGGAAAGCAAGCCCGCGCCGCGGCCCGACGGGCTGCTGGTGGACAACGGCGAATACTATTTCTCGGAATTCCCGCCGGGCCAGGCGGTGGCCTCGCTGGACCTGTCGTCCGGCGACGAGCTGACGGATTTCCTGAACAACCGCCGCTCCACCGATGGCGTGGACACCTCGGTCAAGCCGCTGCCGCCTCCTCCGGCGCCGGGCGGCGGCGCCGACGCGCCGATCCAGATGCCGCAGGCCCTGCCCATCCCGGTGCCCCAGGCCCGCAGCGCGCCGCCGGCCGGCGCGGCCTCCTTCCCGCCCATCCCGGTGCCGCGCGTCGATGCCGAGGCCCCGGCCCAGGCCGGCGCCGTCAGCGGCCCCGGCGCGCTGCCTGCGCGGCCGCTGTAATCGCCGCGCCGCGCGGGATCAGAGCTCCGTCACCACGTCGCGCGGCCAGGCCTGCAGCGACTCCAGCTCCAGGAAAGTGAAGTAGCCCGAGCGCCAGCCCTCGGTGTCGATGTGGTAGACATTGCCCAGCGCCAGCGGCGCGGCGACCGGGGTGTGGCCCGCCACCACCGCGCGCACGCCCTGGATGCCGCTACGGTTCATCAGGCGCAGCCGCTCGCGCGACCATTGGCAGGTCTCGGCGGTGCGCCGGTAGCGGTCCTGCAGCGCCGACTCCAGCCGCGGCCAGAACAGCACCGGGCAATCGGCGTGCAGCAGGCCCACCGTGCCGGCCTCGGTCTCGACCTCGATGGCGATCGGCAGCCGCTCGAACGCCTCGGCAAAAGCCTCCTGCCGCTCGCGCGGCAGATCCAGGAACCAGCCGCCGCCGTATTCCCGCCAGTTCTGCACATCCACCCGGCCCGTGCGCACGTGGCGGATGGCGTAGTCCTCGTGATTGCCCTGCACCGCATAGAACCAGGGCCGCGCCAGCCAGTCCAGCACCGCCTCGTTTTCCGGGCCGCGATCCACCAGGTCGCCCACCGAGAACAGCCGGTCCCGGGACGGCTCGAAACCCAGCTCGCCCAGGCTGTCCTCCAGGCGCGAAAAATGCCCGTGCAGATCGCCCACCGCGAAATCGCGGCCCTGCGTATTGCGCGGAACTTTGAGAAAACGCTGCTCCATGGCCTGCAAACCACCACTTTATCGATACACGACCTTTCCTTTTTAACCCGCTTTGGCGCGGCCCCCGCGCACAGTTCTTATCCGGCCCTGAAAAAATAGATGACGCGAATCAGTCTTATTCGTGATAACTTTGCATGTTTCTTACCCAGGGCTTAATCCGCCCTCCGGAAACCGCTCCCGCACCGCTTTCACTGCGCTGCCCGCGCCTCACACCATGACAGCCGCGTCCACCATCAAAACCTGGTATCTGGTCCATAAGTGGACCAGCCTGGTCTGCACGATCTTCCTGCTCATCATCTGCCTGACCGGCCTGCCGCTGGTGTTCCATCACGAGATCGAGCACTGGCTGGACGACGCCAAGCCGCTGTCGGACGTGCCGGCCTCCACCCCGCCGGCCAGCCTGGACAAGCTGGTCGGCGCCGCCCGCGCCATGTACCCGGGCGAAGTCGTGGACTACGTCTACGTCGACCCCGACGAACCCCAGGTCTACGTCGGCATGGCCAAGAAGCCCGGCGACGCCCTGGTGTCGGGCCATGCCGTGCGCATGGACGGGCGCACCGGCGATGTGCTGCTGGACGGGCCGCCGTACGCGGACGATCGCTTCACCTTCATGAACATCATGCTGGCCCTGCACGTGGACCTGTTCGCGGGGCTGGCCGGCGAACTGTTCCTGGGTTTCATGGGCCTGCTTTTCTGCGTGGCCATCGTCTCCGGCGTGGTGCTCTACGGCCCCTTCATGAAAAAGCTGGAGTTCGGCACGGTCCGCGCCGCCCGCTCCACCCGCCTGAAGTGGCTGGACCTGCACAACCTGCTCGGCATCGTGACGCTGGTCTGGGCCTTCGTGGTGGGCGTGACGGGCGTGATCAACGAACTGTCCACGCCGCTCTTCCGGCTATGGCAGTCCACCGAATTGCCGCGCATTCTGGAGCCCTACAAGGGCGCGGGCGTGCCCACCGAACTGGCCTCGGTCCAGGGCGCCGCCGACACCGCGCTCAAGGCCGTGCCGGGCACCGTCGCCGGTTTCATCGCCTTCCCCGGCAACGCCTTCGGCAGCCCGCACCACTACATCGTCTGGATGCGCGGCGACACGCCGCTGACCTCGCGCCTGAACACGCCGGTGCTGGTCGACGGCCGCAGCGGCGAGCTCACCACCGTGGCCCGCATGCCCTGGTACCTGACCGCGCTGGAGCTGTCGCGCCCGCTGCACTTCGGCGACTACGCCGGCCTGCCGCTGAAGATCATCTGGGCGCTGCTGGACGTCATCACCATCATCGTGCTGGCCAGCGGCCTCTACCTCTGGCTGGCGCGCCGCCGCGCCACCGAAGCCCGCATCGCCGAACTCGTGCGCAAGCACCAGGCGGCCGCCCAACCTCAACGGAATCCCGCATGACCAAGACGACCCGCGGTTTCATGTTCGTCTGGGGCGCGCCCATCGTCCTGGGCCTGCTCAGCGTATTCGGCCTGCTCGCCGCGCTGCTGGGCACCGGCGGCTGGCACTGGGCTTCCTGGGTCGCCCTGTCCATCCTGCTGGCGGTGATCGTGCGCTATTGGGCGTTTCCGGCGACGTAACGGCCTACGACCCGCCCATCCACGCGAACGTTTCCGGGTCCGGCCCCAGGCGCTCGCCGTCGGGGATCGCGTCGATGGCGGCCATGTCGGCCGCCGACAGCTCGAAATCGAACACGTCGATGTTCTCCCGGATGCGCGCCGGCGTGACCGACTTCGGGATCACCAGCAGGCCGTGCTGCAAATGCCAGCGCAGCGTCACCTGCGCGGGGGATTTGCCGTATTTGCGCGCCAGGTCCACGATGGCCTTTTCCTTGGCCACGCCGCCCTGGGACAGCGGACTCCACGACTGCGTCGCGATGCCGTGCCGGGCATGGAACTCGCGCAGCGCGCGCTGGGCGAAGCCGGGATGCAGTTCGATCTGATTCACCGCGGGCGCGACGCCGGAGTCATCCATCAGCCGCTGCAGGTTGGCCTGGGTGAAATTGGAAACGCCGATCGCGCGCGCCAGTCCGTCGCGCTGCATCTCGATCATGGCGCGCCAGGCTTCCAGGTATTTGTCGCTGCCGGCCACCGGCCAATGGATCAGGTACAGGTCCACATAGGCCAGGCCCAGCTTCTGCAGGCTTTCGTCCATGGCCTTGCGGGCGTCGTCGTATCCATGCCGGTCGTTCCAGAGTTTGGTGGTGATGAACAGATCCTTGCGGGCCACGCCCGCGGCGCGCAGGCCCGCGCCCACGCCGGCCTCATTGCCGTAGATCGCCGCGGTGTCCACCAGGCGGTAGCCCGCCGCCAGCGCCGTCTTGACGCTGTCGGCGGCCTGCCCGTCCGGCACCTGCCAGACGCCCAGGCCCAGCTGCGGAATCCTGCCGCCGCCGTTCAATTCCACTACGGGTACGTTCGCCATAAAACCCTCCGTAACTAGCAATCGACTCTCGATGATACCCCCAGGGCCGGCAAGCCCCTGCCGGGCGGGATGGCCGCGGGTGCCCGATAATGCCGGTGTCCCGGCGCGCCGCGAGCGCGGCCGGCCCTGCTCACCACCCTGCTCCCTCCATGCCCGCTCCCGACACGCGGCCCGCGCGCCGCGGCAATCTGCAGACATTGCGCACGCTGTTTCCCTACCTGTGGCCGCCCGGCCAGCCTGGCCTGAAGGCCCGCGTGGTGGCGGCCCTGCTGTGCCTGTTCGCCGCCAAGGCGGCCACCGTCTACGTGCCGCTGCTGTACAAGCAGGCGGTCGACCAGCTGGGCCAGGGCGCGCCGGGCACGGTGGCAGTGCCGGTGGGGCTGATCCTGGCCTACGGCTCGGCGCGCGTGCTGTCGCTGCTGTTCTCCGAACTGCGCGACGCCATATTCGCGCGCGTCGGCCAGCACGCCATCCACGCGGTGGGGCTGCGGATCTTCCGGCATCTGCACGCATTGGCGCTGCGCTTTCACCTGGCGCGCCAGACCGGCGGCCTGAACCGCGCCATCGAGCGCGGCACCAAAGGCATCCAGACGCTGCTGTCGTTCCTGCTCTTCAACATCCTGCCGACCTTCTTCGAAATCGGGCTGGTCTGTATCGTGCTGTGGAAGATGTTCGACGCCTGGCTGGCGCTGGCCACCGGCGCCACCGTCCTGCTGTATATCGGCTACACGCTGGCCGTGACCGAGTGGCGCACCAAGTTCCGCCGCCAGATGAACGAAACCGATTCGGAGGCCAACACCAAGGCCATCGAAAGCCTGCTGAACTACGAAACGGTCAAGTACTTCGGCAACGAAGAGCACGAAGCCCGCCGCTACGACGCCTCGCTCACGCGCTACGAACGCGCCGCCGTGCGCAGCCAGGTCAGCCTGTCCATCCTCAACATCGGCCAGGCCGCCATCATCTCGGCCGGCCTGACACTGGTGATGTGGATGGCCGCCAGCGGCATCGCCGACGGCCGCTACACGCTGGGCGATTTCGTGCTGGTCAACACCTACCTGCTGCAGCTGTATTCGCCGCTCAGCTTCTTCGGCTTCATCTACCGCGAGATCAAGCAGGCGATCGTGGACATGGAACGCATGTTCGAGCTGCTGGGGCAGGACCGCGAAATCGCCGACCGTCCCGGCGCCCGGCCGCTGCGCGTGACCGGCGGCGAAGTCGAGCTGCGCGACGTGCGCTTCGGCTACGACGCGCGCAGGCCCATCCTCAAGGGCGTGAGCTTCACCATTCCCGCCGGCAAGACGGTGGCCGTCGTCGGCACCTCGGGCGCGGGCAAATCCACCATCGCGCGCCTGCTGTTCCGCTTCTACGACGCCGACGGCGGCGCGATCCTGGTCGACGGCCAGGACGTGCGCGAGGTGACCCAGGCCAGCCTGCGCGCGGCCATCGGCGTGGTGCCGCAGGACACCGTGCTGTTCAACGACACGATCCGCTACAACATCGGCTACGGCCGCCCGGGCGCCAGCGACGCCGAGATCGAGGCGGCCGCGCGCCTGGCGCACATCCACGACCTGATCATGGCCATGCCCGACGGCTACGGCACCCTGGTCGGCGAACGCGGCCTGAAACTGTCGGGCGGCGAAAAGCAGCGCGTGGCCATCGCCCGCACCCTGCTGAAGAACCCCGCCATCTTCCTGTTCGACGAGGCCACCAGCGCGCTCGACACCCACACGGAACGCGAGATCCAGGCAAACCTGCGCGAAGTCAGCCAGGGCCGCAGCACCCTGATCATCGCCCACCGCCTGTCCACCGTGGCCGACGCCGACGAGATCATCGTGCTGGCCGACGGCCGCATCGTCGAGCGCGGCCGCCATCCGGCGCTGCTGGCGCAGGGCGGCGTCTACGCCGGCATGTGGGCCCGCCAGCAGGAAGGCCGCGCCGATTGACAAGCCCGGCCGCTTGCCCGACTATCGCACCCTTTGATCGCCAGGCCCCGCCATGCAGGACTCCACCGCCGCCCCCGCCATCCGCGTCTGCGCCGCCGCCGACCTCGTCAACGGCGGCCTGGGCGTGAAAGTCCCCGTCTCCGACGGCGCCGGACGCACCACTGCGTTCTTCGTGCGCTACCAGGACCGCGTGCATGGCTACCTGAACCGCTGCGCCCACGTGGGCGTGGAGCTGGACTGGGAAGGCAGCTTCTTCACCCGCGCCGGCGACCTGCTGATGTGCGCGCGCCACGGCGCGACCTACCAGCCCGACACCGGCCTGTGCGTGGGCGGCCCCTGTAAAAACGGCCGCCTGACCGCGCTGTCGGTCGAGGAACGCGACGGCGCCGTCTACTGGCGTCCCGCCGGCAAGATCCGGCCGCTGGACGACGCCTCCGCCTGAGGCGCTTGCGGCCGTTCGGCATAGCGGCGCGCCAGCACCGCGCAGACCATCAGCTGCATCTGGTGGAAGATCATCAGCGGCAGCACCACCACACCCATCTGCGCCGTGCCGAACAGCACCGTGGCCAGCGGAATGCCCGAGGCCAGCGATTTCTTGGAACCGCAGAACACCAGGGTGATCTCGTTCTCCTTGGACAGGCCCAGCCTGCGCGCGCCCCAGGTCGTGATCAGCAGCACCGAACCGAGCAGCACGGCGTTGACCAGCACCATCGCCGCCATGTCGATGGCCGGAAACGTATGCCAGATGCCCTGCGCCACGGCCTCGCTGAACGCGGTGTAGACCGCCAGCAGGATCGAACTGCGGTCCACCTTGGCCAGCTTGCTGTTGTTGCGCTGCGCCCACGCGCCTATCCAGGGCCGCAGCAGGCTGCCGGCCGCGAACGGCACCAGCAGCTGCAGCAGGATGCGGCCGGCGTCGGCCAGGCCGTGGCCCCCGCCCTGGCGGTGCAGCAGCAGCGCCACCAGCAGCGGCGTCAGCACGGTGCCCAGCAGGTTCGACGCCGTGGCCGCGCAGATCGCGCCCGGGATATTGCCGCGCGCCATCGAAGTCAGCGCGATCGAAGACTGCACGGTCGAGGACAGCGTGCACACGAACAGCACGCCCAGCCAGAGCGACGGCGTCAGCAGGCCGGGAAACAGCGCGCGCAGGGCCAGCCCCAGCGCCGGAAACAGCAGGAAGGTGCAGGCCAGGATCAGCGCGTGCAGCCGCAGGTCCTTCACGCCCGCCACGATGGCCTGCGTCGACAGGCGCGCGCCATGCAGGAAGAACAGCAGCGCGATCGCCACGTTGCTGGCCACCAGCATGAAGGACGCGCCCCGGCCCGTGGCCGGGAATACGCTGGCCAGGACCACGGTGGCGATCAGGATGAGCGTGAACGAATCGGGAAGAAAGCGGCGCATGGCAGGGAATTCCGTGATGATCGGAGCCCACTATAGGCGCGCCTCTTGTCATCGTGAAGCCCACTAGGTACTGTAGCTGCTATCGGTAATTCCTATGACCGCCATGCTCAACCCCCTGTGGCTCAACACCTTCGTCGCCGCGGCCGCCGCCCCCAGCTTCTCCGAAGCGGCGCGCCGGCTGGGCCTGGCCCAGCCCACCGTGAGCGAGCACATCCGCCAGCTGGAGCTGGCGCTCAAGCGCCGCCTGTTCCTGCGCGACACGCACTCGCTCGCGCTCACCAGCGACGGCCGCAGCCTGCTGGTGCATGCCGAGATCATCCTCGACGCGCACGAGCGCGCCGAACGCCTGTTCGACGCGCCGCGCCTGCGCGGCCGCGTGCGCCTGGGCACCTCGGACGACCTGGCCATGGGGCCGCTGCCCGACGTGCTGGCCGCCTTCCGCCTGGCCCACCCCGAGGTCGAACTGGACCTGACCATAGGCGTCACCAGCGAGCTCTACAAGCTGCTGGACGACAACGGGCTGGACGTCATGATAGGCAAGCGCCGCCGCGGCGACCGCCGCGGCCAGACCCTGCACAAGGAAGCGCTGCTGTGGCAGGCGCGCGAGGGCCTGCGCTTCGCGGCCGACCAGCCGCTGCCGCTGATCCTGCTGCGCGAGCCCAGCGTCACGCGCGGGCTGGCGCTGGACGCGCTGGCGCGCGCCGGGCGCAGTTGGCAGATCGTGTGCACCAGCACCAGCTACGCCGGCTGCCAGGCGGCCGCGCGGGCGGGCCTGGGCATTACCGTGCAGCCCTCGCACCTGGCCACCGCCGGACTGGCCGCGCCCGCGGCGGCGGCGCAATTGCCTGCGCTGCCCCAAGTGGAATTCATCGTGATTTCGGCGCCCGCGCCCAACCGGCCCACGCGCGCCCTGACCGACATCCTGATGCGCAGCACGCTGACCTGAGGCGCCGCAGATTATCCGGGCAGGTGGTCGGGCACGCCGTCGGCGTCCACGTGCGCCACCCGGTCCAGCGCGTTGCGCGCGGCCGACATGGCTTCCACCGTGCTGCGGAAACGCCGGCTGGCGTAGATTTCGAACGCCAGGTTCTCCGGCTCGGCGTCCTCGTCGCCGTCCTGCGCGCGGTCCAGCCGCCGCGTTTCCAGAAAGGCGCGCGGCGGCGTGCGGCCCTCGGGCTGGGTCGCATACGCGACCACCGAGTAACCGTTGATGATCTTCTCAGCCATGGCGGCTCCGTATGGCCGCGGCGCGGCCCCTGTTCTGGCTACGGCCCGCCGCCGCCAAACTTAAGCCGCCGCGGCCTGGCGCGTGCGCACGTAGGCCGCCACCTGGGCCAGCACGTCCGACAGGTCGGCCTGCAGTCTGGCGAAGCCCGCATTGCGTTCGCGCGTGGCTTCGTCCATGTACAGCGGGCGGCGGATCTCCACCTGCAGGCTGTGGCGGTTCAGTTCCGGCTGGCCGATCTGCGCGATCAACTGCACGCCCTTGTAGGGGTCGTTGCGCGCCACCGTGTAGCCCTTGTCGCGCAGCGCCGTTTCGATCAGGGCGATGAATTCCGGCTCGCAGGTCGTGCCGTCGCGGTCGCCCAGCACGAAGTCGGCCAGCGGATGTTCGCTCTTGCGGCCCAGGCGCTCGTAGGCGTCGTTGGGCATGGAATGCAGATTGAGGTGCCACACCGCGCCGAAGCGCTGGACGGTGCGCTGGATGGCATCGGACAGGGCCGCATGGTAAGGCTGGTAATACGCCTGGATGCGGTGGCGCACTTCGGCCAGCGTCAGCCGGCGGTCGTAGATCGGCGTGGCCTTGTCCATCCGGCGCCAGATCAGGCCCTTGCCCAGGCGGGTCTTTTCGCCCGGCTCCAGCGGCTCGGGCCAGGGCTCGGCCAGCAGCTCCGGGTCCAGGTCGCGCAGCGTGCGGTTGGGGTCGATATAGACGCGCGGGAAGTTCGCGGCGATCAGCGTCGCGCCCAGGGCGGGCGCCGCCGACCACAACGCGTCGACGTGCGTGTCCTCGCCCTGGCGCAGTTGGGCCAGGCTGGCCGCCGCCCCGAAATCCGCCGGATAGCGCTCGCCGCTATGCGGCGAATCGCAAACCAGCGGCAGGGCCGGCGCCGTGGGCTCGTGCACGGAAACTGCGTCGAAGTCGGCGTGTGTCATGGTCAGTCAGCCTGGATGTTGGCGGTCTTGGCCACTTTGGCGTAGCGGGCCAGGGCCTGTTCGATCTGCGCCTGGAATTCCTGCGGCGTGGTGGGCATCAGCGTACCACCGACTTCCTCGGCCTTCTTGCGGAACTCCGGATCCTGCTGGGCCGTGCGCACGGCCTGGTTCAGGCGGTCCACCACGGCTTGCGGCGTGCCGGCCGGCGCCACCAGGCCGAACCAGCCGCCCGTGCCCATGTCGGGGTAGCCCAGCTCGATATAGGTGGGCACGTCCGGCAGCAGCGGCGAGCGCTCCATGCCCAGCACGGCCAGCGCGCGCAGCTTGCCGCCCTGCACCTGCGGCAGGGTCGAAGACAGGTTGTCGGTGATCGCGTCGACCTGGCCGCCCATCACGTCGTTCAGGGCCGGGCCCGCGCCGCGGTACGGCACGTGCAGCAGCTTGATGCCCGACAGCATCATGAAGTTCTCGATGTTCACGTGGCCCAGCGAACCCACGCCCGGCGAGGCGAAGCTGTAGCGCTCCGGCTCGGCCTTGGCCAGCTTCACGAACTCGGCCATGTTCTTGGCCGGGATATTGGGGTTGATCGCGAAAATGCTGGGCACGGCCACCACGTTGGCCACCGGCACGAAGTCCTTGACCGGGTCGTAGTTCATCTTGCGGAACACGGCCGGATTCGAGCCGTGCGTGCTCATCGTGGCCATGCCGAGGGTGTAGCCGTCCGGCGTGGCGCGCGCCACCTGCTCCATGCCCAGCGAACCGCCGGCGCCGGCCTTGTTCTCGACCACGATGGTCTGCTTCAGGTCGCGGCCGGCGTACTCGGCGATCAGGCGGGCCACGATGTCGGTCGAGCCGCCGGCGGCGAACGGCACCACCAGCTTGATCGGACGGGAGGGATAGTCGGCGGCCTGGGCCGCAGCGCCGGCGAAGGACAGGGAGGCGAACAAGCCGGCGAGCGCGAAGCGCGCGGACCGGCCGAAAGAACGGCGGGACATGGGGATGGCTCCGAAAATGGAAGGTCTATCGACAAGGCCGCCAGTGTCCGAACTTTACGGTCCCCTTTCAAACGACTATATTGCACTCTTTCATTACCAATGGTCATGCTAGATGCGCTTGCAGTCGCCCTCCATGTCCGAACTGCATGCGTTCATGACGGCCGCGCGCCTGGGCAGCTTCACGCAGGCGGCCGAGACCTTGTGCGTCACCCAGGGCGCGGTCAGCCGCGCCATCGCCCGGCTGGAGGCGCATTTCGGCCAGCCCCTGATGCACCGCAACGCCCACGGCCTGACCCTCACCGAAACCGGCCGCCGGCTCTATGACGGCGCGCATGCGCCCCTGCAGGCGATCGAGGCGCTCAGCGCCGAACTGCGCGCCGACGACCGCCGCCTGCGCCTGACCCTGTCGTCCGTGCCCACGCTGGCCAGCGCCTGGCTGGTGCCGCGCCTGCCCGATTTCCACCAGCGCCACCCCGAAATCCAGCTCGGCTTCGCGGCCTACCGGCGCAACGAGGATTTTTCGGGCGCCACGCCCGACGCCAGCATTCTTTCCGGCACGCCCGAGCAATGGCCCGGCTGGCAGGCCGACTACGTCATCGGCCGCGAAATGGTCGTGATCTGCCACCCCGCCCGGCTGGCCGCGCGCCGCGCGCAAGGGCTGTGGAGCACGCCCGCCGGCCTGCTCGGCGAAGCCCTGCTGTATCACACCAACGGCGTCGAAAACTGGGCGCAATGGCTCGCCGCCGCCGGCGTGCCGCGCGGCTCGGTCAAGCTGTCCAATGGTTTCGACCAGGTGTCCATCCTGGTGCGGGCGGTGATGGCCGACATGGGCATCGCCGTGCTGCAGCGCTGCCTGGTGCGCGACGACCTGCTTGCCGGAACGGTGGCGGCGCCCTTCCCCGAACTGCCGATACGCATCGCCCGCGGCTACCATCTGTGCGCGCCGGCCCAGCGCCGCGACCACTACGCGCTGGCCTGTTTCCGGCAATGGCTGCTGGAGACCGCCGGCCGCGACCCCGACGTGCTGGCCGCCGGCAACGCCGCCTGAAGGTCCAGGTACGCGAAACACTTCATTTCGCGGCAGGGCCGGAAAATGCTTCAAAAGAAAACAAAACGGGCTCCTTACGGAGCCCGGCTCAACCGCGCGGCGCAACGCTCAAGGCGCGAGCTTGAATCCCAGGTCCACGCCCCACTTATCGGTTTCACGCAGCCATTTGGCGCCGCAGTTCAGGCAACGGAAGTGATCCTCGCGGCTTTCCTCGCGGCCTTTCTGCGTCGGGTTGGTAAATCCCTGGTGTCCGAGTTGAGCATGCGGCGCAACGCCAGCAAGGCCCGGGTTAATGCGTTGGCAAGCCAAGCACATAACGCTCATTGATGCTTCCCCACAAACAGTGTTTCCAAATTGTAAGGGATTTCACCAATGCTTTTCTATTAAATCGGGCCCTATCGCCACAAAAAATTGTTAACGCCACAATTAAACAACGCCGGGCATCGCCGCCAGGCAGGTCGCCAGGTGATAGGGCGACGTCGAAGGCATGTCCGAACGTGTAACAACTCCGTCCGCATCCAGGCATTCATACCAGCCGCCGGCATGCAGAAACCGCTTGCGGAAAACCTCCAGGCCCGCGGCCAGCGCCGGCAGATCGCCCTGCACCGCCAGCACCCGCAGGTATTCGGTCTGGGCCCAGATCCGGCGCGTGTCGTCGATGACCGCGCCGGATTCGTCCAGCGCCGCCACCACGCCCGCCTGGTCCACGCCGCGGCGGCGCGCCCATTGCACCGCGCGCGGCAGCGATTCGGCCAGGTCCAGGCCTTCGAACACCGCCGCCGAGCCATGCACCAGCGACAGCCACTCGAACTGGTGCCCCGGCTCCAGCCGGTTGCCGGCCGTGCCCTGCCGCTCCTCCGAGATGCACTGCGACGGCGCGTGCACGAAGCGATGGCTGATGCCCTGCGCCAGGCTGCGCAGATGCTGGGCGAACCGCGCCGGCTCCGCGACCTGCGCGGCCGCCAGATAGGCCTCGGTCAGATGCATCATGGGATTCTGCGCCGGCGCGCGCAGCGGCTGGCCCAGGTCCGGGCTCAGCGCGGCGTGATAGAGCGAATCGGCGGTCTTGAAGCGCGCCTCGATGGTCGCGGCCGTAGCCAGCATGAGCTTGCGCGCCTCGCCGTTGCGGCTGCGGCGGAAATACGCCGCGCAAGCCAGCACGATGAACGCGTGGGTATAGAGATCCTGCGTGGCGTCGAGCGGGCGCGCCTGCGCGTCCACGCTATAACGCCAGCCGCCATGCTCCTCGTCGCGGAATACGCGGCGCAGCGACTCGAACAGAATATCGGCGTGCCGCCCGGCCGCCTCGCCCGGCGCCTCCGAGAAAACATAAAGCTGGCGCGCGCAGGCCATGGCCCGATAACGCGTCGCCGGCAACGCGGCGCCGCCAGCCGAATCCAGCGATTCGTACGGCAGGCCCAATGCGGTATTGAAACCCCGCCCCATCCACATGGGCAGGATGATGGAATCGAAATGCTCGCGCAGTGCGCGCACGTGCGCCGCGAGATTGGAATCGGTCTGTGCGGCAGTCATCTTGGAACGGCGCCTGCCCGGTCGGGGCTCCAGTTTTTGGAGCAGCAACGATAACCGAAATTTTCGCCGCAAACCGTTGAGCAATCTCCGCAGCCTCATGCACGCACAGACCGGTGCTACCGATCAACTCCGTCCAGGGCGTAAAGCCCTATCGGAAGATATTTTCCTCTACCCAATTCTGCGCGAATATCTCCGCGCGGTTACGCGCTTCATCCAGCGAAGCGCAATTACCCAGATGGGAAAACGCGGCATCGACTTCGGTGCCGCCCTCGGCCGTTACCGTCAGCAAAACGCCATATCCGCCGGTATCCATGGCCGCCGTGGAAACGTCGATCAGTACTTCCTGGTCACGATGCTGCATGTGCTACCTCCCAGTCGGTTACCTAAACGCGTGAACCACGCGTGACGTTGGCGGGAGCAGCGAGTCCCGCGCTAATGAATAGACCCGCAAACGTCACGCAAGTTCATCTTACTGGCGCCGGGGTCCCAGCGATACGCCAAAAAGCGACCAAATCGAGCATTTTTGCTTGGTAAATTCCCGCATCTGTCGCCAATACTCGCGAATCCGCGAAATACTGCGCAAATGTTCGCAAAATGTGCGGCAACGGAGGTCACCAAACGATCAGGACGCAACAAAACGCGTCGGGCGCGCCGCAAAACCTGCGGAACGCGCCGGATCACGGCCGCAATGTGTGTGGTGCGAGTTTGCGCGGGCTATCTGAGATGAATGGCGCCCGGCTCTTCCATGCGCAGGGCCAGCCTGCCCTTGTCGGTGATGCGCCATTGGCCGTCGGCGCCGGCCTGGATGCAACGCAGCGTTTCCAGCGCCTTCGCGACGTGTTCCGGCACCTCGGTCTGCTCGGCGCCCGGTTCGCCGTTATCGGCGACGACGCGCAACCAATGACCCAGTTCGCCTTTCTCGAAACGATGCAATGCCATGCGTGAACCTCTATAGAACCTTCTAACGATAGCACGCCGCAGTGTGCTGTCCCGTAGATGCGTCCGCATGACGAAATTTCTCCTCTTGGCGTCAGGGCTAGGCGCAAACCGCAGCGATACCCGTAGGTATCGCGAGGATTTGCAACGACGCCCTGGCGTCAAG
>Ga0182742_1003482_pt1 | contig 15350 bp, 8 predicted proteins | sample eDN5th37CBELigMG_FD_128880 | JGI IMG/M metagenome (GOLD analysis project Ga0182742, IMG submission 128880) | Enriched Miracle-Growth compost microbial communities from Emeryville, California, USA - eDNA 5th pass 37_C BE-Lig MG (version 2)... ...
CTTCCCGGCTCTCTGCAAGTTGCGCGTGCGATGCATACTTCTGTGCGAATCAACGAGCGCAGCGTGCTCATCTATGGCGGCCATACGGTGGATGGTCAGCCCGCGCCGCCTGAGCTTTATGATCCAGTGACCGCGACGTCTACTTTGTTGCCTGCACCGGAGCCCGGTGCCCGATCTCGACACGTTGCGCACACCATGATCGATGGCGGCGTGCTCATCGTCGGAGGGGTCGATGAAGACGAAGCGCCCATCGATTCCATCCTTCGCTTCGACCCGGGGTCCAGCACCTTTTCCTCGTTCGCGTCCATGGCCTCACCCCGCGCGTCATTCGGTGTTGGCAGATTGGTCGATTCACGATTGCTCATCGCGGGTGGGACTCCCGCAATCGTGGGCGGGGGCACAGACGCTACGGAGATCGTAGCGGTCGATGGTGCGCGTCGGAATGGGCCGGTCATGACGAGCACGCGCTTCTTACATACGGTGACGTCGCTGTCGAGCGGGAAAGTGCTGGTGGTAGGTGGGTTGGACGAGGCGCGCAGGGCAATGGCATCGGCGGAGTTGTTCGAGTGATGCGTAAGTAATCGCCGAATCGGAGCGGTGCAAATCGCCATCGCCGAAATCGCGCACTCATTGTCCGCTACCCTGGACAGTGCGCGTGAAAAGAGGGAGCCTAGATCGCCGCTCACACCCATTCATTCGTCTGCCGGATCGTTGGCTGACGTTTGAACTCTCGAAGGGAGATCATTGGCCATGTCGAAACCAACGACTGAAGGCTCGACCCTGAGCACGGGCGCGCCCGCACCCAGCGACCGGAATTCTCTGACGGTGGGTCCCGATGGGCCGGTCCTGCTGCACGACGTGCACTTTCTCGAGCAGATGGCGCACTTCAACCGGGAGAAGGTTCCCGAGCGACAACCGCATGCCAAGGGCTCGGGTGCATTCGGTGTCTTCGAAACGACTGCCGACGTGTCGGCCTACACCAAGGCGGCTTTGTTTCAGAAGGGCGCCTCGACCGAGATGCTGGCGCGATTCTCCACCGTTGCAGGCGAGCAAGGCAGCCCCGACACCTGGCGCGACGTGCGCGGATTCTCACTGAAGTTCTATACGAGCGAGGGGAATTACGATCTGGTGGGCAACAACACGCCGATCTTCTTCGTACGCGACCCGATGAAGTTCCCGCACTTCATTCGCAGCCCGAAGCGCCTGCCCGACTCCGGTCTGCGCAACAATCACATGCAGTGGGATTTCTGGACCAACAATCCGGAGAGTGCTCACCAGGTCACTTATCTCATGGGCATTCGCGGTCTGCCGCGCACGTGGCGTCACATGAACGGCTATGGCTCTCACACGTACATGTGGATCAACGCCGCTGGCGCCAAGTTCTGGGTGAAGTATCACTTCCACACGCAGCAGGGCATGCAGTTCTTCAGCAACGCCGAGGCTGCCACCATGGCCGGTGCGGACGCGGACTTCCATCGCCGCGATCTGTTCGAAGCGATCGCCGAGCATCGCTATCCGAAATGGACGCTGTCGGTCCAGGTCATGCCCTATGCGGAGGCGAAGACGTATCGAATCAATCCCTTCGACCTCACCAAGACCTGGCCGCACAAGGACTATCCGCTGATCAAGGTGGGCACGATGACGCTCAACCGCAACCCGGAGAATTTTTTCGCTCAGATCGAACAAGCCGCCTTTTCGCCGGGCAATACGGTGCCGGGCATCGGGCTCTCACCCGATAAGATGCTGCTCGGCCGAGCCTTCGCGTACAACGATGCTCAGCGCAATCGTATCGGCACGAACTTTCACCAACTGCCGGTGAACCAACCGAAGGTGAAGGTGAACACTTATATGTTCGACGGCCAGATGGCTTATCAACACAGCGGCAATGCGCCCACTTACGCGCCGAACAGTGGCGGCAGGCCGTGGGCAGACGGAACGGGGCCGATGGCGGACGGCTGGGAGATGGACGGCGACATGGTACGGAGCGCCTATACGCTGCGCGCCGATGACGACGATTTCACGCAACCCGGAATCCTGGTGCGTGACGTATTCGATGACGCTCAGCGTACGGCGCTGGTCGATCAGGTCGCTGGAAGTCTGCTCGGCGGAGTTCAGTCGCCGGTGCTGGAGCGCGCCTTCGAATATTGGAAGTCGATCGACCCCGATGTCGGCGGCCGCATCGAACAGAAAGTTCGTTCCGGCAGTGGGGCCAAACCGGCCGAAGGCATGGGCGAGCGCTGAGCTCGTCAGTTGAACGCCAGGCCGCCCTCGACGAGGACGGCTTGGCTGGAGGTTGCGCGACGTCAGCCAGTAGGTAAGCCGCGTTCGATGAGGATGCGCCAGATATCCTCGGCCGAGTCGGCATAGTCGAACAGCTGCAGGTCTTCAGGACTGATCATCGACTCTTCCACCAGCACGTCGAGATTCAACAAGCGCTGCCAATAGCTGCGGTCGTACATCACGACGGGAATGCGCTGGGCTTTGCCGGTCTGGCGCAGCGTCAGCATCTCGAACAGCTCATCCATCGTGCCGAAACCGCCGGGGAATACGACCAGTGCGTTCGCGCGCATGGCGAGGTGCATCTTGCGCATCGCGAAGTAATGAAATCGGAATGTCAGCTCCGGCGTGGTGTACCTGTTCGGCAGTTGTTCGTGCGGCAGTGTGATGTTGAATCCGATCGTCGGCGCATGCGCCTCATAGGCGCCGCGGTTCGCCGCTTCCATGATGCCGGGGCCGCCGCCCGTTGCGATCACATTGTCTCGCCATCGATCTTTGGGCGCCTTCGCCCCGCCACGCTCGCTCGCGATGCGCCCGAACTCACGCGCAGCCTCATACCAACTCAGCTGCCGAAGCATTCTCTGCATCTCGGCATCGTTGGGTGAGGTGGCTGTCTTCCGCCAAGACTCCATTCGCTCGGGCGAGGGCACGCGCGCGCTACCGAACACGATGAGCGTCGAACGCACGCCCCAATCTCGCAGCAGCAGATCCGCCTTGGCGCACTCCAGAGCGAAGCGCACGGCTCGCATTTCGTCGCGTAACAGAAAGTTGGTGTCTTCGACGGGGAGCAGAAAGCTGGGCGAGTTGAGTTGATCGACAACCTCGGGAGGCGGCGTAGACATGATCGGTGACGAACCTGTGTGGAAAACTCGACGCGCAATTGTGAGAGATGATGCAGATCAGTGCAAATCCAGGCCAGGGCAGTCCCGGTCCACGCAAGGCCCTCTGGCCTGACGCTACATGACAGCTTCGAAATCTTTGGAGCGAAGCACAGATCTGCTCGGGGATTCTCCGCGATTATCGGGCTCAGTAACTACGATTTCGCTGCAGGCGATGAGCTTGCTTGCGGCGGCCAGGCGAATCGATCTTCGTGAGGTGTCACAGGATGGAGGATAACGATCCAATTGCAAATGCACTCACGGACGTAACTGCAAGGCTCGGTCGAGCGGGAATCGGGCGGGAGTTGTCCAACGGAAATGTGGAAGCAGAGTTGAAGTTGCTTCTCGCTGCGGCTCTGCATTCCGGGTCGAAGCGATACCGTTTGCGCGATGGAAAAGAAGTTCAACGGTGCGCCACTCGATCTGGTTGCGTTGGACAACGGCATGCCCGCGTTCTGGGTCGAAACGAAATGCACGTTCCGGTCCGCCGGCGATCGATCGTTCTGCGACGTTGCGATTGACGCTCTGGCGAAGATTCAAGACTACTCGGATCGACTCGGCGAGACGACGTGGAGAGAGGTCGGTATGTGGCGCGATCTGACCGATGAGATCCACGCATTCCAGCGGGCCATAGTGGCCGATCGTTGTCCCGCGTACATCGTTAATTTCGTGACTTCTGCGCCAGGCGCAGACTCTGGTTTGCCGCAGTTCGTCACCCGCAAGTTCCCTACGCAGAAAGCTTTCAGCGCTCAACAACTGCAGCGTCTGTATGCACCTCAGGGTGCTCTTGGTGATGAGCTCAAGCTACGGAAGGAGAAGTTGCAGAACATGCCGAACGGACAGACCACCGAGGCAAAGAGCCGCAGGTGCGAGTCGCTCCGGATCGACAAGGCGATCCGAGCCTACGGACGCCTTGGAGCGTCATGCATTCGCAGCGTCCTTCTGGATCCCGCAATCGATGCAGTCGTGGTTAAATTCCGGCCTGATAGGGGCCTCGAATAAAACACCATGAGTAACACCAAACCGGGACTCTATGACACGCTGATCACGGAGGCTCTAAGCGAGACGATCGCGAGGCTTGATCGTAGCCTCGTGCCCATCAAGGGTGAATTGCGAGCTGCGGAGGCGCCGGACCGGATCTCCTTGCATATCTCTCGGCTGGTCGCGAGAGCCATTGCAACTGTAGATGAGAAGGAGCGCGCTAAAGCCGGGCTCGCTCTGGCGCGGCATCTCGTCACCGAGATTCACAAAGCCGTCGATCAAGCTGAGATCCATCTCGAGCAGCTGATCGAGACGGGGGGCGTTCTACAAGCGATCGCTCGTCGCAACCCGGACGGGACGCCAGAAGCTGTCGCAGGGCCGCTGATCCCATTGCTCGACACGACGCTGTTAACCAACGCGCCGGGTGAGCCCCGGGTGGGAAGCCAGCTTGTCACCGAGATCGAGTCAGCTGACTCGATCTGTGTCGTGATGGCCTTTATCCGCTACAGCGGCCTCAGGCCGCTGATCGAGGTTCTGAGAAAGCATTGCGCTGCGGGTAGATCCTTGCGTGTCCTCACGACTGTCTATACGGGCTCAACTGAAGCTCGTGCGCTGGATGCGCTGGTCGAGCTCGGTGCAACAGTGCGTGTGTCGTACGACGTCACGGGGACGCGCCTTCATGCGAAGGGCTGGATGTTTGGTCGGCATTCCGGATTCACGACCGCATATATTGGCTCATCAAACCTGACTCACTCTGCACAGCACGATGGCCTCGAGTGGAATGTTCGTATCTCCGGGGCTCGCAACCCGTCGGTCATCGAAAAGCTCTGCGCCGTGTTCGAAAGCTATTGGAGTAGCTCAGACTTCGAGCCGTACGTTCGGTCCGAGTTTGAAGAGCGCCTGAAAGCAGGGTCGTCGAAGGACAATTCCCTAGCCTTGAGCCCAATCGAGCTCTTGCCCCAGCCCTTCCAAGAGAGGCTGCTGGAGCAGATCGAGGTGTCTCGGCAGTTGGGGCACCATCGAAATCTCCTTGTGGCTGCGACTGGGACGGGTAAAACGGTCATGGCTGCGATCGACTACGTCCATTTGAGGGCCCGTCTGCCGCGCTCTCGTCTCTTGTTTGTCGCCCATAGAGAAGAAATTCTGCAAAAAAGTCTGCAGACATTTCGCATCGCCCTGCGGGACCATGCCTTTGGGGAGCTCTGGGTCCGAGGTAAGCGCCCATCGAGCTTTGAGCACGTATTTGCCTCGATACAAAGTCTGAGCGCAGCCGGTTTGGCTGATCTGTCTGCTGATCACTTCGACGTGGTTATCGTTGATGAGTTTCACCACGCCGCCGCCAAGTCGTACACATCATTGCTCGCGCATGTTCGTCCGTTGGAGCTTTTGGGGCTCACTGCGACGCCGGAGCGCGCCGACGGTCTACCCATACTTCACTGGTTCGACAATCGGATCGCCGCGGAGCTGCGTCTCTGGGATGCGATTGAACAGCATCGGTTGTGCCCGTTCTCGTACTACGGCATTCACGATGGCGTCGACTTGCGTGATGTCGCTTGGCGGCGCGGGCGCGGCTATGACGTGGATGAACTGACGAATGTCTTGACTGCGGACGATGCACGGGCACATCTGATCGCCAAGCAACTGTCGGAGCATGTTGCCGATCTTTCGATGATACGCGCGCTGGGATTCTGCGTGAGTGTCAAACACGCCGAGTTTATGGCTCGGGCGTTTAATAGAATTGATATCCCTTCAGTGGCTGTGTCTGGAGAGACTGATCCGAGTCTGAGAGTCCAGGCCTTGAAGGATCTTGCAGCCGGTCGCATCAAAGTCGTGTTCTCGGTGGATCTCTTCAATGAAGGGGTCGATGTGCCCAATGTCGACACACTGTTGCTCCTGCGTCCCACGGAAAGTGCGACATTGTTCCTCCAGCAACTGGGGCGCGGATTGAGGAAGCATCCATATAAATCCGCCTGCACCGTGCTCGATTTTGTCGGTCAGCATCGAAAGGAATTCAGATTCGATCAACGACTCCGAGCTCTGCTCGGCGGGTCCCGGGCGGATGTCATCGACCAGGTTGAGAATGGCTTTCCATTCTTGCCCGCGGGGTGTCATATGCAACTGGATCGAGTTGCATCGGACATCGTGCTTGAAAGTCTCAAGCGGGCGATCCCAAGCAGATGGGCGGCAAAAGTGGCGGAGCTACGCTCCATGAGGAGGGAGATGCCGGAGGTCAGTCTCGAACAGTATCTTGAGCGGTCCGGCCTGGATCTAGGAGATATATACGACAGCAATCACTCCTGGTCCGAACTTCGCGAAGCCGCGGGGCTGGCTGTCGCAGCAGCGGGGCCGAACGATGACCAGCTACGCCGCGCATGCGGTCGGATGCTTCATATCGATGACCTCAATCGCATCGACAACTTCCAGAAGTTTCTGAGCTCCGGTCCGCCGGATATCGATGCTCTGTCGGTTCATGATCAACGGGTTCTCCGGATGCTCGTTGCCTCGCTCGCTGGCACGGTCGTCGGGCGAAGTGCGACTTTGGAAGCTGCAACCGGCCTTCTTTGGCAACATCCTCAGGTCATCGCCGAGCTCAAGGAGGTGTTGCAAGTACTTCGTCACGGGGTCAATCACGTCCACCAGCCCCTTGCGGAGAAGGTCGAGGTGCCGTTAAGGGTCCACGCGCGCTACACACGAGTAGAAATCCTGTCCGCATTCGGGCTCGGCGATGCAGCTGTGCCACCCGAGTGGAGAGAGGGTGTCCGGTTCGTGCGCGATGCATCCACCGATCTTTTCGTGTTCACGCTGGATAAGACCGCCGGGCAGTTCTCCCCAACCACACGCTACAAGGACTACGCGATCAGCCGCGACCTGATTCATTGGGAGTCGCAGTCCACCGTCCGCGAGTCGAGCGAGACGGGGCGGCGTTATCAGACGCATGAGGCTATGGGGTCGAGCATCTTGCTGTTTGCCCGCTTGCGCAGCGATGAACGGGCGTTCTGGTTCCTCGGGCCAGCGACGTACGTGAGTCACACCGGTGAACTGCCGATGGCGATCACGTGGAGGCTGCGTCATCCATTGCCCGGTGATCTATTTGCCCAGTTTGCCGCTGCAGTGGCCTGAGGATCGGCGGAGCTTCAGAGGCGGTTTCGAGCTGCCGGGCTGAGTGGCCGTCGATGATGAGCATCGCCTGCTGTAGCGCGCGAGCCTCCTGGCAACCGCGATGACCGAGCAGAGTGCCCCAAAAAGAGCTGGCTGGCGGCCCAGATTCTGGGGCCCTGCACCAGATCCGAGCGTCCATCGAGCCGGTATCCGCTGAAATCTGTTTTAGGCCTTCTAAAGAGTCGGTCGCAGCCGGGGCTGTTGTGGTGACAACCCGGTTAACGGCGCCGCGCTGAGCAGGCCTGGCGGCACTCCATTCCATCGCTGTTTACCCGAAGCGAGAACGCAAAAACCACCGACGTCGTGGGCGCAGCGGCCGCCGTTCGTTACCGGTCGATAACAGTGTTGAAACCGCCACGCGCGCTTTGGTGGTCGCTTGCCGCCGTCTTCGAGCGTGCTCTAGATTACAAATGCGCGAGCACGCTACCAATCGCTCGGCGCGACGACAGGAAACAAAGAGAACTCCTGGCGCGGTTCGTTCGGCTGGATTCCCGGCGATCGCAAGATTGCAAGCACCTAACGACGACGGCAGATCGGAGGTCGCAAACGAGCGTTGCCCGAGAAGGCGCTCATCGATTCGGGAGTCGAAGTCAAGTCATTTGTCGATTTCGATATCAGGCCAGGACGAAAAGTCATTACGAGATGCGCGTGTCCATCACTAGATTACCGCCCCCCAAACTTGCGACGACCAATTGATGAACCGCCCAGGCGAACCGGATTTTGTTAGATCTGCGATCTGCTTCGGTGGCGTCGTCGCGATCGTGATCGTCGGAATCCTGGCGCTGGGCATCAATCTGCATAGCCTGCTGGTGATTGCGCTCGCCTGGGTCGCTGTCAATTCCGCGGCGCTGGGCCTGGGGTTCGATGAAATAAAGTCCGCGATGATCTCCGGCGTCGAGAAAGGCCTGGGCGCGATCTTCATCTTCTTTCTGATCGGCATACTGGTCGCGGCGCTGATCGAAGCGGGCACGATCGGCGGCCTCATCTACTACGGCGTGGACATACTCCACCCGACTTTCTTCCTTCCCGCCGGGTTCGTGCTCTGCAGCCTCATGTCCGTCGCCACGGGCACTTCCTGGGGCACCGTCGCGACGCTTGGCGTGGTCCTCATGGGGCTGGGAGGCGCGCTGGGTATCCCGCTGCCAATCGTCGCGGGCGTTGTGGTCTCCGGTGCTTGCTTCGGCGACAAGATGTCGCCGGTCTCCGATACGACCAATCTCGCCGCCATGAGCGCGGGCACCGATCTGTATTCCCATATCAGGTCGATGATGTACACGACGGTGCCGGCGTGGATCGTGAGCTTCATTGCGTTCCTGCTGATCGGTCTGCATTACGGCGGCCAGGCTGTCGACGCCCGGGATCTGGTGGAACTGAAGGGGCATCTCGCCAGCGAGTTCGAGATCGGTCCGATAGCGCTGCTGCCGCTGCTCGTCTTGCTCGTGCTCAGCGTCAAACGAGCACCTGCCGAAGTGAGCATGCTGAGCAGCGTGCTCGTCGCCGTGGTGCTGGCGGTCGTCGTTCAAGAGCGCACCGCTGCGGATGTGTTGAATAGCTTGAACGATGGTTACAAAGCGAATACCGGAGTCGAGAAACTCGATTCGCTGCTCAGTGGCGGCGGCGTGCAGCGAATGATGTGGACGATGTCACTGGCGTTGCTGGCATTGTCGCTCGGCGGGATTCTGCATCGTGCCGGCTTCGTTCGGGTGCTCATGAGCCGGCTGCTGATGCACATCAAGCGCACGGCGAGTCTGGTGGCGACCACCATCGGCGCCGGCGTCGTCGCGAACATGAGCATGGGCGAGGCCTATCTCTCCATCATCTTCTGCGGGCAGATCTTCAAGAAGTCCTACGAGAACCAGAATCTCGAGAACCACATGCTGTCGCGCTGCCTCGAGGAAGGGGCGACGTTGAGCACGCCGCTGATCCCGTGGACCACGGCAGGCGCGTTCATCACGGGCGTGCTCGGCGTTTCGCCGTTGGAGTACGCGCCGTGGGCACTTCTCAACTACATCAATCCGCTGTTGTCGATCGCGCTCGCCTATGCGGGGTTCGGCATTTTCAGGCGAGTTCACGCCGAAGGCGGCGCCCCGCGTGCGGTTGCGACGAACCAGGAACACGAAGTCTGTGCGGCCGACCGGCCGAGCAGCATCGGCAATTGATAACAGATTCACTCTAAAACACGGCGGCGGAAGTATGTGGCGAACACAGCAGACGACTTTATCAAGCGCGCTTCGGCGCTCGGCCCGGCGTAACGGCGGGCCTTACGTGCGTGCCTTTGCACTGACGGCGGCGGCAGCGATCAGCTCCAACGCATATGCGCAAACTACGTTCGATCCTGGTGAAGTGCACGAAGTGCTGGTCAGCGCCAAGCGCTTGATCGATTCGGGAGCGAGTGCGCTGGGCACACGCTCGCTGCTCGATACACCCTTTTCGGTGAATGCGATCAACAGTGAGGACATCGAGAAGCATCAGGCTGCTTCCCTCGCCACGCTGTTCGCAAAGGACGCCAGCGTGGCGCGCGAAGGTGGCACCGACTACAACATGTATGCGCAGCGAATCTCCGTTCGCGGCTTGTCGCTCGACTGGGTGAACAGCGTGCGCGTCAATGGCCTGCCCCTTACTTATTATGGCGCGACGCTGCCGTTGGAGGCGGTCGAGGAAGTCCATCTGCTGAAGGGCGCGAGCGGCTTCCTTTATGGCGTCGGGGCGCCGGGTGGCATCGTCAACTATCTCACCAAACGTCCCACCGACAAGCCGTTGCTGAATTTCGGCGTCGGCTACCGTTCGGACCAACTGTTCTCGCAGCACCTCGATGTCGGCGGGCGCGTCGGCGATCGCGGGCTGGGCTACCGCGTCAATCTGGTGAATGAGCAGGGCACCACCTACGCCGACTCCGAGGTGGATCGCAAAGCTGCCACCGCCTCTTTCGATGTGCCCCTCACCGAGAACCTGAAATGGGTTACCGACATCCTGTATCAGGATAGCGAGATCGCTCGCCCCGAGCCGCTGTTCATCGTCGATCCTGCTGTGTATCGCAGCGAGCGTCTGCCGCGCCCCGTCGATAGCACCCGCCGGCTGGCGTCGCGCCAGGCCTTCAGCAACACCGAGTTTGCTTCGGGAACGACCGGCCTGGAATGGCGGATCGCCAATGGCTGGGATCTGAACGTCAACTACGGCAAGACCTATACGGATTACCGTTTTCCGTACGAGACGTTCCGCCTGCGCAACGCGAGCGGCGACTACATCAATCGGATGGCCGATTTCTACGACGAGTTCGACTACGACTTCGCGCGTGCGCTGGTGCAGGGCCGCTTCGACACCGGATCGGTGACTCATCATCTGACGGCCGGTGTGAGCTGGCAGGATCTGGTCATCACCTATGGCACGACCAACTACACGACGCGGGACCAGCCCGTCGGCAATCTCTTCGACTACTCACCCGACGTCTGGACCGGCGTGTTCGATGGCACTCCGCCGCACGGCAAGGCCAGCCACTACCTGGAAAAATCCGCGTATCTGAGCGACACGGTGGGTTTCACCGAGAAGCTGTCGTTGCTGGCGGGCTTGCGGTTCACTCGATATCTTCAGGAGTCGTTCGATGTGAACAGCGGCCTGCGCACCAGCCGTTATGAGAAAGACGCTACGACGCCGTCACTGGCGCTGATCTACAAGCCGCAGTCGAGCGTCACCGCCTATCTCAGCTACGTGCAGTCCCTGCAGCAGGGGCCCACGGTGGGCGTTGCCTATCAGAACGCGGGTCAGCAGCTCGATCCCATCGAGAGCGATCAGATCGAGGTGGGCGTCAAGGTGGAGAAGGCCTCCTGGGCGCTCACGGCGGCGGTCTTCCGGTTGTCCAAGGGCGCGACCTACGTGAACAGCGCCAACTTCATGGTTCAAGGCGGCGAGCAACTCTATGACGGCGCCGAAATCGGCGGGCGCCTGCGCGTGGGTGACAACTGGGTGGTGGGCAGCTCGGTGGTCCTGCTCGACGCCACCTACACCAAGGGCGTCAACGACTGGCTGTTGGATCGTCGCCTGCCGGGCGCTTCGCGTTTCACCGGCACGTTCGACGTCTCTTACGAATTGCCAGCGATCCCCGGCCTGAGCCTGCATGCCGACGTGAAGTATCTGGGCAACAAGGTCATCAATCACATCCAGGCCGGTGACCTGTCGGTCTCGACGCCGGGCTATGCGGTGGCCAACTTCGGTGGCAATTTGCGCACGAAGCTGGCCGGACGGGAGGTCGCCTTCAATGCCGAAGTGCGCAATCTCCTGAATCGTCAGTACTGGGACGGCGCGAGCAACGCCTTCTCGCCGGGTGCGCCGCGAACACTAGCGGTCAGCGCGCGTGTCAATTTCTAGGTGAGCCATTACATGCGAAGCGAAATCATGAAGAGGGGGGCCACGCTGGCCGTGTTGGGCATCGCATGGATGTCGATGAACGTGGGTGCGAATGCGGCGCCCACTGGACCCAGTCGTGCGGATCAGTCCGTGCCGGATGCGGCGCTGGTCAAAGAGATCGAGGAATATCGCCAGCGGCGCGTCGATGGCCTGCTCAAGCCTGACGGTTGGACCGCGATCATTGGGATGCACTGGCTGGAGCCGGGACGCTATTCGGTGGGCAGCGCCGCCGATAGCGATTTCCGCCTCGCCATCGGTCCAGCGCGCATCGGCGTCATCGAGGAGAAGGACGGCCGCGCGTTGTTTACTCCCGAGCCGGGCGTGCCGCTGCTCGTCAACGGCGCGGCACTGACCGGGCCGGTCGAACTGAAGCGGTACGCGCCGGGCACTCCTGCGACCGCCGTGGCCTACGACGGCGGCAAGGGTTCGATCTCGTTGATCATTAGCGGGAAGCGTCGCGCGCTGCGCGTACACCATGCGGATGCGCCAACGCGAGTGAACTTCGCCGGCCTCGACTACTGGCCCATCGATCCGGGCTGGCGCATCAAGGGCAAGTTCATCCCACATTCGACAGTTCGCACCGTGCCCGTGCTGGATGTGTTGGGTGGCTTGAACGACCAGGCGAATCCGGGCGTGGTGGAGTTCGAGCGTGATGGCCGGACTTTCCGCCTCGAGGTGATTGGGGACTCCAGCCGCGGCCTGTCGCTGATGTTCGCCGACCGCACCAATGGCAAGGGCGGCAGCTATCCGTCAGGGCGTTTCCTGTTCACGGGTCTGCCGGACGCCAAGGGCGAGGTGGTGATCGACTTCAACCGCACCTATACGCCACCGTGCGCTTTCACCGAGTTCGGTACCTGCCTGTTGCCGCCGCCGGAGAATCGCCTGGATCTTGCGATAACGGCCGGCGAGAAGACCTACTCGAAAGCGAGCAGCTATCTATGACGACGCCTCGATCGAGCCTGCGCTTGGCGGGTTACGTGCTTACGCTTTTCGTGGCCGGCTGCAGCCAGGGGCCGGACTCAGCGACCGGGCCAGCAGCGTCGGCGAACGAAGTCGAAGCCAACGCCGCCGCCGCGACCAGCGCCGCTGCGTTCCCGGAGCTGCGCCTGCCACTCGTCGACGGCAGCGACTACGACATCACCTCTCACAGGGGGAGCTGGGTGGTGGTGAACCTCTGGGCGACGTGGTGCGCGCCCTGCATAAAAGAGATGCCGGAACTGTCTGCGTTGCATGAGGCGCATGACGACGTCAACGTCGTTGGCCTCACGTACGAGCAGATCGAGCCGGAGACTTTGCGAGAGGCGCTGGCGAAACGGCCGGTTTCCTACCCGATCGCCATCGTCGATCCCTTTGAGCTGCCTCCAGGCCTCGCCGCTCCACGTGGGCTGCCCATGACGTATCTCATCGATCCGCGGGGCAATGTGAAGCGCGAGTTCCTGGGGCCGGTCACGCGAGCGGACATAGAACGCGCGATCACGGCGGGTTGATCGAGCAACAAGACACGATTGCCACGTGAAACTCGCGATGAGCGCGGCGCCTGCAAGCAGGGCATGCGCGCGTCGATTCCAAAAAATGCCTGTTGCGTCGTTGGTGCGAGACAGGCCGGCTGCCACGGCGCTCCTGGGCAGCCGCAGAAAACTTCGAGGAAATAACTTGATGAAACCATTCAGGCTGATCGTCGCGCTCGCATCGCTGGCGCCGGCTCTAGTCCAGGCACAAACGTCGCCCGCCGCGTTTCTCGGGCACGAGGTGGGGGCGGATCGAAAGCTGGCCGACTCCCGCAAGATCAACGCGTATTTCACCAAGCTGGCCGCGGAGTCGGAGCGCGTGTCGGTCATGGAGATCGGCAAGAGCACGCTGGGCGAGCCGATGCTCATGGCCGTCGTGACATCGGAAAAGAACATGCCGCACGTCGATCGCTATCGGGCGATCTCGAAGCGTCTGAGCGATCCGCGCGGACTTTCGCCTGAGGAGGCGAAGAAGCTCAGTCGCGAAGGCAAGGCCATCGTGCTGATCACGCATGGCCTGCATGCTTCGGAAGTGGGTTCATCCCAGGCCTCGATGGAGACCGCGTACAAACTGGCCGTGGGCGATACGCCCTTCGATTCGGCCAAGGTCCTCGACGATGTGATCGTGCTGCTGGTTCCGGTCGCCAATCCGGACGGCCTGATCATGATCGCGGATTGGTACAACAAGTACCTCGGCACGAAGTACGAGGGCGGCTATATGCCGTGGCTCTATCATCACTACGCTGGCCACGACAACAATCGCGACGGCATCATGCACAACCTGTCGGAGACGCGCGCCGTCAACAAGGTGCTGTGGCATGACTGGTTTCCACAGATCATGAGCGATCCGCATCAGATGGGCGCGACGGCAGCACGCATATTCGTGCCGCCGTTCATGGAGCCTGCCGATCCGCACGTTCACCCGCTCGTCTATCGTGGCATCGGCCTCATCGGTTCGCGCATGTCTTTCGATCTGCAGTCGGCCGGCATGAAGGGCGCGGTCCACGACCAGATATTTGCTTCGGCCTGGTGGAAGGGCACGCTGACGTGCGGCGCCATGGTTCGCAACACGACCGCCGTGTTCACCGAAATCGCCTGGACCAACATCGCAAGCCCGATCCACGTCGACCCCGCCGAGCTCCAGGACTACTACACCCGCAAGAGCTTGCGTTACCCGGACCCGTGGCCGGGTGGCTGGTGGCGCCTGCGCGATGTGGTCGACTACACCGTCAAGACGTCCATGACCGTGCTCGAGACGGCGTCGGCGCAAAAATACGACTGGCTCTACAACTATTACCAGATGGGTCGCGATGCGGTTGAAGTGGGCAAGCCCAGCGATCCGTATGCCTTCGTCATTCCGGCTGCACAGCACGACCATCCGACGACGCTGAAGTTGATCGAAGTGCTCAAGTTCGGCGGCGCGGAGATTCATCAGGCGACGGCGCCTTTTGTTGCCGACGGAAAAGCCTTCGCCGCTGGCGATTTCGTCATCTTCTCCGCGCAACCCTATCGGCCCTACGTCGTGAACGCGCTGAGCCGCGACCGTCGCTATCCCGACGATGCCGTTCCCGGCGTGTTACGTGACGACGCGTCGTGGTCGTTGCCGCTGCAGATGGGTGTCCAGTACAGCGAGATCAAGAATTCGTTCAAGGCCGAAGTCAGAAAGCTCGACGACGTTCCCGTGCCGTCGGTATCCGTTCCATCGGCGCGCTATCTGGTGCTCGACACGCGCGCGAATGCTTCCTACGCGGTCGCTGCGGCGCTGCTCAAGACGAAGACTGCGGTTCATCGTTCGAGCGGCGCGATCGAAGTTTCTGGAGCGACGCTGCCGGCGGGTAGTTTCATTGTCGAAGCTACGGCACAGGTCAAGCAGGCGCTGCCCGCGCTGCTCGAGAAGTGGCACGTGCAGGCGTACGGGCTGGACAGCATCCGCAATCTCGACCTTCAGCCGCTGGCCCAGCCGCGCATCGGTGTCTATCAGTCGTGGCGTGCGAACATGGACGAGGGCTGGGGGCGCTTCGTTCTCGATGACCTCGGGTTCGAATTCACGACCTTGCACAACGCCGACTTGAAGGGCGATCTGAGCAGCCGGTTCTCGGTGATTCTCTTCGCCAATGAAGCGCCGGATCGAATCAAATTCGGCAAC
>Ga0182742_1003486_pt1 | contig 15333 bp, 7 predicted proteins | sample eDN5th37CBELigMG_FD_128880 | JGI IMG/M metagenome (GOLD analysis project Ga0182742, IMG submission 128880) | Enriched Miracle-Growth compost microbial communities from Emeryville, California, USA - eDNA 5th pass 37_C BE-Lig MG (version 2)... ...
AAAAAAAAAAAAAAAAAAAAAAATAAAAAAAACTTTATTATTAAATAAAATTAAATATAAAAAGTTTTTTTTTTTTTTTTCTGTTCATTTTTACAATTTAAGAAAAAAATAATGTTCGATCTTTTTCATGAAATTCTAAATAAATAAAATATTGAAAATAAACAAAAATAAAAAAATAGCAGTTTTAAAACAGGGGAAAAGGGGAAAGGAAACACCTGAGGGTTCTGAAAAATTCATATTTCGCTTGATTTTTGAAAGCTTAATCAGTTAGAAACTTTCTTAACCAAAATATTTACTACAAATTATCGTTATTTTCTCAACAGAATTGAAACTTCCGTTAGTTTTTTTTTACAGTTAATCAACAGATAATTAATTACCGGAAAATATGTGATCAAATCGCCGTTAGCCTTATAAATGACGCTTTGAGAGTCTTTTTGAAACTTCAATCAATATTCACTTGGAGACAAGTAAAGGAAACCTGAATTAAAGACATTCACTAAAAGTTCAAACCCCAAAGTAAGGATCTATAATTCCTTATTTAATATTATCTAGGCAAATGAACGGAAGTATAACCAAATTTCAGGTTGAACAGAAAAAAGTAGTATTATGAAACTAGAAACTCAAAAAAACTTAACTGAAGAGAGGTTTTCATAACTCATAAAAAATTGGGTGAACTTTTTTTCTCCAAGTAGGATAATCGGCATATCCTCTCTCTTTCTTTTTCTCCCTTTGTTTCTGGACCAACAATCACTGTGACAGAATAAGGAAGGCCTGACAAAGAAGAAGGAAAAGAATTTTCATTTTAGAGGGGGTCCCTTTGAAATTTTGAAGTCTTTAAAGGAAGGCGTGCCAAATGGGGTTGAAAAAGAAGAAGATGAAAAGGAGTGAACAAAAAAAGAGAAAAGATAGGAGAGAGAGAGCGACGATTGTTCTCAAAAAGAACAATTTTATAATTTTAGATTAGGAATTTCCGTAAATTTAAAAGTAATTTTTTAAGGGTTTTTTGTATGAATGTATAATTTTATATCTTCATAACTTTTTGACTCTTATCTTATTTTTAAGGCATATCTTATATAAAAATATATGCAGTATGGTTGAGGCCATAATAAACTCAATCCAAACCAGACTATCCAGATCATAAATTCGAAAGATGGCCCTCTTAAAGAAGAAGCTATTGAAATAGGAGACCATATTAACGGAGAAACCTTACCTACAACTTACTCTTTGGAGTTGAAGAAAACTTTATCCAACACGTAATAAATTATTAGAACGATATCAACTCTTCGATAGGTGTAGGTGAGAAGACTATTACCTACGTGTGTTACTTTAGAAGTTATTCATTTTCAGTTAGATTCATTCAAGATTCGATAAAAATATCAATATAAACATAAAATGCGTCTAATCCCTTAACTCTATACTATTGGTTATGTTTCTTAAATTAAGAATCAAATCAATGCCAAATTATATAAATCTATAAATAAATATATTGGAAATAAATTTACTAAGTCAAACTGATATAAAATCTAAAATTTTCAAAGTAGATTGTTTAACCCAAAAAGTTAGAAGCAGATTTTTATTCTTATTTACATCCTTCGATCTCACTTCGGATCATTTGAGAAATTATGTCATAGTTCTTATCACAATCTTTGAAACCAAGACTTATTCAAAACTTTTTTTGTCTTTAATATAATAGATTTTCTGTTTTAAACTGATCACCTTCCAGCCACTGAATGCATCTTGATGAACTTCTGGGTCCAATTTCTTGGATTACAAGAATTGGTGTGTTGTAAATGCTCAAGTTAATGTCAAAGATTTGAGCAAGATTTAATTCAGCTTTTTCACACTCTTGGTATTCTTTGATAAAACTGCTATCAAAGGACAAAGAATAACGAGGATATTCTGTTTCCCTGCAATAAAGAGGAACCTACTTTGGAAATTTTTTATCTGAAGTCTGCAGCTGTTCATAACATCTCTAAAAATTAAATTAACTTTTGTTAATTTCCAATTTTAAAAGAAAGGTTTTCATACTCCTGTAAAATGGAGGAACTTTGCTTTTTTTTGCTGATCCTCTCCAAACATAATTTCCCTCTATCTCTTCGGTATTTTCTCTCGCACTCTCTTAGGACAGAGAGATAGACAGAGAGGAAACACACCTAAGCTAATTTTTTTAGCCTATTTCTTAAATCTAGCTATTCCATTTTTCTTTTCGCAATTTCCCAATTGCAAATGAAAAAGGAAGTGAAATTCGTCTTAAGAAGGAGTTTCTCATATCCTTCATTTTAAAAGAAGAAGCTGAAGTCTCACTTCAGTTATATAGTTTTAATAATATAAAAGATTAATTTTATCCTTCTAGAAAGGGTTTTATATATGTATTTAATTATTTTATACTTAGCTAAATATATTTTTGTCCCTTATAACTTTATATCCGTAGTATTCAGTATCGGTCTCCACGCAAGGACCATAAATGGGCTGTCTCCATCACGAATGAATGAATGAAGCTTTCATTTATTTTATCTGTAACCTTTTGCAGAACCTTAGGTGCTATACATTTTATGGTTTTTCGAGTGCTCTATGGTCAATTTCAAGTGCGTCCGGCTAATTAATTGTATTATGGACTTGTCTCAGCCAATTTTTTTTCTCATTCAGAGCTATTCTAATGAATCTAAAATTTTCACCGAAGGTTGGACAAGTAGGATTATATTTTAGACAAAATTCTTCTTTAAGAGATGTTATGAATGGTTCGACAGAAGATGATAAGCATTCAAAATTAACCTTGTGGGTTACTTCATGGACGAGAGCTGAAGAAAAAGAAAATTTAAGGAAGAATCCTTTTGATGCAAACACTATTAAGTTTCTCCGATATTGAAAAGAACCCAGCGGTTTTGTGATATTGCGAATTTACAACCCCACACTTCCAATTTTTTTAGTACGAATTCGATATAATTGTTGCTTGACTTCATATACTCTTCATCCAAGGCTTTGCTTTCTTTTGACTGGTTGAGAAACTATTCATTTGCACGTTTGATCATGTTTTTTTTTGTCTTTATCATAAACACTGTTTCCTTGAAATATTCTTTCGTAAGTTCTGGTCAAAGTAAATTCTGATTGATGAGCCATGATGTTTTTCATTTTATCGATGCATAGGGATCTATAGTTTTGAATTTCTGTGAAGTATGAGTTAATCTTAGAAAATATTAATGTAATGTCCATTTTAGCAAAATAAGGATTACAAACGTGAAAAATCTGATGAAATCCAAGGTTGTTTGGAGTAATTTTTAGAAAAATTTATTTTTGGTTAATTCAAAATGGAAAAAATGGATTCATTTATGTACGACCTCAGCTTTGATGATCTTAAAAAAACAGTCAGAAACCTTTCAATGAGTACCCTTTTTATGTTAGAAGGTCGAATCATCCAATATGATCCGAAGTTCTTTCGAACTGTATTAAAAGGCTTGGCAGATAAATTTAATAATAAAGAATACCAAAAATATGAACCCAAGTTTAGAAAACCAGCATATTCCATCTGACATAATTAAAAAATTTGAAGTTACAAAATCATGTTCATTATGACGAGATTTCCAAACTCATCATTCTGAATTTTTTTACCCTCTTTGTCTAGCTTCCCACAAATAAGAGGCACCAGAGCGTTTGTAATTTTGTCTTCCTAAGTACAAACCCGTTAACTAGCAAGAAAACTATGATGATCAAGATAATTAGAAGAATACCGCTTGCGTGTGATAAATTTACTTGGATTATGTTTGAATTTACAGAAAGACATATCTTCTTTTGAAGAGAGTAAAAATGATTCATTGATATTGATGATTGATTATTAATAATTCTTGAATCTCAAGTTTTTTCAATAATTTTAATTAAGTTAATTAAATTCTATTTATCTTATGTATTTCTTGCTTAAATCTCCTAGTGATTTGTAATGAATAGAAACATAAGAAAATAGAATTCTAAAAACCCTCTCTTCATTTCCAAAATATTTTCTTCTTTTACTTCAAAGGTATTGGAGTTCAGTAGTAACTTGCTTTGAGGAAGGAACTGAGGGATTTATTGCTTGTTCTTTCCTCGTTTCAATATTCTCCTTTGGGTTCTGTTGAGAATTGCTATTGAAATTGGCTCCAGGTTGATTATGATAAAAATTTTGAGACATTTGCTGAGGATGATGATAATTTGTAAAGGGATTTTGGTTCAGATGCGGGTAAGGCATAATTGGATAAGAGAGTTCATTTTTGGACTTTTTCTTCGTTAAATAGGCATTAATAATAAGCAATATAATTATAATTCCAATACCTCCCATTAAAATTGTATTGGATGAAACATCATCTTTAGAACTGCTGCCTTTGTTATCTAAGGGACCGCTATTCAAGGATTCATCCTTCTTTTCTGAAGGAGTGGGGTTCACTGAGTCTTCCTTTTTATCTGAAGGTGTAGGATTCTCAGAGTCTTCCTTCTTGTCTGAAGGAGGAGGGGTCTCGGAGTCATCCTTATTGTCTGAAGGAATAGGGTCAACTCTAGTTTCATAAAGATCTCTTCTATTTTTTGCCGTATAGAAATGAATCTTTTCGTTTAATCCATCAAAAACTGTGTAATAATGTTGCATAAACTTCGAACCAAGGATAATAGTATATTGAAATTCAGTAGATTCAGTAAATGGTTTATGAGAGAAGATTCTGAAAGAAACTTCACCTTCAGTAGAAGAAAAAGCGTAGCCCTCTGGAGGGATTTTCAGTTTCGCCCCTCCCTCAATGAGAAGTTCAATAGTTGGTAAGCTACTAAAGTCACCATTGAAGGCACAAATCAGCGAAGATTCGGTGTTTTTACAGGATGGTAATAAATCTTTGAGGATTTGCATTAAAGGCTTGATGAAGCCACTATGAAGTAAGATATTATCTTCATTAGTATCTAAGAGTATCTTGTAGTGAAAAGGGAAACGTATGTTTTTCACTGTGGTTTTTGATTTAATGTCAATCCCCTCGAAATTTGTTATATGCCAATCTTCAGTAGCAGGGAGTGAAACTTGAGGAGTATTAAATTGAGCAAAGTTCAAATCATTTCCAAATAAGAGAAGACCTTTGCGATCATTTTCCAAGTAAATAGAAAATATTTCACTGAAAAAGCGATTACCGGTACTTGATTTTTTTCTTCCCATTCCAATAAATCCAAAGGTTCCACGAGCATCATAGTGTCCTCCGTACGAATTTAAAACCATTGGCATGTAGCTATAATCGGGCTTGATGTACCAATGATTATGATCAAGAAAAACGCTTTGCATCATACGTTCTCCATCTACCTTCAGATATGGAGTAGTTAAAGTTCCAAAGTTTCCAAGAACAATTCTAGAACATTGTGACCCAAGAGCTCCGCATTCAAACTTTGCCCCATTAAGCTGATTATTTACAAAAACAGTCTCACTTGTGTATAAAGCAAGTAACATGGCGCGTCCTAACTTGATGTTGCTTGAAAAATCTACGAAGACTTGGTAACCTGTCGTTGTCAAGTCAACGCTGGATATTGAAGGAGGGTCAGTTGAGCGCAATAAGCGTAGGTTTTTTGTGTCTGGGTCCTCGTTAGTTGCTAAACAACATAAAAAAGACAAGGCAAGGAAAACAGTAAGGGTTTTAATCATGCGATTGAAAATGATGAAATAATTTTTATAATTTTAATGTTTGATTCCAGTATTTAAGCTGTATTTTCTATCTTTAAAGGATTTTTTAGTTGGAAGAAGAATTAATACAACAAAAACAAAACAACTCCAGGATGATATTTTCATCTTTCTTGTTTTACAAAATCTTTTTTCTTGAGACTTGTTTTTAAAAAGGAGTATTCTACTTCCAACGACTTATATTTTTAATACAATAGAAAAATAATTCCGTATTGATTCGAATAGGGACCAGATTAATATTAATTCTGTGCCTCAAATTTCTTTGCCTGTAATTAATCTCTTGGGTTTTTAATGAAACATCGTTAATCACGAACCAAAATATTTATTTGAATAATTTTTGAGCCTATGACCAACAAATGACCATATTTTCTCATTTTACGTTCTCAGATCAAGTATAGTTTTTTGAGTTTGTACGGGGATATTGTGTAAGTTTTTAGTCCTCATATTTCTCAGGAACCAGCGTAGTCAATCTATCCTCAGAAACCTAACAGGAGACGTTCCTTAAAGGCCCCTTCTTTTTGAAAGAAGGAAGGAATTCTTTAAAATTTTATTTCAAAGTTTTAGTCTTGACTTAAAAGATAATTTTTATTTTGTAAGAAAATAATTTCTAGACTCATTTAAATTCCTAGAAATCTGACTGAATGGCAAAAGTTGAAACACAGGACTTAATATAATTTGTACGAAAATCAATAGTCGTTAAATAAAATTTGATTCATTCTATTTTTAAAATTTCTTATCCTAATTAATTCTGATCAACAATTTCTTATCAATGTCTTTTGAAGCTCGTATTCAGGCTCCTTTCTCTTCTTACCTATCTCAATTCGCAGACATGCCTTCAAATCTTATGTTATTCTCTAGCTATATGCTCTTTTCATTTGATTAAACCAATTCAACAATAGAAAATATATCTAATCTTAAGATACCCAGTTATCTATATGTTATTGAGTATATCTATGAAATCTAAACGGTATTCTTCAATGCTAAACATAGAACTAAAATAGCAACTTAAGAATAATTAGCTAATGAACTTTTTTCTCCTACATTTAAAAGTTATAAATTCTTTTGTATATAAGAATGAAATTTTTTGAATGTTAAAACTCTCTATATCCCAGCAAAGACCTTGTTCCCATGATTTCAACCCTCTTCTTTCTTTCTTCTATACTTTGTTTGAGTGGATTATAAACTTGGGCTTTGGTTTTGTGAGGATCCAAATCATTGATATCAAATTTCCATAATTCCTTTTAACTTTAAAACAACATATTTTTTCTTCTCTTCTTTCCAAATGACACTTTTCCTTTAAGAAATGACCTTAATGGTTCCAAAAAATAGAATACTTGGGCTCTGATAGGTTTTTATTTGATTTGAAAGATTAAGAAGAACTTTTGCTGAATTCTTTCAAAATCTGTTAACGTTGAAATTCTTTAGAAAATGGACAAATACCCTTTATTACAAGTAATTTTTAAGATTATTGTTTCTGAAGACAATAAATTTAAATAACAGAACTAACCCTTCTTCTTTATCATTTTACGTTCTTTAACTTTCTTCTTTAATATTGCATCCTGCCCTAGCATAAATTATTTTAAAGGCTAATAAATTTAAGAAAAATTTGCTTTATTAATTTTAACACGATAGAAAATTGCTTTGTTATTTGATTTCCAATGCATTTTTGCTGATGTCTAATCTCTCAGGATAGGTTTTAAACGTACTTGTTTCTATCAGATTTTAATGTAGAAACTAATTTTTATTAAGTTATTTGATATTTTTGAAATTTCAAAGCATTAATCCTAATCAATTCTGATAGCGTCATTTTTAGGATTTGTATGAAATATCTCGTGCTTTATTTTCTTTAGTTTTGCGTTTCCAAATGAAAAGATGCGGGCTCAGTTTCTTGAACTTTGAGGGTTTCATACCATGATTGAACTTGAACTTGAAGGTTTTATACTTTTTCTCCAAGCTTAACGAAAAATTTTCAGAAACTTTGGTATATTGAAATCAGTTAATAATTCAAAGTCGAAAATTACGATCATCACAACGAAATTTTCAGATCATTCATCTCAATTTTCATCTTATCAACCTATTTTGTTACAAACTTTCTTTACTTTCAGGATTATATTTCGTCTTTTCTTGTACTTCATGATAACTAGAATGAACAAAATGACTGGAAAGATATACTGATGAGCTTGGATTGTTCAGTAGAAATAAAATTGTTGCTTGTAACTTGGGCCAGAGACGAAGTCATCTTGAAATTCATTAAAAACTTTATTTACACTCAAATACAACAGATAGAGTTTCCGATCAGAGCTTCCCAATGGCATTTCCAGGGGGAATAACTAGATCTTCTTCCCTGCTCTTTTTGGTTAATAGTGTTTTGGGTGAATTAAAAAAGAAAAGGAATTTTTTATGCCAATTTGTTGACGAATTGAAAAATGAGTTGTTTTCTTTCTGATTCAAAACTTTTGAATCAAATAAGATAACAATCATTTTTAGTATTGCAATACGAAGGTATTTATTCAATAAAACATGTAGAGTATGAAGCTAGTTTTTGTGAATGAGAAAAAAAAAAGAAAAAGAAAAGCATTAAAAAAAAGTTGAAGCACAAAATTAAAAATTCAACTTGAGGTCTTTTTAATTTTGGAGAAACCATTGTGCCATGATCTCTTGAAATAATATTTTCATAACAAAAGCCAAATGAGGCAAAAGGACCCAAACACGAATATTTCTTAAACTCAAACAAAACGGATAATATTTAATTTCTAACAGTTTTCGCAATTGTTGATCAGTACATTAAAAAGTAAATTTAAATCTAGTTGATTGCTAAATTAATAAAACTAAATTAGTTTACAACTTTGAGCCAAATGGAATTTGGTTCTTCTTCTGAAGATATTCTACAACCCATTTATCTAGAATTAGACTCAGAAAAGTTCTTTCAAATCGCTCTCAATGGTTTTCTTCCCCTCATTTTCACTCTTTTTTAACTTTATAAAGAACAGACCTTTCAAGTCTTCTTTTCCCAGGGTTATTTGGGAGATAGACAAGGAGCCCCAAGGGATGTTGAAAAATTTGTTGAGACAAAACAAACTTTGGGTAAGTATTGAATTCAAATTTAGGCTAAAATTATACAATTAGAACAGGCAGAAGAATTTATTTTGGACCAAATCAATGCAAAGCTTGATGAAGGTTATATTCTTATTCCAGAAAATAGTATAGTACTAAATAACCCAGTGATAAGCTTTGAGAACAAAAACTCATTAGAGAAATGTAAAAGGGAAAGTAAGGAGGAAATTATTTCCAACGTAAAAATTGGTATGCCTCAATATATGTGGGAATTAATTGATGAAATCAATAAGAAAGCGAACGAGTTAGAGGTCTTTTATGAGCCTGAGCTGGATTATATCATAGCATCTGGTCAAGCAAATTCTTTAGACCAATTAGTCCAGTTTATTGATGGGCTATGCGTTGCAAGGAAGTTCGAGGAGGCGAAGGACAATGAGAACCGAAATGAAGAGAAAAATGATGTACTAATACAAAAAGAATTGAACCTTCCAAATGAAATTAGACATCTTATCGAGGAGATCGAGAATAAAGCGAGCGAGCTTAAAATAATCTACGAAAACCTTGACGATAAACTACTTATTGCTGGGTTAGAAACTGCGATATCTGAGTTCTTAGTTTGGATGTACAACCTTGTAATAAAATGTCTTCAAGAAGAAACGAAGAAGAGTAAGGAACAAAATTTAAGGGAATCATCTGATTTGAATTATGATGATGAAATTAATATTTCGACTTTTCATCGAGCAAAGAAAGACGACATTAAACAAAAAATGAATGAGCTAAAGCTTCGATACCGTTTTGGATACGATACAATCCTTGCAACAGGAACCCTTGGAACCATTAAAGAATTGAAGTCATATTTATATGATATCGAAGCAATAACAAAAAAATCTTTGTATCCCAAATACTGGGACTTTCATGAGGAAAAAGCTTTTTCTGAAATTCGCGTCCAACCTTCAAGCGAAGAGTTTTTTGAGGTTTCTTCTCTCTTTCATAATTCAATAAATAATGTTAATATCACAAAAATTACCAGAATACAAAATAGGTACTTGATGGACCATTACGTTACAATGTTACAAAAAAGAAAAGAGCTTCGACCGAATATGGAAATGAACAGACAACTATTGTTCCATGGAACTAGAGTTGTAGATCCTAAGAATATTTACGAGAAATCTGATGTTGGGTTTGATATTCAATATTCAAAGCCCTCTGGATCTTATGGGAAAGGACTTTATTTCGCAATTCATGCTAGTTATACACATAATGGTTACGGATATGCTTCAAATTCAAACTCTTTCAAAATGATTTTGGCTGATGTTTTTGTTGGGAAAGCTTATTTAAAGGGGCCTGATAGTACTCTTGTAAAGCCTCCAGTAGGTTATGATTCAGTCAGATCTAACCAAAACTTCTATATTATATACAATAATTTCCACAGTTATCCACTCTATCTGATCGAATATAAAAATCAAAAGAATGTCAACTATAAGTCTCTTAATATGGCCCAAACGTATGTGAAAAATAATGTGAATATTGTCAATTATAGACAGACATGCATTCAACAAAGTATTTCTGTTCACGTTGATGGTAAAAATATATTGGGAAATGATTCATCGAAAAACTCTTTGAAGAAAAAGAAAAGTCTTTTACAAAAACTTTTTAGCAAAAGAAAAAATTTATAAAGTTTGGAGAATTTCAGACTTTACTTGCTTCAAATTGGCTTTTTATTAGTATTTTATATATAAGTATATTAATCATAACAAATTCTAAGGACTATTATGAGGAAGAATATTCTATCAGTAAGTTCATATTCTCATTAAAATGTTTATTTTTGTTTCGAAATATGAAAAAAAGCTTCTCTTTAATATTATTATTATTTTGATATTTAATTTTGGAAAGAACTTGGTTGTTATCTTCATTATTAATGGAAATACGGAATAAAATATATAATCTCAAAGATTCTAAGCAGTCTTTATTTCAATTAATATGAGGACATGTTAAAAAAAGTGGTTAAAATGAAACACAGAACGAAACAATCCTATTCAAAAGACTTTATCCTCATTAAAGATCCTCCTGGGATGGTTTTTTAGCTTTTTCTTCCTTTTGTTTCTCGTGCATGAGTCTAAAATACTCCTCTCTTTTCTTCATAGTTACGTACATTTCATCAGGTGTCAAAAGTTTGTTTGCTGTAACAACCTCAGGAGGCTCGTCAGCCATGAACCAGAAGAAAAGTGAAGATTTAATATCCTTGGATCCTTTTGGAATAAGCCACATCAGTGGACAATATTTAACGCCTCGAATTTCATATTTATCCACTAATTCTGGATGCATCTTTGAAATTTGATGTATGCCCAAGATAAATATTCCACTATTTGGCCTTGGATAGATAAAGTCTTTAGTATGGTATCCTAGAACAATTCCTTCTTCACTGAAATAAAATGTTTGATAATCAATAAGAGCATCTTCCTTCAAAAAATCTTCCAGAGCTTCGGTGAAGAGTTCGTAGGTTTTAGTTGCATTGATAAGGTGGACAACTTCTAAATGGCATCCAGAAGGAGGGTCCATAACTTTGAGATGGTAATATAACTCCTTTCCTCTGTATTTAATAGGTCCACGGAAAGATTGATTGCACCAAGGGTGTTCTCTCCAATTTTTCAAAGAAACTCTGTGTTGGACTGGTTCGTCTTCAGCATTTGAAGCTAGAATGCCAATGCATACAAGGATGAACAAAGAAAGGAGTGGTGCTTTTCGAGGCATAAGAGTCAGATGTTTTTTTTAATTATCTAAATTATAAAAGGGATGTTGTTTTTAAATGCTTATCCCCAGGAAATTAGAGCTGTTAATTAATTATAATCTAAGTATTGGGCGGTTAAACCTCCTGTTAATTTCGCAGTGGATGAAGTTTTCACTTTCTCAGAAATACAAAGCTGTGATAATTACCCTGGATTTGACAAATTTCCGTGATAAGGGCATTGAATATTAATCCCAAAATGTTGAGATGTCTTGGACGGTTTTATCAAAATTCAATTTGTTCTTGTAATCTTAAAATAATTTAGTTTTTCAAGTTTTTAGATTTCTTTTAGTTCAAACTGTTCTGTTTTAAAGCTGATCTAGAAATTTCTATCTTTGATTTTAATTTCATAATCACATGATTCATCCCAGCGTTACAAACCTTAATTGCTTTAAAAAAGCTTCTTGATCCAGACTTAGAGCCTAACGAAGAGGAAAAAAAAGAAATAATCATTTGTAGAAGGGAAGTCAATATCTCACTTAAAACAAAGGATCATTGCTTTCCCAAAACTACCATCTTGAACAAAGTTACTGTCTTTATGTCTCTTGTAGGGAACATTCTAAGCTATTTCTCAGTCCTTTTCAAAGGACATATTCCTACTTATATCTAGATCCTTAAAAGCTTCGCATAAACTTTTTTTCGAAACGAACAAAACCATTTTATGGAAAACTTTTAGAGTGTTATTTCCACAAAAGATTCAATTAAATATTATTAACCCCTAAAATGTCATTTTAAAAATCTTGTTGCGTTTATGTGCTCTTAATTTGAAATTTTCCTTTCAAGCCTATTATTATCCCTAGCTCGAAAGAAAACGTTCAAGCTTGAAATTAAGATAAACTTACTTTTTGAAGAGTGATAATTAATTCTACTTTAGACCACCTTTTTTAAATATTAAAAAAGATGTCTTTGAACACAAAGGGGTTCTCACAACAAACTAGCAAAGCTCCTACATTTTCTCGTACTTCTTGCTCTCCTTTCTTTTAATGTCTATCCTTAGATACAAATACTAACTCCTTATACTCACTGAAAAATGCAAATCGACCAAATAGTACAATAGGGAACCCAATGTACCCGAATAAAGTTCATAGTAAATCAATACAATATTCCTTAAAAAGGACAAGCTCAAATTCTATATTAGAAAACGACATTAATGTAATATCGAACGGATCTCCAAAATTGAATGCATCTCCAACTAACATTCAAATACAGTTCAAAAGGTCAGATTCAAATACTGTAACTGAAATCGGTTCGCCAACTAAACTAAAAATCGAGAAAAAGAATCCCAGCGATAAAGATACTCTTGTTCTCAAACAAAAGACAAAATCTGCGAATAAAACTGGGACAAGATGTGTCGCTAAGGAAAATAGTAAACCTAAGGAAGCCTCAGAAGTGAGTTATAGCAGTTTAAAGGTAAAATTTCTTGTCTTATCGGTGTCTCTGATCATTTTGTATAGAGTGGTTTAAAACAAAATGGAAGACAATCAACTACAAGCAGTAAAAAATTGTTACATGAAGGTATAACAGACAAATCTCTTTTGAGCGAGCTTAGTATGGGATGGAATAAGAGTATAAGTTATGGAATAGTTGACGTGGATCCTCCAGTATCGACAAGAAAGCCTTTAAAAACAGATTTAAAGAATAAAAAGCCAGCTCCTATCCTTGTTGTAAATTGCGAATTGGCTGTTAAGGAAGAAAAAGATAAAGACATTTCAAAAACGGTTAAAAAAGAAATAAAAAGTACTACACCAACAAATCCAAAGAAATCAATTAATAAAGAAAACTCAGCCAAAAAAGCTTCTCCAAAAAATGAGGTGCAAATTTCCAATGTAATCAAACCTATTAATCTGCGTGAATCAGTTCAGAGTCCGAAAAAGAACAATATAAAAAGCAAAGAGAATAAACCTGAAGTTGTAAAGCCTAAAGGAAAAGATGATAAAAGTCCTTTGGCAAAATCAATTCAAGTTAGTTCCAAAAAAAGTCCGACAAAACTAAACAAACAATCGGTTATAAAACCAAAAGGTAAACCCTTAAGAGAAATAAAAGAGCCTCAGTCTCTCAGCACTTTACCAAAGAATTCATTAGAGACTTCCTTGGACATAAGCCTAATGTCCTCGAGTTTTATTCAAGAGGTCAGACCACTAACCACAAAGCTAACAACTTCAATAAACTCTTCTAATAGCTTCTTCTCTACTAAATCAGTTAATAATTCAAAACAAAGACCTCAAAGTCCAGGAAGTACAAAATCAGTCCTTCTTCCTACAAATGACCCTGTGAATATTCAGCCTTCGAAGCATAGTGAATTCTCATTTAAAATGACATATTTCAAACCAATAGAAGACAAGAGACTTGATGAATTCATTAGAGATATTAATGGGTCACAACACTTAACGAAAAAAATCGATAGAACTATGTCAATTACTAACGAAAAAGTCTGTGATATAGAAAAACCACCTGAGACATTTTGTGTCCCATTACCTTCTTCTCAGGCTCTGGAAACTCAAAGACCGGGCCTTAATGACACAAATAAACAAAATACTCAATGTAGTGTTGAAATGGGTCAAATGTACCATAAAAAGAGCTTTAGTACCGTCAAAAAGACTCCGAATTGTCAAGCTAAAAATCCGAATAATTTAGCATTGAAAAGTTCAATGCAAGGACTTGGTATAGCTGCCCAAAGAGTAAATGATAGTCGAGTTAGGGGAGGAAGACAAAGTTTGGAGGAGATTTCCAAAGAAATGAATAAAGGAAGTCCTCTATCAAAGGGAAAACTTTCTCGAACGCCTAATGAAAAGCCCTTGGTTAGAGATGAAAAGATAAAAATAGAATCCAAAAACAAGAATAATTTTTCAAAATTGGATAGAATCTTACAGGAAATGAAAGAAAACCCGTCAATTATGATAAACGATGAGAATTGTGCTCCTTATATTGGAGATTCAGAAGGCGGTCTGTTTAATCAAGGGTCGAGAATAGAAAGTACTTCATCAAGTACTAATTGTTCTTTGAATAAAAGTTTCGCTAACACATTAAGAAAGATAACGATAAGTCATTCTGAGTATTAAGAAAGATCAGTTTTTTAGTTTGTATAAATCTTTATGTAATATGTGCCTTTTTGTTTTTATAAGTATAACTTTCATGAAATATTGGGAAATAATATGATTTTTGAGTTAGAAGAATGAAGGGAAAAAGTATGGATGATTTCTTCAACTATTTATCTTTTTTATGATGTTGAACTTTGGATTAAAAAATGATAACAAAGGCTAAATAAAAAATTTATCTTTCATAATACCTAGCTTCTATGAATTGCTAATTTTGGAACAATGACGGTTCTTTCTGTTGAACCAATGATTTTTATTTCATATTATAAAGGTCCAAAATAACTTTGTATTCAGATTATTTTTATTAAGGATAGAATTATCAAGATATAAAAATAATAAAATTAGAAAATTAGTCCATCCAATAACAAACTTTTCCTTCAGATAGTTTAAAACCTTCCTAAATTTGAAGAATATTTTATCCTTTGACAGCAATTATCTCAAGAAGAGGGCTTCTTTAGCTTTATTTTCTTTAATTTTCCCAATAACCAGACTGGTAAGATCCAAAATGTCTAAAATGTCAGAATTAGTAAATTATGGTTATCAAATAGAAGAAATCAAATTCAGGTTCGTGAATATAATAAATAATTATTAGATCAGTTAAAAAGAATAAAATGATTCGATATTGTCCAAAATTAAAATTTATATGATATTAAAGCTTACTAAGATCAAGAAAAAATTTTTTCCTCCAACCAAATTTTAAACAATAAACAAAATCAAATTCTTATTTT
>Ga0182742_1003489_pt1 | contig 15322 bp, 18 predicted proteins | sample eDN5th37CBELigMG_FD_128880 | JGI IMG/M metagenome (GOLD analysis project Ga0182742, IMG submission 128880) | Enriched Miracle-Growth compost microbial communities from Emeryville, California, USA - eDNA 5th pass 37_C BE-Lig MG (version 2)... ...
CCATCGTCTGCGGGTCCAGATTCGGCGAGGCAATCCCGGCATCGCACCGGATCAGCCATTCCTGGCGATCCATGTCGAACTCGATCCGCTGATTCCCGACCTTCATCTGAAGGCCGGGGCCAAGCGGCAGGGCAGTCCAGCTCTTGCGAATCCTCCATCGGGTCTGTGGCAGGTCCCAGCATGGAGGAGGGCGGGTCGGATTCGCAACGAGTCCGGCCCGCCGCTCCGGGAGGCGTGGCCTGATGCGCTCACCAGTAGCTCACCGCCAGCGCCAGGCCGCCCAAAGCGTATGCCGCGAGCACGGCGCCGAGCAGCAGGAACCAGTCAGGATGAATGCGGCGGCGAGGGTGCCAGCCCCCGCCGCCTGTGTGCGCCTCCGTCTCGTTGGTTCGTCCGCTCTGCATGGGACGAATCAAGCAACGGGAGATGGATGATGTCATCGGAACAGTGTCACGAACCCGATAAGGCGTCCGTGATCCGCGCTGCTATCGACAGCGCGATTGCCTGGCTGGGCTACAAGCGCGGCGTCCACGCCGCCGCCCAGGCCATCGGCATCCATGAGCGGGTAGCGAAGGGCATCCGCTACGGCGAAGCCTTCGCTGTCACTGACGACCGATTTGAGCGCGCCCTTGAGCTGCGCCGGACCCTTGCGCGCGAGAGGGCTGCACGCCTCCGCGCTGAACTCGCCGAGCTGGAGCGGATTGCGAATGAGGAAAGCGTTGCGGCGTTTCGCAGCGGCGGCATGTATCCGATGGGGCGCGCGACTGCTTGACCTGTCAGACCAGCTAGCGCCGCGCGAAGACGAGCCGGAACCGCTCCCGGCCGTCATGGTGCTGCCCGCCGATACGATGGACGATGTTGGCGATGCCGCGCTTGCCGAGTGGGGTTTCGCGCAGGCGATGGCGTGGCGCAAGGCTGGGGACCATGCGCGGGCCGATGCCTGGCAGAGCTGGGCGAATCATCCCTGGGCCCGGTCGCTCGGGAAGCGCGGCACCGCACGATACGAGAACGGCAAGCTGGTGCGCGAGGTGCCGGCATGACCCTCCTGATCCCCTCCCTCCTCCTGCTCGCCTTGGTCTTCATCGGCTGCGCCTTCGTCGCGCTGTGGCGGGCGGGCGATGACAGTTGGGACTCGTACTGAGATGCGCGCGGCTCCACAGCAGCGCGCGGTGGCGGCCGGGGCGGGTGTGATCCCGGGCCCGCGCCCGGCTGCCACTACAAAGGCACAGCGCATCGCGCAACTGCGTGACCTGTTCGCGCAGGGACACAGCATGAAGGGCGCGGCCAGGGCGATGGGGCTGTCTCGCGTCTATGTTCGCAGACTGGCCGAGGCGGCCGGCCTCAAGCCCGATCCGGAAGCTGTCAAGAAGATGGTCGCCGCCAAGAAGGCGGCCACACGCAGACGAACGGATAAGCGATCCCCGGAGGAGCGGGCGCGAGTTCGGGCAGCGACTATTGCCGCCATGTCCGCCAAACTCGGCATCGACCTCGCAGCCCGGAACCAGCGCATCATCGACCTGCGACGCGAAGGTTGGAAACTGCCGGAGATCGCTAAGGCAGTTGGTTGCGGCGAGCGCGCGGCCCGCCATGTGATTGAGCGGGCGATCAAGAGCGGCATTCTTCGCCCCTTCACAGCCACGCGGGCGCCAAAGCCAGACCTGACGCCTGAGATCGCGGCGCACAAGCTGGCCGAGGCAATGCGCAAGTCGCGGATCACCAGCGACGAACAAATGGCCGCTTTCAAACGAGCCCAGGACCATGTGCGCCGCTGCGCCGCCTTGCCGCCCGTGACGGACGCGGAGGTGGCCGATCTGGTCGCGCAATTCCTGGCCCGGGGCGGCAGGGTGACGGTGTGCCCGCCGCGGGCCGCCGAGGTGGTGAACAGCGGCGCGGGGTTCGTGGCATGATCCCCCTCCGCGACTACCAGGCCCGCGCCGTCGAGGCTGTCCGCGACGCCTACCGCTCCGGCGCCCGGGCCCCGCTGCTGGTCGCGCCCACCGGCGCCGGCAAGACGGTGATGTTCAGCCACGTCGCGGACAGCGCCGTTCGGCGCGGCAAGCGTGTGCTGATCCTGGTGCATCGCCGGGAACTGATCCGCCAGGCCAGCCAGAAGCTCACCGCCTCCGGCGTGCCGCACGGCGTCATCGCCCCGGGCCACACTGCGACCCGGGAGCCGGTGCAGGTGGCCAGCGTGCAGACCCTGGCGCGGCGCCTCGGCGATCCGCGCTATGCGGCCCCGGACCTCATCATCCTGGACGAGGCCCATCACGCCATCGCCGGCCAGTGGGCCACGGTGATAGCGGCCTATCCCGCCGCCCGGCTCCTCGGCGTCACCGCCACGCCGCAGCGCCTGGACGGGCTCGGGCTCGGCATCGAGGCCGGCGGCTGCTTCGACGCTATGGTGCTCGGCCCGACCGTGGCCGAGTTGATTGCCCAGGGCTACCTGACCCCGGCCCGCGTTTTCGCCCCGGCCGAGGCCCCGGACCTCCGCGGCGTCCGCACCCGCGGCGGCGATTACGACGCGGGCGCGCTCGCGGCGGCCATGTCGGCGCCGAAGATCGTCGGCAATGCCGTCGAGCACTATGCCAGGCACGCCCCCGGCCTGCCGGCGATCCTGTTCTCGGCCTCGGTCGCCCATGCCGAGGCCACGGCCGCAGCGTTCCGCGCCGCTGGCTGGCGCGCGGTCGCCGCCTCCGGCGCCACGCCGGCCGCCGAGCGGGACGCGGCCATCGCCGGCCTCGCCACCGGAGCGGTGCAGGTGCTGTGCTCCTGCGACCTGATCTCCGAGGGGCTGGACGTGCCGGCCGTCGGCGCGGTGATCCTGCTGCGGCCGACGAAATCCCTCGGCCTCTACCTGCAGCAGGTGGGCCGCGGCCTCCGCCCGGCGCCGGGCAAGACGCATCTGATCGTGCTGGACCATGCCGGCAACACCCTGACGCACGGGATGCCGGATGCGCCGCGGGAATGGACCCTGGCCGGCAAGAAGCGGCGCGAGAAGGACGCGGTGCCGCCGACCCGGCAGTGCCCGAGCTGCTACGCGATCCATGCGCCGGCGCCGAAATGCCCCGAGTGCGGCCACGTCTACGAGGCGGCGCCGCGCGAGATCGAGCATGTGGACGGGGCGCTGGAGGAGATCGACGCCGCCCGGCTGGCGGTGCTGCGGACCACGCCGCTGCGGCAGCTGCTGTCCAGGGCCAGGAGCCGGGACGAGCTGCAGGAGATCGCCAGGGCCCGCGGCTACAAGCCGGGCTGGGTGCATCACGTCATGCGCGAGCGTGAGGCGCGGAGGGCGGCGGCATGAGATCCGAGGCTGCCATCCAGGCCGAGATCCTCCGCACCTGCAGCCGCGGCGGAACGCGCCTGTTCCGGAACCACGTCGCCGCCGGCTGGACCGGCGAGACGGTCCGAGTGGATGGCGATCTCGTCCTGCTGCGCAATGCGCGGCGGGCGAACTTCGGTCTCTGCGTCGGATCCAGCGATCTGATCGGCTGGCACACCGGCCCGGACGGCATCGCCCGCTTCCTCGCGGTCGAGGTGAAGGCCCCCGGCGGGCGCGCCACCGATGACCAGCGCAACTTCATCGCCGCGGTGCAGCGCGCCGGCGGCATCGCCGGTATCGCCCGTAGCCCGGAGGACGTGGCGCGGCTGCTGGGGGAGGGGGTGTTGGTATGAACCTGTCGGTCCTGTTCCCGCCGCCTTACGTGATCCAGCGCCGCGCCTGGGAAGCGGCCTATGTGCTCATCACCGAATATCTGCGGCGGCTCGATCAGGGCACGCTCGAATGGTGTGCCTGGCGTGCGGCCGTCGGGCCCGAGCGCCTCGGCTGGAGCGACATCAGCAGGCTGTTCCGGATCTACCGGACGCATGTGGGGCAGCGCGTATGAGCGCCGCGCTCGACTTCGAGGGGGTGGCTCGCGCGGCGCTGTCGGCCTGCCCCGACCTGCTGCGCCGATGGTTCCCCGCCGGCACGCTCCGCGGGCGCGAGTTCGTGGTCGGCAATCTGCGCGGCGATCGCGGCGACAGCCTCTCGATCAACATCGACACCGGCCGATGGGCCGACTTCGCCGCCGGCGAGCGCGGCGGCGACCTGGTGGCGCTCTACGCCGCCATGCACCGGCTGAGCCAGGGCGAGGCCGCCCGCCGGCTCGGCGCGGAACTCGCCGTGCCGGCCGCGTCCGCCAGGGGCACATCTTCGACGGCATGATCCACCATCTGTCACGGGCGGCGCTGAACGCCGCGCAGATGGAGATGCTGGGGCCGAACCCCGGTGCCACGCTCAAGGCGGTGCTGGCCGCGCTCAAGAGCCGGGTGGATGTGGACAGCGCCATCCCGCCAGCAGAGAAGGGCAGGGTGAAGGAGGAACTGACGGACGATTCGCAGTCCTCGATAGGCGCCGCCTTCCGCATTGCCAATGGCACGGCGATGATCCCGGTGAGCCGGACCATGGCGGACGTGGCCGGCACCATCCGGGCGGTCGAGAGCATGGCGAAGCTAGGCGGCGCCGTGATCTCCTCCCTCTCAGACCTGGGCACGGCTACGATCAACCTGCGCTTTAATGGCATGAGCTTCGGGGAGGCCATCCGCAGCCAGATCAAGGAGTTTCTTCAGGGGCGCGGCAAGGGCGAGGCGCGAGAGCTGGCCTACCTGCTGGGCGAGGGCTTCGACGGCGTGCTGGGGCGGATCATCAGCCCCTACGTCGCCAATGATGGGGCGCCGGGGGCCATGCAATCGGTCATGGCAACCTTCTTCCGCTGGTCGGGCCTGTCCTGGTGGACCGATGCGCAGCGGGCCGGGGCGGCACGCATCCTCTCGGCGCATCTTGGCCGGAACGCCGGCAAGGAGTTCGGGGCGCTGAATGCTAGGCTACAGCATGTCCTGACGCAGCACGGCATCACCCCGGAGATGTGGGAGGTAATGCGGCGCTATGGGGTGCGGAAGTTCGACGGGCGGGACTACCTGACGCCGGAGGGCCTGGCGACGGTGCCGGACGAGGTGGTGCTACCTTTGGCCCGCGATAAGGTAGACGCCATCGAGGCTGGGCTGGCGGACCGTGAGGCTAAGCGAGCGGCGGCGAATGCGCGGGAGGCCAAGTGGGCAGAAACGCGTCTAGCTAAGTTCCGCGAGCAGGTCACGCGCACCTCTGAGTGGCTGGCTGACCTGCGGGAGAAGATGGACGAGGCCACTAGCAAGCGAGTAGCAGAAGTTCAGGCCCGCATCGGGGATATGGCAGAGCGGCTGACTGATGTGGCTGAATTTCTCTCGGCGCTGCCTAAGGACGGGCGCAGTGTGGCTCGCCAGCAAGGACGGCTGCGGGAGCGGCTATCCCGGCTTCAGACCGAGGCGAACCGCATACTGGACGACTTGGATAAGGTGCCGGACCAGGAGGCGCGGATCGCCGCCCTGGAGGAGCGGCTATCGGAACTGGCGGAATTCGACGCAGCGACCAAGCACACAATGCGGGCGCTTGCTACGGAGCGCGGGCGGCTATCCGAACGAGTCCGAGCTGGGCGTAGGGCGTTGGAGGGGCAGGCAAAGGCCGCCGCCAGTCGGCTTGACGCGATTGATGCACAGATCGCGGATCTGACACAACGTCTAGATGCGCTGGAGGCGGTGGAGGTGATACCGCCTGCGGTGGTGCAGGCCATGGGGCGCCTGGAGGGGCGGCTCATGCGACAGATTGTGGAGCAGGAGAAGCGCCTCCGCGCCTTAACCGCCGACACGGATAAGCGGTTCTCAGCCCTTTCGGACAAAGCGCGCGAGCGGTTGCGGGAGGCACAAGCCGAACTATTAAAGTTCATAGAGAGCATCAAGGAGCGCGCCGCCGAGCGAGAAGCAATGACTGCGGCTGAGCGGGAAGATATGCCGCAACGCATCGCCCGCGTCCTGGACGATACCCGCCGCGAATTGGAGCTTGCCCTCCGCCGCTACTTCGCAGACGAGGCGCAGTCCTCTGTGCTGGAGGCGGACGCGGCGACGCAGCGGGTCACGACCCTCGGCCTGTCTCGCGGCACCCTGGCTGGCGAGGCGATCCGTTTCGTAATGCAGTTCAAAGCATTTCCCATCGCCTTCACGCAGCGGGTCATGGGCCGCGCCTGGCAGGGCGGCGAGGGCGGCAAGAGCGCCGGGGTCGCCCATATCGGCGCCTTGATCGCCAGCACGCTCGTCCTGGGCTATGCTGCCATGACAGTCAAGGATGTGATCAGGGGCTATGCGCCAAAGGAACTGGTTGACGAGGACGGCAATCCGAATTGGAAGACGATCCTTGCTGCCGCAGTCCAGGGCGGAGGTGCTGGCATCTATGGCGACTTCCTTTTTGGTGAAGCTTCTCGTTCTGGCAATACTGCTCTGGAAAACCTCGCAGGACCGGCGCTCTCGGACCTCGCCCGATGGCTGACGCTTTACTCCAGGGCCCGCGACGGTGATGCCAAGGCGGGCGAGGCGTTGACCGCGGCGTTGTCCTCCACGCCCTTCGCCAACCTGTTCTATCTCCGGCCGGCACTGGACTACCTGATCCTGAACAGCCTGCGGGACTACCTATCGCCGGGCTATCTGGCGCGGCAGGACCAGCGGCGACGGGAACAGTTCGGGCAAGACCCGCTGATCGCTCCATCGGATCGCATGGCCTTCGACCTGTTCTAGCCCCCCGCGAGTCTTTTTCCGCCCTGCCCGTAGCGTGCGGGCATGCCCGTACAGACCACATCCGTTCGGACGACGCTAGCGGGGAACGGGTCCGCGACCACGTTCCCATTCCCGTTCCACTGCGCTGACCCGGCGACCATCTCCGTGATCTATACCGACCCGAGTGGCGCCAAGGTCACGCTGTCGCCCTCGTCCTATTCGGTCACGCTGAACGAGGCGCCGGCCGATGGCGGCTGGGTCACCTATCCGCTCTCGGGCAGCCCGATCCCGACAGGCTCCAGCCTGACCATCAGCCGCACCGTGCCGCTGACGCAGGATGTGGAGTTCACCAACCAGGGCGGGTTCTATCCCTCGGTTCTCAACGGCGCGCTGGACCGGCTGGCGATGGCAGACCAGCAGCTTGCGGACGAGCAGGGGCGGGCGATCCGCTTCCCGGCGCCAGAGGTGGTTGCGCCACTCCCGGATGCGACGACGCGGCGGAACAAGATCCTGGCCTTCGATTCCGGCGGCAATCCTATTGTCTATACGGTGCCGGCTGGCGGAGTGTTCCAGGGAGATTTTTCGCTCTCGACCGTGACACCTGCGGATGGCGAGGTCGCGCTCACCATCGCGGAGCAGCTTGGCTATGTCGCCAATGTCCGGGCATTTGGCGCCAAGGGAAACGGCGTCGCCGACGACACGGCGGCGATCCAGGCGGCGCTGAACACCGGCCGCAACGTCTTTCTGCCGAAGGGCTCCTACAGGCTGAGCGGCAGCCTGGTCCTGACCACGGACGGGCAGCAGCTCGTGGGCGATGGCCGAACCCTGGTCACGCTCCTGCCGAGCGGCAACTTCGATGTGATCGTCCTGAACGGCCGTGACGGCTGCGTCGTCTCCGACCTCAAGGTCAGCGCGGCCGGCATGGCCAGCGGCTATCTCTTCTCGCTGACCAACGGGTGCCAGCGGACCACCATCAGCCGCATCCACGGCAGCGCCGGCTTCAACTTCGCCTACGTCAGCAGCAGCTTCAACACGACCTTCGAGGATTGCTTCAACTACGGCTTCCGGGGGGCATACGGCATCCTCTACACCGGCACGGACGACCTGCGCAGCGACGTGCTGGTGACGCGCAACTTCTCCATCTCGCCGGACGGATCGGTCCCCGGCGCCTCGGCGCTGGCCGGCATCGTCGTGGACGGCTATGCGCACACGACCTGCCTGCTCAATACGCGCCTGGTCAACTGCGGCCGGGGCGTCTGGTATCGCAACACCACCGGCGGCAGCAAGCGGGCCGGCGGCTTGCACGCGCAGGATTTGGAGATCGACTTCCCCTACTACGAGGCGGTGCGGCTGGAACAGGGGGACATGCTCTGGTTCACCAACTGCTACATCCACGGCAGCGCCACCGAGCATAACGTGTATGTCGGCCCCGGCGTGTCCCGCGTCTACTACTCGACGGGCAAGATCACCGGCGCCTGGAAGTCGGCGGTGTGGACGGCCGGGCGCGAAGTCACCATCGACGCCATGTGCTACGACTGCTCCAAGGCGGGCGTCGGGGCCTATCCGGTCATCACCGCCGCCGCGGGCTCCATCTCCACCAACATCCGCGGCGTGGCCGGCACCGCAGGCGGCTCCGCGCGCACCAGCTACGGCGTCGTCGCGGAGCCCGGCGCGCTGCGCATCAGGCTCCAGGCCGATACCACGGGCAACGTCCTCGGCGGCTGGCTGGACCAGTCCGGCGGGGGCAACGGCAATTTCCAGACCGGCGGCAGCATCGGGACCAACATCGCGGTCTTAGCCGATGTGGCGGTGGGCACGGCGGCCGGCCATGGCGCCTATGCCTTGGCCACGCTGGCGGGGGATGCGGTTTCGAGCGTCACCGTCATCAATGGCGGGCGCGGCTACACCACGGCGCCGAGTGTCTCCTTCGTCGGTGGCGGGGGCAGCGGCGCGGCGGGGACGGCGACCGTCAGCAACGGCGTGGTGACGGGGATCACCGTCGATAGCCCCGGCAGCGGATACACCTCGGCGCCGTTCGTCTCGATCAGCCCGGTCGGGGCGAGCACGCCGGTCGTGCGGCCCTACTCCAACAGTTCCGCCACGCGCTCCATCGGCCTGCGGGCGCTCGGCACCGGTAGTGCGCAACTCGGCAACGATGCACAGCCGGCGGCCCTGAGCGCGAGCGACACGCGCCTCGACGCGGCGGTGCCGCTGCGCTTGCCTGGCTATACCGTGGCGACGTTGCCGGCCTCCGGGGTGAGCAGCGGCGACATGGTCCGCGTCACCGACCGCAACAATCGGGTTGCGATCCGGGACGGCTCGACCTGGCGGTTCATGGACGGCACGAGCGTAAGCTAGCAAGGAATCGCTGCGATGATCCAGGAAACGACCGCGCCTTACGAACTGCTGGTCCGCTTCGACGAGGACGGCACCGTGCGTGGCATTGCCCGGCGCCGGCTACGAGTGATCCGCGATGGTGAGGAGATCATCTCGGCGCAGGAGTTGCCGGCCGAGGAGGTCCCCGTCACGCCAGACCTCGCGGCGATGCTTCAGGCGGCCGAGGCGTCGGTTGCGACTTGATGACACCGCGGCCATTAGCCGCTCCTGTCACGCTGGAGTCCTGCTATGCCGAGTGATTGGGACCTTGCGGCGAACGCTGCGGGCGCGGGCGCGCTCGGCCTGCTCGGGCGCTTGCTGGCCTATGCCCATGCGGACCGTCGGCCAATCGGATGGTCACTGCTGTGGGAACTGCCCGTTGCAATGGCAATGGGCATCGTCGGCAAGGGTGTGGCTGATTTGGCCGGCCTGGATGGCTTCCCCGAATACGCGGTGACGATTGCGGTCGCCTATGTCGGCCCGCGCTTCGTCGATCTGCTCGTGGCGCGCGTGCAGGAGCGCATCGCGTCGCGCTGATCCCCCGCGGCCGGGGCGTGGCCGCATCCCCTGACAGCATGGAGGGCGCGATGCTTGCGCTGATTCCGCTCATCGCCAGCCTGGCGCCGGAGCTTGTGCGCTGGCTGGCCGGCGATAAGGCCGGTGACGTTGCCGGTCAGGTGGCCAACGTGGTGCGGGCCGTCACCGGCTCCGATGACCCCGCCGCGGTGCAGGCCGCGATTGCCGATCCAGCAAAGGCCGCCGAGCTACGGCTCCGGCTGGCCGAGATCGCGGCCCAGGCCGAGGCGGCACAGCGACAAGCTGACCTGGATGAGTTGAAGGCCGCTCTCGCCGACACGGCGAACGCCCGGCAGCAGACCGTGGCGCTGGCCCAGGCCGGCAGCCCAATCGCCTATGGCGCCGTCGTCGTCTCGGCACTGGTGCTGGCCGCATTCGGCGCGACGGCATGGCTGGTGCTGACGCGGGCGCTGCCGGAGGGCTCGCAGGAGGTGGCCATCTACACGGTCGGCTCCTTGCAGACGATGGCCGCGGCGGTGGTGGCCTACTGGGTCGGCAGCAGCGCCGGCAGCCACCGCAAGGACGTGGCGCTGCGGGGAGGGCCCTCCGGCCCTTTGGCCCGATGAAAGGGCTGCTTGACGCCCTGTCGCGCTGGCTGCCGGACTGGTGCAGGGGGGGCTGCACTAGTGCAGAGGGGCCTGCACTAGTTGCAGAGGCGGAGTCGCCCAGCCCGGTGCCGGTGTATGCAGTGGGGGACGCGCCGGCTGCTGCGGACACGCCCCAGCGCCAGATCCTCCGCGACGCCATAGATCCAGCCCTCAAGGCGCTGGCGCAGCTCGGCATCCCGTCCGACGACCGGGCCAGGCGCATGCTGCTGGCCATCGCCGGCCAGGAATCGGATTGGCAGTACCGCCGGCAGCATGGCAACGGCCCGGCGCGCGGCCTCTGGCAGTTCGAGAAGAACGGCGGCGTGCTGGGCGTGCTGACGCACCGGGCGACGGTCCAGGCGGCGGCCCGATTCGCCCAGGCCCGCGGCGTGCAGCCGGTCGCTCAGGAGGTCTGGGCGGCGCTGGAGCACGATGACATGCTCGCGGCCGGATTCGCCCGGCTGCTGCTCTACAGCGACCCGGCGCCGCTGCCGGAAGAGGAGGGCGCGGCCTGGCGCTACTACCTGCGGACCTGGCGGCCGGGGAAGCCTGCCCCGGCGCGGTGGCCGGCGTGCTGGAAGGCGGCGGGGGAGGCGATGGTGTAGCCGCTCGGCAGGCGGCCTCTCAGGCTGTCATCTCCGGCTGCCTGCTATTGGCTTCCAAGGCTGTCGCCTTGTCCTCCAGATCCTTGGCCTGCGCAAGGAGCTTCTCCGCATCGGCCCGAAGGCTCATCTGTGCGGCCAGAATTCTGCAGAATCGCGCCTGCTCCCGGAGGTTGCGTGCCTTCTTGGCGTCCATCCCCTCAGTCCAGCATCGCCTTTTGCCGTGATCGATGATCCGTCTCACACATATGGCAGAAATTTGGCAGCGAGATGTGGGAAATGAGGCGTGCCGCTGTTCGAGCCCGCTGCACAGTCGAGCGCGTTAGGCCCCCGCCGTGCCGATCCGGCAGGGGGCGGCATAGTGAGGGAGTTCTTCCTAGTCCTCTCGCTCGGTCGGCACTTCGGGGGGCTCAGCAACGCGGGTGGCCGAGGCGATGATGGGCTGGAGCGCTGCCCAAACAGCCAATCCTTGCCCTGCCTGGTGGCTGGGCCCCCGCTGTTTAGGGCCCTCTGAGAAGCGGCAACACCTATGGACTCTGCCCATCACAAGCACGCGCGAGACGTCGCGCGGCGCAACGTGCCGGGAAGCGCAGCTTTCGGGTCAGCGAGAAAATGAGCGAATGCGGAACGTTGCGGAAACCGTTTCGATACGCTAAGTCTTGGCTCAGGCGAGGCCGGGGTCGTCACGCGGCGCTTGATGCGGGGAGGTGTGCGGCACCCTCACAACCCGTGGGGGAGCCTCCACAGCGAATGATGGCATTTCCGACCAATCACGTTGCGAATACGTTGCTGCAGCGCGCCTTCAAGGAAGGCCGCACGGATGTGACAAACATGAAGCTGCAGAAGCTCATGTTCTTCCTCAACGGGTGGCACTTGGCCGTAACAGGTCAGCCAGCAACGCAAGACCCATTTGAAGTCTGGCAGTATGGGCCGGTGATTCCGTCACTGTATCGGAAGGTCCAGGAGTACGGCCGCGCTCCGATATCCCGATATATAAAGGAATTTGACCCAAGATCTGGTTCCGAGCGGGCTTTTGTTGTCCACCCGGACTGCAAGAAGTTCTACGAGATTCTGGACGCCGTCTGGGAGAAGTACATCGGAATAGATGCCCTTCGTCTTTCGACGATGACGCATCGGCCAGGCACTCCTTGGCGTCGCGCAAAGGACGAGGGGAAGTCAGTAATACCGGACGATTATATCCGGGAGTACTTTGTCCAAGAGGCGTTGGCTAGTTGATTCAATGCATATCGCTGGAGCTGCTCCCAATAAAAACGATCCAAGGGTTGATTTGGATACTCTTCGGAGAGCTGAGCCGAAGGTTCCGGAAAAGCCCGATGCACTGGCCCTTGAAGAGGCAAGAAACAACCATGCTCGAGAGCTGCAAAGAATGCAGCGCGGCATCATAGGTTGGTGTGTTGGTTCGGGCAGCGAAAAACCTGGCAATGTTGCGACTCTCTGTATAGCTGCTTGCTTTCTGCTGATCCTTTCCGCGTTTCTAAAGCTCGACATTCAGAAAGATTCGGAATTTTTCCTTAAGATTTTGTCGGCATCGACTGGAATGATTGGGCTGGCTCTCGGTTATCTCTTCGGAAGCCGAGGCTCGGAGAAGTAAATACCGCTGAGCCGCTCACCGCTTTTCACCGGTAGACTGGCCCGTCGCCGCCCGCATGTAATCCGGCAGCCCCCGTGGCGCTGGTCGGCGGCAGGACGGCGGGATGGTGGTGAGGGGGGCGCCCCGTTTTCCAATTTGCCCACAACCCATTGATCTTTCGTGCCCAGTTTTACAGTTTTTCGCCTCTTAAGCGATTGATATTTTTATTTTGCCATGCGACTGAAAATCGCAGTGTCGGTGGTTCGATTCCGCCCCTGGGCACCATTTCTTCCAAGAGCAGCAAAGACTTAGAAGCGGAGCGGGTACGCTGCTGTGGCCACCGCCCGAGTGCCGGTCGCAGTCGGGCTGATCCTCTCAGCCAGCCCGGTCGAAAAAAGCCGGTCAGGTCACTGATGCCCGTCGCGCATTGCCGTTCAGCCCCAAGACCGATCGCTTCTTCGGCGGCCTCTCCTATCCGCCGCCCGAGCCACCGCTGTTCTCCCTCCGCACGGCGATCCACGGCAAACGCTTCTCCTGAAGCTCCGCCAGCGCCCCGCTACTCCGCCGCTTTCGCCGGCCGGGCGGCCGTCTCCATCTCCCGTCGGATCCGGACAGACTCGGCCGCCGGATCCCAGGCGACATCGGCCCAGCCGAGCGTCTCGCCCCGCTTCACCGCGCGGGTCAGGGCGAAGCCATGCGCCAGGCCGATCGGCAGCGCGCCCATGGCAAGGGAACGTTCGGCCGGCACGCAGCGGCCCCAGACCATGGCGCCGCCCTCGCCGTCCAGCACCTCGCCGGGGGCGAGGTCGCGCTTGGCGGTGGCGACCACATCGGCGCGCCAGGCCTCCGGCGTCCCCGTCGGCTCCCGCCGCAGCGCCGCCGAGGCAACGGAGACGCCAAGCTCCAGCCCGATCAGGTGATAGGGCCGCCACAGCGCCGCATAGCGACCGGAGGGATCGGTGTGCACGCCGTATTCCGCGAAGCAGCGGCGGATGTAGTCGGTCTCGCCCTCGAACACCGCATAGACGCCCCAGCGCAGGTCGCCCACCACCTGCCGCCCGTCGCGCTCGACGGAGGAGACCACCTCCACCTGGCCCTTCGCGTGCAACACGCCGCCTTCCTCGCGCGGCCGCAGCACCAGCGGCAGGTCATGCGTGCCGCAGGGCGGGAAGGCGAGCCCGTCCGGGGGCGGCAGCAATCCGGTGGCATTGGCGATCGCCGCCATCTCGATGCCGCTTTTCGTCCCGTCGAGGAAGGAGTTGAACATCTGCGGGTTCATGCCGCCAAGCCGCGCCTGTTCCTCCGTCAGCCCGTAATGGCCCCAGACGGTGGCCGGCGTGCTCTCGTGGAAATGCGGCAGGTATTTCGTGCCCTTGCCGGCCGCGACGATGGGGAAGCCCATGGCGCGGAGCGTATCCACCAGCTCGCAGACCAGCGCCGGCTGATCGCCATAGGCGAGGGAGTAGACCACACCCGCGGCCCGCGCCCGCTCCGCCAGCAGCGGGCCAGCGAGGACATCGGCCTCCACATTCACCATGACGATGTGCTTGCCATGCTCAATGGCGGCCAGCGCATGGCGGATGCCGGCGGCGGGGTGGCCAGTGCACTCGACGATGACCTCGATGCGCGGCTCGGCCATCAGGGCCATGGCATCCTCGGTCAGCGCGGTGGTGCCGTCGCGGAGCGCGGCGTCGAGATCGGGGGCGGCGTATCGCGCCTCCGGCCAGCCTACCCTGGCCAGCGCCTCCCGCGCGCGCGGGATGGAGAGATCGGCGATGCCCGCCACCTGCAGGCCGGGCGTGCGCGCCGCCATCGCGAGGAACATGGAGCCGAATTTGCCGGCGCCGATGACGCCGACCGTCACCGGCCTTCCCTCGGCGGCGCGGGCACGCAGCATGCGGTGCAGGTTCATCGCTGTGTCCTCCGAATCCTCCCGGTGCTGTAGCGCAGGATGGCGGCGGCGTCGCCTCAGGCCCGTCAGTCCTGGCCGCGGTCGCCGTATCCGTGGGGATGGCTGACGTGCCAGTTCCAGGCGGTGCGGACGATGTCGTCGAGGGTGAAGCGGGGGCTCCAGCCGGTGTCGCGGCGCAGCCGGTCGGAGGCGGCGACCAGCACCGCCGGGTCGCCTGCCCGGCGCGGGCCGATCCGGTGCGGCACCGGGCGGCCGCCGATGCGCTCCACCGCCTCGATCACCTGCCGCACCGAGTAGCCGGCGCCATTGCCGAGATTGTAGCGGCAGCTCGCCTGCTCCAGCCGCGGCAGCACCCGCAGATGCGCCTCGGCCAGGTCACTGACATGCACATAGTCGCGGATGCAGGTGCCATCCGGAGTCGGGTAGTCATCGCCGAAGACCACCAGCGGCGGCCGGGTGCCGAGCGCGGCGCCGATCGCCAGCGGGATCAGATGCGTCTCCGGCTCGTGGTCCTCGCCGATCCGCCCCTGCGGGTCGGCCCCGGCCGCGTTGAAGTAGCGCAGCGCCGCAAAGCGCAGCCCGTGCACCCGCTCGGCCCAGGCCAGGCCGCGCTCGACCATCAGCTTGCTCTCGCCATAGGCATTGCTGGGCGCAAGCGGCGCATCCTCCTCGATCGGCGTGCGCGCCGGATCGCCGAACAGGGCCGCGGTGGAGGAGAGGACGAAGCGCAGGCAGCCCGCCCGCACCGCCGCCTCGGCCAGGCCGAGGCTGTTCGCCACATTCTCGATGCAGTAGCGCAGCGGCTCCCGCATGCTCTCGCCGACCAGCGACAGGGCAGCGAAGTGGAACACCGCCTCGAAGCGCCAGGCGGCGAACACCTCCGCCAGCCGCCGCCGGTCGGCAAGGTCCGCCACCACCAGCTCCGCCCCGGCCGGCACCGCCGCCCGGTGCCCCTGCCGCAGGTCGTCCAGCACCACAACCTGATCGCCCCGGTCCAGCAGGGCCAGAACCAGATGGCTGCCGACATAGCCAGCCCCGCCAGTCACCAAATAACGGGCCA
>Ga0182742_1003491_pt1 | contig 15318 bp, 13 predicted proteins | sample eDN5th37CBELigMG_FD_128880 | JGI IMG/M metagenome (GOLD analysis project Ga0182742, IMG submission 128880) | Enriched Miracle-Growth compost microbial communities from Emeryville, California, USA - eDNA 5th pass 37_C BE-Lig MG (version 2)... ...
GGACAACGCATTCATTGTTCTGGAAAACCGCGATGCGGATACAAACCGTCAAGCAGAGCGAAGGCCGGCGAGGCCGACCCCGAAGAGATCAATCGATGCTTGGAAGGAAGAAAATGGCGCGCCATATCGAATAGAAGTGCGAACACGTATGTTATTGAAATCGTGAGGTGAATCCAAGCATGCCTGCGTTACGGCATGTCAGTCGCGGACGTCACGATCAGATTGGGTCAAATGTGCAGCTCAGCAGTTTGAATAGGCTGATCCATCCTTATGGCCAGGGTTCGAGTCCCTCTGTCTTCGCCACCCGCGTGGCCTAAGTGACAGGCCTACATTGCAAGGTTGAAACAGCCGAGGCGGCTAGCCCACATTTCCCCGATGCTGACAGAAATTAATCGTCGGCTCGACAAGCAATTCACCGTGTTGCGCGGTGAGCGCGCGGCAAGCGGCCTTCCTGTCTTCGCGCAGGAACACGGCCTGAGCAAGCCGGAAGTCCATGCCCTCAAGGATTCCCTATCGGGTGAGCTCAAGCGGAAGAGCAAGCTCGACCACACGCACTGGCATTTCTGGGCCGCCGTCGCCGCCGAGGTTGGATGCTCCCTCGACGGCGTCGAGTTCTGGACATCTTTCGATGGCGCCGTCCCCGGTGAGTCGGCGATGGGTAGCCGGTCGACGATACGGGACTGTTACGTGCGCTTCCTCCCGGTGGGTGGCGGCAAGACCTCGGCGAACTCGCGCGCCCGTTCCAGGATGGCCGGGAAGTCGAACACCTCAGGGGGCGTCACGCCGTAGCTCTCCAGAGTCTGCGCCCCGCCGCAGACCAACCACGACAGGGTGCGCAGGAGGCCTCGATGAAGTCGAGCACAAACTGCTCGTGGTTCCTGCGGAGGGGACAAGGCTCCAGGTCACCGACGGACAGGCCCATTAGGAACTCGATCATCTGCCGCGAGGCCGGACTGCGATCCACGTAGTCCCCGAGGATCTCCCCAACGGCCCTCTCGGCTCTAGTGAACCATTCCCTAGGACGTGACGTCACGTCGGGATACATCGTAATGAGGGCTGAGCGCCTTCGCGAACCTGCTCAGCGGGTCTGCGGTCGTTTGAGAGGCCGGTGCAAGATTGCCGCCGACCGACCTGATGCGTTTGAGAGAACCGTTGCACGCTTGGCTGATCGGCGTAGCATTGGTAATTGAGCAGCTACAACGCGCCCGCAGGCGCACCATTTCCTATAGAGAAATCTGTAAAGCATCGCGTACGACTGCGGACCAAGTGCAAGTGAAAACGCTAGCAACGGCTGGCTGCGTCCACATAAGGACGAATTGCAGAAGTCCGCGGCACCTCCGAGAAGATCCAACAAGTGTGCTCCGGCTGTTGTTGACAGACGTGCCGTGATAAGCCCGGAAGAGATATCAGTTTCCCAACAAAGCGAAATGGGCCAAAAACGTTTGACGGAAGTGGAGATTAGTCGTGCACAAAATTGCCAAGTGGACAATCCAGCGCTTGTAACGCAATTCTATGAAATTGGGTTTATATGGGCCGCACACACGCCATAAGCTAAATTATCCATTTACCGATTCTGGACATGCCCGTTTGTCGTCTGCCCCTTTCGCACTTGGCAGAACCGATACACTGAGATTAGTTCTTCTCTGCAATCGCCTTTATATACTGGATCGGGTATGGGGCGAAAACGCGACTAGGCATGTTAAGCCCAATTGCTGCACCGATTTCGGCTGCAAACGTGGTGCAGTCTTTAAAGCCCAGCATGTAGTTTCCTGACGACTTCCATTTCTCAAATACTGCCCTCGCCTTCTCGTAAGCATCTGAGTTCACCGAAACGATTACCACATACTCGGGCTTTTCCCGTGAGTCGTCGAATATCTGACCCGGCGACAAACCAAAAACCGCTTCGTACTTGGTCGTGTCAGCTTGTGGGTAGAACCCGACGACCTGCTGTGTGGTCATCATTGCTGCATTGTCGCCCCTGTTCCAAATTACGAAGGCATGGCCAAGATCACCACCTTGGGCAGCAAGCGAGACCGCATATTCGGTCGGCTCGGACCGGACTTTTTTATCAATATATTTTCTGTCAGCCGCGACGGATGGCATTGCGGAAACAACGACGAGCAGGACCGCAAGATCTACTGTGAAATCACGCATGAACTCCTCCAGGCCTCCTGTCACTCCCAATGTGTTGTGAGTGATGACTGCAACTGAATCAAAATGAGATCTCCTTCACTGTCGCCTCATCCGCATTATGTCCGGCTTGTTGGGATTCGAAAGCCTTGTATCTGACCAGGGCAGCGGCGGCAGCTCTCTGGAGTTGATCGCGAGCAGCATTGTTCTTGTCGCGCCGCCCGAGGATCACCTCCTTTTCTTCGCCAAGTTTTGCGAGTGCGGCAGGAAGTCTTTGGTGGAAAGTTTCGAACTCTTGCCTTGCAGCTTTTGCTGCGGTGACATCAGCCTCTGATCCCGTGGCCTCCGCTTTCTTTTCCGCTACGTCAGCCGTAGCTTCAAGATCGCGGTCTGTTGCCAGAAGTGCGTCGACTTCCGCACCATTCTTCTCAATGGCCTTCGTGATGTCGTCACCCTCCAACTGCACTTTTTTCGCGTCCGCGGCCAAGGACGCAGCGAGGTCGTCCAGAGCCCGTTTTTCGTCGTTCAGTCGTAACCTTTCTTTTTGAATTAGGCCAAGCGCGGCTGACAGGAACGGTTGGGAGCTTTGACGCAAGTCTTGATCCGCGGCTTTGCTTTTCACCTCGTGAGTCTGAGCTCGAGCACGGAGATCGGCGATTATGGGCTTGTTTGTCGACACCACTCGGTCTACGTCGTCGTAGCCGAGTGCGTTTGCATATGGCGTTGTCAGCTTATGACCGAGCCGTGCGAAACTGTCGCTCAAGTCGCCGAGCTTGCTATCAGCCGCCGTCAGCTTTCCCAAAATCTTTGAGCCAAAGGCCGGTTCACTCGTCAAGAGGAGTGCAATATCGCGGCGGTTGGCAACGTCCAGAACAAGTGACGATATTTTTTTTCGGGCCTCGATGGCATCGGAGGGCAAATCCTCTTTAGGTATTGTGGTTGATGGCAACGTAGGCAGGGTCAATGCATTTCCGATTTTGCCGAACAGCGCCGACAGGTCCAATGGAGGCGCCGACCACTTCGATGCGTCCTTACCGTTGATGGCGGCGTCGAGCACGGCCTTTGCCCGGTCCAGCTCGCCATTTGCATCATCAGCGGCCTTCGACGAGATGTATCGAAGATTTTCCCGCTGTTCTAATGCCCCTGCTTCGGCCGAGGTGAGCCGTAACAGCACGCAGATTGAGAACATCGCTCCAATCAGCAGCTGTTGCCAAAAGTCACTATGCATTCGAATGTCTTCCCTGGTTGGTCAAGCGGCTTTTCAAAACGCTTTCTTGCGTTCTCTTCGCGCCGTGACAGTTCTTTGCCTGCCTCCTGTCCAAGGTGCTCAATTCCTTTGCCGACTGCGTTGACCACTTTGACGACCTCGTTATTCGGCCCGGGACCCTTAGTAAGATCGTTCCACATGTTCGTATAGTACTTTACAATAGTATTATTTGGGCCGAAGCAGTCTTTACCGAACTTGCCTGTCAGGCACTTCCCGAGTTCCCGTATAGTAAGTCTTCCTCCGGTGCAGGTAGCGAAGGATATCGGTTCGCCGCCGCTTGACACGGCGCACTCGCCGGCAATGCGCCACTCCTCGTTAATGCTTGGTGCGGCTGCGCAGATGGCGAAGGATGCTGCACCTTGACTGCTCGCCGCACAGCCGACGAGCCTTCCTGCCTCACCGGGAAGTAACGACTGTCCCGCGCACGCTGCCAGCGCTCCGCGGTCTCCGTTAGAGCGCGCAACGCACGCCGCGGCCGTCCGCGTTCTATCGTCGAGCAGACCCTTCGAGCAGCTCTCGATCAGGGCTGCAGGATCACCAGTTTTCTGAACGCACTCGTATACCTTTTGCGCTTGCGCGAGCCGAGGATCAACGACGCCGATACAGCCAAGGGGATCGCGCGAGCCTTCCGGTTGCGATGCGAGGCAGGCTACGACCGCACCACCTGTACCCTTGACTTGCGTAGCTGCGCATGCTGCCAGTTTGGCAGTCTCTCCGCCACTGTCCTGAGCGCAAAGGATAGTTTCCAGAGCCGAGTTTCGGTTGGGAAAGGTGCGGACAAGGCATCTAGCGACATCTGGACCAGTCGAGGCCTGTACGCATGCGACGGACTCTGCAATGCGAGTCGCATCGGCAGGGAGATCTCCACACCTGGAGAGTGCTTCCATGGGGTCGACGCCCGTAGCAAGCAGACAAGAAGCGAGCTTCTGTGAACTCTCCGGCAGGATCTGTGAGCTGCAAACGCCAAAGGCGGCGGCTACGTCTCCAGGACGACTGTTGACACATTCCAGGACGCTGTGGATCTTTTGCAGCTCCTTATCGTCCTTTGTCAGGCATTCGACCATTCCACCCCCTGCGTTGGGACGGCTGATGCATGCTGCGACCGAAGCAGCCATTCCCCCGAGGCTTCCTTCAAGACAGGCGGCAACGGCAGCACTATCCCCAGCAGCCTTCTTGAGGCATTCTGCCTGGTCAAGAATGGCTCGACCACCTGGCGTCGCATTGATCGCACATTCCCGAAGTTTTGTGGCATCTCCTCCGCTCTCCGCCACACAGCGGGTCCTGACATCCTCTGCCTGCGCCAAAGCTGGAAGACACTTCCTCCGAAATTCGCGTTCGTTGCGTACGTTTGAGGTACAACGCTGAAGGTCGAGCATCTTACTTATTAAGGCTTGTTGATCAGGCGGCAAGCATGCCGCCGCGCTTTCGAGGGTGTTGCCCTTGGTCCGGAGGCACTCGACCGCTTGCGCACTGTCGCCGATACCGGACGCCAGTGCTGCAGTGCGGAAGCAGGTAGCAACATCATCTGGCCCTCCCCGCTTCATGCATTCCAAGGCCGCAGTCTGGCTCGGCGTAAAGAGTTTGGACAGGGCGCACTTCTGAAGTTCCGCTGCATTCCCCTGCGCTTTCGCCAAACATTCGTCGAGAAGCGTATTTTCGACTTTGAGGTAGTTGGATTGCTCTAATATGAGCTTTGTCGCCACATCCCAACCGTGCTTGGCCAGGATGAGAGCACCCTCGGCAGTGTCAGGGATCGCAACGCAGTCGTCGCTGATCGCGAGTCTTGGCACATTTGGGTCGGCGTTGGTTATGCTCTGACCAATGCAGGTCTGAAGCGCCTGCGGCGTAATCCAAGCTCCGGAACAAGCGCGCATTGCACCCATAGTCACACTTCCGTCGCGAAAGCATGACTCGACGAGATCTCGGAATTGCGCCTGTGCTCTCGCGATCCTTCGGTCGTCAAGACGCCAGGGTAGAGCTTCGGGAGCGGAAAGGTGCAAGACCTCAGCGTTTTCTACAATGCCGAGACGTCGGGCAAGGAGGACTGCCTGTTGCGCCTCCTGCTCCGAGGAGTGAGCTGCCAGGGCTACCCGCCATGGATCCCCGTTAACACGAGGTGGGAACACGCCAACAGGAATTCCGGGGAAGATATCGAGCAGCTTCTGTGAGGCTGCCTCAGCGTCGTCCTGGCTGCCCTTTTCGATTAGGAAGACAAAGAACGACCCAGAAGGATCGGCAGACGATTTAGGACTCTTGAGGAAAGATGGATATTGCTCCAGAGCCACGGACTCTGGCACGACATCATAAACTCGAGGAACGCGGTCCGACGGCGAGGGCATTCGCCAGGCGAAAGCGTCTGCTTGGAGCCCTGAGCGTCTAGCGTATGACGCTTGCACGCGAGCCTCATCCAAAGCTGCGTAGGATGCTGTCGCGACAATCCAGTACTTACTGCGTCCGTAAGGCGGAAAGACGCCAGCGACGATTTCCATGTCGCGTTTACGAATATCTGCAAGATGGCGCATAGCGCCGTTCTTCGTTTTGAATGAGCCGGCGATCGCGAAGTAGGAGTTTGTCGTATCCAGGAAAGGTGGTCGAATGTGCAGGCCTTGCGGAGGAGCCTTCATGGTTAGGTCAGTTAAGGACTGCGCGCTGCCGGTTCCAACCCAGGCAAACAACTGCAGGCCCGATAGGAACAGGAGCATGATCGCACGTCGAAGACTTGACATGGCTCGCCTCCGCAATACTGAAGGCTAACTCGATCTTTGCTATATCACAAGGCTATTGCCTTAAATCTCCTCTGTATTATCGCGTTTCTACACGTAATGTGTAACCAGAAAGGAGTATAACTAAAGAAATTGGTTTTTAGTATCAAAGATCGTTGTGACTATTTAAGGCACTATGCATTCTACTGGTAAGATGGGATGAGGTGGATCAGATGGTCGTAAGGTCCTTGCTTGCGTTTGCTGTGCTCAGTTTCTGTGGCACTGCGGAAGCTGATTGGATGGTCCGCCGCCAGACGATGGGCGGCATCTGTCATGTGCAAATGAAAACGGCCAGTCCGATCGGATCTGATCTAAGTGGCCCACATTCAACACGCAAAATTGCATGTACTAGCGCGAAGCAGCTTTACGACAGCTCGGGGACTGATTCAAAGCGCTGCGCTGAATACGGCAACGGAACAGTTAGCAGCTGCAAGCAGGACGGGGTAAGTCTCCCGTAGGAAGCAAACTGAGCTATCCGGGACTTAGCGAAATCTTCCATCACTGCCCGGATCACAATGCAACGCATGCGAACGGAACCAATCATCACCGCCCGCATCCTCTGATCCTTGTACTGGCCTTCCGATCTCAGGGGAAAGCTGCCCGCGACATGGCTATTTTATGGTTATATCCTGTGTTCGTGAACCAGTCGCTCGGACGGGACGTCACGTTAGGGTGCGTGTTATGACCATGACCCGTAATAGTCCGGAAAGGAAAGGCGGCTTCCGGGCAGGCGAAACGAGAAGCGGACGACGCGCTCGCGGCCGCTCTCAACTCACCGCCGCTGGTAGGGAGCAATTTCAGCCGCCCGGAGAGCGGACCCAATTTGATCCCGAGCATGCTCGCGCAGGATTACTGACTTTCATCCGCCCCCAATAGATCACGAGGTATCGCTATCGTTCTAAATCGTCTAAGCGAGGGTGGAATCCTTTGAAGAATTTCGGCGTTCATGCGTTCATAAAGCCCAGGCCGCGCGTTCTGTGGATATTTTCGCTGCAAGCTCGTTAGCGAACTATCCATTTCAGCACTTTCTATGACCATGCGACCTCCGGACGCTCGTGCGCTAAACTGATAGCCCTGAGCTGAAAAGATCCAATCGAACATCGGATCTTTTTCGAGGTCATGATTTGATCGCTGTTTAACGAGAGCTGACAGTTTTTGAGTCTTTTCCTTAAGCTCAAGAAGCGGGATGAAGGCCTTATTCCAGGCTCCACACTTCACCACCTCGTCAACAAACTTCCGCGCAAGCTCTGGATTGCCTTGGCTAGGCTCGAATACCCTCTCTGCCGCCTTTTCTAGTTCGGCGCCATTGAGAGGATAAAGTTCTGCGATGACCTCAAGAACTTTTTCGTAGCTTTTGAATTGGGGTGTTTCCACAAAGAGTTCAATTATCGTCGCAAAAACATCTCTATGATGGACATTGTTGCCGATGCGACCGTTGCCCTGTGCAAAGAAACAAACTTCGATATCTTTATTGACGGTCTCATAGGCGACCGCTTTTGCCCCCAAGACATTATCTTCATTAGAGTAATTGAAAGCGAAAACCTCGTTCAAATTATCTAGTGTAATCTCGGTGTAGAGATCTGTTGTGACCGTACAGTCCTTATTATGGGCCTTCCGTCCGAGTAACATGTTCTGTGCCATTAATAACGGCTCGCCTCAATTTGATACTCTATCAGAGCGTTCCCGAGTAGCCGATTCCGTCACGTACTGGAACGACCCAGTCCAGCACGGCGGTCGAAAACAGGGAGGGTCCTTCGCGACCTCTGCTTCCTCTTCATCGTTTGAACGCCTCCACTAAGCTCAAGCCATGAGCGCTGAAGGGTTCATGTCAACATACTGCGGTGGGCGCTCCAAACCCGGCAGTCCGCAATCCACCCCTCAACGACATTCGCCTCCCGCCACAATAGGCCCGCTTCCGAGAAGCCAGCCACCCCCCTGATTGATCTTTATGGGCGCGAAGCGGCCGGCCGACCCTGGCCGAAGCACGAACCGCGACTAGTCAGATGTCAAAGTGGCCTCGCAGGGGGCACTAGTTCGGCCCCCATGCCCCAACTGTGTACCGGCCAAGTATTCTCACGCTCTGACGCTTCAACCGAAAAGTGAAAAGTCTTGAACCGCCGCGCCTCAAGTAAGCGGAGGAGGTCTGAGAACTGCGCTCGGGTCACATCGAGCGACAAATGAAGCGATGGCAGCTCCTTGCTGGCGAAGAGCGACCCAGCGTCCGGAAACTCTGCCTTCAAGGGTGTCGGCGCCATGATCATAACGACGCCCGGCCAGAGAAACCGAGGGCTCGGCATATGTAGGGAGGCTGGCAGAATGATGTAGGAAAACTCCACGCTCTGCCGCGGTGGCCCGGGCTGCACGACCTGCCCCAGGTTGATGCTGCCGCTGCCGACGATCTCGCCTTTCCAGTCACCCGGCGTGACAGGCGGCAGCGTGAGCCCGTTGTGTCTCTGCGCACGTCGCGCCATGTCTCCTCCCATGATACCTCAATCGAGGAAAATGGGAGCTCCTCTGCCATTGTGAACGCTTGAAACTTTCACATGGATCTAGAATGCGTCCTCATCCCGCTACTGTCTTAGGCCACGGTGGCACGGAACCCGTGCTGCGGACCAGCTATGAAGAGAACCATCTCGCCTGAACTTTGGGCCAATGTGTGCCTCACTTTAGCGGGCAACATCATGGCGGCATGCGGCGTCCGCTGTTGCAAGAAGGCGCTGCACTTCAGTCGGACCACCACGTTTTGTTTTAACGTTATGTGGGACCTAATATTGTGCGGGACGTCGCTCTAAAGACGTACTCGATTTCCAAAGGCTATCACATATCTATTATATTATAATAGATATGTGATCTGTTACGGATCGTCGCCACAGCGTAGCTTATAGGCTAATCCTATGCTTTGGCCGCAATCACGACAAGGGTCTGTCACATAGTACCAACCATCACTGCTGCCCTAAAGGAATATCGAAGTCGGCTTCAGCTTGTGGACCCCACGAATCTCCCAGTGCAAGAGCCCAATCCGGCTGCTAAACTGGAATTCTCACGCAATGGGGGCTGAGCTGCGCGTCACAAGTGGGTAGCGGAGAAACCGGCCGGTATGGGGGCACACATGCGAGCCGGTGATGGCAACTTATAGCTGGCACGAGATCGGCGACGTTCCGGCTCAACCCGGTGTCTACGCTTGGTACTATACCCCGGAAATTACAGCTTTCGATCTCCAACGCATCACGGCCGAGGTGACCACGCTTAAAGCCTCAGCCGGATCCGCCACGGCGAAAGAAGCCGTGCGAGCTTTTCTGAACGAAAGCGTCTTCCGCTATTTCCGGGAACAGCCTTACTCTGCCCAGCTCCGCGGTCCCCTAAAGCCGCATTATCAGGGACTGATAGAGCATATGCCTACTCTCTCGGAATCCCTTCTCGATCGGATCGTCGAGGACCCTACGCGTCTCGCAACGATCCGCACTGTGCTCGAAGCCTCTGCCCCCGACTTTGCCAGCCCGATCTATATCGGCATGTCCGAAAGGCTCCGGACGCGTCTTGGGCGACATAAAGCACTTATCGAGAAGTATGGCGAGATGCTGGATCTCGGAAACACCGAAGAAGAGCAACGTGATCAAAGCTTCGCCCGCGAAGTTCGATTGCGCAATATCCCCCCTTCTCGTCTTTTTGTTGTGACGACTGTGATTTCCGGCCCGCCGGGGACTTATGTCGACATTGAGAACATCCTAAATCGTATCCACTATCCGCTGCTTGGAAGGAACTAACGATGGCGTTACGCCTGCGCCGGGAAACCGCACTCGATCTCACCTTAGAAGGCACTGTTGGGTCCTTTCGCGTCGGCTCCGTCCAAGGAGGAGCCCGCTCGCTTGAGGTGAAGTACCTGCTAACGCACGTCGGATTGAATTTCGCCTCCTCGTCCAATGACAAGCTGCTAAGCGCCCTTGCCCCTGTCCGGGAGATTTTTGATTTCCAGAGTCTAGATTTCGACGAGATCATGCAGCGGGACATCGATGACGCACGCGTCTCGGCAGAACTCGTCCCCTACCTGCTCGACGAACAGTCCAGGGATATGATCAAACTCTTCCCCCCGATTGTCATTGTAGTGATGCCAATTCGTGAAGGGCGCACACAGCCGGAGAACTTCTATCCCCAAGTGACCACGGAGACGCTGGATGCTGAGGGTGATCGAGACTACCCCGTGCTTATCACTCGCTCCGGCACAATCGGCAACGAGGTTTTCCAATTCGAGCAGCCGATCGACGGCGAGCGGCCAGTGACCAATGATCTCGTGCGCCTCCGGTTGAATACCCATCGCACTCGCCTTGTGATCGTTGACGGCCAGCACCGTGCGATGGCGCTCCTGGCAATCTACCGAAACCTGAAGGACCAGTGGTCCGACGAGCGTCGTGCTCCATTCAAAGAATATTATTCGGCTTGGACAAAAAGTTATATCGAGCGCTTCAACCTCGATGAAATCAATCTACCCGTGATCCTCTGCACGATCCCGGAGCTCGGCACCGGCTACGCCGGCAACTTCGATATGAAGAAGGCTGCGCGGTCGATCTTCTTGACCCTCAACAAAACCGCTCGCCAGGTCTCTGATGCACGAAATAAGCTACTCGACGACAACGATTTGATTAGTTTCTTGATGCGTCGCACACTGTCGCACATCAAGGAAAAGGACGCACTCTCACCCCACGCTCTACGCATTATGAACGTCGAACTTGACCAAGACGGGAGTCGTCAGAAAATTCAGACACCCGTGGCAATTACGGGTGTGCCGCACGTGTACTATATGATCGAGCACATGATGCTAGACAATGGTGGCACCGTGAAAGGAGTCAAGCCGCGGGCCGGCACATTCTATAATCGCACGCGTCTTGATGACCTCCTCGCTCGGCTTGATGGCCGCAATATTCTCGGAGCAGCCGCCGCAGACACCATCCGCCGTGACCTCTTCACACCATCCGCCGCGGATAGGCTCGGCGGGCAGTTCGATACCCGCTACGGTTCATACATCATTGGGGCGCTTGAGCGCTTTGCCCCCTTTGATCGCCATAATCGGGCTGTCATTGAGCTCGGCGAGCAGCTTGAGCGCGAGCAAGACCGCCAGCTCAAGCCGATTCTACTGGAAGGACAGGGCATTGGGCGCGTCTTCGAGGCTCACCGTGTCAACCTGCGCCAGAGGCTACGCAATGGATACTTTAGGACTGATGTTCCGGAAATCGAGGCGAGCTCGCGCCGTCTCGATGCGACGGCCGCTCGCATTGCGGACGCGGTCACTCGTCTCTACCGAGATCGAGCGCAGCGACTGCTCGGTGATCTCAACGATAAGAAGCCGATCCGCGGCGAAGATGGCGAGATTCACCCAAAGATAGTGGAGTGGTGCAACCGGCTCTACGACGAACTCTTCAGCACTGTAGCCTTTCAGACCGCACTCGTCTGCGGCTTTATCGGCTTGATCGAAAAGGCCGAGCGCCGGCTGGAGAAAGGTGAATTCGGGGATGAGCCGCCTATTGACCGCGACCAAGCGTTCGACGAGTACATCTCCCAGCTTAATCAATTCTTCGTTCCCCGCTCGGTCCCTCAGCTGAAGAAAGTCATTCGAGTGTTCACGGGCGAAGTCGCGGATGACCGAGAGCTCTGGGAAGTGCGGCCTAGCAACCAAACTTTCCGTAGCGTCGTCTATCGGGCCGAGATGCAGCCCGATCAGTGGCCTAAGTACCGTTACCTAATGCTTGAGATCTGGCGCCCCACCCATCCTGCACTGGATCGGGTCGTCGCTGAAGAGCGCAGGGAATGTCGCGACGAGGTATTCTCAGCGCTTCATGATCACTATGAAACGAGCTATTGCCGAGAGAATGCGAAGCTCAAGGATGAGCTGACCCGACCGGAGCGCACTGAGATCTTCAACAAAACGTTCGATCCTTACAGCGGCCTGCTCCGCCATCTCGGAGCTGACCCACTCGACCGAGGATTAATGCGAGCAGCCGTATCGAATGTGCCAGCCGCTGCAGCGACAGAAGCTGATCAGACTGGTATCGAGCTTGAGGACGCCGATTAATCGGCGCCTCGGCTTTTCCTCGGCCTCACTTCCTCAGGACTCACCTGGTGCAGTCCAAGAAATTTCTGCCGAGCCTGCTGATCCGCGTTTTCAGATCGTCATCAAGTTGGAGATGAGTCCAGTCTACTCTGACGACGTAGAGATGGGGCGTTCAACAAAAACAATGAGGCTAGACCAGGATAGCTTATCCAGCTTGCCCGGGGGCCTCTATTTGTGGCAGGCGAGGCAAACCTTCGCCGACCCATAGACGACGTCTAAGTCGAGTGGCTCTGGATCGCTACGCAGCGGGTTTACTGGCTGACGCTCGCGCAGACGTGCGACTCGGCGGGCATGGTCCTCACGGATTTGCGTAACTCGCTCCGGTTGGCTCAACTCCTCAAGGCTCTCGCCTTGGCTCCAGGTAAACGGGGACCCGTGCTCAACTGCTGTCTTCTCGTAAGCTTTTGCCTCCTCGAAGGCGTCAGGGTGCTCCTCCATCAAGCGCACCCATTCGATTTTCTGTTGGAAGAAGCAAAATGTACACCCGCTACGTGACCGCCAGCGATAGTAATCGGGCAAGCCCACGCCCGAGGCTTCCAAAATTTCAATCACGCCTTCCTTATCGATGCCGTTCTCGCGGAAGGGCAGGCGCACCGAGAGGTTTGGGTGTGTCGAGGCGTAGCCCTCGCGGTAATCCTCGTCACCACGTATCGCGACGTAGCTTATCACCTTGACGCCCGCTTCGAGATCAGGGCGTAACCATTGCTCAAACGGGCGGATCTTAAGCTGCCGTGTGCACCACCGCGTTTTTGGCGATGGCAGGAAGCTCTTGTACTGAGTCAGCCAGAAGTCGAAGGTCCGATCCGGATTCAACCGCTCAATCTTTTTACCAACGAAGCCCTCAAGTCGAGCTAGGAACTCATAGACTTCCGGCAGCTCCTTGCCAGTGTCAGTAAAGAAGTATTCAAGCTCAATTTCGGGATGGTGTTGACGCATAAACACTGCGAGAGCAGCACTATCCCGTCCGCCCGAAAGTCCGAGTACGTGCCTGACTTTAGGTTCGCTCACCTTCCCACTCCTTTCCGTCGGGTTCTAGTTATTGGCTCCTCGAATGGTAGCACCGGCTCGGGGTCAGGTTCAGCCAACCGCGCGCCGAGCTCAGCCACAGCGGCCAGAGCAACATCCCGTTCTGCTCCAGCCGCGGTGAGCACCCGTTCGAGTTCGGCAACGAGCTCCCGAACAAGCCGCTGCTGCGCTGAGCCGATGTCGAAATCGGGCCTCACCGGTGAAGGTCTACTCGGGTCGCTAATGAAGATAGCCATCTTCACCCGCCCATCCTCACGACCCTTGACATGCGCAAAAGCCTCGGCGCGCACGAACTCCTGTGATAGTGCTGCGATCTCGACGCGAGCATGATCAATATCGCGGTCAACCCAGTCGCGCGGAGGCTTGTTGGCGGCGAGGCTCGCCAGCCCTTCGATTTCTTCCGCCTCCCCAGAGAAACTTGCTAGTCGGGTAGCGAATGCGTCGAGACGATAATTCCCGGTGAGACCGCGAACGGCCTCAGCCCGCCTGTGCAGTGCGTCTCGTTCCGCGCCCGTGAGCTCTGGAATTCGCAATTCGCGCAGCATCACCGACTCAATGTCTCGCAACATTGCAGGATAAGCTTCTATCAGCTCACGCAAGCCGTCACGAAGCGCCGAGACGACGGACTCAGCATCAGCTGAAGTTTGCTCGGCGTTATCAGCGAAGATAGACGGCAAGTCATCCAGAAGGAACTTGTTCGGGTCACTCGCCAGCTTCGCAAGATTACGGACCTTCGCTGCCGTCGGTGATAGCCGACTAGTGCGCAGCACCCAGCCGGGAAGACCGAGTACAAGTCCAACAAGCCCACGCGCCACATCGATCGTTTCTGAGTGGGTCTGACCAGCCGGCACCGCACCGAACTCAGCTACGAGATCGGCGACTCCACCTAATACCCGCACGTGAAACTCGCTTGCCTCGGTCCAGCGCAGCCGAACGCTCGCTGGATCCTGTGCCAGGCGGTCAATGAGAAGCGAGCCCACCTTCGGCTGGAAAGCACCATCGAGATATACGGCAAGACGTCCCGTGCGGGCCATCATGTAGGCGACTGCGAAGATTGGAAGTAGGCCGTCCCGTACTCCATATGGGGGCTTTCGCCACTCCGCATACAGCGCCCCGAGGTCCGCACCCGTAGGCCCAGCGTCTTGGAATAAACTCTCGGCGACCTCCCAGAGGGGCGCCAACCTATGTTCGCCCGCCGCTGGCGGATCGACGAAGCTGAAGCGCTCGGAGTCATCAGATCGCGGGACATGAAGGCCTGTTGCAGCGAGAAGTGAGTCGTACAGTCCACCCGAGGCCGGGTAGCCCTCAATGCCCAGCCGCCGTTCCTGCCAGCGCTCGACCATGGCCTTCAAGAGCTCTTTCTGAGCGGCGATCGCATTCGAGGACGGTTTGATCCGATTGAGGAGCTCGTTCTTGACTTTTGGTCCTTTGGCGTACCGATCATCTGCCAAGGAAGAGGCGATCGCATTAAGTGTCGTTAGACCACTAGAACCTGAGAGCTCGTCCCCTTCTCCGGCACGCCATGCCCATTGTGCCCCATCAAATGCCTGGTGCAGACGATCCTCGACCTCAGCCGATAAACGCGCGATACGTGCGCTGACCTCGCGACGCGCCACCGCATCACCCTGCAGTTCTGAACGCTCTGCACGCACCGCCTCTAGTGCCAGGAGTTCGGCCGCGAGTTCACGAATCATGAAACTGTCGCGCGTCCAGCCAACTGCCACCGGCCACTCTTCGGCGGCAGCGGCGGCAGCCCGCCAAAGTTTTTTTGCCTTGGCGTCCGTTTCGGCTTCGGTACCAATCAAGAGAAGGAAGAGGCCCGTGGCACCGTGTTGAGGCCGAAAGTGTCGGACCCGATCCACACCGTCGCCAAGGGCCGCGATATCCACCTCGAACCACCGGAGCGCTCCGGTTGTATGATAATGCCGTTTGGCGAGAATTGGCTGGAGCAGAGCCAGCGCACGGAGTCGGGCAAGGTCGACCACCGGAAGCCGCGCGCGAACCTCCGCAACCGCTGCGTCGATGTCAAA
>Ga0182742_1003493_pt1 | contig 15316 bp, 11 predicted proteins | sample eDN5th37CBELigMG_FD_128880 | JGI IMG/M metagenome (GOLD analysis project Ga0182742, IMG submission 128880) | Enriched Miracle-Growth compost microbial communities from Emeryville, California, USA - eDNA 5th pass 37_C BE-Lig MG (version 2)... ...
GACACGGTCATTCGGCCTGAGAGAAAGCTGCTTGAAACCATGCAACACACAGCTTAATGGCTCAACCATAGCCCCCTGCTCATAGCTCATTGTATCTGGAAGGTGATAACAGTTTGCTTCTGGGACTGAACAATATTCTTCCATGCCGCCATTTCTTGTAACGCCCACTGCTGATAAATGTGAACACAGATGGACTTTACCTCTTCGACAATACTTACATTTTCCGCAATAAATATTTGGATCCACTGCGACTCTGTCTCCAACTTTAAATTGTGTAACATGATCTCCAATTGCCACAACTTCCCCAGATAATTCATGACCCAATACTACAGAAGGAGTTACTTCCGCTGAACCAGGATCACCATGGTAAATATGGACGTCGGTGCCGCAAATGCCGCAATTCTTTACCTTAATCAATACCTCATTTGCAATAAGTTCTTGGATCTTCAGTTCAGACAAGCTCATTTTTTCTGTTCCCGTTAAAACAAGTGCCTTCATTCTATACTACCTTCTTCTCTTTTAATTAATAATAGGAATACAAGTCAATCATTCTCTTACATTCAAAAGGCTTGAGAGTAAGTTTTCTAAGTAAATGAGCCCAAAATTAAAAGGTTTATTTCTTCCTTCGTCGGAAGGGAAGAGATTGCCCCTTTTCCAGTTGTCGTTAGCGCTCCGCTAGCATTAGCAAATGCCAATATCTGTTTATGACAACCTTCAAGTATTTCCTCTAAATTATGCTGAGTTGTATTCTTTTCAAGCAACTGATACAACAACCCGCCAACAAAAGCGTCTCCTGCTCCGGTTGTATCGCAAACCGTGACCTGATAACCTGTAGATTCATATTTATGATTCTTTACAAAAAGGTCAGCCCCGCTTTCTCCTTTTGTAAGGATGATCGCTTTTACATCACCCACAAACAAACATGTAATGGCCTCGTTCACATTTTTTGTTCCAGTTATAAACTCCAGTTCCTCTTCAGAAATCTTTACGATATGTGCCAATGGGAGAAAGGATAAAAGGGTGTTTCGACATTCATTCGGGTCATTCCAAAGAGGGAGACGCACATTGGGGTCGAAGCTAATGATGGATCCTTTCGATTTTGCAAATTCAATAGCCTTAACATGTGCCTGCTTCATTGGACTTTCTACTAAATCGACCGAACAAAAATGAAGAATATCCCCTTCTGAAAACCAGTTCTCATCAATTTCTCCCTCAGTTAACAATAAATCAGCAGAAGGATTTCTATAAAAAGTAAAGTCCCTTTCCCCATTATCTTGCAATGAGACAAAAGCCAAGCCTGTATTCGCCTCTGCCGTTCTAAGGATCCTATCTATCATGACTCCAACTTTTTTTAACTGCTCCACAAGAAAGTTGCCGAAGGGGTCAGCCCCTAATTTTGTAATGATTGCTGCCCTGCCTCCATACTTCGCAACGGTTGCTGCCACATTGGCAGGAGCACCTCCAGGAGCACGCTCGAACGCTGTAACATCCTTTAATGCTCTCCCTTTTTGAAGAGGAATAAAATCAATTAACACTTCACCGATCGAATACAAAGTCGACATTTTCCATCTCCTAGGTATGTTTTTACTTTACGATTTTAAATTTTGTATACACGTGTTTCATATGGTCTTAATGAGAAATGTTCGATGCTGCCATTTTCATTGACTTCATAATTACTGATGAGCAGCTGTTTCCCTTTTTCATCCAAACTAGACGGAAGTTCAAAAGCAGATTGTCCCTGGGTAAAATTACAAATTACGAGAATTTTTTCGTGGTCAAGTGTTCTTGTAAAGGCATAGATAGTTTCATCATCTTTCAATATTTCCTCAAATTTCCCGTAGACAATGACTTCGTTATTCTTCCTTAGTTGAATCAACTCTTTATAATAATGAAAAACAGAACTAAGGTTTTCTACTTGTTCTTGAGCATTAATCTGTTTAAAGTTAGGATTTACCTCAATCCAAGGTGTACCTTGGGTGAAACCGGCATTTTCGCTATCATCCCATTGAAATGGTGTACGTGCATTATCACGCCCGATGTAATAGACCGCTTCCAGAAACTCCTCTTCACTCATCCTATTTCCATTCACATAGTCTTGGTATGCATTTAGCGTTTCTATATCCTTGTATTGAGTAATGGATGGGAATTTAACATTTGTCATCCCTAGTTCTTCACCCTGATAGATATAAGGTGTACCTTTCATCATGTGCAAACAGGTTGCAAGCATTTTTGCAGAAACCTCACGATACTCATCTGAATCGTTGCCAAAGCGTGAAACAACCCTTGGTTGGTCATGGTTGTCCCAGTACAAACTGTTCCACCCATCCTCTTCTAATTCAACCTGCCAATGAGACAAAATTCTTTTTAAATCTGTCAGCTTCCATGGTTCGCGATTCCATTTTCCATCTGGACCATTGCCGACAGTCATATGCTCGAATTGGAACACCATATTGAGCTCTTTACGATTAGAACCTGTGTACAATTTTGCTTCATCGGTACTTACTCCCGGTGTTTCTCCGACAGTCATAATGTCATACTTAGTCAAAACTTCCCGATTCATTTCTTGTAAAAATTCATGTATTCTTGGTCCATTCAGGAAGTATGGACTTCCATCACCGTAACTCTTGCCTTCAGACACTTCCCCATCAGGATAGCGCTGGTCTTTTGAAATCATATTGATAACATCCATTCGGAAGCCATCAATTCCTTTATCAAGCCACCAAGTCATTAAACCATAGACTTCTTTTCGAACATTAGGATTTTCCCAATTTAAGTCCGGCTGCTTTTTACTGAATAAATGTAGATAATACTCATCTGTCGTTTCATCATATTCCCAAACAGATCCACTAAAGATAGATTCCCAGTTAGTCGGTTCCTTTCCATCCTGACCTTTCTTCCAAATATAATAATCTCGTTTGGAATTATCTTTTGAAGACCTTGACTCCAAAAACCATGGATGTTCATCAGAGGAATGGTTCACTACTAAATCCATCATGATTTTTAGACCCCGTTTGTGGGCTTCATCGAGAAGTTCATCAAAATCTTCCATAGAACCAAATTCGCCCATAATTGCTTGATAATCAGAAATATCATAGCCATTATCATCGTTTGGGGATTGATAAATAGGTGATAGCCAGATCACATCAATACCAAGTTCTTTAAGATAGTCTAATTTAGAAGTAATTCCTTTAAGATCACCGATACCATCCCCGTTACTATCCATAAAGCTTCTTGGATAAATTTGATATACAACACTTTCTTTCCACCAAGTATTTTCCATCTTCTTACCTCCGAAATTAAGATCAATTAAATAAAAGGGGCATTTCCCCTTAAAAATTTCTCTTGTTAGCAAAACCGGACAAAATCGTCCGGTTCTACCATTATTAAATCCTTTTCAATTATTTCTTTAATTTAATCCATGTTTCATCTAAAGCTTTAGGTAGTTCATCTCTATCAAGTTGCTTTGCAACATATCCTTGTAGGGATGCACCAAACTCTGGTATTGAACCCTCTGGCCATTTAAACCAGTTCCAAGAAAGAGTTTTGCCTTCGTTCGAGTACTTCACAATTTCTTCCCCTAATTGCCCAATGCCTTTTCCTTCTACTGGGATATTACTAAATGCAGGAATGAATTTAAATTCTTCCACTAATGCCTTTTGACCTTCTTCAGATGATACCATCCAATTTAAGAAATCTTTTGCTGCTTCCTTGTCTGCAGAAGGTGCGTTTTTGTTCACTACCCAGTTACTCGGAACACCAATTTGCAGCTTATCATTTGCCTCTTCCTCATCATTGATTGCCATTGGAATAAATCCAATATTCATTCCAGGAGTAATCTTATCAATCATTGGCTGTGTCCAGTTACCTTGTTGCATCATCGCTACTTCACCGGTGGCAAATAGTGTGACCTGTGTATTATAGTCAGTTGTTAATGGATTTTTGTTACCATATTTTACAGTTAAATCCAATAAATCAAGGACTAGATTGAATTTTTCATTCCCTTCAATTGTCACTGAACCATTATTAAGTCCTTGAATGAACGCATCTGGGTCGTCTTGTTGAGCAAATCCTAGGTTTAATAAATGCTGTCCAATGACAAACGCTTCAGCATATCCATTTGAGAAAGGCGTGATACCGGCAGCTTTAAGTTTTTTACTAGCTGCTTCTAACTCAGATAATGTTTTAGGGATTTCTTTAATTTCTGCTTTTTCAAATAAGTCTTTATTATAAATGAATCCATAGCCTTCAAGGTTTACTGGCTGCCCATAAATTTTCCCGTCTACTGTCATTGGTTCTACTGCACTTGGATAAGCATCTTTTACCCATGGTTGATCAGATAAATCTTCTAATTTATCTTTCCATGTGACTGCTTCCTGGTAACCGCCGTTATTGAAAATATCCGGCTGTTTGTTAGAAGCAAATTGTGCTTTAAGAGCCGCACCATAGTCAGCACCGCCGCCAACAGTTTGAATGTTAAATTTAACATTTGGATGTTCTTCGGTATATTTATCTGTTAATGCTTTAAATTGATCGGCAAATTCAGGTTTAAACTGGAAGATATCAACAACAACTTCACCGTTATCACTACTTCCATTACTATTTTCAGATGTGTTATTAGAGCCACAGGCACCTAAAAGAAGTGTGGCGGATAAAATTCCGGCAACGAACGAGTATTTTCTAAATCGCATATATAGTCCCTCCGATTGATTTGTCTTTTTTAGTTTCTGTTGCATGTTCATGTAAGCAGAATAAATTCACTCAAAAATTATTTTATCGCACCGCTTGTAATCCCTTTAATAATGTGTTTTTGCATCGCAAAGAAAAAGATTAATAATGGAAGAATTCCCATTACTAATGCCGCTAGGGCTAGATCCCATTGTTTTGTATATTGACCAAAGAAGAAGAAAGTTGCTAATGGGATTGTCCTTAATTCTGGATCTTGAAGTACAAGGGATGGCAATAAATAGTCATTCCAAATCCATAGGCTGTTTAGGATAATCACCGTGACTGTAATCGGTTTCATAAGCGGGAAAACGATTCTAAAAAATACGCCAAATCGTGTACACCCGTCAATAATTGCTGCTTCTTCAAGTTCTACAGGAATTCCTTTAATGAAACCGTGATATAAAAATATCGTCATCCCGGATCCAAAGCCAAGATACATAATAACAAGGCCCCAGATACTATTTAAAAGTCCTAAACTACTAGTTGTTTTAATAAGCGGAATCATGATCGATTGAAATGGGATAATCATTGCCGCAACAAATGTCATAAAAAGTATATTGCTGATTTTCTTCTTTGTTCTGACCAGCATGTAAGCAGCCATCGAACAAAAAATAACTAGAACTAGATTACTTGCGACCGTAATAATTAGTGAGTTTGAAAATACTTTTAAGTAATTCAGCTTTTCAAATGCTTGCACGTAGTTTTGAAACTCAAATACTTTAGGTAATGCCGATGTATTGGTTAAAATCTCAGTAAATGATTTTAAGGAGTTTGATACAACATAATAGAATGGAATTAAAAAGATTAAACCAAGCAGGATCCCAAAGAACTCAGTAACAACTGTCTTTCCTGTATACTTACTTCCCATTATGATTCAACCTCCTTTTTCTTCGAAAGTGTCACTTGAAGGATTGTAATGGCTGCTACAACGATGAAGAAAATTAATGCTTTGGCTTCCCCAATACCATAGCGATTATTGACAAATGCTTCAGTATAAATGTTGAGCGCTAACATTTCGGTTGATTTAAAGGGTCCCCCGTTTGTAAGTGATAGATTTGAATCAAAGATTTTAAATGATGATGCTGTCGTTAAGAATAAGCAGATGGTAACAGCTGGCGCAACCATGGGCATTGTGATATGACGAAGTATCTGCCATTTATTCGCTCCATCAATCCTAGCTGCTTCAATTAATTCTTGTGGAACATTTTGCAATGCCGCTACATAAATAATCATAATGTAGCCTGCTCCTTGCCATACGCTAACAATCACAAGTCCCCAAAATGCCGTTTTAGCATCTCCCAGCCATGATAAAGTAAAAAGATGAATTCCTGTTAACTGTCCAATAGAAGCAAATCCTTTTATAAAGATGAATTGCCAGATGAACCCTAGTAAAATACCACCAATTAAGTTTGGCATAAAGAAAACGGTACGTAAAATGTTTCTCGTCTTCAATTTTTGTGTGACTAGCAGTGCCAGACCAAAGCCAATGATGTTTGTTAATAGGATGGCAACAACCGTATATTTGGTTGTCAGGAGGAAGGACTCTTTAAAGGCAGTATCTTGTGTAAAAATATATTTAAAGTTTTCTAGTCCTACCCATTTTATTGTGCCGGTTACCCCGTTCCAATCGGTAAAAGCATAATAAACTCCTGTAAAAAATGGAATTAGAACAATGATCGTAAATGCAAGGAAGACGGGTCCCACGAAGACGGAAAAGATCCCTGCCTCCTTCAGTTTTTTCTTATTAATAGAAACTGTTTTCGCCACTTTAACATCCTTTGGATCTTTAAAAGTACCCACATCTGCTCCTTGGTTATTTGTTTGACTCCTCAATATAACTGCACCTCCTATAACCTTCATTTTAATGATTCTGGCAATTTATGAAACTGCTTACATTGACTAGTAGGGTGTAAAATATTGAACTATTGTGTTGAGGGCATATTCGTATAGTGCTAAAATTTAGGGGTAATTTTCACTATAAAAAGGAAAGGCTCATTAGCGAATGAAATGGAGTATACGAAAAAAATTAATCTTTTTCTTAATGATTGTGACAATTCTCCCTTTTGGTTTTTCAATTGCTTTTACTTACTTCCACACCACAAATTCACTTAATACTCGGTTTGTTTCGACAAATAGTACTTTAATTGCAAATGGTGAAGAAGAACTATCCACCTACTTGAAGTCCGTGGCTGAACTTTCTACGCTTCTATATCGTTATACCCCTTTTATGAGTGTAATGAGAGATGGAATATCAGCAAATTTAAGCAATAACCAAGAAGAGGTAAGAAGAGCAATGGCCTATATCTATAATGCCCGGCCCGAAATTGAACAAATGCATTTATATATTGATAAAGAAAAGGACTCCTTTACAAACTACCATTCCACCATTAGTGGACGAGGAACATACGAGCATATTCTGTCACATCCCTATTATGCTGAATTGGGTCGAAATACAAATCTTTTTTCTGTGATAGAGCCGCCCCATGAAACCTACAGCTATAATGAGATGTCATTAATACCGGATTCTGAGAAGCAGAATGTTTTGAGTTTCCATACATCCATTAGGGATATTCCCACAAATGATATATTAGGTTTCTTATCGATTGATATTAATCTCTCAAAAATAAAAGCGATTACAAGTCGCTTATATGCTAGTAGCACGGAAGATCTTTATATCATGGACGAAAATGGCATTATCATTTATTCTTCAAACGAAGAAGAAATTGGGAAGAAAAATAATGAAATGTGGTTTAGGAAGGTTAAAAATGAGCCGCAGAATCAAAAAAGTCTAGAGTGGAAAGATGAGCAGTTTTCAGGTGTCATTGTTTATGATCAATTTTCTGCACCCTTCCAGAAATGGTATATCACAAAAAGAATCCCTTTTGATGCTCTATATCAAAGCGCAAGAGAAACCGTATGGATTAATATTGTTATTGGAATTGTGACATTATTCATTGTACTGTTTGCAACAATCTTTGTTTCCTTTAAGCTTACAAAACCTATTAAAGTTTTAATTGATAATATGAAAAAAGTTGAAAAAGGAAATTTCGAGGTAGATTTTGATTCACTAGGGACCGATGAAATTGGACTGTTGGGCAGGCATTTTAAATTGATGATTGATAAAATTGATAAATTAATCCAAAAAGAGTATAGGTTGGAAATTGAAAATAAAGCATCACAGCTTCGTGTACTACGATCACAAATTAATCCCCATTTTTTATATAATGCGCTTCAGTCTATCGGGACATTGGCTCTTAAATCTAACGCAGTTCCGGTTTACAAGTTGTTGACATCATTATCTACTATTATGCGATACAGCATGAATATGAAGGAAGATATAGTCCCGTTCCTATCTGAAGTTGCTCATGTAGAATCCTATCTATCGCTGCAGAAACAGCGGTTTGATGAACGGTTTGAGTTTGAATTAAATATCCAAAAAGAAGTACAGGAGCTTTTTGTACCAAAAATGATACTTCAGCCGATCGTGGAAAACTGTTTTAAACATGGATTTGATCAGCAGATACACCAGTGTGCTATTCAAATGGATGCATTCCAACAGAACGGTGATATGGTTCATATTTGTATAAAAGATAATGGGGTTGGCGTAAGTGAGGATCAACTTCAGAAGATTCGCCAAGATCTTTACCTAGGGATTAAGAAAGAGGATCATAAAAGAGAAACAATTGGATTAAAAAATATCTTAGACCGTTTGCAGATTTATTACGATCATCAAGCAAAATTGTCGGTTTCAAGCTCTGAAGAAAACGGCTTTATGGTAACCATCGAAATTCCAAAGATCATGCCAAAAGGAGTGGAACAGCCATGAAAGTACTCATTGTCGATGACGAAAAGCATGTTCGAGAGGGGATTAAGCTACTTGGAGCTTGGGAACTGAATGGAATTAATGAACTTTACGAGGCGGAGAATGGTGAACAAGCTATCCGTTTAATCCAAGAATTAAAACCAGAGATTATTTTTTCTGATATGAAAATGCCCAAAAAGGATGGAACTCAATTATTAGAATGGATTAATCTTAACCATCCTGCGAGTAAGACGATCGTGGTAACTGGATATGATGATTATCACTTTATGAGAAAAGCACTCCATTTTGGCACCTTAGATTATCTATTAAAACCAGTTGACCCCGAAGTGTTAAATCATACACTTGAGAAAGCTGTAAATGAATGGAGAACAGAAGAAGTAGACAGGCGAAAAAAAAATACAGAAAATCAATTGATTAATGTAATGAAGCCCGCTTATCGAGATCGGAAGCTTACCCAGCTATTAAACAATGACACCATCAAAGAAGGAGATTATCAGCAGTTTGGGTTTCATTCATCTTATCAATATAAAGTGGTACTGGCTAGGATGCTTGGAAAAACCTTAAAGCTATTTCAGAATGACCAGGATTTAGCCTACTTTACCGTACTAAATGTAATAAATGAAATTTTGGCTGAAAATGAATGCGGGATTGCTTTTCGCTATTTATCAAATAAGGGAGAAATGGTGCTTGTCTTTTGGAACAAATTTGAGGAAATAGAAGCAATTTTATACAGAATCTATTTGGATTTAAAGGCTGCTATGAATATTTCTTGTCCAATGGCAGCAGGGAGTCTGGTAGAAAGTCGATATGATTTGATCGATTCTTATCGTCATGCAAAAGAGATTTACCTAAGCGGTAATATATTGGAGGAATCAGCTTGCAGAATATCTACACAGGCAAGTCATGTTAATCATGAGCTAAAGAGTTTAATAACTTACTCCTCTGCAATTGAAATGGCTATGCAAGTAGGTAAAATCGGAGCATTTGCGGAATTGATTCAGCAGATAGAAAATGATCTTACAAAAAATCACTATTTATCACTCAAGCAGCTCTTGCATTTTGAAAACGACTACCAAGTCATCAGCAATCTCTGGCGGGAGCAATATCATTTGCCCGTCAATGTGCCCGATGACTTAGAAAAGAGTGTCTTTTTGTATTTTGACGAAAATGGCGTCTTTAATTTGAATGAATACAAGGAAAGAAAGAAACGTGAAATTTCCCTTTTTTTAAGAAAGATCAAGAGAAATACGTTGAAAAAATCGACCAATGTAATCTATGATATTGCAAAATACCTTCAAGAAAACTTTGACAGAGATATTAAACTGCAAGAGATATCCAACCACTTTTACATCAGCAGAGAGTATATCTCAAGGAAGTTTAAGCAAGAATTTAACGTTAATATTTCTGATTATCTTGTCAATATCCGAATGGATAAAGCAAAATTTTTCCTAAAAAACAGCCAGTTAAAGATTTATGAAATTGCCAATATGGTTGGTTATCAAGATGACAAATACTTTCGGAAGGTGTTCAAAAAAGTAGTGGGTATCACACCTAATGAATATCGAGCATCCTTTGAGTTATAAAAAGAATCTCTCACCTTATCGACAAGTCCTTATGTATCAAGGGTTGAGGGGGCAGATTACATCTTGTCGCCCGTAGGTTGCTAGAGTATAATATTGTTAACATTGAGTGAGAAAAGTGCGGTAAATCAACGTTTTGGATATTACTGGTTGTAAGTTCTTTAACGGGGATTTACCGTTTTTTATCGAATTACGTTAGCATTTGATTACAGTTTTTTTGATGATGGTAACAAAGACGAGAAACCAAAAATATAATGGATCAACTTCCCCTCCTTTTCTGATTTCGCTTTGTATTCCTTAATTCCTTCTACAAATGACGTAGCCACACGAATTTGAAAATCTTCAGTCCACATTTGTGACTCATCTTGGGGATTCGTTAGATACCCTACTTCTATCAAAGCTGCCGGCATTTTTGTATCTTTTACAACAAATAGGTCTTCCTTCTTTATTCCTCTGTCCTTAAATCCAGTGGCTTCAACCAAATGTTTCTGTAGAATCTTAGCTAAAAGGTTGGAATTCTTGTGATAATACAATGTTTCTGTGCCTGAAACACCAGGATCTGAAAAAGTGTTCCCGTGAATGGATATAAATAGATCCGCATTCAGATCATTAGCATATTCTGGTCTAAAACGGCTATCTTGTGAAAGATGACTATCATCCGTTCTTGTCATATAAACATCCATCTGAGGATCCTTCTCCAACAGTTCCTTCACTTTTTTCGATACACTTAAATTAAAGTTCTTTTCATACTGGCCGCTAGTACCTGTTGCCCCGACATCTATACCACCATGGCCCGGATCTATAACAATCTTATAAGCTGTATCTTCGTTTTTAACATCATTTTGTTTTTTAATATCACTATCGTTGTTAGAAATGGAATCGCAAGCCCAAAATAGTAAAATTGTAAATATGAACAATATAATAGACCAAATAACTTTTCTCATGTTAATACCTTCTTTCTACTTTTCTATAATTTTGGAATGCTATTAAACTTCAAGTTGTTGACATCGGTCATAGCACTTGAATTGCACTGGTTCAACTGAATTATCAAGTTTCTTCAATTGAAGCCCTTGCTTTGCTAAATAAGTCAGAAGCTCCGGCAAGTATTTTGCAGTTTTGGGTTGATCATGCAACAGAACAACTGGTGCGACACCAGTTCCTTCAAAATTCTGAATCTGAAAGATCACATTTTCCACATACTTACCTTCTGGCAGGTCCCAATCTCGGCTGTCGATGTTCCAATCCCATAATTCGAAGCCTTGTCCACTCAGCGCTTTCCTAAAAGGCTCCGTTAAATATGGGATACTTCCGTACGGAGTACGAATAAGTACAGAATGAATACCGGTAATCCTTTCAAGTACTGCTTGGGCTTCATTCATTTCGCCGAGAACTGTTTGCTCAGAATGATAAAATTGATTAACATCATGTGTTACACCATGTATTCCAACACCATGCCCCTCTTCAACCACCTGTTTAATAACATTTGGACTTTCCTCCATATGTTGTGAAAGCATAAAGAACGTCGCTTTTGCATGATACTCCTGTAGGATTTCAAGGATATCTTCTGTTGCAGAAGATGGACCGTCATCAAATGTTAAGTATGCGACCTTACCATCAGAGTTTTTTGAATTGATTAGTAGTGATTCTCTTGTCCTTTTTTGCTTATTTGTTACATTATGTTTTAAACCTTCTTCTGCCTCTTTCATTGGAGAATTAGAAGGAGATCTGTCAATAAGACAGATTAATAGGAAAGTAGTTACGAATAAGAGTCCCAAACTTATGATTCTTTTTTTAAAAATCTTTGTTATTGTTTGATTTCTCCGATTTTCTTGTTGTAATGCCACTGTTGCTCTATCCCTTCTTTTTCAAAGCATCTTTATACTTTTTTAAGGTTAATGGAAAGAGATAAAGATGAGGTGAAGATGATATTGATATCATTTAAAGAAATAGAAACGGTGTTGTAATTCGAATGAATCTGTCTATGAACGCAAAGTAAAAAGGCAGTTGAACGTTCGAATTAACCGAACTTCAACTGCCTTATAATTAATTGGACAATTTCAATACTCTTAAAAATACTCATTCTATTTTGTTTAAATAAAAGAAAAACAGTACTCCATCTTCTGTATTCGATACACCATACTGCGACTCATGCAGCTCTAATATATTTTTGGAAATAGCAAGCCCTAATCCTGTTCCACCTTTTGAACGCATGCGAGATGTATCTCCACGATAAAAACGCTCCCATATTTTTTCTAAATGTTCCTCCGCGATATGTGCACCTTGATTTTCCACACATACTTTTACACGCTCCTGATCTTCTATCGTGGAAATCATAATACTTTTCTTTTCTGGCGTGTAACGAATCGCATTGGTGATAAAGTTCGTAATCACTTGCTCTATTCGATGTTGATTGGCAACTACCCTAGTGTCAGAAAGCTGTTTATGAACATGTAACTGCTTGTTCGTTATGTCTAAAGCTAATTGCTCGCATATATATTCAATGACCTGGTCAATATAGAAGATATCCATTTTCATTTTATACGTACCAGATTCAAATTTTGCTAATTCAAGCATATCAACAATGAGCCTATCCATTTTATCTACTTCGTTTGCCATTGCTTTAAAATAATAATCTTTTTTATTACTAGCAACACCATCTTCCAAAATGGAAATGCAGCTCTTCATAATACTTAAAGGCGTCTTTAATTCATGTGAAACACCAGAAATAAATTCTTTCCGTGTATTTTCTAATTGTTTTTCCTTCTCGATATCTTGTTGCAATTGAGTAATATACGAATGCAAAGTTTTGGAAAGTGTATTAATATTGTGTGCTAAAGTACCAATTTCATCTTTTGATGTAATGGATATTGTCTCCGAAAAATCCAAATTAGCAATCTTGTTTGTCGTATCGTTTATTTGTAACAATGGTTGAGCGATCTTTTTTGAATAATAAAATGACACCAGAATAACAAGAAGTATCACAAATATAATTAAGTATACATAATAACCTTCCAACATTTGCACGGCTTCATCAACTGGTTGTAATGATGTCATAGCAAAAATAAAAGTTGTTTCACCTGCCGCATCTCGTGTAGGGCTAATAAATATTTTGTAATTAACATTATTTTCCTCATAGTCCATAATTTTGGCATGTCTAGTATGATTTTCATTTAATAGCAGGTTTACTTGAAATTGTTTTATTCTTTCTATAAACATAGGATTTGTATAAATGTTCGAACCTATGGCTCCTTCTGGCAATTGTAATTTCTTAATGACTCCATTTAAATAGATCTGCGAGCTTCCTTTTGGAGAAGATTCTGTTGCGGCTTTATTTCCATACAACGTTTCAGCTAGTTGCATATTTTCTAATGCAATATTCATGTTCTCTACCGTTATTATTGCAGGAATAACTGTATCATCTTTTTTTACCCCATCAATACTTATATGTTTTCCCTGTTCTAAATTAAACCTTATTCTTTCTATATTTTCTAAACCAATAAAGCTGTACAACGGAATGTTAAGTTTGCCATTAGAGAAATCTTTATTTCGAGAAGGATCTAATTGAATTTCAACAGAAAAATCATTTGCGTATTTGATATTTCCTACACTGTCTAATGTTGTAATCCACGTCGTATTTTCTTGGTAGAAATCCTGCTCAAGCTTTTGAATGGTTGGTACATCTTCTCCAGCCTTTAAGTAAGCTTTCTTAAAAGATTGAATACTTGTTTCAATATCATTTACCTTTTGATTTGCATAATATTGCTTAAAAAATACGGTTTGTCCAACAAAAATAGTCGCTAAAACGAACATACATAATAATGTTGTCAGCATAAATAATTTTGATACAATCCCTATTCTCATGCTTTTCCCTCAAATTTATAACCAGCTCGAATAACAGTTACAATACAATTTGCTCTATTACCTAATTTCTGTCGTAAATTACGAATGTGACTATTGACTGTGCGATCATCACCAGCAAATTCATACCCCCAAATTTTAGTAATTATCTGTTCTCTCGTAATAATAATCCCTGGATTTTGCATTAAATATGTTAATATTTCATATTCTGTGTGTGTTAAACCTATACTTTCTTCATCTACTATCACGGTACGTGAAGGCAAATGGACATGGATACCATTACTAATTAAGCTACCTTCATTAGATAGCTCTCCTGTATAAGCATATCGACTATCCATTAATCTCTTCACTCTCGCCAATAAAATTGGTGGACTGTATGGTTTTGTAACATAATCGTCAGCACCTAACTCAAAACCAAGTAACGTATCATCTTCATCCACACGAGCTGTCAACATAATAATAGGCACATTGGATGATTTACGAACTCGTCTACAAACAGACCAACCATCCAACTCTGGCAACATAATGTCTAAAATAATTAAATTTACTTCATGTTCCTCAAATATAGTTAAAGCTTCATTTCCATTTACTGCTTCTAATACTTCATACCCTTCATTCAATAAATAATCTTTAACTATTTCACGTAAAATGTCTTCGTCTTCTACAATTAATATGTTTTTTTTCATTTCTCTCCCTCACAATTATCTAAAAGGTTCGTACCTATGAAAGAATATCATAACGATGTAAAGATGAGATAAAGAGGTAAACTAGTTATCCTTAATGATACCCCTCTTTATGATTGTTAATAATTAATTGCAACACCCTACAATTTTATTTTACCCATACAAAAAAGGCATTAGAATTGCCCCTCAAGTGAGTAGATGTAAATTTACTACCTTCGCCAAAATGGAGCGACAGTACTGATTATCTTTATAACTGTTCAAACCCGAGGCTGTTAACATGCAACGCTTATAGTCAAAGCTTATATTTCAATTGAACAAATTTTTGAGTGGCTTGACCCTACCGATGTGCAAATCGCGAAAAGTGTTTCCCTGCACATTTAGGGTAGAAGTGAAAAAAAGAAGCCTCCCAAAAGTTCAATGAACTTATGAGAAGCTTCTTTTGTGATTAAATGTGACTTTTTTAGGCAAATGACCCGATGTAACACCCTTTAAACCTTGATAGAACAAGGTTCAAAAGCAAGTTATTACATCATGCCGCCCATTCCACCCATGCCGCCCATGTCAGGCATTCCGCCGCCTGCACCAGCAGGTTCTGGCTTGTCAGCAACTACAGCTTCTGTAGTTAAGAACATAGCAGCAACAGATGC
>Ga0182742_1003494_pt1 | contig 15312 bp, 8 predicted proteins | sample eDN5th37CBELigMG_FD_128880 | JGI IMG/M metagenome (GOLD analysis project Ga0182742, IMG submission 128880) | Enriched Miracle-Growth compost microbial communities from Emeryville, California, USA - eDNA 5th pass 37_C BE-Lig MG (version 2)... ...
CTCGCTCGGGCTTCCCCGTCTGTTCGTCGCGGAGCGACTCAACCCGCCGAACCGCCGGATGCGGACCCGCATGTCCGGTGGTGTGGCAGGGGCGCGCGGGTAACCGCGCCCCCTATGCCGATTGCTTGTCAAGGTCGCGAACGGATCAGAAGTCGACCTTGAAGCCCACGAAGTACCTGCGACCCAGGATGTCGTTGTAGCCACGCGCGAGCGTGCCTGCTCCCGAGCGGCCAAGGCTTGGGCCAGTCGGATTCTGGCAACCCGCAACCGCGCCGGCGCATCGGGTGCGGAACTCGTCCATCCCGACGTCGTATGTCGTACCGGTGAGCGATGGCTGCGTGTCGAACAGGTTCTCCACACCTCCGCGCACCGAGAGCGTGTCGGTCACTTGGTAGTTCGCGGAAAGGTTGAACACACTGTATGCCTTCGCCTTGATCTCCTGGGACGGGATGTAGCTGAGCAGCGTGCCACCTTCGCCGGCGGATACACGCTCGTTGTTCTCGATGACCGCATTCTGATACGCCTTCGCCGCCGTGATCACGCTCGGCAGATAGCGCCAACCCAGGTTCACATTGAGCCTGGGCAACCGGTAGCTCAACGAAGAGATCAGACGATAGTCATATGCACCGGGATTGGTGCCGATGAGATCGGGGCCGAGCGATCCCTTCCATTCCACCGGCACGTCGATGTCCAGGGGCGATGCCTTCGTGCGGAAGTAATCGAGAATGGTCGCCTGCGTCGAGAACCCGATGCCGCCGGGAAGGGGAACGCCGATCTCGTCGAGCTGCGCGAACCAGTTCAGGGCGACATCGATGCCGGAGGTCTCGATCGTCGCCTGGTTGTCATAGGCGGTGAGCTTGCTCAACGCCGTGCCACGCGTCGGCTCCCTCGGCACCTTCTGGCAGTCCGCGGTGGCCGCGTGCTCGGCGGCCTCCGCTTCGTTCGTGACGATGCGCGTGCCGTAGCAGAGATAACCGGCATAGTCCGGCGAATACTGCTGAATGGCGTCGGTGATGTTCACCTTCCACCAGTCCACCGACGCCGTGAAGCCCCGCAACCACGCATTGTCCGTGAGCCCCGCGCCCGCGAAGACGAAGCCTGCCGACCACGTGTCCGCCTTCTCGGATTTGAGATTCGGGTTGCCGATCTGCTGCCTCCATGCGTTCGCAAAGTCCGCGAGATTGCCGCCGGCGTTGCCGCTGTAGTAGTTCGCGGCTCCCGTCGCGCCCATCTGCGCCTGGCAGATAAGATAGGTGCTGCGCGCGCCTTCCTCCGTCTGTCCGGCAGCCAATTGCGTTTGCGGCTCGCCCACGTCCAGAACCGGATCCGGAGCGGCACCGCCGGCTCCGTAGCTCGCGTTCGAGCGCAGGCCGCATGGATCGCCAAAGATACCGGCCGAGCCCGTGAAGATCTGCTGCAACTCGAGGAACAGCTCGCCCAGGTTCGGGGCGCGGTTGGCACGGTTGAAGCCGCCGCGGAAACGCAGGGCGTCGTTGACCTGGATGTTGGCGAGGACCTTGAAGGTTTCGGTGCTGTCCGTGTGCTCGTACTCCGACGAGCGGAAACCCAGTTCGAGATCCACCTTCTTGAGCAGCGGCACGTCGCGAACAATCGGCACGAGCAGCTCGGCGTAGATGTCCGACACGTCCTGCGAAGCATTCAGGTAGGACGACGGATAGATGCCGATGACCTGATCGAGGAACGAGATGTTCGACTCCAGGATGTCCGGCGTGTAGTTCGTGGCGTTGTCGCGCCAGGAATAACCTACGGCGGCGCGCACCTGACCGGCCCAGGGAAGGTTGAAGAGCCCGCCCTGCAGGTTCAGTTCCACGACGTCCTGGTTGTTAGACGACCGGCCCTGAAGCTGCGCGCCGATCATGTCGAGGCAGTCCTGCGTGGCGGGTACGTCGCCCTTGAAGAACGTGTCGTAGAAGCCACTCGTGCAGTGGGCAGGGACGGTGCCGAAGCTGACGTTCGATGCGCCCATCGATGCCTGATTGGCGCGCAGGTCGGCGTTGCGTCCCCAGTCCGGCTGGTTCAGCAGCGTTCGCCAGCGCTGGAGCGAGAGGTTGCCTTCGGAGAGGTTGTAGGACTGGGTCTCGCCGTAGGAGTAGTAGAGCTCGCCGGTCCAGTCCTTGAACGGCACCTGGAAGTTCAGGCCGGCCTCGATCTGCCAGTACGTGTTGGTGTTGTCGGTGGTGCGTCGGCCCAGAGAGTTCCAGGGGAACAGCTCCACCATCCAGGAGGCGGAAGGGTCGGGGCGGCTCATCAGCATGATCGCCACTTCTTTCGGTACGGGATGCTGCGCGCCCGCTGTGCCCGTCGCTCGAAAATTCGGGTTCCCGTACACCGCGGGATCGGCGTCGGGCGCCAGCGCGGCCCGGACGACATCGGGGTTTCTCCAGTCGAGCGCCGGGTTCAGCGGACTGTCCGTCGTCGGATCGAAGGTGACGCGGCCCTCCCAGCCGGAAATCGGCACGGTGGGATACAGCAGCGTGTTCGTCTTGCTCTGAGAGAAGTTCAGGCGCGAGAAGAATTCGACCTTGTCGGTGATGTCGTAGTCGGCTGCCGCAAAAAAGGAGTATCGCTTCTGCGGAGCGCTGGCGAGCGCCTCGGTGTCGTTGTACTTGAGAGTCTGTATCAGCACGCCTTGCTGGGCGATCGTCGTGTCGTAGTTGTTTACGCGAGCGAACTCGTGGTTGTAGACGCCGCCGATGGCCTCGTACTTCCAGAGATTGTCGCCGAAGAGTCCGGTCCACACTTCGCCGTTCGGGCCAAAGCGGTACTGGTGAGTGGTCGCGCCGCGCGTGTGCAGGCCCGTGCTCATCGACGAATTCGGGAACAGCGCGCGCATCGTCGCTTCGTTCGGGACGTTGGGCGTGCCGGTGGGCACGTTGCCCACGCGATCCGGGCCGCTGTTGTAGCCGGCGGAGCCGTAGAGGAACAGGTCGTCGGAAAGCTGGTTCGGATCCGCCCAGGCTCTCGTGTAGAAGTCCCGATTCCGTTCGAGCGCGGGCTCGCGGTTGTAGTGCTCGAGGGCGACGGTGACATTGCCGCGCCCCTCCGCGAAGTTGGTGCCGAGGAGGGCGGAGATGCGCAGCTCGTCGCCGTCACCGACTTCGGTGACGCCGTACTGGGAGTCGAACTGCACGCCCTCGAAGTTCTTGCGCAGGATGAAGTTGGTGACGCCGCCGACGGCGTCGGCGCCGTACACGGCCGAGGCCCCGCCGGAGATGATTTCGACTCGCTCCAGCATCGCCGACGGAATCGCGTTCACGTCGGTCACCATCAAGGCGTTCGCCGGCACGGGGCGCTTGCCGTCGAGCAGGACGAGGCTGCGGTTCGGGCCGAAGCCGCGCAGCGAGATCGTCGCGATGCCGACTGAGTTCACCGCTGTGGGCTGAATATCGTCCTCGGTCGTGACCGGAGAGCTCGCCGGGTTGTAGTTCGGGAGCTGGTTCAGGTACGACTCGACGTTCTGGCCGCTCTGCTTTTCAAAGGCTTCCGCATCGATCGTGACGATGGGGCTGTTGGCTTCGTAGTCCCGGCGGCTGATGCGCGAGCCGGTGACTGTGACTTCCGCGATTTCAGATTGAGCCTGCTGCGCTTCCTGCGCGTATGCGGACGGGGCTCCTCCCGATGCGATGGCGGCGCTGACCGCCGCGGAAACGGATAATAGCGACGGCTTCAAGGCCGTGAACTTCCTCGACATGCTTGAGTCCCCCTGATTTGTTATGTACCGCACGCGATACATCGTTATCGATATCGAGTGGGTGGTGCCGATGGCGGCGGGAATGAATCCGCCGCCGAGTATCTGTCGGCGCCGTCACAGTTGCTTTTGCAAGGAGGAAGCGATCGATTCCGCGAGGTGAAAGCGGTTGTTCCCGCTTTCTGCTAGCCGGTTGCAAGTGAAACTGCGTGACATCGTTGTCTGCGATGAGGAGTCGAGCGCGTATGTGCGAGTCTGGGACGTAGCCGACCGAAATCGGGACGAGTGGCGAGGTGGTTAGCCTGCGATACAGGGGCGGTTGACTGAGTCAACCGCAGGTGTGATCGGCGTGGTTTTGGGGGCGACCCTGCTGCGAGCGCAGGTGGGCCCAACGCGAACCAGCGCCGATACGGAAAGAGGCGACCCCGCACAGTTGGCCACTCGGGTAGTTGGCGACTCGGATCACTCGCGACCCGGAAAGCTGGCGGTTCTTCCTCGGGCATGAGTCTTCACCCCCGTGGCGCGGGCTGGGCGTCCACGCGACGTCTGCGGATAGCTCGCGATCAGCGCAGCTGGCGCTCCTGAAAGGCGCCACGCGGGCCGGCATCGATCGACGCCGGCGGGGTCCGTCTCGCGACTTCCGGATTCCGTTTCCCAAACGTTGTACTCAACAGGGGCGGGCCGACCGACCGTTCTGCGGCTCGAAGTCCGTCCGGCCGGGCGTCCGCCTGTGCAGGGGCGGCTTGCCGGCCGAGAATCGCGCGAGGGCGTGCCCGGGGCGCCCAGACAAGAACCTCTGAAATGAGCGGCTAAGAGGCACGTGTTGAACAACAAGGGGGGCCTGGGCAGCGGTGACCTGCATCGCGGCCTGGAATCCGGGGCACTTGCGCCCGCGGATGCCGGCACCGACGAAGGCTCGTCGGCGGCCAGCCATGCGCAGCAGATCGAGCGCCTCTTTCGCGAGCACAACGAGGCGCTCGTGAGCTTCCTGGCATTGCGCCTTCGTTCGCGGCAAGAGGCACGCGAGGTGGCGCAGGAAGCGTACGTCCGGCTCCTCCAGTTGCAGCGGCAGGATGCCGCCAGTTTCCTCAAGGTGTATCTGTATCGGGTGGCCGCGAACCTGGCCATCGATCGCGTGCGCCGGCGCATGACGGAAGCCCGGTTCCAGAGCACCGAGCTCTTCGAGGGCCTCAGCAACCGCGCGGACGAGCCCGAAGTGCTCACGCTATCCCGCGAGCGCCTGCATCTCGTTCGAGGCTACCTGGAGGAGTTGCCCGAACCCGTGCGTACCGCATTTCTCCTTTTCAGAGTGGAAGAGATGAGCCAGGAAGACATTGCCAGAAGGCTCGACGTGACCGAACGCATGGTGCGGAACTACATCACGAGGGCACTCCTGCATTGCCGGCTCAGGTTGGACGGTCTCAGCAGGGAAGAGGCGGCGACGCGTTTGAAAGGGAGTGCCTGACAGAATGAGTGCCCGGACCGAGCAGCCAGACCGTCCTGACGTCGTCCCATCCGACGACGATCTGGCTCGCTACGAGCAGGCGGCGGAATGGTTGCAAGCGCTGCACACACGCGGCGACGACGAGAAGACGCTCGAGGCATGGATCGACTGGTGCGCCCGGAGCCCGCTGAACCAGAAAGCGTTCGACGAGATTGGCGCCGTATGGCTCGCGAGCGGCGATGGCGATGGATCGAGCCAGCCGCTGCCATGGCAACAGCAGCGCGTGTCCCGAAGAAGATTCTTGCGGCGATTCCCGAAGGTGCTTGCCGCATGCGTGGCCGGTGTCGTCGCGCTCGGTCTCGGCGTCGGAGCGTGGCTCACTTCCAAGGCGGAGCGCGAGGAGAGCGCGGCGACGTTTGCCTCGCCCAGAGGCGTGAACACGATCGAATCTCTCGCAGATCGCTCGACGATGGAGCTCGGGGGAGGCAGCCGCGCCACGGTTCGCTTCTCCAATCGGACGCGTCACGTGGATCTGATCGACGGCGAAATCTTCGTAGACGTGAGCAAGGATCCCCGGCGGCCGTTCGTCGTGACCGCGGGACGTCTGCAGCTCACAGCAATCGGCACCGCCTTCAACGTGCGGCGGGTTGGGGAACAGGCGGTGGTCACCGTGACGGAAGGCACGGTCGAAGTGGCAAGGGTAGATCGCGATTCGCGGTCAGCAAGCCTGCAGGCCAGTCCCCGGACCCGCCTGCAGGTCGGCCAGCAGCTTCAGTATCGCGAAGGCTCGTCGTCGCTCTCCGTGCGATGGGTGGATCCGGATGCCGCGACGGCTTGGCGAAACGGTGTGCTCAAGTTCATCGAGGAGCCGTTGTCGCTCGTGATTTCGAGCATCAACCGGTATTCGACGCACGAGATCGTCATTATGGACGAAAGCATCGGGAAGCTGCCCTTCACCGGCACCGCGCGCGTGGATCGCATCGAAAACTGGCTGCATGCGCTGGAGTCGGTGTTCCCCGTTACTGTCGTTGAGCTCGACGATGGACGACGCATGTTGACGCAACGAGTGCGTGCGTCGCCCGAGCGCCAGGAGCCGGACACTGAATGAGCACCCGGCGGCAGTGGCATTGGAGGCCGTTACTGCACGCCTGCGTGGTTCGCGCCGGCCTGCTGCTGGGGCTTCTGTGGATGCACCCATCCCTCGCCGGCGACCTGTCGCGGCAGGTCAACTTCAGCATCGCGCCTCAGCCGCTCGCTTCCGCGCTCCTGCAGTTTTCCGACCAAAGTGGCGTGCAGCTTCTGGCGTCCGATGCCGGTGTATCGCAAATCTGGAGCAGTGGTATCCGCGGCCGACTACCCGTGAACGAGGCGCTCCGGCGTCTGCTCCTCGGAACGAGGCTTGAGTTCAACGTCATCGGGGAGGACACCGTTGCGGTCGTGAGTGGCGCCCGATTGCAGCGTTCCGGAACGAAGGCTGTCCCGGCTTCGTTCGTGCAGCCCACCTTCACGGTGCCGGAGACTATCGGTAGCTCTGGTGTGCTCGAACAGGTGATGGTCACGGCGCAGAAACGCGAAGAGTCGCTTCAGGAGGCGCCGCTCTCCGTATCGGTGCTGAGTGGCAGAGAGCTGGAAGCCCGGGGTGTGACCGCGTTGACGGACATGCTGTCGGGTGGCGTTCCGTCCCTCAGGATATCGACGTTCATCGGCCGCACGTCGACGCTCTCCATGGCGATGAGGGGAATCAACTCGGGCGATTCGACGCAGATCAGTCGCGACAGCGGGGTCGCGGTGTATCTCGATGGGGTGTATGTCGGACGAACGCAGGGGCTCGGCGGGGAGTTGCTGGACATCGAGCGGATGGAGGTCCTGAAAGGGCCTCAGGGCACGCTCTTCGGGCGAAACGCAGCAGGTGGGGCGCTCAACGTGATCTCGCGAAAGCCAAGCGGCGAGGCGAGCTTCTCGCAGACGGTCGGACTGCGCAGCCAGGACGGATTCAAGCTCGTCACGCGTGTGGATCTTCCGCGGACACACGGATTCAGCGCGAAGCTGGATGCCACGATCAACGAGCGAGAAGGGCTCGTCGAGAATCCGCTCGAATCTGCCTGGGATTTCAGCGAATACAAACGCTGGGGTGTGAGGGGGCAGGTGCTGTGGGATGGGGCTGAGGACTTCTCCGCGCTCTATTCCTATGACCTTTCCGAGGATCGCTCGACGCCTTACTACCTGCATATTGCGCGCCTCGCGCCGACGGCGCGGCCGCTTGCGCCGATGTTCAGCCTCGAGTCCGATCCTGTGGAGCAGGCGAGGACGGGTGTTCCACTGAGGCCCAGCGTCGGCAAGATGGGTGGGCATCAACTCGTGCTCACGTGGCTCCCCGCCGAGGCGACGGAAGTGAAGCTGATTAGCGCGTATCGGGAGATCGACCAGTCCCAGTTCGACAACTGGGCGGGCACGTCGGAGTCATTTCGCCCGAACCGCGCGTTTGGGCGCGCGAGCCTGGCGCGTGTGAAGCAGCACCAGTTCAGCGAGGAGCTGCAAGTCGTGCGGGATTTCGGGCGCTTCTCGCTGGTGGGCGGAGCGTACTACTTCGATGAGCGTGCGATGGACGAGGCGCTGGAGTTCTACACCAACCAGTTCAATGAGGATGGGACCGCCGCGAGCGTTGTGCGAAGTGGGCCGGAGGGCGTCGATGTTACGCGCGCGAGCGTCAATCACACGGATTCGCGAGCGCTGTTCCTGCGGGGAACGTGGCGTCCCCCGGTATTCGAGGACCGGCTGAGCGGAAGCATCGCCCTGCGATACACGAACGATCGGAAGGCTGGCCGACTGACGACGCTGTTTGGCGCTCCGGCACCGCCGGAGGATCGGTACTCGCTGGAAACATCTCGTGTCGATCCTTCAGCATCGCTCGCATGGCAGGTCAACCCGGATCTGAATGCATATATTCGCTGGGACATGGGATACAGGGCGGGCGGCGCTAGCTCGCGCTCGGTGCGGTTCCGCTCGTTCGGCCCGGAAGAGCTGGAGAGCTGGGAAGTCGGGCTCAAGTCGGAATTCTGGAATCACTCGGCGCGCGTGAACGTTGCCGTGTACGACATGAGCTATCGGGATCTGCAGGTGAGTTTCTTTTCGCCCGATAACGCGGTGAATGCGGAAACGATCAACACGGATCGGCCGGCGAGCATCCAGGGCGCGGAAGTGGACATTGCTGTCAGCCCCACGCCCCGTCTTCGGTTAAGTGGGAGTTATGCGTACACGCGAGTTCGGATTCCGCCGCAGCTGAATCCCTTCACTGGTGAGTCGATGCGGCTGGCACCCATTTACTCGCCGCGGCATGCGACCTCGCTTGCAGTCGACTACGAGCTGGGGGCGTTCGACTTCGGGTCGCTCTCGCTTTACGCGGACGCGAATTACACAGGGCCTCAGTACACCGTGATCAATGACACCACGCCTTCGCGGCCGGCGCTCGTCGTGAATGCGCGGGCGACTCTTGGAGACGTGCGGTGGCGGGGTGGGGATCTGTCGCTCGGGCTGTGGTGCAAGAACCTGTTCGATCGTCGGTATGAGATGGCGGATGTCACATCGTCGATCGGGAATCTGGTTATCTTTGGTGACCCGCGCAGCTATGGTCTCGATGCGACGGTGAAGTTCTGATGTGTGCTTCAAAGGTCAGGGAGAATACGAAAGTCATGCGAGCGAGAACCTTCCCAATCAGATGCGGTTCGCTGGTTTTGTGCGCGGGGATGCTGGTTCAGCTCGCGGGTTGCGTGCAGACGCCGGCAGCGGCGGGGAGCGCGCCGTCAGGCGCGGTCGGGGCTTCGATGCCTGGAGCCGCGTCCCCGATCGCGGAGCGAAGTGCTGAGGCGCGGAGTGCCGGGACGCCGACTGCCGGGGCGGCGACTGCCGGGGCGGCGACTGCTGGGGCGGCGAGTGTTGGTGGGCCGACTACTGGTTCGCCGACTGCTGGGACGCCGACTGCTGGGGCGGCGACTGCTGGGGCGGCGACTGCCGGGGGGCGGAGCGCGAATGGACCGAGCGCCGGCGAGCGCAGTGCTGCGGGGCCAGCGGGCGTGGGCCGGCCGTCACCTCTACCTGGATATCTGCAGCCCGGCGCGCTGGACATCCTCGCGATCCTGCCGCCGCCGCCAGTGCAGGGCGATCCGCGGTACGACGCTGAACGCGCCGTGTTCAAGAACTCACGCAAGTTTGAAGGGACTCCTCGCTGGGAACTGGCATCACGGGATGCGGCCATCTCACCCGCGGATCTGCTTCGCACTTTTTCTTGCGCCGTGGGTATCGAGCTCACGCCAGATCGCGCGCCGAAGATTCTGCAGGTCGTACAAAGGGCCACGCGCGATTCAGGGCGGGCGGTGTCTGTGGGCAAGGAGCACTTCAAGAAGGCGCGTCCGTTCCAGATCGATCCCGGGCCGACATGCCAGCCGCCTGCGCAGATCGGCACGAGCACGGACTATCCATCAGGCCATTCCGTCGCCGGCTGGACCTGGGCGCTCGTTCTCGCACGAGTGGTGCCCGAACGGGCAAGCGCGATTCTCGCGAGAGGGCGGGCATACGGCGACAGTCGTATCGTCTGTGGCATGCACAATCCCAGCGCGGTGGAAGCGGGCAGGCTGAGCGGCTCCGCAGTGATGGCTCGCGTTGCTTCTGAGCCCGAGTTTCGCGCGGACGTGGAAGCGGCTCGCAAGGAATTCGAGGCGCTGAGCAAGAGCGGCCCCGGCCCCGACGCCGCACGCTGCGATCTGGAGTCGAAAGTGCTCGCCACGCCGATCTTCTGAGCCAGGGGAACGCGAGCCCAACGGCTCGCGCCGCGCTCCCGCCTTCGACCAACGTCGTACCCCTCTCGCTTCCGCTTTTCCCCTCTCGTTCGTTGTGAGTGCACGCGGACTGCGAATGGCCCAATCCGGCCCGCATCCGCGATGACAACTACGAACAGAGGGGGGACTCGATGACTCATGCCTACCGGGGCGGCACGACCGTCCGCGCTGCCATTGCAGCCATTCTCGCTGGCACTCTCTACACCCAACACGCATCGGCACAGGCTCAGGAACAAGAGGAGGTCCTGCAGGAAGTCTCGATCACCGGCTCACGCATCGTGAGGCGCGATCTCGAAGCCTCCAGCCCGATCGTCACCGTCGAGGCGCAGGCGCTCGAAGAGAAGGGCACCCTCGCCGTAGAAACCGTGCTCAACGATCTCCCGCAGTTCGTTCCGGCCAACACTCAATTCATCACGGGTGACGTGCAACCGGGTCCGATGAGCACCCCAGGCTCCGCAACGCTGAACCTGCGCGGACTCGGCAGCAACCGTACGCTCGTGCTCATCGACGGCCGCCGAGCGCAGCCAGCGAATGCCTCGCTCGTTGTGGACATCAACTCGATTCCTTCGTCGGCAATCGCGAGCGTCGAGATCATCAGCGGCGGCGCATCTGCTGTGTACGGCGCGGACGCCATGGGCGGCGTCACGAACTTCAAGCTTCGCGACAACTTCCAGGGCGCCACCGTGCAGGCCCGAGGCGGCATGACTGAATACGGAGACGGCGAGGAATACAGCATCAACACGCTCCTCGGCGTAAGCCTGGGCTCGCAGGGAAACGCGATGCTCGGCGTCGAATGGCAGCAGCGCGAGAGCGCCCTCGTGAACAAGCGCCCGTTCTTCGCAGCCGCGCTGACGGACCCCACCGTCGCCGGTCGCGTCGAGAGCCGCATCCTTCGCCCCTCATACGAAGTGATCACGACGCGCAATCAGATGGGCGGCATCATCACCGGAAACGCGCCGTCCTCAGCCGCGGTCAACGCACTGTTTCCGGAACGGACGACGAACATCACCGCGACCGACCTGTTCTACTTCAATCACGACAACAGCATCTTCATGCGCCAATACGGCGGCATTGGCTTCAACGAAACGATCGGCGACGGGCACTACAAGCTGCAGCCCGGGAGCACCCCCGGCGGAACGCTGGCCGAAAATGAACACGATCCACTGCTCTCAAGCCCGATGGAGCGGTACTCAGTGTTCGGCCGTGCGAAATACAACTTCGGAGACGTCACCGGATTCTCGCAGGTGATGCTGGTCTCGACGAATGTGTTCAACGATCGAAATCACCCGCCTTCGACGTACGCATCGTACGCAGCGGCGATCCCCTACGGCAGCCAGATCTACGCTCCCTCGCGCAATCCGGTAACAAATGAGACGCTTCCCGAGTATCGCGCCGGAGGCAAGTTAGGCCTGAATTGTCCGGCGACCGGCGGTTGTACGAACTCACAGGCGTTCCCCGTGCCCGCGGAGCTGGCGAGCCTGCTGAATTCACGGGGCGCGAACCGGACAACGAACACCGCGTTCCCCCAGCCCATTTACGATTCGGTGACCGGGCAACCGCTCATCGTCGCGGGCGTGGACTCGCCCTGGCGCCTCTCATACGCAGCGCCGTGGCTCCCCACGCGAGCCACCATCAACGATACGCAGCTCTACCAGGCGCTGGCCGGCTTCAGCGGAAAACTGGGGCTGGGTGACTGGACGTGGGAGGCGTACGCCTCGCACGGCGAGACGCACACCACGTCGAGCTACGAAGGCTACGTCTCGATGGCGCTGTATCGCATGGTGATGCAGTCGCCGAACTACGGTCGCGGGTTTAGCACTGTCGACGCATCGGGGAACAACATCATCGGGCTCGGCCTGGGGAACAAGGTCGCCACCTGCACGACTGGGCTTCCGGTGTTCGAGGAGTTCACGCCTTCGCAGGACTGCATCGACGCCATCACGATCAACGCGACCGATCGTACGGACCTCACGCAGGAGGTGGTGGAGGCGAACTTCCAGGGCGGGCTGTACGAGCTCCCGGCGGGCGAGATCCGGGCCGCGCTCGGTCTCAGCTATCGCCGCAACGAATTCACGTTCACGCCTGACTACTCGCGTGACATCGACAACGTGTTCGACATTCCTGCCGGCGCCGCAAGCGCGACGCGCGTGGGCGGCGAGACGAACCTGCGCGAAGTGTATGGCGAGCTGCTCGTCCCGCTGTTGCGCGACAAGCCGTTCGCTCGGACCCTCGAGCTGGAGCTTGGGGCCCGCAGATCGAACTACAACACCGCCGCTGGCAACGTGAACACGTACAAGGCGCTGTTCAGCTGGTCGCCCGTCGACTTCGTGCGCATGCGCGGCGGTTACCAGCTCGCGAACCGCGCGCCCAACGTCAACGAGTTGTTCCTCGGCGCGAGCAGCATCGTGGGTGGTGCGCCGGACGATCCGTGTGCCGCCACGGGAGTGACGGTGCCTTGGGGCAACGTTGCGTCCAATCCAGATCGGGCGCAGGTGCAGGCGCTGTGCTCGGCGCTGATCAACTCACCGACCTCCGAGTACGATGTGGATCCGAATGCGTTTGCGGGCACGACAGGCGGCATCGCGTTCAACATCCAGAAGGGCAATCCGAACCTGGACAGCGAGAAGGGGGAGACCTACACGATCGGACTCGTGATGCGATCGCCGTTCGAGAGTCCGCTCGCGAGCAACATCTCTGCCGCCATCGACTACTACGAGGCGACGGTGTCGAATGCGATTTCGACGATCTCCGCGACGACCACGTACGACCTCTGCTTCAACCGGGACGGCTCCAGCAATCCCAACTACTCGCTCGATGACCCTTCGGGGATGTGTCGAAACATCGAGCGCGACCCTGCCACAGGACGGCCGGCGCGCACGGCGACTCCTTACACGAATCTCGGTACGCTGAAGACCTCCGGCGTCGACCTGAATCTCAACTGGCGCGCGGGGCTGGCGGATATGGGGTTGTCGAGCGTGCCGGGTGCGCTGTCGCTCAACGTTTCGTTGAACTACCTGCTCGGCTTCGAGGCCCAGGACTTTCCGACGCAGCGCTCGCAGGAGCTGAAAGGTACGGCGAGCCGCGGCGGCTTGTTCGATTACGTGACGGTGACGACTCTGCGATACACGGCCGGCGGCGGCAACATCGCCCTGAACTGGCGTCATACGCCGCAGATCGACAACGCAGCGAAGGTGACGAATCCCACGACGACCCAGCAGGGTGCGGCCGCCTACAACCGGTTCAACCTGTCCGGTGGGTACAATTTCACGGATAACTTCTCGATTTCGGGCGGTGTTGAGAATCTTTTCGACAAGGACCCGCCGATCTATGGAGCGACGCCTACCAGCAGCGGTGCAGGGAGCACGTTGTCGAGTGTGTACGACACGTTGGGCCGGAGGTATTACCTCACGGCCCGGATGACGTTCTAGCGGTGTTGGGGTGCTTGAGGCGGCGACGCAGGGATGCGCTCGCCGCTTCGACGAAGGGCCCGGCGACCCCCGCCGGGCCTGCACCTTTTCCGGGTCGGTGTCGGGGAAGAGGTTTTGCGCCCTGGTACCCTTCAATCGACGCGGATATCTGTGCTCGGCGAGTCCTCGCCCGGATAGTCCTCGACGGGGATGGGGCCGCCGGCTGCGTTGACCTTGTTCTTGTCGCGATCCGAAAGTGAATCTGCGAGGAAGTCGATGCGCTTCCAGGCGGGGAAGGGTTGATGACCGGCCTCGTCGGGCACGTGCGGAGAGAGCTTCTGCGTCTCGAGGTTGTGGATGTAGCGCCCGCAGTTGACGAAGGCCTGGCTCACATCGATGTTCACGAGGTACAGTGCGCCCGACACGTGATGAGGACCTTCGTTTGGGATGACGCGCGCGGTTCCTTGAACGCGCAGTCGCCGCGGCGGTGATCCGAAGTCGATGAACAACAGTCCGACCTGCGCGGTGCTGGCGATGTTGCCCAGGGAGAGGAACATCCCGTTTCCGTCGTAGATTGGGAAGACGAGCGTCGAGGGCCCGGCCAGCCGCACAAATCCGGGCGGTCCGCCCTTGTAGGACACGGTGGGCCTGCCGTGTTCGTCCACCGTGGCCAGGAAGAAGAAGGCGGCGCTTTCGATGAAGGCGGTGTCCCTGGCGTCGAGCTCGGCATGCGCGAGCGATTCGAGCCGGTCCGCTAGCCCGCGGCTGTCGTGCCGATCCTGAAAAGCCCGATGCGTGTCACCGTAAAGCTGGCTCATGTCAGTGCTCCGCGCGGCGGGGTGTGGGGCGAGTCTACGCCGAAATCGAGCGTCGGACAGACCGCGCCCGCGACGGCGCGGGTTCTCGCCCGTGAGCGTGCCGTTGCTGGAGCTGATCGCGACGATCTTCTTCACGTATGATCGGCTTCCGGCGCGTTCCACCGCTCCCGCCGGTCCATCTGAGCGGTTTTCTGAAAAGACCACGAGGCGCGACCGGCATGGCCATCACCGAACATGACATCGAGCAGTTCGCCGCGCGCATACGGTTGCACTTCGAGCCGGAGTTGCGAGACGTCGCGTTCGATCTCGCGCACGCATTTGCCCGCGTGGTCGGCGCGAAGGTGAAGCTGCTTCGGCCTGAGACAAGGATCGCCGAGATATTCTCCTGGGTGTCGGAGCCGGAGTCGGGCTCGCTGGACCAGGTTGAGCGGATCATGGCGATCGAGGTGGAGTTTGGAATCGAGCTCCCCGACGAGCTTGCGGAGCGCTTCGATTCAGTAACCTTTCGGGAGCTGGTCGAGTACACCGCCCGCAGCCGCGGCGGGATGTAGCCCGTTTCGCCACCAGACCAGACACTCGCGGCACTCCCGATTCACCTGACTTGGTTCTCCGGCTGCTCACCGTCACCAGATGCACGGGCAGTTCATTCGTGAAATGTGCCGCAGTTTTGAGCTGCCGCACGGGCAGTTCTTTGGCGCCGGCCAGTTCAACGTGAGACGCTTGGCACCGCCACGGAAATCGATACTGCGAAGCCAACCGATGCTAGCGTGTACCGCTCCGGATCTGGTCAGCGGTCGAATCGGTGGCTATCATCCGCGCCCCTCGTTCTTCCGGGGGTTTGGGAGGTGCCACATGAAACTCAACAAGAAACACCTCGAAGCCGAGTGCTTTCGAGGTCACGCGTAAGCGGCGAAAAGGGTTCCCATCCGAGGCGCGCGTCAAGCGCGGTGATCGCGTCGTACGAGGAAACAAGGAACTTCTCGAAAAGCTCGGGCGCAACGATCCGTGTCCGTGCGGCTCAGGGAGGAGGTTTCAAGCGCTGCTGCATGCTTTCGGGCGAGTTCGACGGCAGCGATCGGGACTACTTCTTTCAGATAGGAAG
>Ga0182742_1003495_pt1 | contig 15312 bp, 14 predicted proteins | sample eDN5th37CBELigMG_FD_128880 | JGI IMG/M metagenome (GOLD analysis project Ga0182742, IMG submission 128880) | Enriched Miracle-Growth compost microbial communities from Emeryville, California, USA - eDNA 5th pass 37_C BE-Lig MG (version 2)... ...
CACCGGGCCGCGCTGTGGCAGTAAGCGGCCCTCTTCGTTGGCGCGCTGCCGTAGCTCAGTGGTAGAGCACTCCCTTGGTAAGGGAGAGGTCGAGAGTTCGATCCTCTCTGGCAGCACCATCGATCTCAAGGACCTAGAGGTTCGAGCCCAGCTCGCCTCACCCCCGCAGGTCCGATGAGGGGGTCTTTTCGCGAACTGGCATTCCCCTAAGCCATCACAATCCGCCCTGGCGCATCCCTGCCCGCTCTTCGATGCATCACGCGATGTCGGACCGGGGATCTTCCAAAACCGATTCTGGTCGATTCACCCTGCTCCACGATACAACATAGATCGCTTCGGTTTGTGTGGATTGCCAATGGTCGACGTGACGCCCGATGAGATCGCCGGTCTCGATGACGACGACCTTAGATCCCTTGTTGCGCTCCATTGCGAGGCGGAAGTGTCGCTTAAGGGGTTTTCCTGCTCTGCTGTCACATGGGGAGGCAATCAAACGGCCCCGTCGCAGACCCGGTCGAAGATGTGGTGGAAGGCGTATTTGTGACGGACCTGATTGGTGTACTGGATTCTGTTGTCAGTTAGCACCGTGTGGATGGTGTAGGGAGCAGCGGAATGGCGTCAGGCAGCCCGTGCGCCTGACCGGGCGCGATCCGAAAGGCGATGGCGCGTCCGAAAGCGCCGGCGATCACACAAGCCTTGGTATCATAGCCGCCACGCGATCGGCCAAGAGCTTCACGATCGTCTCGTTGAGCTTGAGAGCCCCTTTTCGGCGAGCCCCAGCCGCCTTTGTATGCGCGCACATTGGTGCCGTCGAGGAACGTCATTCCAAACTGGATCCCGCGCTCTTGCACCAAATTCAGCAGACACCCTGGCGAGCCCAGCGGATGAAGGTCTGGGCCGCCCTCCACCAAGGCCCAGTTCAACGGACATAGAGCACCACTTGGCGCCATTCTGATGCCGCCAGAGAATCGCCTCCATCGTGCGACGCAGCTCGTGCGGTGGGGTTTTGCCCTTCAGGCGGCACTGTTCCACCAGCGGCTCCAGCATCACCCATTGTGCGTCCGAGCGCATAGCTTGTCCTCAGGTCAGGACGAGCAAAACGCCTCCAGGTGCAAACGGTTCAAGTCATAACAGGCCTAAACCCCAGCGACTTACGACAAATATGTAGCAAGTAGAACGGCATCACGATTGGCCGCCTACTTGCTACATTTGCTTTCTGAAAACGCCGTTCCTGCTGAGCTACGGACGGGCGTCCAGACCTTTCTCCTTCAGAAAAAGCGAAAGTTGGTCGGCGATCTGCACGTTATTCAGATCGAGCATTAGGAGATGAGTGTTCCCTTTGATGCCGATCTTTGGCAGATGTACCAGTTGCGCGTTGCCGCCCATACTGTTGATCAAATCAACAAAGGCCTGGCCATATACCTTGGTAATTCTACGCCGTTCGGGAGCAGCCAAGGGCCCTGGCTCGTCGGGCACGTAGTCACCGTAAATGAGCTGTAGGGGAATCTTTGTAAGATTTCTGAACTCCTCCATTGGCACTTCAATCCCTGGATCAATGACTGCGCCATCGGCGGAGTTAGTGATGGGGCTTGGAAGTTGCCCTTTTGGAAAAACGAACTGGCTCGGCTCATAAGAGACGATAGCCTTGACGTCCGCACTTTTGGTGCCGGTAGCCCAGCCCGAGATCCCGCTGCCGGAATGCGTCACGATGATTCCGCCACCGATTTTTCGCAAAAGCTCTTGGACCGAACTCGACTCGCGGTCGACAGCGTCGTCACCGGCGCTTTCTGGATAGCGAGCACGCAGTACCTGATCAAGCCAAGCCGGATCGTCAGTTGGTACCTGGACCCCGGGAAAGAACTCCGGCGCCGCAGGTGGCTTCCAATTGCCGAACCGCCAGCCTGAGAACGTCGCTTGATCACGCCCGATTGCGGGTTTGTATAGCAGCTCCTCGCAGCCATTGCCGGCGCGGCCCTGGCGAGGAAGATCAATGATGTAGATCGGGAAGCCACGGCGGAGGAATATGCTCTGGAACCCGTCGCGGCCATCTGGGGTCGATTCCCAAGTGACTGTGCTCGCGCTGTGCCAGAACACAATTGGTAGTTTGCGCGGATTCTGCGGTATTTGGAATTGAGCATAACCATGATCGCAATGCAGCGACTTATCGGCGTTGTCGTTGATCGTTTTGCCCGCAAAGGCAAATGCCCCCATTTTCGTGAGAACGATGGGATCTTCAGCAGAGGCACTACCTGCGCTAACGAGCATTGCTGCAAACGCTATAGCAAGTGTTCGCTTCGTTCGGCACCATTTCGTCTGCAAAAGGCGGATCCGGCTCTCTTGGTCCTGATTTGTCATGTTTCCTCCAAAGATTGGTAAGACGACTTTCAATTGAAGGCTTTGAAAGGGCACCGACAACTTAACGCTTCTACTTGCCCTTTCTGGCGTTACGCTACTGAGTCGGCTATACGTTTTTAATAGATTAGACACGTCGGATGATGGCTTAAAACATTGGCGCAAGCGCACCCGGCGCCGACGTAAATCCCGGTTGTAGTACTAGCTCTGAATTACGCACCAGAGTCTCTAGCGGTGATTAGGCCACCTACGTGATCACGTAGGTGCTGTCGTAAGCACCTATTTCAGAGTATCAACCTATCAGATGATCAATAGGCCGCAGGAACCTTCCGGCTTCGATCCGCATGTCCCCATCCACATAGAGCGTTGGTTCGAGAATAACCCCGTCCATGTGAATGTTGGACCGGATCGTGCCGCCTACATCCACATTCGTGCCAATGCCGAAGTGCATAGTGCCGAGGATATTCTTGTCCTCGCGCTGGACGCCGCGGATCAGCGCCTTGGAATTGATCCCGACAGACGCCTCAGCCGGGCAGATATAGGCGTTCTCGTCGCCATAGCGCTCAAGATAGTTGCGCAGAAAGTGCGCATCCGCGCCGCCCTCGATTGCCACGATGCGGCCGCTCTTCACTGTGAGCTCGATCGGGCTCTTCACCTGCCCGATCTGATGCATGCACAGATCAATGACGAGCTTGCCTTCACCGCTTCCTTCGACAGGCGGAACATTGAACTCGCCATTAGGAAACAGGAAGCGCAGCAGGTTTGACTTGCGGTTCTGAACCTTGGATACGTTCTGGATCTTGTAGGGGACGAAATCGTCACCGGGAGGATTCGGGATGAAGATGCGTCCCTCGACAGAATAGCTGAAATCGCAGCCGTATTTGGACGTGACACGACACCGCTTCGCGCCCCTGCCGAAAATGTTACTGGCGACGTAGTACTGCCGCATCGCCATCTCCTTCTGGTCTTCCGTCACGGCGCCGGACTGGAACATCTCCAAGGTCATGCCGCCATCCATGCAGATCACCGGTACGCCGGCGTCCATCGCAGCACCGTTGGCGGCGCTGTGGAGCATGCCCGTTGAAGCAAGCAGGATATTGACATCCACTTTCTTCATCGCCTCAGCTACGGCCGAAGGCGGGTCGTAATAGTCAGCGGGCCGGGGGTCGAACATGGCGAGAGTGGCATCGGCCCCAATCTCGGACAGGATGCTCATGATCGCCTGCCAGACGCGGGGATCGTGAGCTGTGTCCGTCACGAGCAGCACCTTCATCCCAGCCGTGATGTTGGCGAGAAACGGCCGGCGCAGATATTCGAGAGTGCCGGTCATCATGGCATGTCCAGGCATGTTTCCAAATCCTTTGGTATGGTGAGGAAGATTTCGGATCGGGAGGCAATCCGGCCGTAAGTGGATCCTGACGCGCCTCGGTCCCCAATGGCATTTCACGGAAGGTAGAGGCCACCATTCACGTGAATGGTCTGCCCCGTCACGTAGGAGCCGGGCGACAGAACGAGGGCGACGACCAACTCGGCGACCTCATCGACCGTCCCTTCCCGCTCCATGGGCGGGAGTGCCGGAGTGTTGCTTCGTGCGACCGCACCAGCTGTGCTGCTGCGATGCCCGCCGATGCGCCCGGGCACGACGCAGTTCACCCGGATCCCGGCATGACCGAACTCAACCGCAAGAGCCTTCGTCAGACCCACGAGCCCGGCTTTGGCTGTCACCACATGGGCGCGGTTGAACGCACCGGTATGGCCCGTAAGCCCGCCGATATTGATGATGACGCCGCCGCTCCGATCGACCATCAAGGGAATCGCCGCGCGGCAGCAGAAGAACGCGCCGTCGAGGACGGGGCCGGTCACCTCCCGCCACGTGGTGAAGCTCATCTGCGTGAAGGGTGACTGGGATCGGATTGCCGCATTGTTCACGAGGATGTCGATCCCCCCGAAGGTGGCGATGGTCGTCTCCGCCATCCGGTTCACACCTTCTTCGTCGGTGACGTCACAGAGGTGCGCGATCGCCTGCCCACCGGCACTGCGGATCTCCTCCGCAACGGCCTCGATCTCCGCCAGGGAGTTGCGTGCATTCACCACGACTGCTGCCCCGTGGCGCGCAAGCCGGAGGGCTGTCGCCCGCCCGCTGCGACGGGATGCGCCGGTGACGAGCGCAACCTTCCCGTTGAGTTCCCCTTGCATCTGCTTCACGCCCAATATCCTCTCAGGGTCGCTGCGTTCTCGAGCCGCTCGATGGTCATGATGGTACCGATCAAGCCCTCAGTCCGGTCCGATCCCAGCACGGGTATCAGGAGGTCCCGTGCCTTCGCGACGACCTCCTTTTCCGTCATCGGATCACCCGGAGTGCCCCGGACTGCGTAGGTCCGGTGCCGGAAGGTGCGGCCATTGCGGGTGTCAAGCTCGACGATCGCCTGACGGGCGGGTACTGCGACCGAGAGTTCGGCGTCTGGCACGAGCTCGATCAAGGACCTGACTGTCCCGACAAGGGGGTCAGACATCCTGTCGTGGTCATGGGCCGATGCAAAGGTTAGGGTACCGTCGATCAGCATCAATGCCAGGCAATGCTGCAGGTTGATGTCTGGCATTTCCCGGTTGTCGACAACATGCGCTGCATTGTCAGGAATGAGAGCGCGGACACGCGCGACCTGATCGTGCGTGATTCCCTCCTCCGAAATGATAGCGAGAAGTGAGTCGAGGGCAGCCTGGATCGGGGAGCCGACGGACCATTTCTTGATGGCGGCCGTCGAGATGGCGTAGTCGGACCCGAGGCCCCGGCTCAATTCATCGGGTATGGGATTCTCCGAGAAAGCGAAGAGGAAATTGCCCTTGCCGTCCAGAACGTCGTCGATGCCCGTAAAGCCGTTCATGACCATCTCGGCGGCGAATGCGCCGTTCCGGGACGGCATGCCGCCGAACACGAAAGCCTTCAGGACATGGCTCCGGTCGCGCATCCAGCAGGCAACACCGGCGGTCTGCTGGGCCACGTAGGAGAAGAGGAAGCGGATCTGCCCGTCGTTGAAATCCGACAATGCGCCGGCGGCGGCTCCGGCTCCCCAGTGCCCGCCGATACTATGCGGGCCGTGGCCGAGGTTGATCAGGGCGCGGGGCCCGAGCGCCAAGTTGATCCGCGCAGCAACCTCGTAACCGGTGACGACCGCATTCAGAAGGGCCAAGCCGCTACGTTCGAACATCTCGGCATGTGCCATGGCCGAGGGCACCACGGCGCAGCCCGGATGGGTCAGAGATGCGGCATGAGAATCGTCGGTCTCGTCCGCATGGGCCAGCATCCCGTTGGCGAAGGCGGCCGTCACGCAGGGAACCTGAAATCTCGTACCGACGATCGAAGCCGGCCCCAGCCCGTGCTGTGCGGCTGCAAACTTGATCGCCACCTCACCGGGCCCCAGCCGCGTGCCAGAAATCATCGCCGCCAGCGTGTCCAGAAGGTGGAGCTTTCCCTTCCAGGCTACCTGGTCCGGCAATGTGCGGGATGAACTTGTCCGCACGAAGTCAGCGAGCGCGGCCATATGAGAGCTGATCTCACCCGTTTGAGGTGCGTTCGTATCCGTCATCAGGTTGTCTCCGGAATGCTGCGCCAATGTCGTCTAAAGAGCGGTGCCCCGATTGAGGTCACGATGATGAGCGCCGAGAGGCCCAACAGGACGATGGATACCGGATCGCCGATGAAGGTAGACAGGTCCCCACCCGAGAGTTGCAGGGCACGCCGGTAGTTCTGCTCGACCATCGATCCCAGGACGAGGCCCAGCACGAGGGGCAAGATGGGGAAGCCGAGCTTACGCAGGATGTAGCCGAACACGCCGCCCGCCAGCACGAGCGCAAGGTCGAAGACGCTGCCATCGAGGGTATAGATGCCGGTGAAGACCAGGGCTAGAATGAACCCCATCAGGTAGGGTTTGGGCCGGTTTACAAGCCAAAGGCAGGGCCCGAGCATAATGATGCCCAGCAGCAGTTGCGAGAAATTGGCCACGAAGAGGCCGCCGAACAGGCCGTAGACCAAGTCGGGATGGCGCGTGAACAGCATTGGGCCGGGCTCGATGCCGTGGATCAGCAATCCGCCTAGCAGCACCGCCGTAGAATTGGAGCCGGGGACGCCGAAGGAAAGCGTGGGGATGAGAGCCGTCGCGGCAACCGCATTGTTCGCTGCTTCAGGAGCCGCGATGCCTTCCGGCGAGCCTTTTCCGAACTCCTCCCTGTGGCGCGACCAGCGCTTTGCCTCGTTATAGGCGATGAAGGAGGCGACCGATCCCCCTGCCCCGGGCGTGACGCCCTCAAGGCTCCCAGCAACGGATCCGATCCCGACCGAGGGCCATATGCGTCGCCACATGGCAAGGCTCGGAAGCTTAATCCTCATCTTGGAGGAGGTCGGAGCCCATTGCGGCTCGCTCGCCTGGATGAACATCTCGCTGACGGCGAAAACGCCGATCAGGATCAGGATTGGCTTCACGCCCGAATAGAGTTCCACCCGGTCGAAGGTGAAGCGCGGGATGGCCGTCATCGGATCCGACCCGACAGTGGCGATCGCCAGACCCAGGCAAGCGGCCATCAGCCCCTTTATCAGCGAGCCCTCACTGACGGCGGCCACGATGCTCAAGCCAAGGACAGCAAGTGCGAAATAGGAGGGAGGCGTGAAGAGAAGGGCGAAGCCTGCAAGGACCTTTGTCAGGGAGACTAGGATGATCATTCCGAAGACACCGCCGATGACGCCGGCGACAAGCGAAAGCCCAAGGGCCTCGTCGCCGCGGCCCTGGACATGCATGGAATAGCCGTCGAGTACGGTTGCGGCCGCGGCACCGGTGCCTGGCGTCCGGATCAGAATGGCCGGGATCGAGCCTCCATACTCCGCCCCGACATAAGTCGACGCGAGCAGCGTCAGTGCAACAGTAGGATCCATGCCGTATGTGAACGGTAGCAGCAGCGCCATGGTGATGGAGGCGGAAATGCCCGGCAGGGCACCGCCAATGATGCCCCAGGCGACGCCGGCCATCGCTGCTGCAAAGACCGACAGGCTGAAAGCGGTTGTAACGGCGATACGAAAGCCTTCCACATCCACCTCCGTTCAAGGAAAAAGGCCTGGCAGTATTCCAGCGGGCAGTTGAACGCCGAGCAGTTTGCCGAAGATGAGTTGGAAGCCGGCAGCACCGAGCACAGCCACCAACACCGGAACCCAGCCTGTACGCAACCCGCTTTGGATGAAGATCGCGAGCAGCATGAACGAAACGGAGAGCCAGTAACCGAGCGTGTCCAACACGGTCAGGAATACGACCAGCGTCACGAAGAGCAGGAGGGTGGGCTGGAACCTTCGGAAGGCGGTGGTGATCGCAACGTCTGATCTGTTCCCTCTCGGGAAAATCTGGCGCTTCACACCCATGAAGACTTGTCCAATCAGGACGACGGCCAAGCCGATGATCACGACGCCCAGGAGCTTCGGGAAGCCGCTCGCGCCGACCGGATCCTCGAGCATATTGCTGGGGATCTGAGTGCTAGCCCGGAAATAGATCATCCCGAAGACGAGCAGCACGCCCGCGAAAATGAGGTTTGTCACGCGCGACTTCCGTCTACTTGATGATACCCATTTCGCGGTAGTACGCCTCCGACTCGGAGGCGTAGCTCGTGATAAACTCGCTATAAGTCTTGTGGTCCATGTAGGCCGGGATCAAGCCGCCAGCAACGTACCAGGACTTGAACTCTGGCTCGTCCATGATCCGCCGACAGATCTCGGACCAAGTGTCGATCACGGAGGTTGGAACGCCCTGCGGCGCCGCAAGCCCACGGAACTTTCGAGCGATGACGTCGAAGCCCTGTTCTCGGGCTGTCGGGACATTCGGATACCGGGCGAGACGCTGCTCAGTGAAAGTTGCGATCAGGCGCAATTCGCCACCATCGACTTGGCCTGCGAGTTCTTGAACCTCACCCATGCCGAGTTCGGCAGCCTTGCTGAGAACCGACAGAAGGATTTCCGCCCCGGACGTATTGCTTGCGGCGATGACGTTCACGTCGGCGACGCGCTTGAATTTCTCCACCGTCTGCCGGTCGAGATTGGAAGGACCTGCAGTCGACCAGCGCACCTTTCCCGGATTCTTCCTGGCGTAGTCGACCACCTGTTTGAGATCCTGGAAGGGGCTGTCGGCTCGGACATAGGCTAGGATCGGATCCAGGAAGAGGTTGGCCACTGGCTGCATCGTCTTGTAGCTGTGCTGCGCCGTGGTCAGCATCGCGATGTTGACGAAGGTCGGGGTGGTCCCCAGCAGGACCGATCCGTCCGCCTTCTCCTTCGCCATTTGGGCATAGGCGCGTGCACCCCCTGCCCCGGTCACACTCTCCACCACAGTGCTGACTTTCACCTGGGCGGCCAGGAACCGCGAGAACTCGCGCAGGAACAGATCCATGCCGCCGCCCGGGCTCGAGGCGGAGATGAACTTCACGGTCTGGAACGGCAACTCCGGGTATGCTGCAGCAGCTTGCGCGTGAGCCAGTTTGGGAAGGGCCAGAACGCCAAGCGACGCGGCGGCATGATAGAGGATGCTGCGACGATTCAGTTCCATCGACGAACTCCAATGAGGGAGGCATTTCCTACGGCCACTCCACAATCGGGCGCTCCGCGCGACGCGCAATACGGCATTTCTGCAAAATTCCGGTGGATGGAATTTCTATTTCGTATAGGCTAGGGCATCATTGGACGCAGACCTATCGTCGATACCATGAGGAAACTGCACGCACCGACAGAACTATCAGAGATACGCGCGCCCATGCGGATACTCGCCAGCGTTGCGCAAGCGAGCCTGCCCCTATCGATCGAAGATCTGATGCACGAGATCGGCACCAGTCTGGCGGTCACCCGACGGGCTGTCCGGGCTCTGGAAATGGAGGGCTTCATCGTCACCGATACGCAAGATGGCCGCTACAGCATCTCGAGCCGGTTCCTGCACCTCGCCAGCCTAGCGCGCAGCAACTACAGGCTTGAGCAGGAGATCAGACCTCTCCTGCGTGAACTGACACGCCGGACAGGAGAGACGGTCACGTTCAATATCTATGAGGCCGGCGCCACCCATGCGGTCTGCGTGCTTGTCGAGCAAAGTCCGGCCCCACTCCACTATGTGGTGGAGGTGGGGGAGCGTAAGCCCCTTCATGCCGGGGCGAGCGGCAAGGCGATCCTAGCCCATCTGCCCGAAGAGGCCATCCGCTCGTACATTACGGAGACCGGGCTCCCGCCGGTGACGGCCCGCACCAGCACGGATCCCAACAAGCTGCTGCGGGAACTCAAGCGAATTCGAAAGCAGGGATACACGCTCACCCGCGGCCAGCGCCTCGAAGGCGCCGTGGCAATCGCCGGAACGGTCTTCGCAGGCCATGTCGTGCATGCGTCACTGGTCGTGACCATCCCGGCCCATCGCTACCACTCCGCCGACCGGGCACGCTTGGTCGATTGTGTCGTCACCACGGCCCAGGCCATTTCGCACCTCCTCGACACGCGGAAAAGCTGATGACAGGTGCCAACCATCAGGTCAGCGTCTCGAGGCGCATCATCGCGCTGTTGCGTCTGTTCGCTGACGGCAAGGAGGCGCTTTCGATCCAGGAGATCTCGGCAGACCTCGACATTGCGCCGAGCACAGTCCACCGCCTGCTCGCAGGGCTGGTGGAAGAAAACATCATCGAGCGCGCTTCGAAGCGTCGCTACTGCGTGGGCCGGGAGTTCAGCCGGATCGGAGCGCTCGCGGCACGCAAGATGAGCGTGCGGCGACTTGCGCGTCCCATGCTTCAGCAACTGCTGACTTCGACAGGCGAGACGGTGATTTTCGGCATGCTCCTGACGCGTCCCTATGAGCTAATGATCGCTGACAAGCTCGATTCGGTTCATACTTTGCGGTACAATGTGGTCTTGAACGTGCGCCGCCCCCTGCTCTGGGGCGCTCTCGGCCGCGCGACGCTTGCTTGGCTTGATCCCGAGGACGTCCAGGCTATTCTGGCTCGGTCGTCCAATGCACCTGGAAGCGGCGACCCTCCCCCACCCTGGTCGACCTTGCAGGCGTCGCTCGTCCAAATTCGGAGGGCGGGGTACGCCTTTAGCCGCGGCCAAATGATCCCGGGGGCTGTCGGTCTTGCCGCGCCTGTCTTCGATGCCGACGACCGAGTCATCGGAGATCTCGGCGTGACAGTTCCGGAAATCCGCTTCCGCCGCCGGGACGAACAGCGCCTCGCCTCGCTCGTGATCGCGGAGGCGCACCGGCTCTCTGCGGCGCTTGGCTCCCGAGGAACTCCGACTGCCTCCGGCCGAGCTACGTCCATCCGTTGAACTTCCGTCTGTCGGAATTTGCCGCTTCCGGTCTTTGATCGAGCGGATGAGCCGCCTTACCGATGTTAGGAAGAGCGGTACCGACAAACATCAGGACATTTCACGGCTTTATGATGATCGACGCCTCAACAGACCAATCAGCAGTGCCGCCTAATCATTCCACCCATCAGGCTGCTTCCGCCTTCGAGATGATCCTTGAGACTGATGTGCCAGTCGCGATGCGCGATGGCGTCCGTCTGGTAACCGACATCTACCGTCCGGCGCTCCAGGGGAGGCCCGTCGAAAGCCGTTTCCCGGTCATTCTGGAGCGCACGCCCTACGACAAAAGGAAGGTGTCACGTGGCGAGATCGACCGTGATGCGCAGGCGCCGATGAGCCGCGCCGAGGTCGCTCGCTATTTCGTGGAACGCGGATACGTCGTAGTCTACCAGGATTGCCGCGGGCGAGGCGGGTCCGAGGGCCACTTCGTCAAGTATCTGGCCGAGGGTCAGGACGGTGCCGATACAGTCGCTTGGCTTGTGGAGCAGCCCTGGTGTAACGGACGGGTTGGGATGATGGGCCTCTCCTATGCGGCTCACACGCAGGTCGCCACCGGATGCCTCGCACCGCCCGGTCTCCGCGCGATGGTGGTCGATTGTGGCGGCTTTTCGAGCGGCTATCACTCGGGCATGCGGCAAGGCGGTGCGTTGGAGCTTCGTCAGGCCACCTGGGCATTCTCGCAAGCCAAGGAAAGCCCCCTCGCCAAGGCCGATCCCCTCGTGCGCGCTGCGCTTGATGCCGAGGACATCGGCGCATGGTTCAATGCTTTGCCCTGGAAGCCCGGGCACTCTCCGCTCAAGTGGGTGCCCGAATATGAAGAATACCTGTTCGAGCAGTGGCGCAATGGGATCTTCAACGACTACTGGAAAAAGAGCGGCATCTACGCCCGGGGAAGCTACCCTGCCCTGTCAACCATTCCGCAGATCCATCTGACGGGCTGGTACGACACCTACATCGCAACGGCGATCGAAAATTATCTCGGCGTTGCCGGGGAGGGTCAGGCCGATGTCGAACTTATCATCGGACCGTGGACGCACGGGGATCGGGCGCTGACCTATGCCGGCGATGTCTCCTTCGGTCCACAATCCTCGCTTGACAGCAATCTCGCCTCGCACTGGCGCGCACTTCGCCTCCAATGGTTTGACCGGCATTTAAAGGACGTACATAACGATGAACGGACCGTGGTTCCTCCAATCAGGTTCTTCGTCATGGGCGGCGGATCCGGACGGCGCGACGAGGCAGGACGGCTGCAGCATGGCGGGCTTTGGGCGGTCACGGATTCGTGGCCACCTCAGGGCTCAAGAGAAACAACCTTCTTCCTTGGCCCGGACGGCTCCCTCTCTGGAGCACCCACCGAGCGGGAGTCGGGCGCGCTCTGCTATCAGTTCGACCCAGGCGATCCGGTGCCGACGATCGGCGGCGCCTTCTCCTCGGGGGCGCCACTTTTCTATGCCGGAGCCTTCGACCAGCGTGAGGAAAAGCGATTTTTTGGATGCAGCCGGGTCGGAATGCCCCTCTCGGCCCGCAGCGACATTCTGGTCTTTCAAACAGATCCTCTGGAAGCAGACACAGTGATCGTCGGGCCGGTTTCGGTGGACCTCTGGATCTCCTCCGATGCGCCGGATACTGATTTTACTGCAAAGCTCATAGATCAATACCCGCCGTCGTCAGACGATCCGCGCGGTTTTGCCATGAACCTGACAGACGGAATCCTGCGCTGCCGCTACCGGGACAGCTGGGAAGATCCGCAACTGATGCAGGAAGACACCATCTACAAGATACGCATCGAACTTCCGGCTACGGCCAACCTATTCAAGGCTGGACACCGGATCCGCCTTGACATCTCCTCATCCAATTTTCCGAAGTTCGACATCAATCCCAATTCGGGCGAACCCGAGGCGCAGGGCAGCCTCCGCCAAGTCGCGACGAACACCATCCATGTGAGTTCGAGTTTTCAGTCGCGCTTAGTCGTACATACGATTGAGCCGAACGTTCTTCAAAGGTTCACACCCACGTGAAAATCGATAATATATCGTGCGAACTGCTTGTAAGCGCATACATTGCCATTTGAGTAGTTCGGAACATGTCGACATGCTGCCTCAACCTCAGTAGCGTTCCTTTGGCCAACTCATCTCCAGTTTTGAGTAGCGGTGAGGCCAAGTGTTGATGGCACTGTCGCAAATCCATTGGTAATTCAGTTCGGCTTATGCCTCCGGCAAGCTCCGGAGTTGCCCGATGTTCAAAGGCCGCCACTTTGATTGCTCGGTGATCCCGCTGTGCGTGAGGTGGTATCTGGCCTACAGCATCAGCCTCCGAAATTTGGAACAGATGATGGCTGAGCGCGGCATCGCCGTCGACCACCCGACCGTCGGCCGCTGAGTGATCCATTACTCGTCCGAACTGGTGGAACGCTTCAACTCACACAAGCGGTCCGTCAGCAGGAGATGGCATGTCGACGAAACCTACGTCAAAGTCCGTGGGTGTTGGATGTATCTCTACCGGGCGATCGACAGCAACGGCGACACGGTTGAATTTTAATTCAGCGAGTGGCGCAATTTGGCTGCGGCCAAACGACTCCTGCGCCGAGCCCTTAACCGGCATGGCTGACCCGAGCAGATTGTGATCGACGGCAGCGTTCCGCGAGGATCAATTCGACCTCGTGCAGGCTCACGCTGAAGCAGTGACACAGCCAGACGACTCGGTCGATCACTTTAGCCGGAAAATGAAAGCCCCAATAGCGATTGGACGTTGTGCTCATGATCGAGACCCTGCCAGAGGTGCCGACCTAAGCCAATTTTACAGTACCGCCATGGCGAAGGTGAGCTTGACAATATGAACCCGACGAGAGTGACATACTTCTTGGGAGAAACATAAAGGAGTCCAAGAATGGGATACGCATCACGGATAACGAGCTTCTTAGCCTCACGCACACTCGCAATCATAACTATAATGCACATTGGTGGGGCTGCCGTCGCCGTTGAACCTCCTCGCCATGTCGTTGACCCATTCTGGCCCAAACCACTCCCGGAAAACTGGATCCTCGGCCATGTTGCCGGTGTAGCAATCGATGCTCAGGACAATGTCTGGATTCTACAGCGGCCTAGAAGTCTCGCCGATGATGAAAAAGCGGCAGCTGTCACTCCACCGATAGCGAAGTGTTGCTCTCCTGCCCCCGCCGTCATCAAATTCAATGCTGAGGGAACGGTGGTTCAACACTGGGGTGGCCCAGGCTCAGGCTATGACTGGCCCGGGAATGAGCACGGAATCTACATCGACCCGAAGGGGTTCGTATGGATCGCGGGCAACGGCCCACAAGATGGCATGATCCTTAAATTTACGCCTGAGGGTCAATTCGTCATGCAAATCGGCCGAAGCGGCCCGACGACAGGAAGCAACGACACTGCGCAGTTAGGTGCGCCAGCTGATCTGTTCGTCGACCCGGAGGCCAATGAACTGTACGTGGCGGATGGATACCGCAACCATCGTATCATCGTCTTTGATTCAGAAACCGGAGCTTATAAGCGACACTGGGGCGCGTACGGCAAGCCGCCAACGGACAATGCCGTAACTTACGATCCGAAAGGAGCTCCACCTCAGCAATTCAATAATCCGGTACATTGTGTCGCGATGAGCAAAGATGGCCTGATCTACGTTTGCGACAGGCGGAATGATCGAATTCAGGTATTCAAAAAGGACGGAACGTTCGTCAAAGAATTCTTCATCTCGAAAGAGACCTTGGGCAACGGCACGACCGGCGCCGCATTTCCGTGGCCGATTGGTGAGCAACCATACTTAGTGGTCGCCAACAGCGAAGACAAACAAGTTCTCCTTGTGGATCGGAATGACGGAAAAGTACTTACCGAGTTCGGCCGGGGTGGACGCTATGCCGGCGATTTCTATCAGCTGCATAACCTTGCCGTGGACAGTAAAGGAAACATTTTCACGACGGAGATCGGCAACAAGCGCATTCAAAAATTCCTCCTCAAATGAGCTTTTCTTTGCTGCTCGGTAATTGGATGGCGGGGGTGACCTGACTGAATGGAATTGGACCAGGTTGATTGAGAGAATTGACCTGGTCCAATGAGCCACCCATGCCGAGGAAGAGGTTTAGTTCGGAGCAGATCATCGCGAAGCTGCGCCAGATCGAGGTGCAGCCGGCTCAAGGCAAGCGCCGCCTTGTTGCCGACCTCTCCCTGGAGAAGCGGATCCTCAAGGACATCTCGATTTCGCGCCGCCCGGAGCCGGGACGGGTCAGACGCTTTAGGGCTGCTTCGGTAAGGGTAACTTTCGGCACGGGGTGCTTCTCCGGGTGCTTGCCAAGGGGTCTTTTAGGGGTCTTTTTCGCATTCCTTGAGGGTTTGCGGACGTTCGCCCCTAACTCACATGATACAATATATCATAGGAAAAGGCAAGCAATTTGAGGCACTTGGTGGCTGGAGAAGTTCGTAACCGTTCCTGTAGGTTTATCGTGCGCCTCGCCTTGGTAAGGGAGAGGTCGAGAGTTCGATCCTCTCTGGCAGCACCATCGACCTTCTTGAGAAATCAATATCTTGTTGTAAGACAAGGGTTTGAGACCGCCCCACTTGTACACACGGGCGGTA
>Ga0182742_1003499_pt1 | contig 15298 bp, 8 predicted proteins | sample eDN5th37CBELigMG_FD_128880 | JGI IMG/M metagenome (GOLD analysis project Ga0182742, IMG submission 128880) | Enriched Miracle-Growth compost microbial communities from Emeryville, California, USA - eDNA 5th pass 37_C BE-Lig MG (version 2)... ...
CAGGCCCGAGCGGATCCGGTCGGCATTGACCGCATTCGCGCGGATGCCGTCCGCGCCGTAATCGAGCGCATATTGCCGGGCGAGAAACAGCGTCGCCGCCTTCGGCAGGCCATAGGGCCCGAAGTCGGGTCCCGGATTGACCGCCTGTTTCGAAACATTGAACAGGAGGCAGCCGCCGGTCCCCTGTGTCAGCATGATGCGCACGGCCTGCTGCGCCACGCGTTGATGCGCGAAGAAATTCAGTTCGAAGCTCTGGCGCAAGGTTGCGTCGTCGACCGCGCCGATCTTGCCCTGGAACGCCGCGCCCGCATTCGACACCGCGATATCGACGCCGCCGAACGTTTCCGCGATCCGGTCGAATGCCGCCCGCACCGAGGCGTCGTCCGTCACGTCGCAGCGAACCGTGAGTGCGGTGCCGCCCAGCCTTCGTGCATTCTCCACGAGCGCGGCGCTGTCGATGTCGAGTAGCGCAATCTCGGCGCCGGCGGATGCGAATGCCTTGGCCGTGGCAAAACCGATGGCGCCTGCGGCCCCCGTGACCACCACGATCTGACCCGCGAGCGGCAGTTCCTTCGTCGCCCCGAGCTTGGCCTGCTCCAGCGACCAGTATTCGCAATCGAACATGTCGGCCTCGCCGATCGGCGAGAAGCGGCCGATCGCCTCCGCATGGGTGATGCCTTCGACCGCAGCCTCCGCAAGGTCGGCGGCGACGCGCGCATCCTTCTTGCTGCGGCCAAGCCCGAACAGGCCAAGGCCGGGCACAAGGATCACGCGCGGCGCCGGATCGAGCATCTTCTTCGTTTCGCCGACGCGGGCGTTGTTGCGATCGAAATAGGCGCGGTAATGCGCGGCGAACGCGTCGGCGGCGGCGCGGGCCGCGGCGCGGAAGTCGGTCAGCTTCGTGCCGTCCGGGGCGGGTGCGATCATCGGCCAGTTCTTGGTGCGAATGGTGTGATCGGGCGTGATCACGCCGGCCGTGGCATAGCGGGCGACGTCTGCGCCATTGACGAAATTGAGAATGGCGTCGCTGGTGCGGAAATCGAGGATCAAGCGTCTCCACGCGCCCTCGATCTTCGGATCGGGCAGGGCGACCGCGCCGCGCAGGATCGGCGCGATCGCCGATAATGCGCCGATGTCACTGGGCAGCGGCGCGCTGACAAAGACCGACTTGCGGTTCTTCGCAAGCCGCACCTCGGCCAGCGAGACCATCTCGATCATGCGCTCATAGGATTGGCGCGCCGTGTCGCCGAAGGTGAACAGGCCATGCTTGTCGAGGATCAGGCCTTCCACCGCAGGATCGGCATCGAACACGTCCGCCGCCTCCCTGGCGAGGTCGAAGCCCGGCATGATGTAGCGCACAAAGCCCATCCGGCCGCCATACACGTCCGCGCACAGCTCGCGGCTGTTGTCCTGGTCGACGAGGCCAAGCACGGCGGTCGCGTGCGTATGATCGACGAAGGTGTGGGGCAGGAAGGCGTGCAGCAGCGTCTCGACCGACGGATTGGGCGCCATCGGATCGATCAGGTTGGCACGCTGCACTCTGACCATGTCCTCGTCGGATAAGGCCTCGCGGGCGCGCAATTTGCGTAAGGGTTCGATCCGGACGGCTGGCAGGCCGGCCGGTTCAATGCGCCCCATATCCCAGCCGGAGCCCTTGACGCAGAGCACGTCGACGGTGTCGCCATTCAGGTCGGTAAGCCTCGTCTTCAGCGAGGTGTTTCCGCCGCCGTGCAGCACCAGATCGGGGGCGCTGCCAAGCAGACGTGTCGTGTAAACCCGCAAAGCGAGATCGGCGGCAATGCCGTCGGCTGCATAACGTGAGACGACGGCCTGCGCGTCGGACTCGACCCAGGCACTCTTCATATCGGTCTCCGGTAGAGGTCAGGCGCGTCGTGACCACCAGCCCGAGCGCCGCGGCTTGTCGGACGCATCAGACTGCGCCGGCGGCGGCTGAACTTCGGCCGGCGCCGCTGGTGGGCTCGGCGGCGTGTAGGCGGGCTCGCCGGTCGAGGCAAAGGCCGGCGGTGCTTCGCGCACAGTGGACCTGCGGCCGGCCGGACGCTCCGGCTGCGGTTCGGGCGCAGTGGGGCCGTTCATCACGGCCGGCGCGGCCTCCGCCGGCGTCCCTTGCGGGGTCTCGGAGGCGGTGGCTGGCGTCACGAAGATCTGCGGCCCGGCCTGCCCGTTATCCGGTTGGGGCGCGCTGGCGGCATCGTCGTCCGAGGCCGGCGCAGCCTCGTGCTCGGTGTCCGGAGCAGCCTCCTGGGTGTCCTCCTGACCAGCCTCGTCACCAGCATTCTGGGCAACCGTCTCCGCGCCATCGTCCTCGCGGTCCCGGCGGTTGCGGCGTCCGCCCCGGCGGCCGCGCCGCCGGCGGCGCTTTTCGCCGTCGCCATGCGCGGCAGCGCTTTCGGCCTCCTCGCCAGCTTCCGCAACCTCTTCCTCGTCGGCATGGGTAGCTTCGGCAGATTCGCCGGCCTCCGCCTGAACCGGCGCGGGCTTCGCGCCTTCGGATCGCGGCGTGCCGTCGTGATCGCGTCCACGCCCGCGGCCGCGGCCGCGGCGGGACCGCGACGGACGGCTATCTTCGGACTTGGCGTCTTCACCGCCCTCGGCCTCGAGTTCGTCGAGCACGGCGTCGGTCTCGGCTTCGTCTTCCTGCGCGTAGGCGGGAATCGAGTCCGGCCGGATGGTCGCGGCGATCGCCTTGGCCTGATCGAGCGACATCACCTGTTCGCCGCGATCGATGGCGAAGGAGGGGTGGCCGGTCAGGCTCGGATCGACATTGACGGCGATCGAGATCTTGAACCGTTCCTCCAGCCTGCGCAGGTGCGCGCGCTTGTGGTTCAGCACGTAGATCGCCACGTCCGAGCGCGAGCGCACGATGAGATTGTGCGTTGCGCCCTTGAGCAGCGTTTCCTCCACCGCGCGCACGAGCTGCAGCGCCACCGACGAGACCGAACGAACGTGACCGGTGCCGCCGCAATGCGGGCAGACTTCGGTCGAGCTTTCCAGCACCGACGAGCGGATGCGCTGGCGCGACATTTCAAGCAGGCCGAAATGCGAGATCCGGCCAACCTGGATGCGGGCGCGGTCGCTCTTCAGCGCTTCCTTCATCTTGCGCTCGACCGCACGATTGTTGCGGCCTTCGTCCATGTCGATAAAGTCGATCACGATCAGGCCGGCAAGGTCACGCAGTCTGAGCTGGCGCGCGATCTCCGCCGCAGCCTCCATATTGGTCTTGGTCGCGGTCTCCTCGATCGAATGTTCGCGGGTGGCTCTGCCGGAATTCACGTCGATCGCAACCAGCGCTTCAGTCTGATTGATCACGATATAGCCGCCGGACTTGAGCTGAACGGTCGGCTGGAACATCGCATCGAGCTGGGACTCGATTCCGTAACGGGTGAAGATTGGCTGGGTGTCGTTATACGCGATGACGTTCTTCACCGCGCTCGGCATCAGCATGCGCATGAAGTCCTTCGCCTCGCGATAGGCGGCCTCGCCTTCGACCACGATCTCGTCGATATCCTTGTGATAGAGGTCGCGGATCGAGCGCTTGACCAGCGAGCCTTCCTCGTAAACGAGGGTGGGCGCGGTTGATTTCAGCGTTAGGTCGCGCACCGTCTCCCACAGTCGCAGCAGATATTCGAAGTCGCGCTTGATCTCGAGCTTGGTGCGCGAGGCGCCGGCGGTGCGCAGGATCACGCCCATGCCTTCCGGCACTTCAAGCTCTTCGGCGATCTCCTTCATGTGCTTGCGGTCTTCCGCATTGGTGACCTTGCGGGAGATGCCGCCGCCGCGCGCGGTATTGGGCATCAGCACCGAATAGCGGCCGGCAAGCGAGAGATAGGTGGTGAGCGCCGCGCCCTTGGTGCCGCGCTCCTCTTTCACCACCTGTACCAGCATCACCTGACGGCGCTTGATGACTTCCTGAATTTTGTAGTGGCGGCGATAGCGCGGCGCACGCTCCATCACTTCCTCGATGGCGTCGCCGCCGACCAATTCGACGGGTTCTTCGTCCTCCTCCTCGTCGTCGTGTTCGGTCTCCTCGCCTTCGGAGTCACCGTCGCCTTCGTCGCTGTCGGACTCTTCTGCGTCGGATTCTGCGGCGGACGATTCGTCGCCGGGGCCGTCGTTTTCGGCATCGGCCGCAAGTGCCTGCGGCTCGGCTTCGCCGATCGTTTCGACCCCATCGGCAGCGTCAGCCGATTGTGCCGCAACGGCTGGCTCGGCGGCCGGCTCGGCGGCGGGAGCGGTGGGCTCTTCGTCGAGAGATGCCTGTTCGGCCCGCTGCTCCACGGATGCGTCTGCGGCCGTCTGGTCTGCTGGTGCCTCCGCGGCAGTCTGCTCTGCGGATGCGTCGGCGACCGGCTGCTCTTCCCGGGCGGGGGCCGATTGCGGTTCGGAGGGGAGGGTATCGGCTGCGGAATCGGTTGCCTCGGCGGGAGCCGGAGGCTCGCCGGCGTGATTGTCGACGGCATCGGCCGCGATCGCAGCGCTTCCGGTGGCGACCGCCTCGACGTCAGATTCGGGTTGCGCGTCGGTGACCTCGAGATCGCCTTGCGCCTCGACGACGTCGCTCTTCACCACGTCACGGTTGCGATTGCGGCCCGCGCCGCGACCGCGATGACGCCGGCCGCGGCCCCGCCGCTGCTCGCGCTCGCCGCCATTGTTGTCATCCTCGTCGCGGTGGGCGCGCCGCTCGTCTTCAAGCAGCGCCTGCCGGTCGGCGACTGGGATCTGGTAATAGTCCGGATGGATTTCCGAGAAGGCGAGAAACCCGTGCCGGTTGCCGCCATAATCCACAAAGGCGGCCTGCAGCGACGGCTCTACGCGCGTGACCTTGGCGAGATAGATGTTGCCGCGGAGTTGCTTGCGGCTGGCGCTTTCAAAGTCGAATTCCTCGACACGATTGCCACGCAGGACGACCACTCGGGTCTCTTCCGGGTGGGTCGCGTCGATCAGCATCTTGTTGGACATTGAATGTTCTCTTGAACCCGGGCGGGCTTACGTCCGTCAGGCGGCAGTCGCGCGTCAAAACGTTTCGCGCGCGTCCCGGGAATGTTGTGCGTGAATAGTTGAGTCCTGCGGCCCGGCGCGGGCCGATCTCACGGTCCCGGACGAATCCGGTCGTCGGAGAGTTGCCCCTGGCTTCCACCTGCGCCATCACCTCAAAACCCTGGCGGGGCGGCCACTCGCTGTTTGGGCGCGGCCGCAATTCGTTGTTGTCGCTTGCGCGTTTGCAACGCACCGGGTTCGGATCCGGGCGCCATTCCGACCGCCCTTGCGACTCAGCCGCTTCGATCCTGCGCTGAATCACAAGACACAAACTTGCGACACCGGCTGATTGGGCCTTCCGCCGCCTGCGCGTGGCATGGGGTCGGGCAAGGTCCTCAACGCTCTGCCAGCTCTGCGTCCGGACCCTCATGCCGGCGCTGTCTTCGAGGCGAGCGTGCCGGTGCCTGAACGCGGCACGGCGGGAACAGGTGCAAATCGTAAGCACCAGCCTTATTAAGGCGCGGATGAACGGATAGCAAGCGATCAACGCCCTGCAGGCCGGTGATCCGCGCATTAACCCATTCAATTCTCTATATTTTTTTGAGCCTCCCGCACCGGAAAGTGGGCGTATGGCGTTGCCTCCGCTGCCCCGCATCGGGTTCCCCCGACCCGATGACGACAAATTCAGGCCGCGCTCCGACGACTCGGCCGGAAATTGCCAGTAGAGTGCGAGCGTCCCTGGAGCGCTTGCTCGATGAGAACACGTGTTCGGTAGGCGACGTGCAAGCAGGAGGAGCAACCATGAGCATTTTCGGAAAGATCCTGTCGGCCATCGGCCTCGGATCGCAATCCGCGGCAGCCAGCACCGGATCGGCGGCAGCGCCCGCGGGAGGCGGTGCGGGAAGCGCGGGCGGCGGCGCTGCGCTGGCCCAAGTGGATGTCGAGAAGGTCGTGTCGGATCTCGCCTCGAAAAAGACTGAGAAGCTCGACTGGAGGAAATCGATCGTCGATCTGATGAAGGTGCTGGACCTCGATTCGAGCCTGAAGAACCGCCAGGAACTGGCCAAGGAGCTCGGCTATACCGGCGACAGGAACGATTCCGCCAAGATGAACATCTGGCTGCACAAGCAGGTCATGATCAAGCTGGCCGAGAATGGCGGCAAGGTGCCCGAGAGCCTGAAGGCTTGAGCGATCTGCCTCCAGGGAGCCTCCGGTCGCACTGGTCCTGAGGCTCTTGCGTCGGGATGCGTCCTTGGCCGACGGTCAGGCCACGAATCTGACGCCGACGGCACGGCCGCGCCGCCAGCGCACTTCGCAAAGCTTGCCGGTGCGGCTGGCGCGCGAGAATGTCAGCTGAAAGCGGTTCGGCAGGCGTTCCGCTGTATCGATCGACAGCTGCGCGCCGTCGTCGTGCATGTTGACGACCATGCAGCGGCGCAGCGCAAAATCGTGCTCTCCGGCCAACCAGGCCTCGCGCTGGATGTTGCGCCTCGTTTGGCGCGATTTTCGTCCGAACAATGCCATGGCCCACGTCCAATCCACGCCTGCAGCTAGGCTGCCGCTTCGGAAATTCCACACGCGCCGGCGGCTCGCACAAACGGCAGGGTTAACGGACTGCTAACCCACCCGGTCGAACGGCCAATAGTAAAGAGTAAGAAAGCAGAAGGCCGCAGGCCGGCGGCAATGCCGGCCAGCACCCGGCGTGGCACACCGGTTGCGAACGGCCCGTCGCCCGCCTGCAACACCGGCTGCCGTGCTGCGTTACGGCCTTAACACCCCGTTAACTCACTGCTCCCTAAGGGGTAAGGGTCGGACCGGGAGGGCTGATTGAATGGCCGGCCGCTGGACGATTCCTGTCTTTGCCGCCGCAGGCCTGATGCTGTGCGGCGTTATATCCGTGCCTCTGGCCGTGCCGGCACAAGGCCGCGCGAGCGCCGCGGCATCGCTCCCGGTTGCGACCGACATACGGCTTGCCGGGGACGAGAGCGCCACCCGCCTTGTCATGGACGTGACCGCCAATATTGGCGTGCGTGCGTTCACGCTGGCCGACCCTTACCGGGTGGTGATCGATATGCCGCAGACCGTGTTTCAGCTTCCGTCGAAGGCCGGAGAAACCGGGCGCGGGCTGATCAAGGCCTATCGCTACGGGCTGGTGATGGCAGGCGGCTCACGCATCGTCATCGACGTGTCGAAACCCGTGCGGATCGAGAAGGCAACGGTTCTCGACGCCCGCGGCGGCGAGCCCGCGCGGCTCGTGCTCGATCTGTCGGCGATCGACCGCGAGGCCTTCATGCGGCATCTGGCGCTCGATCGGCCGGCGCTTCGCGCCAGCGTCGCGCCGGCAGCCGATCCTGCCGACAGGCGGTCCCGCGATCGACGCCCGCTGATCGTGATCGATCCCGGCCATGGCGGCCCCGATACCGGGACCAAGGCCAACGGCGAGATCATGGAAAAGAACGTGGTGCTGGATTTCTCGCTGACGCTGCGCGATCAGCTCGAAAAGAGCGGGCGCTATCGCGTGGCGATGACCCGCACCGACGACACCTTCATCCCGCTTGCCGAGCGTGTGAAATTTGCCCGTCAGCGACAGGCCGAATTGTTCATCTCGGTGCATGCCGACGCGCTGCCGAAGTCGGAAGGCGATGTGCAGGGGGCGACGATCTATACATTGTCGGACACCGCGTCCGACGCCGAAGCAGCCCGGCTGGCAGAGGCGGAAAACCGGTCGGACGTGATCGCCGGTATCGATCTTGCCAAGGAGCCGAATGATGTCGCGGACATTCTTTTGGACCTCGCGCATCGCGAGACCAAGACGTTTTCCCATGCATTCGCGCGGCTACTGGTCGGGGAGATGAAAAGCACCGTCCGGCTGCACAAGAAGCCGCTGAAATCGGCGGGCTTCGTGGTGCTCAAGGCGCCCGACGTGCCGTCGGTGCTGATCGAACTCGGCTACATGACCAATCGGTCCGACCTCAAGCTGCTGACCTCGGAAAGCTGGCGCAACAAGGCCGCGGCAACCATGGTGCAGGCGGTCGAGCATTTTTTCCGGACGCGGGTCGCCGGGACCGAGGCGTCAGCCGGGCGACGGTAGGGCTTTTGCGCACAGCCTCAGTTTCGACATGAAAAACGGCGACCACATCCGCGTCGGGGCGCTGTAAAATCAGCGGAAATTCCGGTACACTGGTCAAAGTTTGAGCGGCGTCGCCGGCGGCCTGTGCCGCGTGGGTCCGATTCGCGCCAATGGTTGAACCGTCATGAGACTGATGCTGCGCTTCTTCGGCTTTTTGTTCGCGGTCGGCACCATCCTGTTTCTGGTCGGCGTTGCGGGCGTCGCAGGCCTGATGTGGCATTACTCGAAGGACCTGCCGGACTATTCACAGCTGCAGGATTACGAGCCGCCGGTGATGACGCGCGTGCATGCCAGCGACGGTTCGCTGGTCGCCGAATATGCGCGCGAGCGGCGCCTGTATCTGCCGATCCAGGCGGTGCCGAAGCGGGTGATCCACGCCTTCCTCTCGGCCGAGGACAAGAACTTCTACGAGCATGGCGGTCTTGATTTCATGGGTATGGCGCGCGCCGCCATCCTCTACGCCCAGCAATATGGCACCGGCCGCCGTCCCCAGGGCGCATCGACAATCACCCAGCAGGTGGCGAAGAACTTCCTGCTGACCAATGAGGTGTCGTTCACGCGCAAGATCAAGGAGGCGCTGCTGTCGATGAAGATCGAGCGCGCCTACACCAAGGACAAGATTCTCGAACTCTATCTGAACGAGATTTATCTCGGCTTCTCCGCCTATGGCATCGCCGCTGCCTCGCTTCTGTATTTCGACAAGTCGGTGCACGAACTGACGATTGCGGAAGCGGCCTATCTCGCCGCGCTGCCGAAAGCGCCTTCGACACTGCATCCGTTCCGGCAGCGCGAGCGTGCGGTCGAACGGCGCAACTATGTCATCGATCGCATGGTCGAGAACGGCTACGTCAAGGCGGAGGAGGGTGAGACCGCCAAGAAGGCACCGCTCGCGGTCACGGCGCGGCCGACCGGCTCGCACATCTTCGCCGGCGAATATTTCGCTGAAGAGGTGCGGCGCGAGATCTATGACCGGTACGGCGAGAAGAAGCTCTACGAGGGCGGGCTGTCGGTCCGCACCACGCTCGATCCGAAGCTGCAGCAACTTGCCCGCAAGGCGCTGGTCGACGGCATGATCCGTTACGACGAGCGGCACGGCTATCGCGGGCCGGTGCAGAAGCTCGACATTTCAGGGGACTGGGGCGTCAAGCTCGCCGATGTGAAGGCGCTGTCCGACATCGGCTGGAAAATGGCCGTGGTGCTGGAAACGTCCGATCAGTCCGCTCGGATCGGCTTTCAGCCGCCGCGCGAGCCGGGCGGTGCGGTGGTGCGCGAGCGCCGCGTTGGAATCATCCCGCTCGATGGCGTCAAATGGGCCAAAGCCGCGTCCGGTCCGCAGCGCGGCCGTGTTCCGAGCAAGGTCAATCAGGTGCTCGAACCCGGCGATGTGATTTACGTCGAGCCGCTGGGCGCAAAGGACGCCAAGGACGGGCAGGAGGTGCAATATCGTCTGCGCCAGATTCCCGAGGTCAGCGGCGCCATCACGGTGATGGATCCCTGGACCGGCCGCGTGCTGGCGATGGTCGGTGGCTTCTCGTTCGACCAGAGCCAGTTCAACCGCGCGACCCAGGCGCTGCGCCAGCCCGGCTCCTCGTTCAAGCCATTCGTTTATGCCGCCGCTCTCGACAACGGCTACACGCCCTCGACGGTGGTGATGGATTCCCCGATCTCGATCAGCCAGGGACCGGGCGGCGGCGTGTGGACGCCGCAGAACTATTCCGCTGGCAAGTTTTACGGCCCGCAGACATTGCGGTTCGGGATCGAGTATTCGCGGAACGTGATGACGGTGCGCCTCGCGCAGGATGTCGGCATGCCCCTGATTGCCGAATATGCCAAACGGTTCGGCGTCTACGACGATCTGCCGCCTTATCTGTCCTTCGCGCTTGGCGCCGGCGAAACCACCACGCTGCGGATGACGGCCGCCTATTCGATGTTTGCGAATGGCGGCCGGCGCATCAAGCCGACGCTGATCGATCGGATCCAGGACCGTTACGGCCACACGATCTACAAGCACGACCAGCGCGAATGCCGCGGCTGCGACGCCGACCGCTGGGCGAACCAGCCGGAGCCGACCCTGATCGACAAGCGCGAACAGGTGATCGACCCGATGACCGCCTATCAGATCACCTCGATGATGGAGGGCGTGGTCCAGCGCGGCACCGCCACGACACTCAAGGAAGTCGGCAAGCCGATCGCCGGCAAGACCGGCACGACCAACGACGAAAAGGATGCCTGGTTTGTCGGCTTTTCGCCGGATCTCGCGGTCGGCGTTTATCTCGGCTTCGACAAGCCGCGATCGATGGGTCGGGGATCGACCGGCGGTCAGTTGGCTGCACCGGTGGTGCGCGACTTTCTCAAGGCGGCGCTGGCTGACAAGCCGGCGGTGCCGTTCCGCGTGCCGGCCGGTATCAAGCTGATCCGGATCGATCCGAAGAGCGGCATGCGGGCGGGGCCCGGTTCGGAGCGGGTCATTCTCGAAGCGTTCAAGCCAGGCACCGCGCCGCCGGATTCCTATTCGGTGGTCGGTTTCTCCGAGGGCGGCGGCGGTCAGGTCGAACATGGCGGCGCAGGGCCGACGCCGGCTGCCGCCCCACCGCCGCCTCAGACTTTCAATCCGTTTGAGCGGCTGTTCCGGCCGGGTCTTGGCGGACTGCATTGACCGGGCGCTGCCGGCGCACGGCTCGCCTTCACCCGTCGTGCGCTCTGCTGCGGATCAAACCTGAGATGATGGCGTTTCCGGTCTGACACACCGGAGCGGCGCCGTGCCGTGGTTCGATCAATTCAGCATCGGCTGGCTTCTCGGCATTTTCGCATGCAGCGCCGCGGCCGTATGGCTGGCGGGCGACCGGCTGTCGCGCTACGCCAATGCGGTGGCGAAGCGCACCGGCCTTGGCCACGCCTTTCTCGGAACCATTCTGCTGGGGGTGCTGGTATCGCTGCCGGAGGCGATTTTTGCCCTGGTAACGGCGCTGCTCGGCAATCCAGAACTCGCCGTGAACGGACTTGTCGGCGGCGTTGCCATGGTCATGATCGTGATCGCGCTGACCGACCTCTTCGTCGGCAAGGAAGCGCTATCCAGCGACGTTCAGCATCCGGTCGTGTTGCTGCAGGGAGGCATGACGCTGCTGATGCTGGTCGTCGCCGCAGCCGGGATTACGGTTGGCGACAGGCTGCTGCCGGGTATCGGACTTGTCGGAATCTGGAGCACGGCGCTGCTCGGGCTTTACATCGTCACGCTGATGCTGGTCCGTCACCTGCAGCGGCGCCATCCCTGGCGTCCAGGCTCGAGCCCGCCGGACAACCGGACATCCAGCAAAAAGCCCTCGACGCAAACGGAGCAGAAGCTCGCGCTGCCGGCTCTCTACGGGCGGACGGCCATCGCCTCCGTCGTCATCGTCGCGGCCGGAGCGATCCTCGCAGTCACTGCGGAAGCCTTCAACGAGAAGACCGCGCTCGGCGCAGGACTGATCGGGCTGTTGTTCGGCGGGTTCAGCACCTCGTTGCCGGAATTGAGCACGACCATTTCCGCCGCGCGCCTGAAGGAATATGAGCTGGCTTTTTCTGATGCCTTCGGCACCAATCTGTGTTCGATCGCGCTCGTTTTCGTCGCCGATCTCGCCTATGGCGGCGGGCCTATCCTGAATGAAGTCGGACCCTTTACCACCCTTGCGATTTTGCTGGGGGCCGCGTTGACCGCGATCTATGTCGTCGGACTGACGGTTCGCCACGAGCGGGCAATGCTGCGTATGGGTCCTGATTCCATCGCCGTGCTGGTTGCCTCAGCGATCGGTTTTGCGCTGCTGGTCCAGCTCAAGTGAAATGCACCGGTTGCACTCGCAGCCACCCAACGCTAAACGAACTCGACATTTCTCCGGTCGAGACGTTCAATGCGCGCGGAAACTGAAAGCATCGTCGAGGATATCAAGCGGTCGGTCGGGCTGCTAAGGAGGCATCTTTGACTTCGATGCGTCCAATGCTCGTCTGGCGGAGCTCAATCAGCTCGCCGAAGACCCGGGTTTGTGGAACGACCCGGAGCGCGCGTCCAAGGTCATGCAGGAGCGCAATGCGCTCGAAGATCAGCTGAAGGCGATCGGACGGATCGAGCAGGAGCTCGAAGATCAGGTCGGCTTGATCGAGCTCGGCGAGGCCGAGAGCGATGAGGCTGTCATCGCCGAGGCCGAACAGGCGCTGGCGAAGCTCAAGGCCGAGGCTGCGCGTCGCGAGCTGGAGGCGCTGTTATCCGGCGAAGCCGATGCCAACGACGCCTTCCTGGAAGTCCATGCCGGCGCCGGGGGAACCGAGAGTCAGGACTGGGCGGAAATGTTGCTGCGCATGTTTGTGCGCTGGGCCGAGCAGCACGGCTACAAGGTCGAGTATCTGGAAGAGTCGCCCGGCGAAGAAGCGGGCATCAAGTCGGCGACGGTGAAGATCTCCGGCCGTAATGCCTATGGCTGGCTGAAGTCGGAGAACGGGGTGCATCGTCTCGTGCGCATCTCGCCGTTCGATTCCAATGCGCGCCGGCATACCTCCTTCGCGAATGCGCGCGTCTATCCGGTGATCGACGATCGCATCGTAATCGATATCAATGAATCGGATGTGCGCGTTGACACGATGCGCGCACAGGGCGCCGGCGGCCAGCACGTCAACAAGACCGATTCCGCCGTCCGGCTGACGCATATCCCGACGAACACGGTGGTCGTCTGCCAGAGCGATCGTTCGCAGCACAAGAACCGCGCCAAGGCCTGGGACATGCTGCGCGCGAAACTCTACGAAGCCGAACTGAAGAAGCGCGAGGAGAAGGCGGCCGCGGAACAAGCCGCCAAGACCGATATCGGCTGGGGCCACCAGATTCGCTCCTACGTGCTGCAGCCCTATCAGATGGTGAAGGATCTGCGCACCGGCGTGTCGACCTCCGATACCGCGGGCGTACTGGACGGCGATCTCGATCAGTTCATGGCCGCGACGCTTGCGCAACGGGCGTTCGGCGGCGGACCGGACGAGGTCGAAGACGTGGAATGAAGAAAGCCGCCGTCGCGCAGCGCGCGCGCTGTCGCCAAGGCGCAATGCGAAGCCGCCTCCAATCGAAGAGGCGAGGCAGCCACGGCCAAGCCACTCGGATGAGCCACTCGCAATCCATCATGTTGTGAATTCAACAGGCACGCCGGGGCGGACCAAGGCGGGGCATTGCCTGACTGATATTGCCCCTGAGGCCCGCGCCGGCACCCCCGTCCGTATCTTGCGCCGCTACGCAGCCGGCCGGACGTTTCCGGCGGCGATCCTCGCGGCTTCCTGCATCGGTGGCTCCATCGTAACCTCCGTGCTCGTTGCGTAGGCCAGCAAGCCTGAATCATCCGCCGGGGAAGTCAAGTCACGAAACGTAAGCTGTGGACGGGGGGCTGACGGACCGCACTGGTTGCCCGCGACCTTAGGTTTCATTTCGGATGAGTACAGCGGAACAATTGGCCTGCGGCCCGGTTGGTCGGCAGCGGGAGGCGTTCCTTGCCTCCTGGTCCCCCGCCCAATGGAGATTTGGCAATGCCAGGACAGAATAAATCGCTCGAGGACCTTTTCCATGAAGGCCTCAAGGACGTCTATTACGCCGAACGCAAGATTTTGACGGCGCTGCCGAAAATGGCGAAGGCGGTCAATTCGAACGATCTTCGCGCCGCTTTCGAGAAACACGTCAAGGAAACCGAGGGACAGGTGCAGCGGCTGCAGAAGGTTTTCAAGATGATCGGTCACCAGCCGAAGGGCAAAACATGCCCGGCCATTTTGGGGCTGGTCGAGGAAGGCGAAGAAGTGATGGAGGATTTCGAGGATTCGCCGGCGCTGGACGCGGGCCTCCTCGGCGGTGCGCAGGCGGTCGAGCATTACGAGATCGCCCGCTATGGAACCCTCATCGCATGGGCCGAACAGCTTGAGATGCCTGAGGCCGCGCAGCTGCTTCAGCAGAATCTCGACGAGGAAAAGATGACGGACAAGTCGCTGACCAAGTTGGCGGAAGCTGTCATCAATGAGTGCGGGATGCGGCAAGCCGCCGAGTAGCCTCGAGGCGAGGGGCCCGTGATTGCGGACCCCTATGCCCGCTCAGTGCTTTCCTCCCGTATTGCGAATCTCTGAGACGATGAAGAAGCTCCTCGCCTAATGCAGTCCGAGGCGGACGCCGGCACGCAGGTATTTCTGCGGATCGACCGCCTCGCCGTCGACGCGGGTTTCGTAATGCAGATGCGGGCCGGTCGAGCGGCCGGTCGAGCCGATCTTGCCGATGATCTGACCAATCTTCACCGGCTGGCCAACCTTGACGTCAATCGCCGACAGATGCGCGTAGCGCGTCGACAATCCGTTCCTGTGCTGGATTTCGACCATCTTGCCGTATCCGCCATTGTGTCCGGCGGAGGTGACGGTGCCGTTGGCGGTTGCGCGCACCGGATCGCCCGTGTCGCCGCGCATGTCGAGCCCGGTATGCACCGCGGGCGAACGCAGAAACGGGTCCATGCGCATGCCGAAGCCCGACGACATATCGATCTCGCCGGTGACCGGTTTTCGCACCGGCACATCAAGCAGCGTCCGCGCGAGCCGGTCGACCTGCGCGCGCGACAGGTGAATGCGATAGAGCTGGCGTTCGAATGACTTGTCGTCCGGGGCGAGATTGGCCGCCACGAACGGACCGCCGACACCTGCAGGCGGCGGCGTCGCCGGCAATGCCTTTCCGGGATTGATTCCAAGATCGGCGAGCACGCTGCGCATGCGCCGCGCCCGCGCCTCGAAGCTCTCTTCCAATGCGCCGAGCGAATGAACTTGTTTGGACTCGATCCGGTCGAGCGATTCCTGCATGCGCGCCAGTGCGCCCTCGACGCCGCCGCGTGTCCTTGCGGCATTGCGAAGATTGAGGCCCGCCATGATGCGCGATTCGAGTCGCGCCTCGCGGTCCGGCGGGACCTGGAAAATCACCGTGTCGTTGATCGGCGAGGGCTTGGGATGTGATCCCTTCGCGGCATCGGCGCCGCGACCGGGCTTGCCGATCGAGCCGGTTGTGGTGAGATCTGGCAACGAGCTGAGCGTGGCGGCGCGCTGCTCCAGCAGGGATTGCTTGCGAACCAGGGCCTCGAGCTTCTGCTCGAACTGCTCCTGGTCGAGCAACTGGCGGCTGGTGATGCGATCGACCTGCGCGCG
>Ga0182742_1003500_pt1 | contig 15296 bp, 16 predicted proteins | sample eDN5th37CBELigMG_FD_128880 | JGI IMG/M metagenome (GOLD analysis project Ga0182742, IMG submission 128880) | Enriched Miracle-Growth compost microbial communities from Emeryville, California, USA - eDNA 5th pass 37_C BE-Lig MG (version 2)... ...
GCCAACTGGCAGCCGACCGATGCCCCGCCGCTGCTCGCCAGCAACTACGTCGCCGAGGACGGGGGCGAGGCGATCTACCGCGACATGGAGTTCCCGCTCACCACCTCGGTCAGCACGGTGCAGCGGATCATGAAGGCCGAGTTGGAAAGAAACCGCCGCCAGCGCGAGGTCGCCTTCCCGGCCAACCTCTCGGCCCTGCGGCTACGGCCCTGGGAGGGGGCGATGGTCGCGCTCGATCGCCTGGTGCCCTTCCCGGCGCGGGTGACCGGCTGGTCGCTGTCGCCGGACGGCGGGGTGAACCTGACCCTGGCCGAGGAGGACGCCGCCGTCTGGGACTGGGACCCGGCGGTGGACGAGCGCGCCACCGGCGACAGCCCGTCCGTGGTGCTGCCCAACCCCGGCGTCATCGCCGCACCAGCCAGCATCGCGGTCACCACCCCAGCCACGACCTCCTTCGCCGCCCTGGCGGTGTCCTGGTCAGCGGTCCCGAGCGCGCACCTGGCTGGCTACGAGGTCGAGTTCCTGCCGGCCTCGGTCGCCACCTGGCAGGGCTATGGGGCGGGCCTGGGCGCCACCGCCGCCGCCATCCCCACCGCCGAGCCGACCGGCTTCCGGGCCCGCGCCGTGGCCCGCAGCGGCGCCGTCTCGGGCTGGCGCGAGGCCCTGGTGCCGAGCACCGTCTCGGCACCCACCGCCACCGGCATCGCAGGCGGGATCCGCCTCTCGGGTGGCTTTCCGCCTGATGCAGTGCGGCTGCAGCTGTTCGAGGCCGCCTCGAACAGCCTGGCCGCAGCCGCGAAGCTCGCGGCCGAGCCGACCGGCCTGTTCTTCGACCGTACCGGCCTCACCGCCGGCCAGACCCGCTGGTACTGGCTGCGCGCCGTCTCGGTCGAGGGGAATGTCTCGGCCCTGGCCGGGCCCGTCTCCGCCACCACCCTCTGATCCGGAGGCGCCATGCCCGCCCGCATCGACGACCTGCTGGTGCTGAACCAGCACATCTCCAAGACCGAGCTCGGAAAATACCTGCGCGACCGCGAGGCGGTGCTGCCCAGCGACTTCGGCGGCCTCGGGGACGGGGTGGCGGACGACCGGGCCGCCATCCAGGCCGCCTTCGATCGCGCTGCGGCGGATGGCAAGATGGCGGTCATCCCGCCCGGCACCTGGAACGTCTCCGCCGGGGTGGTGCTCGGCGGCGGCGCCCGCGGCCTGATCATGCGCGGGGTGCTCCGCTACACCGGCACGGCCCCCGCGACGGTGCTGACCCTCGGCGATGGCGGGACGGTCCGCAACGGGGAGAAGCTGTATTCCAACCTGCAGGTGGTGCGGCAGACCCAGTCCGACTGGGGCAGCGAGGCCGACATCGGCATCCTGGCCCGCAACCTCGATGCCAGCGTGCTCGATGTCCGTCTGGTGCAGGGCTTCACCATTGGCCTGCGCACCCTCGGCGATGGGCGCGGCTTCGAGGACAGCACGCTCCACCTCGGGCGCATCCTGAACAACCGGATCGGCCTCGACGTCCACTGCGCCACCGCGACCGCCTGGAACACCTCGGTCCGCTACTACGGCGGCCACTTCGCCTGCGCGACGGGGATCAATCCGACACTCGACCGCTTCGGGGTGCGCTTCTCCCGCGGCGCCCCGGACGCCTACACCAACCACAACCGGCACGTCTTCGACGCGCCGAACTTCGAGCTGCGCCAGCTCGACCCCAACGTCGCCATCCCCTTCCTGAACGAGACCAACGGCTCGGCCATCGTCGGCCGGGCGCTGCGGATGGAGGCCTGCTCGCCCATTGTCGCCCGCCACACCGGGGCGGCGCAGGACTGCGAGTACGAGGTGGCCTGGGCCAACACCTATCAGGTCGGGATCGACTACACGGCGACCGCCACCCGCTGCGGCAACGCCGTCCTCAAGCGCGCGCACATCGTCCTCCGTGACCCTCTCCTCCGGCGCCTCCGCGCGGCCGAGCAGGCGGAAGACCAAATCGGTCGAGGCGTCGAGCAGCCAGCCGACAGGCGCCGCGGTACGCGAGACGATGGTCATGGCCGGTGCCACGGCGCAGGCCAGCGCCTCGGCATGGCGGAGCGCCAGGCGCTTGGGCGCCAGCTCGCCCACCACGATCGAGAGATAGGTAACGAGCGCGACGACGAGGCCGAAGCCGAGCGGCTCCGCCACCCCAGTTGGCACACCGAGGCCCACCAGCCAAGCGCCGAGGCGGCCGCCGAGGGCCGCACCGGAGAAGGCGCCGGCGAGGATGCCAACCAGCGTGATGCCAATCTGGACCGTCGAGAGGAAGCGCCCAGGATCCTCGGCAAGCGCCAGCGCGGCGGCCGCGCCGGGGTGGCCCGCCTCGGCCATGGCGCGCAGGCGGCTCCGCCGGGCGGAGACGACGGCGAGTTCCGAGAGCGCGAAGACGCCGTTCAGCAACACCAGGACCAGGACGAGGGTGAGATCGAGCATAGGGCCTCCGCATCGGGACCGCCGCAGCGGGCCGCGTCCCACACGTGTGGCGCACCGGCGCCGATGGAAGGCAGCGCGCGCGCTCCCGCCCTCTGCAGCCCGCGTCAGCCGTCCTGGGGGACCCCGGCCGGATAAAAGCTCTTGCGCTGCACCCAGCGGAAGCCCTCGTGTTTGGTGATGGCGGCGATCTCGACCGCGCCGCCGACGCTCTTCGGCAGGAAGACGGCGAAGCGGACGAACCCAATCGTGGTCTCGACCAGGAAGCGCGCCAGGTCAATCGCGTCCTGGATCGGCATGGCGGGAACCGACAGCGTCGCATAGAGGTCGCGGACCAGTCCCTGTTGCAGCCGGTTGGCCTCCGGTGGCGACACGCCATGCTTTACCAGGGCATCGCCGACATCGAAGCCGAGGCCGAGGATCAGCCGGTTGAGCGCCTCGTATTGTCCGTCCCACATCACGCCGAAGCTGGTCTCGTCCATGATCCGGCGCGGCGGTGGGCAGGCCTGCCCGGTCATGCTGACCTCCCACACCTCGGCGAGCGGCCGGCCCGCGGAATAGCCGCAGAGGCGGAGCTGAAGGTTGGTCGGCTCCGGGCAGGGCGCGGCCTTCTCCTCGAACAGGAAGGTGCGCAGCCGTCCGGCGACCTGCTCCATGGTGTAGGCCGCCGGGTCCAGCCGCCACTCGGGATAACCAGTGTCGCGCCCGTCGAAGCGCCGCCGCAGGTCCTTCAGGAGGGTTTCGATGGACTCGTTGCCGATGCCGCCTGCCCCCGTGGACATCGCTCCAACTGGCAGGCCGACGCAGAGGTTCGTGATCTTGTTCGCATGGGCATAGACCTGCCCGCTGCCGATGGTGCCGGCACTGTCGGCCGCCATGACGATGCCGTCGTTGATTTTGACGGAGACGATGATAGTCACGGCAGGACTCCTCTTTCCGGTGTTCGGTGGTCAGGCGGCACCGCCAGGTGGTCCCTCGTGAAGCCTGGTTCCGGATCGGCGCAGCACCGGGCGTCTACAGGAGGCCCGGCACCCATCCGGTCGCGCTCAGCGTCTCCCACGCGGCCGCCGCGGCGGCCGCGAGCATAACGAGGGCCGCTGCCAGCGCGGCAAAGAGCAAGATGCCGTCCTCCTCTAGGTAGGCGAGGGCGATCAGCGCGATGGTCAGAGCAGGTGGGACATTGCTCAGCGGCACCGGGGCAAGTAGGCTGCCCGCCAGCAACAGGACGATACCGCCGACCACGCGCTTCGTCGCCTCGAACGGCGTGGCCCAGCGCGGGCGGATAAACCGCTCCAGCCAGCGCAGCACCGGCACGACCCGGCGGACCACCCGGGCCAGCCGCCGGACCTCGAAGCGGCGCGTGGCGATACGGCGGGGGAACACCGGCCCGCGGCGCGCCAGGATCATCTGGGCCGCGGGGACCAGAAGCAGCACGCCGGCGACGGCCGACACCCCGGGGAGCAGGCCGAGCAGCGCCAGGAGGAGCAGGACGAGACCGAAGGAGCGGTCGCCGAGCCTGCCCATCAGCCAGTCCAGCGTCACTTGCCCGGCCGGCGCCTCGCCGAGCAGGTCGTTCAGCACTGTGGAGGTGGGCGTGCGCGCCAGCATGGCGGGTCGGAAGCATACACGCCCGCGGCCCCGACAGAGCAACCGCCATTCCGCCCGTCCGGCCGCAGCCCTGCGTGAGCCGGTGCGAAGGTGGCGCATTACATTGCGTCTCCGCCTGGGTGCAGCGCATCAGGCGGCGCACCACGTGCAGGAGCCGGAGAGGTCCCGCTGAGGCAAGGCCCGCCCTCCCCGCCAACGGTGGAGGCCTGTCATGGCCCGCAACATCATCTTCGCTTCGCTGCTCGCCATCGGCATCGCTGGCGGCGCGCAAGCCGCATCGGACGTCCGCCTGTCGGGTGGCGGCGACGACAACGAGATCGCCTATTCCGGGACCCAGAACAATGTGGCGGGCGGCGGCACGGCCATCTGGGTCAGCGGCGGCGAGTACGCCACCTTCAGCCATGCGGGTAATTGGCCCGGGCAGGGCAACCGGATCGCTGCCTACGGCAATGGCGTCGGGGGTGGCGCGGAGGTGACCTACCCCGGCTCCGTCCCACCGGCGCTCCCGCTGGCGGCGATTGGCACCCCGCTGCGCTGACACGCCCGGCGAGGCTCGGGGAGCGGTTCGCTCCCCATGGCGGCTTCGACCATGTGCCGGTGGTGGAGGGTGGCCGGGTGGTGGGCATCCTTTCCCACCGCCACTTCTGCGGGTTGGAGCAGGCGCGGCTGGAGGAGGAGACGCGAAGCTTCGAGACGCTGCGCTAGAGCAGATCGCGGGAGGGCGTGAACGACCGGAGGCGAGACTCTGCTCTACAAGCAATGGCCTACAGCGGTTTGGCGTTCAATTGTGAACGCAAACCGCTGTAGTGCACCATCGGCACCCCCAGGCAGGCAGCCAGAGGGCCTGTCGCGCAAGGCCGGATGCGGTGGGTCCGGAGCCACTGCGTTCCGAGGGCGAGGAGGCCCGGCCGCCCGGGTACGGGATCGGCCTGTCCTCCGGAAAGGAGGCATCGTGAAACGTACGTCCATCATCACTCCGGCACTTGGAATCGGTCTGTTTCTGGGCGGCCCGATCATGGGCACGAGCGCCCAGCAGCAGCAGGAGCCCGAGGTCGCGTCCTGCCGCGTGCAGCGAGGCGACATGCACGTGCACGAGGATGTCAGCATTGCTGTCGGCAGCACGACGATCGCGTCGTGCGCGAAGGCGATCCGGGCAGGGAGCGGCACCGGCACCTGGGGTCCGTATGAGATCGAGGTGAATGGCGACAGCCGTGTGCATATTAACGGAGAGGACGTCGGCGTGCTGCGTCAGGGCACCGACGACATTCCGGCGTACGAGGACGACCCTGGAGCCGGCAGGGGCTGAGCGCGCCACCACCGCCACGTGCTCGCCCGGCTGCGGAGGAAGCCTGCCGTCCGTCGCCAGCCGCTACCGCATTGCCTGCCCGGAATCCAACGTCCAGACGATCGGGATGAGGATGGTGGCGACGACAACGACAATGACCGAGAGCGGCAGGCCGAGGCGCCAGTAGTCGCCGAAGCGGTAGCCGCCCGGGCCCATCACCAGCGTGTTGCACTGGTGGCCGATGGGGGTCAGGAAGTCGCAGGCGCAGCCGATTGCGACCGCCATCAGGAAGGGATCGGGGTTGAGGCCGAGCTGCGTGGCGAGGCTCGCCGCGATCGGCGCCATGATCAGTGCCGTCGCCGCGTTGTTGAGGAACGGCGTCAGGGCCATGGCCGTCACCAGCATGAGCGCCACGGCCCCGACCGGTGGCAGCGCCCCGGCCAACTCCGCGAGTCCTCCCGCGATCAGCCCGGCCCCACCCGTGCCGGCGACGGCGTCGCTGATCGGGATCAGGCAGGCCAGCAGCACCAGGATCGGCAGGTCGAGGGCCTCATAGGCCTCCCGCAACGTGAGGATGCGCGACATCACGACCAGGACGGCGGCGCCAAAGAACGCGGCCGCCACCGGGGCGAGCCCCAGCGCAACCACCGTCATGGCGAGGGCGAGCAGGAGCAGCGGCAGGACATCCCGCCGCGGCTCGCCCAGGCCTGTGGCGCGATCCACCAGCGGCAGGCAGCCGAGCCCCCTGAGAGCGTCCGGCATGGGCCCGGCGGCACCCTGCAGCACCAGCACGTCGCCGGCCTGGAACCTGACCTGGCGCAGCCGCGTCGCGATCTCCTGCCCGCGCCGCGCGATGGCCAGGAGGTTCACGCCATGGACCTCGCGCAGCCGCAGCTCCTCGGGCGAGCATCCGACCAGGGCGGAGCCCGGCATGACCACGGCCTCCACCACACCGACATCGCCGGCGGGCGGCGAGCCCTTGGGCCGACCATTCCCGACGCCGGCGAGCCGCAGTCCCGTCTCCGCGACGATCCTCTGCAAGGAGTGCGGATCGCTCCGGAGCACCAGCAGATCGTCGGCGAAGAGCGTCCAGTGCCCGGCCGGGATGTAGCGGTGGCCGCCCTCGCGGACGATCGCGATCACCGCCACCTCGCCCTCGCCGCGCGCCTCCAGCTCCGCCACTGTCTTGCCGACCAGCGGCGAGCCCCCGGGCAGGCGTGCCTCGGACAGATAGGGCTCGACCTCGAAGGCGGCCGAGGGCGGCGCCTGGGCGCGGCGTCCACCCGGGAGCAGCCGCCAGCCGAAGGCCAGGAAGGCCAGCGCGGCACCGGCCACCCCGAGGCCCACCGGGGCGAAGTCGAACATGGCAAAGGGTTGGCCGGTCAGCTCCGCCCGCACGCGCGAGACGAGGATGTTGGGCGAGGTGCCGACCAGGGTCACGAGGCCGCCCACCAGCGAGCCGAAGGCCATCGGCATCAGCAGCATGGATGGGGGTGTGCCGCTGCGTCGCGCCACCTGGACAGCGATCGGCAGGAAGATGGCCAGCGCCCCGATGTTCTTCATGAGGGCCGACAGGACCGTCACACCCGCGGTCAGCATTGCCACCCGGGCACCGGTCGTCCGCAGGCGCGGCTCCAGGTGGCGGATCGCACGCCCGATCATGCCGGACTTGCCGACAGCCGCGCTCAACACGAGCGCGGAGGCGACGATGACCACGACCGGGTCGCCAAAGCCGGCGAAGGCCTTGTCGGGCGGCACGATCCCCGAAGCCATCGCGGCAAGCAGGGCCAACAGCGCGACGAGATCGTAGCGGAGCCGGTTCCAGATGAACAGCGCCATCATCCCGACCAGGACGGCGAAGACGAGGGCTTGATCGAGCGTCAGCGTCTACCTCCGTAGCGGGACGGACACCACGAACGCCCATGGCGGGGTCTTGTCGCGGAGCGGCAGGTCCCCCTCCGGGTTCACGCGCCAGGCAGGGGTGGAACGCGCGGCAGGACCGGCCGCTCGTCGACGGGCCGTCCGCCGTTGCCCTGCCGGCGGCGGACCGGGCGCGGGCGGCGGCAAGGGCGTGCCACCGCCGACGGTAGCGGATCACGCGGTAGCACGGCCGCCGCCTGCATGTCATCGCCCGCTGTTCCTCCCTCGGCCTGGGCGACGGGGGAGGAGGCGTCGGAAAGCACGGAATGGTGCTTCCTCGCATACTGTTATTTCCGGGTTCGGATCACGATCTCCAGCAGACAGGCACATCACCCAGGACCGCCCGGATTGTTGCGCACCGCGGACATGTGCGGGGCCGCGATCGGCGCGGCCGGACGTGCCTCCTGGAAAGATGGCCGTGATGAAACCAGAGCGCGCCGACGAGATCGCCGACCGCGCCGCCGAGGAGCGGAGCGAGGACGAGGGGATGCCGGAGCATCCCGCCAAGGCCCGCGATCCGGTGCGATGGGCGGCGGAACGCCGCGCGAGGGTGACCCGACGCACGACGCCCCGCCACACCGGCATGTTCGGCGTCGCCTTCGTGTCGTGCGTCGCGCTGGCCGCGTTCGCGTCCGCCCGCGGTGCATTCCGTTGGCTGCGGCACAAGGGCGGCGTGGCGAGGCTGCCCCACTGAGCGACGGGCGAGGCTACCGGCGCTGGCCGCGTATCCACCAGGCCACAGGGGCGACCGGCGCCGCCGTGCGCTTCGATCACAGGAGAGAACAATGGCCAAGGGCCAGAAGCGCAGCAGCCGCGAGGCGAAAAAGCCCAAGCAGCCGAAGGCAAAGGTCATCGCCGCCACGTCCTCCTTCGCGGCCGCGCGGACGCAGGCCGTGCCCGCGCCTGCGAAGAAGCGCTAGCGGCGGAACGCGGTTCGGTGGGGGAGGCTGTCATGGACGAGGACAGGGGCAGGCCGAACGGCGAGACGCCACCACGGCCCGGCGTGCAGGGCACGCCGGCGCAGGGGGCGGGCAACGCCGCCGCCGCCTCGCACAGGATCGCGGCCCGGACGCCAACGGCCCAAACCGAACCCGGCAGCGGGCGGATGGAGGCCGGCGCCATCGTGCCGCGGCTCGAGGTTCACCTCCCGCCGGAGGCCGACGGGTCGGACGAGGCGATCGCCGAACGGGCGCTGCAGGCCCTCTTCTCGGCCGCCCCGCTGCGACGCGAGCGCATCCTGATGAGGATCGCGCGGGGGCGGATCACGCTGAGCGGCTCGGTCGGCACCGACGCGGAGCGCTCCGCCGCCGAGCGGCTGGCCGCCGGCATCGAGGGCGTGGTGGAGGTCACCAACCTGGTCGCGGTGGAGCGGCATGGGCGGACCACCGAGGCCACCCAAAGCGTCGCCGAGGCCTATGGCGGCGATGCGGAGAGCGGCGACGTCGCTGGCCGGATCGAGGCGCTGTTCGTGCGCGAGGCCGGGCTGGGAGCGACCGAAGTCGTGATCAGCGCGGTCGGCGGCAAGGTCGTCCTGAGCGGGCGCGTATCCAGCTGGCGCGAGCGCGACCTGGCCGAGCGCATCGCCTGGGCGGCCCCCGGCGTCACCGAGGTGCTGGACCGCATCACGGTGGGGTCGTGACGCCGGCTCGGCAGGGCGCTCGGGGGGAGCAGTCAGGTGGAGAGTGAACGCCGCAGCACGCGGCCAAGGAGGCCAGAATGCAACCGAACCCCATGCGTCCGAACCCCGCCGGATTTCCCGGCTATGTGTCCGAGCGCCGCTTTGGCCTGATGATGCTGGCCTGCGCGCTGGCGCTCGCCGTCATGCTGGCGGTCGTCTACGGCACCGTGGGCTTTGCCCCGGTCTGGGCCGTCCACACCGTTCCTGCGTCGCCGTAGGCGGTAGTCCCTCAGCAGTCTGCCGGTGGTTGGCCCCGAACCCGGCGCTGTGGGACGGCGGACGGCACGGTGGACGGCCGAATGGCCGGTCCGCCGCAACTGGTGGCGGTGGCGCGTGATGTCGGCGGGCGCCTCCGCCTGGAACCCACGCCGAGGAGGACGCATCCGATGAATGCCGACCAGCCGAGCGATGCCGGTGGTGCCCGGGGCGGCGGGCGGCCTGCCCAGCCCGCGGCGGCCGAGGGTTCCCGGCCACTCTTCTCCCTGTCCCTCGACGCGATGTACGCGGCGCGGGAGGAGCGGGAGCGGCGCAGCGAGGCGGCGGCGGTGGAGGCCGCGCGGCGGGAGGACGAGCATCGGGCCGGCGACCGCGGCCGCTTCGAGGCCCGCGGCCTGACCGACGCCGACCGCGGGGATATGATCTCGAAGGTCAAGGCGGCGTTCGAGGGCGGTCAGCGGGAGGTGATGCTGGTGTCGTTCCCCTCCGACTACTGCACGGACGGCGGGCGGCGGATCAACAACCGCCTTCCCGGCTGGCAGGACACGCTGCCGGCCGGCGCGCGGGTGTTCCTCGAGTTCTGGCGCGACGCCCTGCGGCCGGGCGGCTTCGGGCTCGGCGCCCGGATCCTGAACTTCCCGGGCGGCGTGCTCGGCGACGTCGGCCTCTTCGTCACCTGGCCCGAAGGCAGGGGCTGATGCCGGGGGTCGCCGGCACCGACGCCGACCGCCCCCCTGCGGAGCAGGCCCGTGCCGATCGGCATGAGCTGAGAACGGTCGCCCTCCGCTTCCAGGAGGCGGCGCCCCGGACCGCCGCGCTGCAGCTCGCCACCACCTTCCCGCCGCTGCTGGCCCTGCTCGCGGCGATGCACGCCGGCCTCGCCTTGGGCTGGTGGCCGGTCCTGGCGCTCGCCCTGCCGGCGGCGGGCCTGGTGGTGCGGGTCTTCGCCCTGCAGCACGACTGCGGGCACGGCTCGCTGTTCCGCTCGCGGCGCGCGAACGACGCGGTGGGCCGTTTCTGCTCCCTGTTCACCCTCACGCCCTACGGGCATTGGCGGCGGCAGCATGCGGGGCACCATGCGGTCTGGAACGACCTCGACCGCCGCGACCGCGGCACCGACATCTACTCGACCTGTGCGACCGTCGCCGAGTACCGCGCCATGGGGCGCTGGCGCCGCCTCGGCCACCGCGCCGCGCGGCACCCGCTGGTGGCGCAGTTGCTGCTGCCGCCGCTGGTGTTCCTCGTGCTGTACCGCATCCCCTTCGACGCGCCGCCGGCCTGGGAGCGGGAACGGCGCGGCGTGCACCTGACGAACCTCGCGCTGGCCGCTTGCTACGGCGGCCTCTGCGTGTTGCTCGGCGTCGGACCCGTGGCGTCGGTGCTGCTGGCCGTGATGGTCCCGGCGAGCGTCGCCGGTGTCTGGCTGTTCTCGGTGCAGCATCGCTTCGAGGGTGTGCGCTGGTCCCGGCACGCGGAGTGGGATCCGGTGACGGCCTCGCTCGAGGGAAGCTCCTTCCTGCGGCTGCCGCGGGTCCTGCGGTGGTTCACCGCCAGCCTCGGCTTCCATCACGTGCATCACCTCGCGCCGCGCGTCCCGAACCACCGGTTGGAGGACTGCCACGACGCGCATCCGGCCTTCGCCACGGCGCGGGTCCTTACCCTGCGCGATGCCTTGGCGGCGCCCCGCCACGCGCTGTGGGACGAGGAGGCCGGCCGCATGGTGACCTTGAAACAGGCCGAGGAGGCGCTGCCCGACGATGGGCTTGATGGTTCCCGCGGCGGTCCGGGCTTGCTCAGCCGAAGCGCAGCCTGGGCGGAGGCCTCTCTCGCTGGCCGGCTCCGGGCGAGAGCCACGCCGCCCTGCCCGACGCACCGACAGCTCTGAGGCAGACCTGCGCGACCGATGGGAACAGTGCGACGTGACACCGGGGGGAATGATGGCCCGCGGTGGGGCCAGGGTCCTCACCCTGATGCAGTCCGGATTGGGAAAACACCATGACGATCACAATCTATCATGACCCGAATTGCGCCACGTCACGCGACGTCCTGGCGATCATTCGCAACAGTGGCGAGGCGCCGGAGATTATTGAATACATGAAGGCGCCGCCCTCGCGCGAGGCGCTCGTTGAATTGCTCCGGCGCATGGACATCCCCGTGCGTGACCTGCTGCGCCAGAAGGAGCCATCCTACGACGAGTTCGGCCTCGATGACCCCAAGTGGAATGACGACGCGCTGATCGACCTGATGCTGCGACACCCCGCTCTCATGAACCGCCCGATCGTGGTCAGTCCGCTCGGCGTGCGGCTGTGCCGGCCATCGGAGACGGTCCTGAACATCCTGCCCGCTCCACAAGAGGGCGCCTTCCGCAAGGAAAATGGCGCGCCTGTTATTGATGACCAGGGAAGACGCGTTGACCGGACCGCTTTGGATTGAGCGCATCCCGGACAGGGCCAGTCGCACTGGCATGTGCACTGCCTCGGCGGCACCGAGGATCACCCCGTCCGTGCAGGTTGCCGGGGAAACGCGCCTTAATACCGGGCCGGGATGAGGTGCCGTGCCGGCGGCATCCCCAGGGCCTTGAGCGGGCATGACCGCGAGATTAAGCCGGCGCGAGGCAGAGCTGGAAGCGGAGAACGCGCGCCTGCGGACTGAGCTTGCCGCCGCTGAGAGCCGTGCCGCAAAGAACGCCGAGGTGCGAACACACGAGCTCGCCGACGCGCGCACTGATCTCGCCAGTTCCGAGACGCTGAACGCGGAGCTTCGCCGGGCTAATGCCGAACTGGCGGAGAGCGAGCGGCATCGGGACCTGCTGTTGGCCGAGCTGAACCACCGCGTAAAGAATATCCTTGCCACCGTTCAGGGGCTCGCCGCGCAGACGCTGAAGGGGGTCGGTGGTGATCCTCGGCGCTTCGCCCAGCACTTCGGAGCGCGGCTGCGGACCTTGGCGCGGGCGCATGACATGCTGGCGGCGCGCGGGTGGGAGCCGGCCGGCATCGAGGACACTGCGCGGAATGCGCTGGCGCCGTGGCTGGGAACCGGCCGGGCCGTTCAGCTCAACATCTCGGGCGGTTGCCTCGGCTTGACGGTATCGCCGCGGCAGGCGCAGGCCCTGGTACTCGCCTTTCACGAGCTGGCCACCAACGCCACCAAGTACGGTGCGCTCTCCATTTCCGAGGGCCGGGTCGAAATCCGGTGCGAGGCGGGAGCGGACGGAGCTATGACGATCCATTGGGCAGAGGCGGAGGGCCCTCCGGTGGCAAGGCCGCCGGATCGGCGGGGCTTTGGCACCCGGCTGCTGGAGCGCGGCCTGGCAATGGACCTCGGACCCGGCAGCAGCGTCGAGCTGCACTTCGATCCGGCCGGTTTGCAAGCGGCAATCCGCTTCCTCCCCGCGCAGGGGCCGCACTGGCCGACCAACCGCCATCGGAGTGCCTAATGATCCGCGCGGCGGCTGCCGGTCCAGAGAGTGTTCGCGCCCGGTTCCTCGTGCCACGCCACACGCGATGAAAATGAGAACCGCTGGCCTGCAGGATCTCCTGAGGGTTTTGGGTTGAGGCCCTGGCCAGGGTGGCCGTCGGGCCGCTGATTCGGATCTCCTCGTCGCCCACGGTAACCCTGCCAATGAACAGCCGCAGGTAAGCTCTGCGGAACTCGGGGGAGCCTGTCTCGAGCGCGGACCGAATCGCCGTCGCAAGCTTGGCGATCTTGGCCGGCGTGATCACCTTCGGCCCCGCGGCTCCCGCCTGGGCCTCCAGCAATCCAATCTCCTCCTCCGCCCGCCTCCGGCGAGCATCGGCCTCCTTCAGTTGCTCGATCAGCTCCGGGTCGTCTGCCTCCAGCGCGCCGGTGGCAACCAGCTTCATCAGTCGGGTCTTGGCCCCCGCTGCCTCGGTGGCCTCCTTCCTCAACCTGGCCAGGCGTTCCCGCCGCCCTGTGTCGGCCTCGGCCGAGCGTGCGATGTAGGCCGAGAGCAGAGCCTCGAGCCGCTCAGGCCGCAGGACCCGCTCAGCAAAGCACCGATGACCAGCTGGTCCAGGTCGTCCATCGGCACCGACCGGCCGGGGCACACCGCCTTGCCCCGGTGGGCTGCGGAGGCGCAGGTGCAGTAACGGTAGCGACCGGACTTGCCGGTGCGCAGGGTCATGCCCCCACCGCAGGTGGCGCACCGGGCGATGCCGGTCAGCAGGACCGGGCTGCTGATCACCCGGGGGTGGCTCCAGGCAGGGGCCCGGGCCGCCAGGCTCTCCTGGACCCGCCCGAAGTCCTCGCGGGAGACGATTGGGGGCACTTCCACCGCAACCCATTGATCCTGTGGCTTGCGCTCCCCCGACTTGGCATTCACGCGATCGAACCAATGCCGCCCGGCGTAGGTTTCCGCCGTCAGGATCCGTGCACGTTGGAGACGCTGAAGCGCCTGCCCCGAAGGCGTTCCCCTTCGCTGTTGAGCTTGGCGGCGATCGCCTTGGTGCCGAGGGGAACGCCTTCCGCTCCGAGATGCAGGGCGAAGATCCGCCGCACCAGCGCCGCCTTGGCCTCGTCGATCGCCAGCACCTTCTTGACCCGATGGCCGCGACGGCCGGCCTCGACTGTGCAGTAACCGAACGGCGGGCGCGAGCCGTTCCAGAAGCCCTGGCGCGCATTCTCGCGACTCTGGTACTGGTCGAACACCGCGAGCATCTGCCGGAACACCTCGGCCGTGCCGTCGCCACCAGCGATGTCCTGGGTGATGGAAACGAACGCGACCTTCGCCCGGCGCAGCCGCCGGATGTAGTGCTCACTGACGTAAAGGTCCCGCGCGAAGCGGCTGGTGCTGTGGACAAGCACCACATCAAAAGGATGACCGGGCCCGGTCGCCGCTTCGATCATGCGCTGGAACTCGGGGCGATCCTCGTCCGTGCCAGAGGCGCCGGCATCCTCGAACACGGCGCACAGTGTCCAGCCTCGCGCTGCGCAGAAGGCCTCTGCCTGGCGCCGCTGGTCGGGGATCGACAGCTCGGCCTCAGCCTGCCGCCCGGTCGAGACGCGCAGGTAGGCTGCGGCCTTGACATTCGCAGGCACTGAGTTGGCGAGCATCATGGGTCCTCTGCGAGGATACGGCTAATGACATCGCTGATATAAGCACAAATCAGTACGACTTCGCACTCAGTGACATTGGGGATGCCGACGTCATCGGCAATAACGATCACGGGCGATGTTCCCGGCATGCGGCGCCCGCGCCTGCGGCGAGGTGGCGTGGGTGGAGCCGGATCGGAATTGGCCGTGGTCATCATGGCTACCGTCAGTAGGCGTCCGAAGGGGGCGTGGCGCAAGCTGTCCACCTGCCTGGACGCACGTCTGGCCCAGGCACTCCAAGGCCATGCTGAAGGCCGGATGGGGTCGGCTACGCTCCCGCCCGTGAGCGCCCCTTCTTGTACGAATGCCCTCTATCCTCCCATCCGATCAGCCTGGGCTCTGAAAGGCGAGTGCACTCGAGTGCATTACCTGCCCAGAATCAATCTGCCTTAGCATGGCTCCTCTCGGGGGTCGGAGGCGCGTTGCCGCCATTCCGGGCAAGACGGCGGTCGAGGACTTGCTGCAGCGATTGCAGGGCAAGCTGGCGTTGGGAAAGAATGTAGTGCCGCTCAGTGGTCCTCGGACTTGTGTGCCCCAGCAGAGCCGCAGCATCGCGGGGGCGATCGGGGTGGTCCACCGCAAAACTCGTCGCCGCGCTGTGGCGGAAGCTGTGCGGCAGTACGGGCCGGCCGAAGGCCGCTCGTGTCCGAGCGGTCAGCCGCTTGCGGAGTCCTTGTGGCCCGAGCGCCTGGCCAAAGGCACCGATCCACAGCGCGCCGGTATCCTCGGCCCTTGCTGCGCGCCGGAGCAGGGTAGGACGGACCGCTTCGAGGTGATGCTCGAGATATGGCACCAGACCCTGCGGCACCGGCCAGGTGTCTGCACGGCGGGTCTTGGTTTCATCGTCTGCCAACGCGATCAACCAAGAAGTGCCTTCCCGACGGACATGACGTCCGAGCCGCAGTGCCGCGAAATTAGCGAGTCGCCCGTGAACTATGCGGTTTTCAGGCGGCCAGGGCTCGTGGCTGAGGGGCTGGACGGGTCTGGCGGGGGCCACGAGCAGGCTGAGCAGGAATGCGA
>Ga0182742_1003501_pt1 | contig 15295 bp, 12 predicted proteins | sample eDN5th37CBELigMG_FD_128880 | JGI IMG/M metagenome (GOLD analysis project Ga0182742, IMG submission 128880) | Enriched Miracle-Growth compost microbial communities from Emeryville, California, USA - eDNA 5th pass 37_C BE-Lig MG (version 2)... ...
CGATGCTGACCCTGGACGGGCTGCGCATGGCGGGACAGCACATGTATTTCTCTTCCGCGAAGGCGGAGCGCGTGCTGGGCCACAGGGCCCGGCCCTGGCAGGAGGGGGTGGCGGATGCCATCGCCTGGTTCCGCGAGGCAGGCTATCTGCCATGAGCCTTGCCATCGCCATTGCCGCCGCCCTGGCCTGGGCGGTGCTGTTGCTCGGCCGCGGCTTCTTCTGGCTGGCGCGGGACGATGACCGCGACGCCGCCACCCTGCCCGATCCGGCACGCTGGCCCTCGGTCACCGCCGTCGTGCCGGCACGGGACGAGGCGGAGACGATCGGCGAGACGGTTCGCAGCCTGCTGGCGCAGGACTATCCCGGCCGCTTCCGGCTGGTGGTGGTGGATGACCGCTCTACCGACGGCACCGGCGATGTGGCCCGCGCCGCGGCGGCGGGGGATCCGCGCCTGACGGTCGTCACCGGCCGCGCCCGGCCCTCGGGCTGGACCGGCAAGCTCTGGGCCCTGCAACAGGGGCTGGAGGAGGCACTGCGGGATGCACCCGACCGCCTCCTCTTCACCGATGCCGATATCCGCCACAGCCCCGATTCGCTGCGCCGGCTGGTGCAGCGTGCGGAAGCGGAGGGCCGGGTTCTCGTCTCCCTCATGGCCCGGCTGCGCTGCCACAGCGCGGCAGAGCGCTGGCTGATCCCGGCCTTCATCTTCTTCTTCCAGATGCTCTACCCCTTCCGCTGGTCCAACGACCCGCGGGCCCGCACCGCCGCGGCGGCCGGCGGCTGCGTGCTGCTGGACCGCGCCGCCTTCGAGCGCGCCGGCGGCCTTGCCCCGATCCGCGGCGCCATCATCGATGATTGCGCCCTGGCACGCCGGATGAAGACGCAGGGGGCGACCTGGATCGGGCTGACCGAAAGGGTGGAATCGCTGCGCCCCTATGAAGGGATCGGCGCCATCCGCCGCATGGTGGCGCGCACCGCCTATGCCCAGCTCGGCTACCAGGTGGCAGCGCTGGTCGGGATGATCGCCGCCCTGGCCCTGGTCTTCCTGGCGCCGCCGCTGCTGGCCCTGTTCGGCCAGGGCGCGGTGCAGGCCCTGGGCGCGGCGGCCTGGGCGGCCATGGCCCTCGCCTATGCACCCACGCTGTTGCGCTTCGGCCTCTCCCCCCTGCGCGGCCTGGCCATGCCGGGGATCGCGGCGGCCTACATGGTGTTCACCCTGGATTCAGCCCTCGCCGAATGGCGTGGCCGCGGCGGCATGTGGAAGGGCGAGGCCGGCCCCCGAGCCGATTCGAAAGCGAATCGGGTCACAGTCGCGGACTAAACTGTCACTGCGACGCAACACCGGCCTTCGCAAAGGTGTTTGCAGGCCGTATTCGATCCATTTCGAACCTCTGTCCTACCAGCCTCCCGGTGGGCAGGGCCGTAAGGGGTATTTGCCTTGTCGACGATGCAGGATCTCGCCATGGCGACCTTGCGACCGGATCAGGTGCTCGCAGGCTCGCCTGTCCTGAAGGAATCACTGGAACTGGACGCCGCCATCGACCGCGCTGCGGAGCATCTGCTGGCGCGCCAGCGCCCCGACGGTCATTGGGTCTTCGAGTTGGAGGCCGACGCCACCATCCCGGCCGAATACATCATGCTGAAGCGCTTCTTCGGCCTGCGGGAGCCGGAGCGGGAAGCGCGGATCGGACGCTACCTCCGCCGCCTTCAGGAGGAGGAGGCGAATGCCGGCGGCGGCTGGCCGCTCTTCCATGGCGGGCCGCTCGACATCTCCTGCAGCGTGAAGGCCTATTTCGCCCTGCGGCTGATCGGCGACGCCGCCGACGCCCCGCACATGGTCCGGGCGCGCCAGGCCATCCTGGCCGCGGGCGGCGCAGAGCGGAGCAATGTCTTCACCCGTGGCATCCTCGCCCTGTTCGGGGAGGTGCCCTGGCGCGCCGTGCCGGTGATGCCACCGGAGCTGATCCTGCTGCCGCGCTGGTTCCCCTTCCACCTCTCCAAGATCAGCTACTGGGCGCGCACCGTGGTGGTGCCGCTGACCGTGGTGATGGCCCGCCGGCCGCGCCCGCTGGTGCCCACCGGCGTCTCCATCGCAGAGCTGTTCAACACCCCGCCCGAGAAGGTGCGGCGCTGGCCCGGCGGCGCCCATGCGCAGGAGCCCTGGGCCACGCTCTTCGGCGCGCTGGACCGGGTGCTGCACCGCACCCAGCACCTGTTCCCGAAATCCATCCGCGCCCGCGCCGAGGCGGCGGCCGAGCGCTTCGTCACCGAGCGGCTGAACGGCGAGGATGGGCTGGGCGCCATCTACCCGGCCATGGCCAACGCCATCTGGATGTATCACTGCCTGGGCATCCCACAGGACGACCCGCGCGTGGTCACGGCCTGGAGCTCGGTGGAGAAGCTGGTCTTCGACCGCGAGGACGAGACCTATGTCCAGCCCTGCCTCTCCCCGGTCTGGGACACGGCGCTGGCCAGCCATGCGCTGATGGAGGCCGGCGGCAAGAAGGCCGAGGGCGCGGTCCGCCGCGGCCTCGACTGGCTGCTGCCGCGGCAGGTGACGGATGTCGTCGGCGACTGGGCGGACTCGCGCCCCGGCGTGCCGCCCGGCGGCTGGGCCTTCCAGTATGCCAACCCGCACTATCCGGATGTGGACGACACCGCCGTGGTGGCGCTGGCCCTGGATCGCGCCCGCCGGCAGTACGGCAATGAGGATGCGCGCTACGATGCCGCCATTGCCCGCGCCACCGACTGGGTGGTGGGCATGCAGTCGAGCAATGGTGGCTGGGGCGCCTTCGATGCCGACAACAGCTACCATTACCTGAACAACATCCCCTTCGCCGATCACGGCGCGCTGCTGGATCCGCCGACCGCCGATGTCTCGGCCCGCTGCCTCGCCATGCTGTCGCAGCTCGAGCGCGGGCCGGAGGATCCGGCGGTGAAGCGGTCGGTCGAATACCTGCTGCGGGAGCAGGAGCCGGACGGCTCCTGGTACGGCCGCTGGGGTGTGAACTACGTCTATGGCACCTGGTCGGCGGTGACGGCGCTGAACGCTGCCGGCCTGCCGCCGGAACATCCCGCCATGCAGCGCGCCGCCGCCTGGCTGAAGGCGCATCAGAATGAGGATGGCGGCTGGGGTGAGGATGGCGACACCTATCCCCGCCGCGGCGGCACCCGCGCCGATGCCGACCGGCGCATGGGCCGCAGCACCGCCAGCCAGACCGCCTGGGCGCTGCTGGCCCTGATGGCCGCCGGCTGCACGGATGACGAGGCAGTGGAGCGCGGCGCGCAATGGCTGCTGCGCCACCAGGCGCAGGACGGCGGCTGGGCGGAGGCTGACTACACCGGCACCGGCTTCCCGCGCGTCTTCTACCTCCGCTACCACGGCTATTCGCGCATCTTCCCGCTCTGGGCCCTGGCGCGGCTGCGCAACCTGCGGCGGGGGAATTCGCGGCGGGTGACGGTCGGCCTGTAGCCGCCGGGATGGCGATCCTTGCCGCCGTCGGGATGCGGGCGGAGGCGGCGCTGCTGCCGCCCGGCATCCGGCCGGTGATCAGCGGCGGTGATCCCGAAAGGCTGCGCCGCCTGCTGGCGGCCGAGGCCGGCGATGCAAGCGCGGTGCTGAGCTTCGGCATCGCCGGCGGGCTCGATCCCGCCCTCGCCTGCGGTGCGCTGGTGGTGGCGACGCGGGTGCGGGGGCCGGTGGGCGCCTGGCCTGCCGATGCGACCTGGTCGGCGGCACTGGCCCGGGCGGCCGGAGCGCGGCTCGGCGCCGTGGCCGGCGCGGTGGCGGTGGTGGGGGAGCCAGCGGCGAAGCGCTCCCTCCATGTGATGACCGGCGCTCTGGTCGTGGATCTGGAAAGCGCCGTGGCCGCGGAATTCGCCGCCGCGCGCGGCCTGCCCTTCGCGGCGCTGCGCGCGGTGGCCGACACGGCGGCGGAGGTGCTGCCGCGCGCCGCCGCGGTCGGGCTGACGCCGGATGGGCGCCCGGCACCGGGCCGCGTGATGCTGGCGCTGCTGCGCCGGCCGGGTGAATTGCGGCCGCTGCTCCAGGTGGCGAAGCGCAGCCGCACAGCGCTGGCGGCGCTGGCGCGGGCGGCAAAGGCGCTGCCGGCCCGCTGAGATGGAGCCGCCCCTCCTTCCCCTGCTGCTCGGCGCCGCGCTCGGCGGGCTCGTCCAGGGGCTTTCGGGCTTCGCCTTCGGGCTGGTGGCGCTGACGGTCTGGGCCTGGGTGATGGAGCCGCAGGTCGCGGGCCCGCTCGTCGTCCTCGGCTCCCTCCTCGGCCAGCTCCTGACGCTGCCCGCGCTCCAGCACAAGCGGGCGGGAATGGGGCGGGCGCTGCCCTTCCTGCTGGGCGGCGCGCTCGGCGTGCCGGCCGGCGTGGCGGCGCTGCATGTGATCGACCCGACAGGCTTCAAGGCCGCGCTCGGGGCTCTGCTGGTCCTGTGGTGCCCGGCGATGCTGCTGATGCGGCACCCGCCCTGCGTCACCGCGGGCGGCAGGCTGGCGGATGCGCTGGCCGGGCTGGGCGGCGGCGCGATGGGCGGGCTCGGCGGGCTGAGCGGGCCCATTCCCATCCTCTGGTGCACCCTGCGCGGCTGGCCGCGGGACGAGCAGCGCGGCGTGTCCCAGCTCTTCAACCTGGCCATGCACGCGCTGACCATGGCCGCCTATCTGGCGACCGGCACGGTGCATGCGGGCTTCCTGCCGCTTTTCGCCCTGGTAGCGCCGGCGATGCTGCTGCCCGCGCTGCTCGGCGCCTGGCTCTATCGCCGGAGCAGCGATGCTCTGTTCCGGCGCATCGTGCTGGCGCTGCTCACCGCCTCCGGCCTGGTGCTGCTGGGCTCCAGCCTGCCGCGGCTGCTTTAGGCCCTACTCCGCCGCCATTGCCGGCGGCGCGGTGCCGCCATGCTTGGCGCCGCGCTTCGGCGGCTCATGCGCCATCTCCGCCAGCGCCTGCTGGACGTGGCGGCTGAACACGTATTCGGCCGGACGCTGGTTGGAGAGGTCTATCTCCGGCGCCATCTCGCCCTCGGTGCGCGGGCCACGGAGCTGCGCGGCGATCGCCTTCCAGGGGCGCTTCACCGCATCCATCACCGCCGTCGCCTCGAAGCCGCTATGCACCATGCAGTCGGCGCATTTCTCGTAATTGCCGGTGCCGTAGCGGTCCCAGTCGGTGGTCTCCATCAGCTCCTTGAAGGTCTTCGCATAGCCTTCGCCGATCAGGTAGCAGGGGCGTTGCCAGCCGAAGATGTTCCGCGTCGGGTTGCCCCAGGGCGTGCAGTGGTACCGCTGGTTGCCGGCCAGGAAATCCAGGAACAGCGGGCTGTTGCCGAATTTCCAGCCCTTGCCCTTGCCGCGCGCGAAGATGCTCCGGAACAGCTCCTTGGTCTTGCGGCGGTTCAGGAAGTGCTGCTGGTCCGGCGCGCGCTCATAGGCATAGCCGGGCGAGACCATGATGGCGTCCACGCCCATGGCCGTCACCTCGTCGAAGAAGCGCGCCATGCGCTCCGGCTCGGCATTGTTGAACAGGGTGGAGTTGATGGCGGTGCGGAAGCCCTTGGACTTCGCCAGCTTCAGCGCCGCCACGGCGCGGTCGTAGACGCCCTTCTGGCTCACCGCCCAGTCATGCTGCTCCCGGTCGCCGTCCAGGTGGATGTCCCAGGTGAAGCGCGGATGCGGCTTGTACTGGTCGATCTTCTTCTCCAGCAGCAGGGCATTGGTGCAGAGGATGACGATCTTCCCCCGCTTGAGGATGCCCTCGACGATCTGCGGCATCTCCTTGTGCAGCAAGGGTTCGCCGCCCGCGATCGCTACCACCGGCGCGCCGCACTCGTCCACGGCATCCAGGCATTCCTGGACCGACAGGCGCTTGTTCAGGATGGGGTCGGGATAGTCGATCTTGCCGCAGCCGGCGCAGGCCAGGTTGCAGCGGAACAGCGGCTCCAGCATCAGCACCAGCGGGTAGCGCTTCCGCCCGGCCAGATGCTGCCTCAGGATATAGGCGCCGACCTTGATCTGCTGGCGCAGCGGGATGCCCATTCACAAAATCCCTTACGAGGCGGCACTGGCTTCGGTTTCGACCAGCGCCGCCGGCAGCTTGAACTGCACATCCTCGACAATGCCCGGCATGGTGGAGACCTCCACCGGCCCCAGCCGGGCCAGCGCCGCGATCACCTCCTGCACCAGGCTTTCCGGGGCGGAGGCCCCGGCCGTGATCCCTACCGTCCCGGCGCCCGCGACCCATTCCGGCCGCAGTGCCCCGGCATCCGGGATCAGGTAGCACGGGATTCCCTGTTCCGCACCGATCTCCCGAAGTCGATTCGAATTGGAACTATTCGCCGCGCCGACCACCAGCAGCACATCCACCTGCCGCGCCAGCTCCCGCACCGCCGCCTGGCGGTTCTGGGTGGCGTAGCAGATATCCCGCGTGTCCGGCCCGAGGATATCGGCGAAGCGGCGCCGCAGCGCCTCGATCACCAGCCTCGTGTCGTCCACCGAGAGGGTCGTCTGGGTCACATAGGCCACCGGCCGGTCGGGCGGGATGGGCAGGCGGTCCACATCCTCCGGGCTCGCGACCAGATGCACCTCCCCCGGGATCTGGCCGAGCGTCCCCTCCACCTCCGGATGCCCGGCATGGCCCACCAGGATCAGGGTGCGGCCGAGCGCGACATAGCGCCGCCCCTCCGCATGCACCTTGGAGACGAGCGGGCAGGTGGCGTCCAGCACCGGCAGGCCGCGCGCCGCCGCTGCCGCTTCCACCGATTTCGAGACGCCATGCGCGCTGAAGACCGTGATTGCCCCCGGCGGCACCTGGTCCAGCTCCTCGACGAATCGGGCGCCCTGGCGCTCCAGACTCTCGACCACCCGGCGATTGTGGACAATCTCGTGGCGCACATAGACGGGGGCACCATGCTTCGCCAGCGCCCGCTCGACGATCTCGACCGCCCGCACGACGCCGGCGCAGAACCCCCTCGGCTGCGCCAGAATGATTCGCATTACCACGTCCCCTGGCCGATGCCCTGTTCGCGCAGCACCCACCGCGCCGGCATCTTGCGTGTCGCGAGTTTTGCGGCACCTTGGCGTTACGTTGCAACCCGGGAGTGGTCCCGGCAGGCGGATGCCGGCCGGACTGTGTCGCCGAGGAGTCGCCCTCTTGCCCCAGCCCCGCCGCCGCCGCCAAGTCTTGCTTGCCTGCCTGGCCACCCTGTCGGTGGCCGGCGAGGCATCGGCGCATGCCATTGTCACCGCCTCGGAGCCCGCGGCCGGCGCCGTGCTGGACGCCCTGCCGGCGCGAATCTCGGTGCAGTTCAACAGCCGAATCGACCCGGAGCGCAGCCGCCTCACCCTGATCGGGCCGGACGGCGCGTCGCAGGCGCTGGACATCACCCATTCCAATGGGCTCGCCCGGCTGGAGGCGCCGGCACCGGCATCCCGCCTCGCCCCCGGCGCCTGGCGGCTGCGCTGGCAGGTGCTGGCGATGGACGGGCACATCACCCGCGGCGACATCCCCTTCACCATCCGCGCCCCCTGAGCCGCCGTGGAGCAGTTCCTCGACCTCTACGGCTTCGTCAGCGTGGTGATCCACGCGGCGGAGCTGGTCGTGCGCACCATGCTGCTGGGCGGCGTGGCCTTCTGGGCACTGCTGCTGCCGCCACTGGCGGGCCGCCTGCCCGGACACGACCCGGAACGGTTGCACGCCGTCGCGCGGCGGCTGGTGCTGGCGGGGGGGCTGGGAACGGCGCTGGCCAAGGCGGTCCTGGCCGGGATGGGCCTGTTCGCCCTGGCGGCGACGCTGGACGAGCCGGCGGCGACGCTGCTCGGCGCCGATTTCGTCCTCTCCGCCACGGCGGTGGTGATCGCGGCTCTGGTCCTGGCCGGGCTGGCCCTGCCGCGCGGCCCGCTCGGCCCGGCACGGCGGGCGGCGCTGCTGCTCGGCGTCCTGGCGCTGCTGGGCGCCGCCACCGCCGGCAGCCATGCGGTGGCGCGCACGGATGGCCGGGCCATGCTGCTGGCCGCCACCGCCCTGCACCAGGCCGGGGCGGCGCTCTGGCTGGGCGGGCTGCCGGCGCTGCTGGTGGCGCTGAAGCTCGCCCCGGAGACGGCGCGGGCGGTGGGGCGGCGCTATTCCGGCTTCGCCGCCGCCGGGGTGGGGCTGATCCTGCTCGGCGTGCTCGGCTTCTGGCAGGGCTATATCGGCGAGGTCGAGGCGGTCTACGGCACCGCCTATGGCGCCATGTCGGCGACCAAGCTGGTGCTGCTCGGGCTGCTGCTGCTGCTCGGCCTGGGGAATTGGCTGCTGCTGCACCGGCTGACCGGAATGTCCTCCGGCCTGCTGCGGGTCCGCCGCTTCGTCGAGGCGGAGATGGCGATCGGCCTGGCGGTGATGGCCGTCGCTGCCTCCCTCACCTCGGTCCCGCCGGCCTCCGACCTGCCGGATGACCGGGTGACCTGGGCCGAGATCACCGCGCGCTTCACCCCGAAATGGCCGCGCCTCACCAGCCCGGACCATGCCGATCTGGCCATCCCGGCCCTGCAGGCGCAGCTCGACGCCGAATGGCGGCAGCGGCAGGAGGCACGGCGGCCCCAGGCCTTCACCCCCGGCGAGGGGCTGATGCCCCCGCGCAACGCCCAGGACATCGCCTGGAGCGAGTACAACCACCACTGGGCCGGTATCCTGGTGCTGCTGGTGGGGCTGGCCGCGCTGCTGGACGCGGCCGGGCTGCCGCTGGCACGGCACTGGCCGCTGCTCTTCCTGGGCCTTGCCGGCTTCATCCTGCTGCGCGCCGATCCCGAAGCCTGGCCGCTCGGCCATATCAGCCTGCTGGACAGCCTGCGCGACCCGGAGGTGGTGCAGCACAAGCTGGCCGGCCTGCTGGTGGCAGGATTCGCCCTGGCGGAATGGGCGGTCCGGCTCGGCCGCTTCCGGGGGCGAGCGCGCTTCGTCTTCCCCCTGGCCATGCTGGCCGGGGGCGCGCTGCTGCTGGCCCACACCCACGCGATCTCCAACATCAAGGAGGCGCTGCTGGTGGAATTGTCACACCTGCCCCTGGCGGTGCTGGCGGTGGTGGCCGGCTGCGCCCGCTGGGTGGAACTGCGCGGCCCGGCGGAGATTGTACGGCCGGCACGCTGGATCTGGCCGGTGTGCCTGATCCTGATCGGGGCCTTGTTGATCATTTACCGTGAAGCCTGAACCCGCCCGACCGGCGGCGGCTGCCGGGGTCCACCCGCCGGACGGGCTGCTCGCCCGGCTCTGCATGCGGCTGGTTTCGGCAAGCTGCGCCCTGCCGAGGCTGGTCGTGACGCTGGCGCTGCTGCTCGGTCTGCTGGCGGGCTTCGCGGTCAGCCAGCGCTTCCAGATGGATACCGATGTCAGCGCGCTCTTCCCGCCCGACCTGCCCTGGCGGCAGACCGAGAGCGCCATGGCGAAAGCCTTCCCGCAGCGGGAGGACCTGATCGCCATCGTGGTGGACGGCCGCACCGGCGACCTCGCCGACCGCGCCGCCGCCGCCCTGGCGAAGGCGCTGGAGGACCGGCCGGAGCTGTTCCGCAATGTGCGGCGGCCGGATGCCCTGCCCTTCTTCCGCAGAAACGCCTTCCTGTTCCTGGACAGGGCGGAGGTGCAGGAGACGCTGGACCGGATCATCGCGGCTCAGCCCCTGCTGGGCACGCTGGCGGCCGATCCCTCCCTGCGCGGCGTCGCCCAGGCCTTCGGCCTGATGCTGCAGGGGGTGGAGCAGGGAGAGACGGAACTCTCCACCCTCGCCCCGGCGCTGCATGCCGTGGCCGGGGCGGCGGAGGCGGCGACGCAGGGCCGTGTGGAGCCGCCCGACTGGGGCACGCTCTTCACCGGGCGGGAGCCGGGCGCGCTGGAACTGCGCCGCTTCGTGCTGGTCCAGCCGAAGCTGGACTTCACCGCCCTCTCCCCCGGCGCCGCGGCAGAGGAGGAAATCCGCGGCATCGTGGCGCGGCTGAACCTGACGCCGGAGCACGGCGTGCGGGTGCGCCTCACCGGCCAGGTGCCCATGGCCGACGAGGAATTCGCCACGGTGGCGGAGGGCGCGGTGCGCAATACCCTGCTCTCCTTCTCCCTGGTGGCGCTGCTGCTCTGGCTGGCGCTGCGGTCCCTGGCGCTGATCGTGCCGGTGCTGGTGACGCTGGCGCTCGGCCTGCTGGTGACGGCGGCCTTCGGGGTGCTGGCGATCGGCCCCTTCAACCCGCTCTCCATCGCCTTCGCAGTGCTGTTCATCGGCCTCGGCGTGGATTTCGGCATCCAGTTCGCGGTCCGCTACCGGCAGCGGCGATACCTCCTCACCGAGGCGGGCGACGACGACCTGGACCATGCCCTCGCCGCAACCGGCGTACGGGCCGGGCCGGGGATCCTGCTGGCGTCGCTGGCCGTGGCGGGCGCCTTCTTCGCCTTCCTCCCCACCGCCTATCGCGGCGTGTCGGAACTCGGCGCGATCGCCGGGATGGGGATGCTGGTGGCGGCGCTGCTCTCCCTCACCCTGCTGCCGGCGCTGCTGCATCTGATCGGGCCGGCGGGGGAGCCCTCCGGCGTCGAATTCCGGGCGCTGGCACCGCTGGAGAACTGGCTGGCGCGGCATGCGCGCCGGGTCTCGGCCGGGCTCGGCCTGCTGGCCCTGGCCGCGGCGGCGGCGCTGCCCTGGCTGCCCTTCGACTTCAACCCGCTGAACCTGCGCAACCCGAAGACCGAGTCGGTCGCCACTTTCCTCGACCTGATGCGCTCGCCGGAGACGACGCCGAACACCCTGGACATCCTTGCCCCGAACCTGGAGGCGGCGCAGCCCCTCGCCCGGCGGCTGGAGGCGCTGCCGGAGGTCTCGCAGGTCATGACCCTGGCCAGCTTCGTGCCGGAGGACCAGGAGGCGAAGCTCGCCCTGATCCGCGACGCGGCCGACCTGCTGGCCCTGACCTTCTCGCCGCCGGTGGTGCCGCCGCCGCCGGGCGATGCGGAGGTGGCGGCGGCGCTGCGGGACCTGGCCGGGGCGCTGGACAAGGCGGCCGGGCAGGGGAGCGGCCCCGCCGCCCAGGATGCCGCCCGCCTCGCCGCCGCGCTGCGCCGGCTGGCCGAGGGGCCGCCCGAGGGCCGCGCCCGCCTCGCCCAGGCCCTGCTGCCGGGGCTGGAGGCGACGCTGCAGCAATTGTCGAATGCCATGCAGGCCGGGCCGGTCATGCTTGCCGACCTGCCGCCGGAATTGGTCCGCGACTGGATCGCCCCGGATGGCAGGGCAAGGGTGGAGGTCCGGCCGACCGACCCCTCGGAGGACAATGCCGCGCTCCGCCGCTTCGCCGCCGCGGTGCAGTCGGTGGCGCCGGGGGCGACCGGCACGGCCACCTCCGTCCTGGCCGCCTCCAGCACCATCCGGCAAGCCTTCCTGCTGGCGGGCGGCATCGCCCTGGTCCTGACCCTGCTGCTGCTGCTGGCGGCGCTGCGCAGCCTGCGCCTCTCCCTGCTGGCCCTGGCGCCGCTGGTGCTCGCGGGGCTGGTCACGCTGGCCATCTGCACCCTGTTCGGGCCGGCGCTGAACCTGGCGAACATCATCGCCCTGCCGCTGCTCTTCGGCATCGGCGTGGCCTTCGACATCTATTATGTCGTCGCCTGGAAGCGCGGGGAGCGGGTCCTGCTGCCCACCGCCCTGACCCGCGCGGTGCTGTTCAGCGCCCTGACCACCGCCAGCGCCTTCGGCACCCTGGCGCTCTCCCCGCATCCCGGCACGGCGAGCATGGGGGCGCTGCTGGCGATCTCCCTGCTCGCCTCCCTGGCGGCGGTGCTGTTCGGCCTGCCCGCGCTGCTGCACGCCTTCGCGGAGGGGAAGAAGGGCTGACCCTCTCCGGGGCGCAGGCGCCGCTTGCCCCGCACCGGCCGGGCCGGTAGGTCCGCGCGGTGTTCAAGCGCTTCCTCGACAATCCGGCGCGCCTGTCCTTCCGGCGGGCGCTGCTGGCCGCTTTCGGCCTCGGGCTGGTTTCGGCCCTGGCGCTGCCGCCGCTGCATGCGGTGCCGGTGCTGCTGCTCGGCTTCCCCGGCCTGCTGGCCCTGGCTGCGGCGGCGCGGGACTGGAAGCGGGCGGCCTGGATCGGCTTCGTCTGGGGCTGGGGGCATCACCTGGCCGGCATCTATTGGGTCACCCATGCCATCCTGACCGATGTGGCGCAGTTCTGGTGGCTGGTGCCGGTCGCCGCGCCGGCGCTTGCGGTGCCGCTCGCCCTGTTCTGCGTGCCGCCGGTGCTGGCGGCCCGGGCGCTGCCCGCCGGCTGGCCGCGCATCCTGGGCTTCGCCGGCAGCTGGGTGGCGATGGAGATGCTTCGCGGGGTGGCCTTTACCGGCTTTCCCTGGAACCTGATCGGCACGGCCTGGGCCTTCGCCGCCCTGCCGGTGCAGGGCGCGGCGGTCATCGGCGTGCATGGCCTCTCCCTGGTCACGGTGCTGCTGGCCTGCCTGCCGCTGCTCGGCTCCCGCCGCGCGCTGGCAGCGGGGGCGCTGGTCCTGGCCGGCTTCGCCGGCTTCGGCGCCTGGCGGCTCGCCCAACCGGATCCGCCGGCCGAGCCGGTTCAACTCCTGCTGGTGCAGGGCAATGTCGCGCAGGACCTGAAGTGGCAGGCGGACCAGCGCATGCCGATCTTCCGCCGCTACCTGCAGCTGACGGCCGAAGCGGCCCGCCGCGCGGCGGAGAAGGCGCCCGGCTCCCGCATCGCCGTTATCTGGCCGGAGACGGCCAGCCCCTTCCTGCTTGCCCAGGATCCCGAGGCGCAGCGGCTGGCGGCGGAGGCGTTGCCCCCCGGCGCCGAGTTGATCGCCGGCACGGTGCGCGCCGAATGGGGGCCGGACAATGTGCTGCGGCGGGTCTACAACAGCCTGGTTGTGCTGGACGACCGGGGCCAGGCTCTCGGCGTGTACGACAAGGTGCATCTCGTCCCCTTCGGCGAGTACATGCCGCTCTCGGGCCTGATCCCGATCCGGATGGTGGTGGGGGGCATGGACTTCTCCGCCGGGCCGGGCCTGGTCGCACTTGCCCCGCCCGGCCTGCCGCCCTTCGGCGCCCTGATCTGCTACGAGGTCATCTTCCCCGGCGCGGTCACCCCCACCCCCCGGCCGGCCTGGCTGGTGAACATCACCAATGATGCCTGGTTCGGCGACAGCGCCGGCCCCTGGCAGCACCTCGCGACAGCGCGGCTGCGCGCGGCGGAGGAAGGACTGCCCCTGGCCCGCGCGGCGCAGACCGGTATCTCCGCGGTCTTCGATGCGCGCGGACGGCGGCTCGCCATGCTGCCGCTCGGCACCACCGGGACGCTGACCGCCGCCCTGCCCGGCGCGGGCCCGCCCACCCCCTTCGCGCGCTTCGGCCTCTGGATCCCAGGGGGGCTGGTTGCAATTTCACTTGCCCTCGCCCTACTGGGTCGTGGCCGGTTGCAAACCGGGATGCCGGGCAGCGCGCGGGGCGAGTATGATCAATATTGAGAAATCTCAAAAGTATTGACGCTTCCTTGCCTCGCTCCTATAACGGTCACATTCAGGGTGGGCGGCCGCCCCAGGGCGCAGCGCCTCCCCTGTCAACAGCCTGGCCGTTCCCAGGCGGACGGCCGGAACAATGGGGTGGACGGGGGCATGCCGAGCGACGAAACCTTGGAGCGCGGGGAGCGCGAACACCGTCCGAGCCCCATCGATGTGCATGTTGGCAGCCGTGTCCGTCTGCGCCGAACCCTGCTCGGCATGAGCCAGGAGAAGCTTGGCGAGGCACTCGGCCTGACCTTTCAGCAGATCCAGAAATATGAGCGCGGGGTGAACCGCATCGGCGCCAGCCGCCTCTTCGACCTGGCGCGGGTGCTGGACGTGCCGATCGGCTTCTTCTTCGACGACATGCCGGACAGCATGGGTGGCGGTAGCGGCCTGACGACCAGCCGCCGTCCGCTCGGCTTCTCCGATGCCCAGGACGGCTTCGAGGACGACACCCTGCACCGGCGGGAGACGCTGGAACTCGTCCGCGCCTATTATCGGATCACCGACGCCTCCGTGCGCAAGCGGGTCTTCGAACTGATCAAGAGCCTGACGCCGGCGGATTAAGCCCTGGCCGAGATCCCGTTCACGTCTCCCGCAACTGCGGATTGTCGAAGACCGGCTCCCGGTAGCGGCGCAGCGCGGCGCCCAGGGCATCCGCCAGGTCGCGCTTCTGCTCCTCCCCCAGCAGGCGGCCGATCTCGACGCAGCGGCGCCGCTGCCGCAGCAGCAGGGCGCTGACCCGTCCCGGCCGCTCCTCCAGGGAGAGCCGCGCCCAGTAGGGGTCCATCTCCAGATCCTGCTGCCGCCCGCGCGCATCGGTGCGGCGGATCAGCAGCCGATCGGGGGTCAGCACCACCACCTCCGTCGCCCGCCGGCTCCAGCGCCGGTAGAGGCGCATCATGGCCAGCACCAGCGCCGCCTCCAGCCCGGTGAAACCCACGACCGGCCAGGCGCCCAGCACCAGGAACACCACCGCGACCCCGGCCGAGGCGGTGAGGACGCAGCCGGCGATCACCGCCTCCCCGCGCGCCCCCAGGCTGCGGGGCGGGGTGCAGATGGCCTCGAACAGGATGGGAGGATGACGGGCTGACATTGCCAGGGGCGATGGGATAGGGCTGGCATCCCGCCACAGGCAAGCCGGGTTCCATGCCACCAAAGCCAGCCTCCCCCGCCAAGCGTGTCACCACCCGCGCCGGCGCGCCCTGCGCCAGGGTGCCCCGGCGCATGCCGCCGGACCGGGTCGCCGCCTTCATACGGGCGCTCGCCCAGGTGAATCCAGCGCCGCAGACGGAGCTGGAGTTCCGTGATCCCTTCACCCTGCTGGTCGCCGTGGTTCTTTCCGCCCAGACCACGGATGCGGCGGTGAACCGCTGCACCCCGGCCCTCTTCGCCGCCGCCCCCGATCCCGCCGCCATGGTGGCACTGGGGGAGGAGGGGGTGGCACGGCACATCCGCAGCATCGGGTTGTGGCAGGCCAAGGCGCGGAACGTCGTCGCCCTCTCCCGCCAATTGCTGGAGCGGCATGGCGGGCAGGTGCCGCATGACCGAGAGGCGCTGGAGGCGCTGCCCGGCGTCGGCCGCAAGACGGCGAATGTCGTGCTCAACGTCGCCTTCGGCGAGAGCACCATGGCGGTGGACACGCACATCTTCCGCCTCGGCAACCGCACCGGCCTGGCACCGGGGAAGACGCCGCGGCAGGTGGAGGACGGGCTGGTGCAGCGAATCCCGCCGGAATTGCTGCGGGACGCGCATCACTGGCTGATCCTGCACGGGCGCTA
>Ga0182742_1003503_pt1 | contig 15290 bp, 15 predicted proteins | sample eDN5th37CBELigMG_FD_128880 | JGI IMG/M metagenome (GOLD analysis project Ga0182742, IMG submission 128880) | Enriched Miracle-Growth compost microbial communities from Emeryville, California, USA - eDNA 5th pass 37_C BE-Lig MG (version 2)... ...
CGGGGTGAAAAAAAGAGGTTACCGGTAAGCGAGCGGTCGTCTCGATGCCCGAGCCAATATTAAAAGAATTAAGCGGTAACCGAGAAAATCCAGCTCTAGTCCATTGAGCGGATCCGCAAGCATTACGCGGCTGTTTCCGTGCCGTGTTGTTAAAATCTATAGGCCGATTTTTTACATTGAATAAACTATTGTGCCTTCATACTTAGTTTGCCGCTCTTTTTTCATAGTCTAAAGTCATTTGCAGTGAAGATATAGCTAATTCTTTTCTTTTTATCTCAAAAAACAACATTATATAAGAAAAGAGCATTTATAAAAAAGAACAGTAAACAAGCTGTTTTTATACTTATATAGAAACGGTAAAAATTTAGTTCATTCAATACAAGGCCTTTGATTGCCACTTGAAAACAAGGGAGGTCGTTTCTTTTATTCTTAGGGTGAAAGCGCTTTAAAAGTCATTCTAGCTAGGGGGAGTGTGGAAAAATGGAAAAATGGTTAAGAAATTTTTTTCTTTATCTGTCCCAAAATCGGATGATGACAAGGCTGGCGAAGAAGTACGGGTTGCGACTGGGTGCTGCTCGTTTTGTTGCGGGAAGCAGTTTGGAGGAAGCTGTTGAAGCAATTAAGGCTATAAACGAGAAGGGGCTGGCAGTAACTGTTGATTATTTGGGAGAATTTATTGATAACAAAGCGGATACAGTCGAGAGAGTGAACCAATGCATAAAGATGATTGAAGTCATTTCAAAGGAAAAACTAGATGCACAGTTAAGTGTTAAATTGACTTCAATGGGACTCGACTTATCGAGAGAACTCGCATTGGAAAATATGAAAAAAATTCTTTCAAAAGCAGAAGAATGTCAGGTATTTGTGACAATCGATATGGAAGACTACTCCCGCTGCCAGATGACGATTGATATATTTAAAGAATTGCGTCAACAGTACGATTACCTAGGCACAGTTATCCAAGCATATCTCTACCGGGCACAACAAGATATCCAAGATTTGAAAAAGTTAAAGCCACATCTCCGCTTAGTAAAAGGCGCTTATAAGGAATCTCCAGAGGTCGCATTTCCTGTTAAAAAGGATGTGGATGAAAATCTAATAAAACTAATAAAAATGCACATGTTGAATGGGAACTATACCGCTGTTGCGAGTCATGATGACCGCATGATCGAGGAAACGATAAAGTTTGTGAAAGAAAAAAACATTCCTTTGAGCCAATTTGAATTTCAAATGCTTTATGGAATTCGTCCTGAGCGGCAACAAGAATTAGCGGATAAAGGCTACTTGATGCGCGTTTATCTCCCTTATGGCACAGATTGGTATGGTTATTTTATGAGACGCTTGGCGGAACGACCTGCGAATGTGTGGTTTGTGATAAAAGGGCTTATAAAAAAATAAATAAACAGGGTGGATACATATCCACCTGTTTATTTATTATGCTACTCAACTAATTATACTTACTTTTTATACTGGTTGTTTTGACTATTTACTTTACCGCCACCGTCATTTTCAACAGTAGGACCTGCATTTCCTTTGACGCTTGCCGCGCTAACACCACGTTTTGACGGATCCTTTTTTAAACGAGCCATTGTTTCACCCCCGTTAATTAGCATATCCATTGTGATGAAATTCAAGTAAAAATTATAATTTTGAAATAAAAATCAAAAAATTTTCCTTTTTTAGTGATGTACTTATTGCGTAAATTTTTTTAATATTTTATAGTATTAGTAGCAGAACTCATTCAGGTCATTTTTTTTTGGAACAAAAATGAATGAGTATTCATTCAAACCATGTAAAGGGGGAGACAGATTTGATGCGACAAATCCAAAAAGCAGCTGTTTTAGGCTCAGGAGTAATGGGGTCTGGGATTGCAGCACACTTGGCTAATATCGGAATTCCAACTATTTTGCTTGATATTGTGCCTCGTGAATTAACTGAGGCAGAAAAAGTAAAAGGATTAACACTAGAGGATAAACAAGTCCGAAATCGCATTAGTGAGGGAGCGATTAAAAAACTTTTGAAACAAAAGCCAGCTCCACTCGCATCTAGAAAAAATTTAGCCCTAATCGAAGCTGGTAACTTTGAAGATGATATGCAGAGACTGAATGAAGTTGATTGGATTATTGAAGTTGTTGTCGAGAATCTTGACATTAAGAAAAAAGTATTTACACAAGTTGATCAATATAGAAAACCAGGTAGCATTGTTAGTTCAAATACGTCAGGTATCTCGGTTGAAGCGATGTCTGAAGGTAGGTCTGAAGATTTCCGCAGACATTTCCTGGGAACTCACTTTTTCAACCCACCTCGTTACTTGAAATTACTAGAAATTATTCCTACTAAGGATACAGACCCAGAAGTCCTTTCTTTTATGAAGACGTTTGGAGAAGACCGCCTTGGTAAGGGAGTTGTTGAAGCAAAAGATACACCGAACTTCATTGGAAACCGAATTGGAACATACGGATTGCTTGTGACGGTTCGTGAAATGATGAAAGGCGGATACAGTGTTGGTGAAGTTGATTCGGTTACAGGCCCTCTCATTGGTCGTGCTAAAAGCGCAACGTTCCGCACATTAGATGTTGTAGGTTTAGATACGTTCTATCATGTTGCCAATAATGTTTACGAACAAGTTGATGGAGCTGAGAAAGAGGTATTCGAAGTCCCAAGTTTTATAAAAGAAATGATTGAACGCGGTTGGCTTGGTAGCAAATCAGGTCAAGGTTTCTTTAAAAAGGAAGGCAAAGAGATTGTTGAACTTGATCCAAATACACTGGAATATGGACCACGTAAAAAATTGAAAACTCCAGCTGTTGAAGCAAGTAAGCAGCAAAAAGGCACAGCCAACAAAATGAAAGCGCTTGTATATGCGGAAGACCGTGCCGGGCAGCTATTATGGAATGTATTCAGCCCAGTCTTTATCTATTCTGCTGAATTATTAGGAACCATTGCCGATGATATCGTTTCAATTGATAATGCGATGAAATGGGGATTCGGCTGGGAAATGGGACCGTTTGAGTCATGGGATGCAATTGGGCTTGAACAGTCCGTGCAAAAGATGGAGTCTGAGGGCACTGTCGTACCAGCGTGGGTGAAAGAAATGGTAGCAAACGGTCACACTTCTTTCTATAAAAATGATAATGGAGTGAAGTCCTTCTATCACCAAGGTGAATATCGAGCGATCGAAGTGAATCCAAAGATTATTAACTTAAAGCAAGTGAAAGCGGAAAAAGGTGTCATCAAAAAGAACGCTGGCGCAAGCTTAATCGATATTGGTGATGGAGTAGCGCTGCTTGAATTCCATTCACCAAACAATTCAATTGGTCTTGATGTTATACAAATGATCAATTACTCCGTTGAAGAAGTAGCGAAAAACTATAAAGGGCTTGTGATAGGAAATCAAGGCAAGAACTTCTGTGTTGGTGCCAACTTAGCAATGATGTTAATGGAGGCCCAAGATGATAATTATTTTGAATTGGATATGACAGTACGTCAATTCCAACAAGCAATGATGAATATTAAATATAGTCCAAAACCAGTTGTGGCGGCTCCTCATGGCATGACACTTGGTGGAGGAGCGGAGGTTTGTCTCCCAGCGGCACATATCCAGGCTTCAATGGAAACGTATATGGGACTTGTCGAAGTAGGTGTTGGTCTGCTACCTGGTGGTGGTGGAAACAAAGAATTGTACATCAAGCATCTTGAAGGACTCCCGAATGGAGTACAGTTTGATTTGCAACAAGTGGTGAATAAAGTATTTGAAAACATTGCGATGGCGAAAACCTCTACTTCTGGAGAAGAAGCACGTGACAATAACTTCTTGGGGAAAACTGATGGAGTTAGTGTAAACGGTGACCACTTACTATATGATGCCAAGCAAGCAGTTCTTCATCTATATAACAGTGGTTATTCAGCACCAGCTCGAAAGAAAGTACCAGTTGTTGGAGAACCAGGATATGCAACATTATTGCTTGGAGCAGAACAAATGCGTTTGTCAGGTTTTATTTCCGAACACGACGTTGAAATCGCTAAGCAAGTTGCCTATGTCTTATCAGGTGGTAAAGTTCCATATGGTACAGAAGTAGATGAAGAGTACCTATTAAATCTTGAAAGAGAAGCGTTCCTAAAATTAGTGGCTCAACCGAAAACACAGCAACGCATGCAACATATGCTTGTAAAAGGAAAGCCCCTTCGTAATTAATAACACTAGTTTAATAAGTAACTAGTTTAACAGAAATCCTGAATCTAACAGGGGGTAGGTTAATTCTTCACTTTGGAGAAAAGCGATATTCCCCTGTTAGGGATAGATAGTGACGGGTCGATCAATTGAATTGGAGGGAATGGAATGAGAGAAGCAGTAATTGTTGCCGGAGCTCGAACCCCAGTTGGGAGAGCGAAGAAAGGTTCACTAGCTACTGTACGTCCAGATGATCTCGGAGCACTTGTTGTCAAAGAAACATTAAAGCGTGCTGGTAACTATGAAGGAAATATTGATGATTTAATAATCGGATGTGCAATGCCAGAGGCTGAGCAAGGCTTAAATATGGCACGAAATATCGGAGCTTTAGCAGGTTTATCTTATGAAGTTCCTGCAATGACGGTCAATCGTTTTTGCTCTTCTGGATTGCAAACAATCGCTACCGGTGCGGAAAAGATTATGCTTGGTCATGCGGATACGATTATTGCTGGCGGTGCCGAATCAATGAGCATGGTACCGATGAGCGGTCATGTTATGCGACCAAATGCAAAACTTGCTGAAACAGCTCCGGAATATTATATGGGCATGGGGCATACAGCTGAAGAGGTTGCAAAAAAATATGGCATTTCCCGTGAAGAACAGGATGCCTTTGCTGTAAGAAGTCATCAACGCGCAGCCAAAGCTCTCCAAGAAGGAAAGTTCGTTGATGAAACGGTTCCAGTTGATGTCACGATTCAAACAGTAGGTAAAGACAATAAATCAGTAGAAAAAAGCTTCCAATTTACCCAGGATGAAGGAGTTCGTCCAGGTACAACCATAGATGTACTCTCTAAATTACGTCCAGCCTTCTCAGTTACTGGAACGGTGACAGCAGGTAACTCTTCACAAACAAGTGATGGTGCAGCTGCTGTTATGGTGATGGATCGTGAAAAAGCAAATTCTTTAGGTTTAGCTCCGATGGCAAAGTTCCGTTCATTCGCTCTTGGTGGAGTTCCACCAGAAGTGATGGGAATCGGTCCGGTTGTGGCAATTCCAAAAGCGCTTAAATTAGCGGGTCTAGAGCTATCAGATGTTGGCTTATTTGAATTAAATGAAGCGTTTGCTTCTCAATCGATTCAAGTTATTCGCCAATTAGGTTTAGATGAGGACATCGTGAATGTTAACGGTGGTGCGATTGCATTAGGGCATCCACTAGGTTGTTCAGGTGCGAAACTAACATTGTCTCTTATTCATGAAATGAAGCGTAGAAATGTTCAATTTGGTGTTGTAACAATGTGTATTGGCGGCGGAATGGGAGCTGCTGGTGTGTTTGAACTTCTATAAAACTTATAAATATTAGAATGGAGGAATACAAGGATGGCAAACCAAACAGATAAAGTGCTAAAAGGTGGAAGTTTCTTAATTCAGGATGTAACTCCTGAGCAAATTTATACTCCAGAGGATTTTACTGATGAACAAATTATGATTGCAAAAACAACAGAAGATTTTGTGGAAGGCGAAGTTCGTCCACAAATTGAATATCTTGAGAACCATGAATTTGATCGCACGGTAAAATTGTTAAAGCAAGCCGGGGACCTTGGACTTCTTGGTGCAGATGTTCCAGAAGAATATGGCGGTTTAGAGTTGGATAAAATTAGTTCTTCCTTAATTACTGAAAAAATGTCTGGTTCTGGTGGTTTCTCACTATCACATGGTGCACATGTAGGGATTGGATCGTTACCAATCGTCTTGTTCGGTAATAAAGAACAAAAAGCTAAATACCTGCCAGCATTAGCTACTGGTGAAAAAATTGCTGCCTATGCTTTAACTGAGCCAGGATCCGGTTCTGATGCACTTGGTGCAAGAACAACTGCGAAGCTTAATGCAGAAGGAACACATTATATTTTAAATGGTGAGAAACAATGGATTACAAACGCTGGATTTGCTGACGTATTTGTTGTATACGCTAAAATTGATGGCGAACATTTTACAGCGTTTATCGTTGAACGTGAATTCCCTGGAGTTTCTACGGGTGCTGAGGAAAAGAAAATGGGAATTAAGAGTTCTTCAACGCGTACATTAATTCTTGAAGATGTTCCAGTACCAGTTGAAAACCTTCTATTTGAACCAGGAAAAGGTCATATGATTGCGTTCAACATCCTGAACATCGGTCGTTACAAATTAGGTGTAGGCGGCATTGGTGGGTCTAAGAAAGCCTTCAACTTAACAGTAAAATATGCGAACGGGCGCCAGCAGTTTAAGACACCAATTTCTCAATTTAACTTAACAAAAGAAAAGCTTGCAACACTTGCATCTGAAATTTATGCAACAGAAAGCTCTGTGTATCGTACGGTTGGTTTATACGAAGATAGCATGGGCAAAATGTCTAAAGAAGATTTAAATGATGGCCATAAAGTTGCAGCTGCAGTCGCTGAATATGCAATAGAGTGCTCCTTAAATAAAGTATTTGCTTCAGAAACGCTTGATCATGTTGTCGATGAAGGTGTTCAGATCCACGGTGGATATGGTTTTATGCAGGAATACGAAATTGAACGTGCATACCGTGATGCTCGTATCAACCGTATTTTTGAAGGTACAAATGAAATTAACCGTCTATTGGTGCCTGGAACTTATATGCGTAAAGCACTTAAAGGTGAGTTACCATTATTCCAACAAGCTCAAAAGCTCCAAGAAGAGTTAATGATGATGATGCCTGAAGAGCCAGGAACGGAGCCATTAGCACAAGAGAAGTATTTAGTAGCAAACGCGAAGAAGATTACCTTATTGGCAATTGGATTGGCAGCTCAGAAGTTCGGCAAAGCACTTGATAAAGAACAAGAAATTCTTGTTAACATTGCAGATATGGTTTCTCAAACATATGCGATGGAATCAGTTGTTTTACGTACCGAAAAAGCAATCCAAAAAGAAGGACTTGAGAAGAGCAAGCAAAAGCTTCTATATACGCAAATTTTCTGCCAAGAAGCATTTATTAAAATCGAACAAGATGCAAAAGAAACACTTGTGGCATCAGAAGAAGGCGATGCTCTCCGCATGATGCTATCTGCATTCAAGAAGCTTACACGTTATACTCCAATCAATGTAATTCCGATGAAACGTGAAGCAGCAGATAAGTTAATCGAAGCCGAACGCTTTATTTTATAGAAGAGCGGAAGCTCCCTGTTCAGCGGCGTATGGCCTGGAGCTCTCCAACTGAGATAAAGGAAACACGAAGAGCCAGAGGCGATTCGATGTTGACGCAATCGTTGCGGCGGAGAGGGAAGGACACTAGCCGCTAGGGAGCTGGAGCTGGACATAAGAAAAGCGGAAGCTCCCTGATCAGCGGCGTACGGCCTAGAAATTGAAAACTTTCCAAATTTAACAATATTTATTACCTATTTAAAAGAAGAACAGGTCTCGACTAATAAGCGAGGCCTGTCTTTTGTTTGATTTTTAAAAATATTACTCAGATGATTAGTAATTTTACGTCTGTATATGGTAATATCCGTGTAGAGGGTATAAATGGATACATAATATAGGTGGTGTGTAAAAATGGGATTAACGTTTTACTGGTATCCTAAATGTGGCACATGTCGCAATGCAAAGAAGTGGCTCGATGCAAAGGGTATTGAGTACAAAGAAGTACACATAGTGGACAACCCTCCATCTAGAGATGAGCTAGAACAGCTTTATAAACAAAGTGGGTTAGAATTGAAAAAGTTCTTTAACACGAGCGGTCAGAAATACCGTGAACTAGGTTTAAAGGACAAAGTAAAAACAGCTAGTGAGACCGAGTTATTAGACCTTCTAGCCTCAGATGGAATGTTGATCAAGCGTCCTTTGTTAACGGATGGAAGCAAGGTAACAGTAGGGTTTAAGGAACCTGAATATGAAGCAACTTGGCTTCAATAGTGAATTTCTTACTTTGGTATTATTCATGAGTGGTCACTGCACGATGACCACTCATGTAATGATTAAGATACATAATTAAATGGAGGGGTTTTTCAAATGGCTGTACCAACAGAACTTCGTTATTCAAAAGAACATGAATGGGTAAAAACAGAAGGAGAGAAAGTACGGATTGGAATTACGGAATTCGCACAATCCGAATTAGGAGATATTGTCTTCGTTGAACTTCCAGAGGTGGGCGATGAAATTAGTTCAAATGAGCCGTTTGGAAGTGTAGAATCTGTAAAAACAGTTTCTGAACTTTATGCGCCAATTAGCGGTAAGGTGGTTGAAGTGAACGAAGATTTGAGTGATAGCCCAGAGTTTGTGAACGAATCACCATATGAAAAAGCTTGGATGATTGTTGTTGAGCCAAGTGATGTTACAGAAGCAGATAAGCTAATGACTGCAGAACAATATGAGCAAATGATTAACGAATAATAAAAAGAAACAGCATCCGCTCTGGATGCTGTTTTTCCTATATGGGAATCACCGTTAATTACCATCTCCATTCTCGACAATATCGGGCAAAATAACAGTACCAGTTTAAGGTGAGGTGATGTACCATGTCTTTAGAACCTAAAAAGTTAGATGTAACAGATCGAATTACTGGGAAATTAAATAACGGGAAGATTGAATTATATTTAGAAACTGAAAAAGTTGGGAGCATCTCTTTGCCTGAAGGTAGCTCAGTACAATTAGAGAAACATTTTGAAACAGATCAGAATAAAATTTACCAGCATGTCTATGTACCTGGCAATGAAGAGCCTCGCTATACAGATTGCGATGACGGTGGCTGGTGCTAATTAAACAGCGGATTTTTTATCCGCTGTTTTTCTATCCATGCCGGTGACTACCATTATTTGCAAAAAAGTATGTTTTCGGACAAATGTTTTGCAATCTTGTTCTAAAAGAGTGAAAATAAGTATAAGTTTAGTTTAAATGCACAATCTCTTTTACAATGATGAAAATATAATATATGAAGACACCCAGCAATGGGGGTTCTTTCACTCCCACAGCAGGTTAGTCGGACTTATCGGATTTTTATGGACAGGTGGTTCTGGTTTGTACGCATACCAGGGGATCCCCTAATCCGCAAAAATACGATAAAGAAATGTCGGTTTGGCGGTGGTAATGATGATGGATGAATGGAGTAAAGTAATCATTGTGGAAGGTTCATCAGATAAGAAAAAGATTCAAAGCATATTAAATGAACCGGTCGATATTATTTGTACGAATGGAACCATTGGAGTTTCCAAATTAGATGAATTAATTGAGGATCTGTTTTACAAAGATGTCTATATACTCGTGGATGCGGATGACTCAGGGGAAAAGCTAAGGAAGCAGTTTAAACGTGAGTTTCCAGAAGCAAGTCATTTATATATTGATAAGACGTACAGAGAAGTTGCCACAGCTCCGGAAAAACACCTTGCTACAGTTCTATTAGGAGCGAATATTGATGTACATGCTGAGTTTTTAGAAAAAGGATGATTTAAAAATGAAGGAATGGTCGCAAAAAGATATGGACCACTTGATGCAAAACGGAGAGGTAGGGTTTGTCTATCTATATACCCCAATATGTGGGACATGCCAAATGGCAGGGAGAATGTTAGAGGTGGTGACGCAACTCTTTCCAAACCTAACCTTTGGGAAGGCTGACTTAAATTATTATCCAGAGTGGGCCCTGAAGTTTGAGGTGCAAAGTGTGCCGTGTTTATTAATCATTAAAGATGGCCAAGTTGTTGATAAAATCTTCGCATTTCATTCAGTCCCATATTTACATGAAAAAATTAAACAATATCTCCTATGATTAAGTTTATTTTGACATATTTCTTGGGAAATGATAGACAATGCCCTCCAATTTAATCGGGATTGTCTTTTTTTGTGGGCGAAAACAGTGAATAGAATAGGAAATTGTCGAAGGAAATAAACAGGATTCCTCCCAATGAATCGAGAAATACCCTGTGAAAAGGGGGAATTCAATTGGACGAACTCGTTGAGGGGTTTGTGAATCGTTTACAAACAAAAAGTCATGTCTTTGAATTGTTTCATCATTCTACGTTTTCGTTAGCGATTGGAAATGAGTTAGACAAGTATCACCTTTCTTTACAAGACGGAGAGGTAATTATGAATGAACCAGTACAAGCTGATATAGAGGTTAATGGAAGAACGCCAATTATTGCTTCACTACTAGAAGGGAAACTAAAATTAAGGGATGGCATTTCTTATCATGGAATACAAGTAACAGGGAGTTTTAGAGATCAACTATTGGTAGAAAGTTTGTTTTTTTTAACCGGGAAGAAAGCAAAATAAGTGGTACTGCATAAAAATGTGTAAACTTTTTGAAATAACAGAATTATTGTTGACGGGTATATTTCATAATGCTATTATCTATTTAATTTAATAAACAGTACTTATCAAGAGAGGCGGAGGGAATGGCCCGATGAAGCCCAGCAACCGGTAGATCACGGTGCTAAATCCACCAGAGTAAATGACTCTGAAAGATAAGGAGAGAACAAGTGTGAACCTCTTCTTTACGAAGCGGTTTTTTTCATGAAAGGCAAGGCTTGTAAAGGTGTTTTTTAGTTTTTATGCCGAGTATAACGAACTGTAGGTTATACTCGGCATAAAAATCGAATATAAGCTCTTTATAGATGTTCGCGTTATTAGCCTACAAAGATTGAAAAAGAGACCATAAAAAGGATATTAGGGGGAGATCGATTTGACAGAGAAGAAAAATTACCGCTTGGAAACATTAAGTGTCCACGGAGGGTTAAAGGCAGACCCTGTAACTGGAGCAAGGGCATTACCGATTTATATGAGCAATGCGTATCAATTTAAAGATACGGAACACGCAGCGAATTTATTTGGATTAAAAGAAGACGGTTACATTTATAGTCGAATTCACAACCCAACGGTTACTGTGTTTGAAGAAAGAGTAGCTCTCCTTGAGGGCGGAATTGGTGCACTTGCTGTTTCAAGTGGAATGGCAGCGATTACTCTAGCGATTTTAAACATTGCCCATGCTGGTGATGAAATTGTCGCTTCTTCCCAGTTATATGGCGGAACATATAACCTCTTCGCTGTCACCCTGCCAAAGTACGGAATCAATGTAAAGCTTGTGGACTCAACAAATCTTGAAAACTTCCGTTCAGCTATTACGGATAAAACAAAAGCAATATTTGCTGAAACAATTGGAAATCCGAGCTTAAGAGTACTTGATATCGAAGCAACCGCAAAAATAGCCCATGATGCCGGGATTCCACTAATTATTGATAATACATTTGCAACTCCATATTTATGTCGTCCGATTGAGCATGGTGCTGATATTGTGATACACTCAGCAACTAAATGGCTTCTTGGTAATGGAACGACATTAGGAGGAATTATTGTTGATGGTGGAAAATTTGATTGGAGTTCACCAAAATTCCCTGGGTTTACCACTCCAGACGCTAGTTACCATGATTTAGTTTATAGTGAAGCATTAGGTGCGGCTGCATATATCGCAAAAGCACGTGTACAGCTACTGCGTGACATGGGACCAGCATTAAGTCCACAAAATGCATACCAATTTGCTCTCGGTTTAGAAACGCTTCATGTAAGAATGAAAGAACATGTTGCCAATACAAAGAAGGTAGTAGAATATCTAGAAGCACACCCTGCAGTTAATTGGGTATCGTATCCAGGACATGATGCGCATCCTGATAAAGCTCTTGCAGATAAATACTTACCGCAAGGAGCAGGTTCTGTTGTAGTTTTTGGAATCGAAGGAGGTAGGGAAGCGGGGGCCAAATTAATTAATTCCATTGAACTTTGGTCACATCTCGCAAATGTCGGAGATGCTAAAAGTTTAATTATTCATCCTGCGAGTACAACCCATCAACAATTAGATGCCGAAGGATTAAAAGCTTCAGGAGTTTCAGAAGATTTAATCAGATTGTCAATTGGAATTGAAAATGTAAATGATCTACTAGAAGATTTAGAACAGGCGATTTTAAAGGCTACTGGTATTCCAGCTCCGGCGCAAGCCTAACAAAGATTAATAATAATTTAGAATCAATTGACACTCTAATCTATCCATGGTAAAATCACTTTCATTAATAGAGACTCACAATACTATCAAAATTTAATACAATTGCTCTTATCAAGAGAGGTGGAGGGAAGTGCCCGATGAAGCCCGGCAACCGTCGTTAGTTTTGCTAGTGAAATGGTGCCAATTCACACAAAGCATATGCTTTGAAAGATGAGGGGAAGGTTAAAAATAAACATTATTACGCCTTTCTGCTCATATGCAGAAGGGCTTTTATTGTGTCCTCGATAACCTTGAACTGAATGTTTTCCTAGTTGGAAACAAAAGCTATGGTTATTCAAAATTGTACCTTTCTTGAAAGTTAAAAAGATACAGTAGGTGGGTTTGGAAATTTGGGATAAAGAGGGTGAGCATCGATTGATTTCTATAAAAGATGTTATTAAAACCTATCATTCAAAAGGTGGAGCAGTAAAAGCGGTTGATCATGTCAATCTCGAAATAAATGAAGGAGAAATATTTGGTGTAATTGGTTATAGTGGGGCTGGCAAGAGTACGTTGATCCGGATGTTGAATGGACTTGAAATTCCAACAACTGGTTCAATCAATGTTGCAGGAAGGGAAGTTTCTAAAATTAAAGGAGCTAAACTTCGTAAGGCGCGTCAGGAAATTTCGATGATCTTTCAGCATTTTAATTTGCTTTGGTCGAGAACGGTAGCTGACAATATTGCTTTCCCATTAGAAATTGCAGGTGTACCAAAACCAAAGCGTGATCAACGTGTGAAGGAGTTAATCCAACTGGTTGGCTTAGATGGTCGTGAAAAGGCTTTTCCTTCACAACTAAGTGGAGGACAGAAGCAAAGGGTTGGGATTGCTAGAGCATTAGCGAATAACCCACAAGTACTTTTATGTGATGAAGCTACTTCTGCATTGGATCCTCAGACGACGGACTCCATTCTTGAACTGCTTGTGGATATAAATAAGCGATTAGGTCTTACCATTGTACTGATTACACATGAAATGCATGTGATTCGTAAAATTTGTCATCGTGTTGCTGTGATGGAGGCGGGGAAAATCGTTGAATCAGGGCCGGTTCTTGAGGTTTTCAAAAACCCTAAACAACCAATTACTAAAAGGTTTGTACAGCAAGTTACCGAACCTGAAGAGACAAGAGACACAATTGACCATCTTCTGGACCGCTTTCCACATGGACAAGTTGTTCAATTAACTTTTGTTGGAGAGGCGGCTGAACAACCGCTCATTACAGAGCTGATTCGTCAATACGAACTAACTGTGAATATTCTCCAAGGTAAAATTTCGCAAACTCAACATGGTTCCTATGGAACATTGTTTATACATCTTGATGGAGATGAAAGGGAAGTCGAGAAGGCGATCTCCTATATCTCTTCCCAGGGAGTAGGTATGGAGGTGATTGAGAATGGATGAGTTTTTGAATGATATAAAATGGGATAAGCTAATTGAGGCTACGAATGAAACCATTTATATGACATCCATATCAGTTGTAGCAACTTTTATTATTGGTCTTCTTCTTGGTTTGCTTTTATTCTTGACAGGTAAGGGGGGACTATGGCAAAACCGGTTGATTAATTTTGTGATCGCTGCTTTTGTCAATGTGTTCCGCTCCATTCCGTTTATCATATTAATTGTGCTTTTAATTCCATTTACGCGAGCACTTGTTGGTTCCATGTTAGGGGCGAATGCCGCATTGCCGGCACTTATTATCGGGGCAGCACCATTTTATGCAAGGATGGTTGAAATTGCCCTTCGCGAAATTGATAAAGGCGTAATTGAGGCAGCGCAATCGATGGGGGCAAATCATTTTCAAATTATTTTTAAAGTGTTGATTCCGGAATCCTTGCCTGCATTAATCTCAGGCTTAACGGTTACAACCATTTCGCTTGTTAGCTTTACGGCGATGGCTGGTGTGATAGGAGCTGGCGGGTTAGGCCATTTTGCGTATCTCGAAGGGTTCCAGCGAAATCGGCCATTAATTACTTTAGTGGCAACCATTGCAATCTTAATTTTGGTCTTTATTATCCAATTTATTGGTGATTATTTTACAAAGAAGACAGACAAACGTTAATGACAGGAGGAATAAAAAAATGAAAAAATTATTAAGTACATTATTTTTATCTGTATTGGTTTTAGCTCTTGCTGCTTGCGGCGGAGGAGAAGAAGGAAATGAAGATGGAAACAAGAAGTTGGTTGTTAGTGCTTCGGCTGTACCTCATGCGGAAGTGTTAGAAGCAGCTGCTCCGTTACTAGAGGAAAAAGGGATTGACCTTAAAATCGAAGTTGCCACAGATTATATCATTCCTAATATTGCTCTAAGAGACAAAGAAGTAGATGCAAACTATTTCCAAACACCTGGTTATCTTGAATTACAAATGGAAGAAAATGAGGATTTTGATTTTGTAAGTGTAGGTGAAATCCATAAAGAGCCAATTGGTATTTACTCAAAAGAATTTGACAGTCTAGAAGACCTACCTGATGGGGCAAAGATTATTATGAGTGACTCATTGAGTGACCATGGTCGTATTTTACCAATTTTTGAAAAAGCCGGCTTAATTAAATTAAAAGAAGGCGTTGGCGAAAACGCTCGTGTTGACGATATTGTTGAAAACCCTAAAAACCTCGACTTCTCAACTTTAATTGAAGCAAGATTATTGGCGTCTTCGTTTGAAAGTGGAGAAGGGGATGCGGTTGTTATTAATGGAAACTATGCACTAGAAGGTGGCGTGGATGCCGCTGAGGATGGCATTGCATTTGAGGAAAGCGAAGTTGTTCCTCCAAACCTAATTGTTGTACGCTCTGAAGATAAAGATCGTGAAGAAATAAAAGCACTTGTTGAGGTCTTGAAATCAGATGAGATTAAACAATTTATTGAAGATGAATATTCAGGTGCGGTTTTACTAGCTGAATAGAGTGGATTAAGAGCTGATCAATTTTATGATCAGCTTTTTCCCATTTATGGGAATTTACGCATAACGGGTTCGACTTTCAAACATAATAACTCTGATTATGATTAAACTTTGAGGAGTGTTTAGAATGGAAAACCAAAATCAAAATGATGCGAATAACATGTCTGAAGCAGCGTTGCTCGAATATAAAGAAGGTTTAGGGGTA
>Ga0182742_1003504_pt1 | contig 15286 bp, 16 predicted proteins | sample eDN5th37CBELigMG_FD_128880 | JGI IMG/M metagenome (GOLD analysis project Ga0182742, IMG submission 128880) | Enriched Miracle-Growth compost microbial communities from Emeryville, California, USA - eDNA 5th pass 37_C BE-Lig MG (version 2)... ...
CCGAGCGAGCCCGATCAGGCGAGTGCGCTCGACACCATCTCGCTGATGTATGACGACCGGCGTCTCCTTGAGACACGGGTGCGCCGGCTGTCCTCTCCGCGAATCTATTCGCAGGAGCCGCGCTCGCGCACGAGCCGCATCGTCACCAATGTCACGATCGAGGGCGGCGACGGAACGACCACCGAGGTGCGGTCGAAATTCATGATCGTGGAGTACCGGCGCGAGGAGCAGCGCATCTTCGCCGGCACCTACCGGCACAGGCTGGTCACGACCGGCGGCGATACGCGCATCGCGCTCAAGCGCGTCGATCTCGTCAACTGCGACGCGCCGATGGACGGCCTCGTGGTACCGTTCTGAATAGGCCGTCCCCCGCAAATGCGGGGACCCATAACCAACGCTCTGGAAAATGGGCCCCCTCTTTCGCGGGGGCGTCAGAGGCTTACGGCAGCACCGGCTTTTCCGGCAGATAGCCCGGCGCGAAAATCTGCTCCGCCTTCAGCTTCTCGCCCGGCACCTCGATATTCTTGTTGATGAAATCGACGGTGGTCTTCATGCGTTCCAGCGTGATGTATCCGAGGCCGTTCTTCTGCACTTCGGGCGTGATCGCGATGCGGCGCAGAATGTCGATCTCCTCGACGATGATCTGCGGATCGAGGGCCTTGACGTACTGAAGCTGGATTTTCGCCGCTTCCTTCGGATTGTCGAAGGTGTCCTTCCAGCCGCGCAAGGCAGCGCGCACGAACTTCTTCACCACGTCCGGGTTCTTCTTAAGATAGTCCTCATGCACGCCGATCGAATTGGCGTAGATTTCCAGTCCGAGATCGCCGGCGAACAGGCAGACCGGCTTCGCGTCAGGCACCGCGCGCTTGATCGCAGGCTCGCTCATGAGAAAAAGATCGATCGACTGCACCTTGCGCGCCGCCAGCATCGGCACGCGCGCCGGCGCATCGATATTGACCACCTTCATGGTCTTGGAATCGACCCCGTTCATCTCCATCACCGCCTGCCAGATTTTCGGCAGGAACGAGGCCGAGCTTGAACCGAGTTCGATTCCCTCGAGTTTCTTGGCCGTATCGATATTGGCACCCGGATTGAGGCTGAAGATGCAATAAGGCGGCTTCTGATAATTCGCGGCCACGATCTTGATCGTGGAGCCCGCGCCACCCGCTGCAACAAGGCTCGGCACGTCGATGAAGCCGAGTTCGGCCGCGCCGGTCGCAACTGTACGGATCGCGTCCGCCGTGCCCTTCGATGGCATGATCGTGACGTTCAGCCCCTCATCCTTGAAATAGCCCTTGCCGAGCGCGACGTACCAGGGCGCGTGACGGCCGAGGCTGATGAAGTCCAGGATGAATTTCACGTCGGTCGTCTGTGCCTGCGCCGCCGGCATCGACAAACACGCTGCGACCGCAGCCAGCATCATTCTTTTCAACATCACGGCCCTCCCTTTCCTGGTTCGCGATACGCCGCGAGCGTCCGAAATTGACAGTAAAAATATCATAAGATATTTCAGTATGGGCACAAGCGCTCCGTGCGGTGGTGCGGCAGCCCGATGTCGACACGACGAACCGCGCAAAGCAAGGCCCAGGCCACAATGGAACGGGCAGGACCATCTGGCAATTCACCCCCTGGCATTTCGTATCATGGCCTTCGGCACGATCAGGAATGTGAGAAAAGTGTTCGCGGGGTACGAGCTGGCCTCGCGTTCAGCGGAGCCCGTTGTCGCACTTGAGGACGCGAGCTTCGAGTTTGATGAAGGGCAGTTGATTGCGCTGCTGGGGCCGAGTGGCTGCGGCAAAACCACGCTGCTGCGCATTGTCGGCGGTCTGATTCAGAAATCGTCCGGCTCGGTGACGATCGGGGGCCGCGAGGTGACCGAGCCGCTCGGCGATTACGGCTTCGTGTTTCAGCAGCCGAGCCTGATGCCATGGCGCTCGGTGATCGACAATGTGCTGTTCACGATGGAAATCCTGAAGCGCAACGATCGCGCCGCCCGGGAGCGCGCCACGCATCTCCTCGAACTGGTCGGACTATCCGGATTCCTGCAAGCGCGCCCGCATCAATTGTCGGGCGGCATGCAGCAGCGCGTGGCGCTCTGCCGCGCGCTGATCCATCAGCCGAAACTCCTCCTGATGGACGAGCCGTTCGGCGCCCTCGACGAACTGACGCGGCTCGAAATGAACGATCTGCTCCTGCGCATCCGCAAGGAGACCGGCGCTTCGGTGCTGTTCGTGACCCACTCGATTTCGGAGGCCGTCTACCTGTCCGACAAGGTGGTCGTGTTCAGCCGCCGCCCTGCGCGCGTCGCGACCGAAATCCCGATCCCGCTGCCCTATCCGCGCAGCCAGCAGCTCCGGTTCACCCCGGCCTTCACGCAGGCGGAACATCAAGCCAGCGTCGCGCTCGGCGTCGTGCCGGCAAGCGAAAGCGTCGCGTGATGACACGCCGCTTCGCATCGCAGATCGGCTATCCGCTGGCCGGCACCGTGATCCTGATCGCGCTTTGGGCAGCCTACTGCGTCTACGGCAAGGTGCCGACCGTCGTGCTGCCGACGCCCGACAAGGTATTGTACGCCTTTATCGCGCGCTTCGATCTAATCCTGTCGGAGGGCTGGGTCACGCTGAAGGAAACGCTGTACGGCTTCGTTCTCGCGCTGCTGATCGGCATTCCGATGGCGGTCGCGGTCGCCAATTCCCGCGCGCTGAACCTGATGTTCTATCCGTTGCTGATCGCCCTGCAATCGGTGCCGAAGGTTGCGCTGGCGCCGATCATTCTCGTGTGGCTCGGCACCGGCATCGAGTCGAAGCTTGCGATCGTATGGCTGGTCGCGTTCTTTCCGATCATCGTCGATACGGTGGCGGGCCTGCGCTCGACACCGCGCGAACTGCTCGAACTGGCGCGCTCGCTGCGCGCATCCCCGATGCAGGTGTTCCTGAAGGTGCAGCTGCCGGCCGCCCTGCCCTTCATTTTCACCGGCGCCAAGGTCGCGATCACGCTTGCGGTGATCGGCGCGGTGATCGGCGAGTTTGTCGGTTCCAGCGAGGGACTGGGCTTTCTGCTGCTCAGCGCCACCTCGCAGCTCGATGCCCCGCTCGCCTTTGCGGCGCTGTTCGCGCTCTCGTTTCTCGGCATCTTCGTCTATCTGCTGGTCGAACTGGCAGAGCGGCTGGCGGCGCCGTGGCTGCCGCCGGCGCCACAAAGGCACTGAGCCATGGCGAAAAAGGCTGTCAAAAAGCGGGCTCCTACCAGACAGGCGGGCCCCAAAGTCAGTGCAACAACGCGCAAGGCGACGACCCGCGCGCCGCGCAAGTCCTCGCTTGCCGAGATGGCCTTCGAGGCGATCAAGGAGAAGATCCTGAAGCTGTATTTTCTGCCCGGCCAGTACCTCAACGAAGGCGCATTAAGCGCGCTGCTCGACATGGGACGCACGCCGGTGCATCAGGCGCTGCAACGCCTGCAGCACGAGGGCCTTGTCGAGATCATGCCGCGCAAGGGCGTCATCGTGCAGCCCGGCAGCATCCCCGAAATCCTGAAAATTCTCGATTCCCGCGCGACCGTGGAAGCCGAACTGGCGCGCAACGCCGCAGAGCGCGCAAGCCCCAAGGATATCGAAGAGCTGAAAGCGCTCGCGCGCCTCGGCTCCACCAATGCCAAAGCCTCGGAACTCGACAGCTTCATCGGAGCGGACCGCGACTTTCATCGTAAATTCGCCGAACTTGCGGAGAATCCGGTGCTGAGCGATTTCGCGCGCTCGCTGCATGAGCGCTCGATCCGCTACTGGTATCTGCATCTGTGGCAGACATTCGATGACAAGGCGACGATCCGCCAGCACACCGACATCGCCGATGCGATCGCCCGGCGCGACGCAGATGCTGCTGCAGAGGCGGTGCGCACCCATATAGAGAGCCTGCGGACGCGACTGATGCGCGCGCAGGACGCTTCGCGCGGACGTGGCTCGGTGCATCTGAATGAAAACGTCAGGAGGTGATCTTTAAATGACCGCTTACTCCGGGATACCGAAGCTTGGCGAAGGCGCGATGCCGAGCCTCGACGAGGTGCTGCTGCAAGCCAATGACCTGCCCTGGCGCGAGAAATCGCTGAAGGGGGTTTCGGAAAAGATGCTGTGGCGCAACGAGGAAACCGGTGCCTCGATCGCGCTGATCCGCTTCGAGAAGGGGGCCGGCATCCCTGCACCGCACAGCCACGCCTCGAACCAGTTCATGTTCTGTCTGGAAGGCAAGTACGAATACACCAACACCGGGGTCACGCTGACTGCGGGCTCGTTCTACTGGAATCCGAAAGGCAACGTACACGGGCCGGCCATGGCGCACGAAGAGACGGTCGTGGTCGAAGTCTATGACGGGCCGCATTATCCGATCCGGCCGTCCTGGTACACCAACGACGAGGACGCGCGCTGATGGCGGATACTGCAAGCGCATTGCCCGACCTTGTGCAGGTCGATGCAGGACGGCTCGCGCAGGCCGTCGCACGTATTTTCGCGGCACTCGGCATCGCTCAGACCGATGCGGATATCGTTGCGCAGGATCTCGTGCTCGCCGAACGCGAAGGCATCGGCTCGCATGGCGTGATGCTGATGCCGATGTATGTCGAACGCATCCTCAAAGGCTCGGTATCGAAACGCAGTCAGGGCGATGTGGTGAGCGATCTTCGCACCTCGATCGTCGTGGATGCCGGCAACGCTCTCGGCCAGCTCACGGCCCATCAGGCCGTGAAACTGGTGACCGAACGGGCGAAGAATGCGGGCATGGCCATCGTCGCGGTACGCAACGCTTTTCATTTCGGCACCGCGGGGCGCTATGCGCGATTGATTGCGGAGCAGAACTGCGTCGGCATCGTGATGTCGAACACCCGGCCCTTGATGCCCGCGCCCGGCGGCGCTGAGGCAATCACCGGCAACAATCCGATCGCGATTGCGCTGCCGAGTGCGGGCGAATTCCCGGTCGAAGTCGACATGGCGCTGAGCGCCACCGCCATGGGGAAGATCAGGCTTGCGGCCGCCGAGGGCCGGAGCATTCCTTCCGATTGGGCAATGGCGGCAGACGGCCAGCCGACCACCGACCCCGCCGAAGCCATCAAGGGCATGCTCGCCCCGGCTGCGGGCCCGAAGGGCTTCGGCCTTGCCTTCGTCGTCGATCTGCTGTGCGGCGCGTTGTCCGGCGGCGCGATCGGTTCCGAAGTTCGGCCGCTATACGGCGATCCTGCCGAGCCGTATCGCTGCAGCCAGCTGTTCATGGCGATTGATATCGCCACTTTCCCCGATGGTGCGACGTTCCCGCAGCGGGTCAAGGAGCAGGCTGCTCGCGTCAGCGCGTCGAAGCGCGCGCCTGGAACCGCGCGGGTCTATGCGCCCGGCGAGCTTGCGCACGCCACGCGCGAAAGCAATGCGGGACGCTGCACCCTCAGTCGGCAGACGCTTAACAACCTGATCGAGTCCGGGCGGCGCGCCGGGGTCGACATCGAACGCGAAATCTAGACTCTGGAGTAAAGGTTGACCATGAAGAAACAGATCGTCTCGAAGAAGCTGCGCCAGCCGAACGGACATTTCTCGCATGCCACCTCGATCGCTGCCAAAGGCACACTGGTGTTCATCTCCGGGATGACCGCGCGACGAGCGGATGGTTCGATCGCCGGCATCGGCAATGTCGAGGAACAGACCCGGCAGGTCTGCGAGAACGTCAAGGCCGCGGTCGAGGAGGCTGGCGGCACGCTGGAGGACATCGTCCGTGTCGACGTCTATGTCCGCAACATGGAGCATTTCGACATCATCCACAAAGTGCGGCGCGAATATTTCACCGGCATCGCCCCTGCCTCCACCATGGTCGAGGTTAACAAATTTACCTCGCCCGATTACCTGATCGAGATCAATGCGATCGCTGTCCTGCCAAACGGCTCATGATGAAAGCCCGGTTCGAAGCAGACGGTGATGTGATCGTCATTACCGGCGGTGCCAACGGCATCGGCCGGGCGCTCGCCGGCGCTGCTGCGCGCGCCGGCGCACGCGTCGTGATCTGCGATGTCGACGAGACAGCCATGGCGCAGGCCGAGACGGCGAACGCTCTTATCGCGGCCCGCCGCCTCGATGTCTCGGACCGCGATGCGGCGATGACGACTTTCGACGCGATCCAGCGCGAATACGGACGTATCGACGGGCTGGTCTGCGCCGCCGCGATCCAGCCGCGCCGTCTGGTGCACGAGACCTCGCCCGAGGAATGGCGGCGCGTGATGTCGATCAACCTCGACGGCGTGGTCTGGTGCTATCAGGCCGTCATCAACGGCATGATCGCACGCCGGCGGGGCAGCATCATCGCCTTCTCGTCCGGCCTCGCACATCAGGGCTGGCCGCACGCTTCAGCCTATGCCGCGACCAAGGGTGCATTGATCGCTTTCGTGAAAAGTGCCGCGAAGGAGGTGGCGCAGCATCGCGTGAAAGTGAACCTGATCGCGCCTGGCGTGATCGATACCCCGCAATACCGTGCTGCCAATCAGGGAGCCGATCACGAGCGCTGGAAGAATTCGATCGGCGTTGGCGCACCGGAGGACGCGGTCGGTCCGCTGATGTTCCTGTTGTCCGACGCCGCGACCATGACTGCATCCGTGATATCGCGCGATTTCGCGTATCCCGCGGAGGACGCATGAGCAGCCTGGCGAAGCCCCCGATCGACATGAAGCCGGTGCTTATCGTGGGCGCCGGTCCGGTCGGGCTGACCACGGCGCTGGGCTTGAGCTTCTACGGCTTGCCGTTCCACCTGTTCGAAGAGGATGCCGGCCTGTCCAGCGACACCAAGGCCGGCACGATCCTGACCCGCACGCTGGAAGCGTTCCGCCGCTATGGCGTCGCCGATCAGGTGCTGGCGAAGGCCTTGCGGGTCGCAAGATCACACGCAGCCCCGGGCCCGTGAGTAAAGAGAAGGCCGATGCCTGAGACGCCTGAATTCATCAGCCTCGACGTGCATGCTCATCTGGCGCCGGTCTTTCCGGACGACCTCGCATCTGTCTCCGGCGTGAGCTGGGATCCCGTGTCCGGCGTGCTCAACGTCGATGGACATGGCGTCGGCATGAAGCCGCTATTCGATCCGCCGGCGCTGGTCGCCTGGATGGAGCGCAACAATGTCACTCAAACCTGGATATCGATCCCGCCGCCGCTCTATCGCGCGCATCTTCAGGGCGATGCCGCGCGTCTATGGGCTGCCTATGCCAACAACGGACTGCAGCGGATTGCGGAAACCTATCCAGTCAAGCTTTCGCCCCTGCCGCATCTCCCGCTGCAGGCGCCGGAGATCGCGCTTGAAGTCGCGACTGATTGGATCGGTCGCGGCCATGTCCGCTTCAGCGCTCCTTCCGGCGGGCATGGCGAGCAGGTGCTGTCCGATCCGGGCTACGAGCCGCTATGGCGCGCACTGGACGATGCGAAGGCATTCGTTTTCTTCCATCCGGGAGAATGCGCCGACGGGCGTCTGACCGCATTCTATCTGTCGAACCTCCTCGGCAATCCGTACGAGACCGCGGTCGCGATCGGACATCTGACATTCGGCGGCGTATTCGAGCGCCATCCCAACATCACCTTCTGCTTCGCGCATGGCGGCGGCGTAGCGCCGATGCTGGCCGGACGCTTCGAGCGCGGGTTCGACACGGCGCGCCCGGGCATAGACACCAGCGGGGCCTCGCCCCGCAAGGTCCTGCGCAATGTTTGCGTCGATTGCATCGTCCACGATCCCGATGCACTCACCTTTGCCGAGCAGGTGTTCGGCCCATCAGGCATCGTATTCGGCTCGGATTGGCCATTTCCCATGGGCGTAATCGAGCCGCACCGCCAGATGGCGGCGGTCGATCCGGCTCGGCGCAAGCGCATTTTCTGTGACAATCCCGATAGGCTGATCAAGGAGACGACAAGATGAAAGGCCCCTCACCACGAGGCGACACGCTCGGTCCGATCGGCGACAAAATCCTGTTCGAGAACGAGTTCGTGCGCATCTGGAGCGTCAAGCTCGACCCCGGCGAGCGGCAGGCCTGGCACAAGCACGACCTGCCCTATGTCATCGTGCCGATGACCGAGGGCAAGAACATCATGTATTTCGAGGACGGGCGCGAGAAGGAAACCAATGAGACCGTCGGCGGTGTCCTGTGGCGCGAGGCCGGCCCGCCTCATGAACTGCTGAATGTCAGCGACTGGCAGTACCGCAATGTGCTGATCGAACTGAAGACCTCGCCACGCACCGATACCGCGGGCGACTAGGCAACAGGAAGTGTGACATGATCCGTGGATTTGTTCTCGCTCTCGGAGCGCTGTGCCTCGCGACGGCGGCGAACGCGCAGACCTTTCCCTCGCGCGCCGTCACCATTGTATCGCCGTATCAGGCCGGCGGCACGAGCGACATCATCGCCCGTGTTCTGGGCCAGAAACTCTCGGAACGCTTAGGCCAGAACGTCCTCATCGAAAACCGTCCCGGCGCGAATGGCGGGATCGGCGTCAATCAGGTGGTGCGTGCCGACCCTGACGGCCACACCTTGCTCGCTGTCGCGTCAAGCGCGCTGACGCTCAACCCGATCTTCTACAAATCGCTGAGCTATGACGTGGCGCGCGATCTCGCTCCGATCGCACGCACCGGGCTGGTGAGCAACGTTCTCGTGGTCAATCCTTCCGTTCCCGCCAAAGACCTGAAGGAGCTGGTCGCGCTCGCCAAGCAGAAGCCCGGCGAACTCATCTATGCGTCGCAGGGCGTCGGATCGAACGGTCAGCTGATCGCCGAGCAATTCCGGCTGCGTGCCGGCATCGATTATCGTCACGTCCCCTACAAGGGTTCGGCTCCGGCCGTGCAGGATCTGCTGGGCGGTCGCGTGCACCTCATGTTCGACAATCTGCCGTCGGCCCTGCCCCAGATTCAGTCGGGAAATCTGCGCGCGCTTGCGGTCACGACCGCGGAGCGGTCATCGCTTCTTCCTGATGTGCCGACCATCGCCGAGATGGGTTATCCGGGCTTCGACGCGCCGGCCTGGTTCGCGGTTCTGACCGGAAAGAACGTCCCGGCCCCGATCCGTGCCGAGCTTGAAAAAGCGATCGTGGAATCGCTGAAGTCACCGGCTGTGCGCGAAAAGCTGAAGGCGGCGGGCGTTGAGGTGGCGGCCGATGGCGCCGACGACCTTGCCAAGCGCATCGAGCGTGAGACCGAAATCTGGCGCGATGTCGTCAAGAAGGCCGGCATCGCGGTGCAGTAGGCCCGCTTCGTTTGCGCGGGCGCAGTGCAAGCCGTTTGTGCCCTCTCCCTCTGGGGGAGAGGGCACATTAACAAGCGCCGCTCTCGGCTGACGACAGCTGACGATAGAGGATACGCGCGTGATTACGCTGGCACCAGCGCCAGCACCCGCAGCGGACTGCCCGAGCCCTTCTCGATCTTGAGCGGCGGCGTGATCAGGATCGCGCCCGTCGGCGGCAGCTGATCGAGATTGCACAAGCTCGCGAGGCCGAACTTGTTCGCGCCATGCATGAGGTGATGCGCCGGGAAAGCCGGCTCGAACGCGAAGGCTTGCCCGGCATCGGTGCCGACCGCTTCCACGCCCCAGCCGTTGACGCTGCGCTGCTGCACAAGAAAGCGCACAGCGGCAGCTGAAGGCCCCGGCACATGCGGACCGTCCTCCTTCATGTTGAGGAATCTTGCCGGATCGCCCTCGCGCTTCGACCAGTCGGTCCGCATCAGCACCCAGGCGCCATCGGGGATGCGGCCATGTCTGGCCTCCCAGGCTTCGATATGGCTTGGCTCGATCAGGAATTTCTCGTCAGCCGCGGCCTCCTTCGTGCAGTCAATCACCACAGCCGGCGCGATGAAGCGCTGCACCGACACGGTGTCGGTGAAGCCGTCTGGATAATGCTGGCCCGTCACCCAATGCGCCGGCGCATCGAAATGCGTCCCGGTATGCTCGCCACAGGCGATGTTGTTCCAGTACCAGGCTGGACCGCGCTCGTCGTAGCGCGAAATTTCCGAAATCCGGAACGGGTCAGAGGGCGCGAACGGCGGCGGCAACTGGATCACCGGGGTGGACGGTTTCAGCGTCTGCGTCAGGTCCACGACGCGAATGCGACCATTGGCGATGAAGGAAGCGAATTTCTGGAGCAGGTCCGACACGTCCTCACCCTCTTTCTTGTCAAGATAGCCGACCGGAGCACCGGAGCTGTGCACGGCAGGGTTGGGCGCCCCGGCGCCTTCGCCCGTGAATGCTTTCATGGCCCGCGCGAAACCGCCGCTCACGATATCGATGTCATTGGCGACGACGACAATCGGATAGCCTTCGCCGCGTCGCGCCACGGCAGCTTCCGCATTTCCCGTATAGATGCCGCAAGCGACGCCAGCGGTCTTGCAGGCGGCCAGCACGGCGTTGCAGGATTCGCCATGCCGCGCATCGACATGCGGAAACCCGCCGAGCGAAATCGCCAGATCGCCAGTGCCGATCAGGACGAAATCGACGCCCGGCGTATTGGCGATCGCAGCGGCATTGCGCACGCCGCGTACCGTCTCGATCATCACGCCCACAACGGTGCGGCGGATCGCTTCGTGATAATAACGGCCGAAATCGCCTGAAAGCGGGCGCACGCCGCCGCCCGAGCGTGTGCCTTCGGGCGGAAATCGCGCGGCAGCAACCGCTGCAGCGGCTTCCGCATCGGTCTCGATCAGAGGGACGATGACGCCCTCGGAGCCCGCATCCAATGCCTGGCCTATGGCGGTCGGCGCGTTTTCGGCGACACGCACCAGAACCGGCGCGGATTTCGCAGCGATGCCGACCGACTGCTCGAGCGAGAAGCGATCCCAGAGCCCGTGCTGGACATCGATCACCACCGCATCCGGCCTCGCCTGCGCGGCCAGTTCAATCACGGCGGGTGAGCCGAGCGCCATCCAGAACAGGCCGATCGGTTCACCCTGCCCGATCCGGTGACGCAACGGACTCCCAGACATCGTTCACTCCAACGCGGCGGGCGCGTCGGGACGCCACGCCATATCCACTCTGTTTGAAGCCTGTTTGTCTTTGTTGAACCAATGTACCTTTTTGCGCCGACAGATGTTCATTTTGTCTTGCCGGATGGCAAGGACAAAGCCTTAAGGTTAATCGCGCGGCCGATAGCGTTCGCCGCGCACGGAGACGGTGCGGAACGGATAGTGCGCGGCGGCGCCATCGAATTCGGGAAATCGGTGGAAGTCCTTGCGGAGTGCGGCGCGCACCGGACTCGCCATTGCGGCATTCATCGCCTCCGCATCATCCCACACCGTCTTGTTGCGCTGCATGGTGCGCCGGACCGCGAACGGCAACGCAGAGATCACCGTCGCCGGCGTATAGATCTCGATCTTGCGAATGTGCGGAAACTTCGCCAGCAGCGGCGGATGCCCGGTCACGTAGAACAGATGCCAGGCATTCTCGTCCCTCGCCGGCCCTTCATATTCGACCATGTAGCTCAGAAGCCCGTTCGCTGATTCCTCGGCCGGCTGCGCGACCGGATAGCGTCGCGTCAGCATGGCGTGATGGCTCGCCGTCGCATCGGCAAGACTCGGCAGCACATCCTCCTGCGCCAGCGCCTGCAGATAGCCGTGCGGCTTCAGCGCGTGCTCCAGATCGGCGATCTCGGCGAATTCGAGTTGCAGAACCAGCGCGGGCGATGTGTGCAACTCCGCCGCGTAATGCGGGTCATGCGCGTGAACCGGCGTCATCACATGGCCTTCGACCAAACGCGGGCAGCCGCGGATCAAAGCGACCAGGCCCTGATGGTCGTGCTCGTCGAGAACAGGCTTCGCTCCGTCCTTCGCATCCCATTGGCAGAACCAGGATATGGCCATGATGTTTTCACCCAATAAGCCAAAAGTATCGGTCGTCCCCGCGAAGGGGGGGGGGACCCATAGCTACCACTCTGGAATATAGGTCCCTGCTTTCGCGGGGACGACGCGCTTGTTCGCGGCGACGACTGCTTGTTTGAACACGGGTTACCGAATCTATTTACCGTTTCAGCCTGATCCCCGCGGCCTCGCGGTCCCAGGTGGCCGCGGACCGCCCCCGCTCGCGCAGCTTGAATTTCTGTACCTTGCCGCTTTCGGTGCGCGGCAAGTCGGGGACGAAATCGACAAAGCGCGGGATCGCGAAATAGGACAGCCGCCCTTCGCAGAAGCGGATCAGTTCGGCGCCGTTGAGTGTCGACCCTTTCTTCACGACCACCGTCGTCATCACCTCGTCCTCGGCAAGCTCGGACGGCACAGGGAACACGGCAGCCACCTCAACGGCCGGATGCGACATGATCACTCGCTCGACTTCGAATGACGAGATGTTCTCGCCGCGGCGGCGGATCGAATCCTTCATCCGGTCGATGAACTTGTAGAAGCCCTCGCCGTCACGCAGCACGCGGTCGCCGGTATGAAGCCACAAATTGCGCCATGCCTCCACGGTTCTGTCCGCCATGCCGAAATAGCCGGTTCCCATCGCGAACGGATCGTCGGCGCGCAGGAGCAATTCGCCGGGCGTACCGTCCGGCACCTCGTTGTCATTCTCGTCGGCCACGCGGGCCTGGAAGCCGTCGAACAGCTTGCCCATCCAGCCCGGCCGGCGCGTATCCATCATGGTGCCGATGACGGCGTTGCTTTCGGTCGCGCCATAGCCATCGAGAAGGTAGATTCCGGTGCGCTCCGTAAACACCTCGTGCAGATGCGCCGGCACACCGGGCGCGAGCGCGACCCGCACCTTGTGCTGCTTTTCCTCCGGACATGGCGGTCGCGACAGCAGCATCGGCACCATCGCGCCGAGCACATAGGTGACGGTCGCGCCCGACGCGACCAGCGCCGGCCAGAAATTCGAGGTCGAGAATCGTTTCTCTACCACCTGCGTGCAGCCATTCAGCAGCGCCTGGAAGAAGCAGCCCATCGCATTGACGTGAAACAGCGGCAGCGTGGTGTGCAGCACGTCGCCGTCCCGCAAGTCGAGCTGTCGCAGCACATTAAAGCCCCACCAGAAGAATTGCGCGTGCGGGCAGCACACCCCCTTTGACGGGCCGGTGGTGCCGGAGGTGAACAGGATCGTCAGCAGATCGTGCGGCTTCAGAGCGGCCGGCGCGACCGACGCAGCAAGCGCGGGTAGCGCGCAAACCGGAACGCTTTGATATTGATCCGGCGTGCCGCCATCCGGATCGACAATCCAGATCGCCTCGACCTGTAACGAAGCGAATTCCACGAACTCGAGCGCCGGCAACCACTCGCGCTCCATAACGAGCAGCCGTGCGCCGGATGTCTTCAGCATATGTTCGAGCTGCGGGCCCCGCGCCGCGACATTGATCGGCACGGAGACGGCACCGATCCAGCCGCAGCCGAGAAACAGGTCAAGAAATTCCGGCCGGTTGCCGCACAGGATCGCGACTCGGTCGCCCTTGGCGATACCCGCCGCGGCGAAACGCCCGCCGCTACGCGCCGCTAGGTCCACAGTCTCGCGATAGCTCCAGCGCTGGCCCTCGCATACGAACAGCGCGCGATCGCCATAGCGCTCGGCCTGCCGCTGCAACATGACGGGCAGCGTGCGCGCCGCCGGTTCGAATTGCACACGAGGATCGATGCTCATGTCAGCGCTCATCGTGCGCTGTCATTTCCGCAGCCCCGCCTCTTGCAACAGCGGCACCACGCTCGAGCAGAAATACGGCAGCTCGTCCTTATAGTTCACGAACGACAACGCCGCTCCGTTGAAACCAGCCGCTGCGAATTTCGCAAGCTCGCCCGCGATGTGCTGCGGCGTGCCGACCAGAGGATAGCTGCCGGTGCCGGCGGAAAATCGCTGCTTGTAGAGCTTGAATGCCTCGTCCTCATGGCTCTGGCTGAAATTCTTCTTCTGCCGCATGTGATAGTCGACGGCTTCCTCGTCGATATTTTGCCGTGAGTAATAGTCGTAATAATCCTCGGCTTCGCCTTGCGTGGGGCGGCATACCACATGACCGATGGTGAACACGCCGATATCGCGATTGAATTTCGTGGCGCGACCCTTGATGTCGGCGATGTGTCCCTTGCCGACCTCCAGATCGGTAAAGCTCGTGAACAGGTGATCGCAGTTCTCCGCCGCGAAATCCCGCCCCGGCGGACCGAAGGCCGCATTCATGGTCACAGGTCGCGGCTTCTGCACCGAAGCCGGGCGGCTCACCGCACTCTTCAGCTGATAGTATTTGCCGTTGAAGTCGATCGGCGTGTCGCTGTTATAGGTCTTCACGATCACGTCGAGCCATTCCCTGGCCTGGACATAGGCATCCGGCACCAGCGTCACCCCGAACATGTCGAACTCGTCCGGATTCCAGCCGCATACGATGTTCAGTCCGGCGCGGCCGTGGCTGATGTGATCGACTGTCGCCAGCGCCTTCGCCGCATAGAGCGGATGAAGAAGCGGCACATGCACGGTCATGAACAGCGCGATCCGCTCGGTGATCGAGGCAAGTCCGGCCGCCCAGGTGAAGGTCTCGTACGACCATTCGCGGACACGGGTCGAACCGCCATAGCCGCGCCAGCGCGCGATCGGCAGAAAGAAATCGAGCCCGCCCCGGTCTGCGATCCTGCAGGCTTCCGCCACGTCATCCCATTCCGCCTTCCACGCCTCCGGAACGGTGGAGAAAGTCAGTCCGCGATCGGCATTGGCCGAGAACACTCCCAGCTTGAAGCCATGCTTCGCAGGGTTAGACATAGGATTGAGAGCGCTCGGACTGGAACGGTGCTGCGGGGTGACGGCCGGCATGCCGGACTCCATCTAAACAGTATACTGTATTCAGTTTATCGCGCGGGTTGGCGGTGTCAATAAATCGTGGCCTCCATCCATCCCGACATGGCCGATGTCACTGCCTTCGATAGGTCTGATAGGCCAGCACAGCGGCATCGACATGTTCGCGAAAAAGCGCGCCGACGCGATCGGCGTCGCCGGCGCGGAAAGCGCCGTGGATCGCACGCAGCCGTATCAGAACATCGTCGCGGACCGCGCGCTGCGACAGCGTGACGAGACGAATGACCTGCACGTGGTCGATATAGCGCGCTAGGGCCGCAATCAGCTGCGCGTTCGGAACCTGCGCCATCCACGCCGCACGGAACGACGCATTCGCGAGGACGAAGGCCGTGAAGTCGCCGTCCTTGCTGGCCTGAATGCCGTCGTGAATGGCGTCGTCCATTTTCCGCAGCGCGTCGTCCGTCATTTTCCGCGCCGCAATCTCGGCCGCCGCCGGCTCCAGCAAGCGTCTGATCTCGAAAATATCGGCAATCTCCTGGTCGCTGTAGCGGCGCAG
>Ga0182742_1003506_pt1 | contig 15278 bp, 14 predicted proteins | sample eDN5th37CBELigMG_FD_128880 | JGI IMG/M metagenome (GOLD analysis project Ga0182742, IMG submission 128880) | Enriched Miracle-Growth compost microbial communities from Emeryville, California, USA - eDNA 5th pass 37_C BE-Lig MG (version 2)... ...
AGTCTTCGTCGAGCGACCCCGCGAACGACGCCTTGACCGACGAGGCGAACACCGACAGGAACGCCACCAGCGCCACGCCCAGGGCCAGCGACGTGGCCGTGCGGGCGGTGCGGCGAGGGTTGCGTCCCGCGCCGTCGGCGGCGAGGTCGCCCACGACGCCCCGCAACCGCAGGGGGACGCCGGCGAGGCCGCTGGCCCCACGGGCCACCACCGGGCCGAGCAACGCCGCGCCGGCGAGCGTGGCGAACACGCCGAGCCCGACCAGGCCGAGGTCGTCCTCGGCGCCGGCGAGCACGCCGGCCACGCCGCCCGCCACCAGCACCAGGCCGGCGATGGCCCGGCCAGTGGAGCGGCCGCCGCGGTCGACGGCCACGTCGCGCAGGGCCGCGATCGGCGGGATGCGGCTGGCCCGGCGGGCAGGCAGCCAGGCGGAGAGGACCGTCACCACCACGCCCAGGGCGAACGAGCCGACCAGGACGCCGGGACGCACGACGGTGTCGCCGTCGGGCATGTCGAAGCCGAACACGCCCATGAGGGCCTGCAGGCCGGCGGCCACGCCCATGCCTCCACCGAGGCCGGCCGCGGAGGCCGGCACGCCCGTGGTCAGCGCCTCCAGGATCACGCTCCGGCGCACCTGGCGGCCCGAGGCGCCGATGGCCCGCAGCAGGGCGAGGTCCCGGTTCCGCTGGGCCACCGTGATGGAGAACGTGTTGCCGATGATCGACGCGCACACCAGCACGCCGACGCCCGCGAACACCACGAAGATGGTCGCCATGAGGGCCATGCCGGCCCGCAGGTCCTCCTGCTCCTCGGCCACCAGCGCGTCGCCGGTGAGGACCTCCACGTCGCTCCCCACCGCGGCCTGCACCCGGGCGGCCAGGTCGGCCTGGGAGGTGCCCGCGGTCGCGGTGGCCGCGATGCCGCTGGCCTGACCGGGCTCGCCGAGCAGCTCGGCCGCGGCGGTGTCAGTGAAGAGCACCGCGGTGGCGCCGGCCGGCGAGTCCTGGCCGGCGAAGCGGGCGATGCCCACGATGGTGAACGAGCGGGGCGCCGCCTTGGTCAACACCGTGGCGGTGTCGCCGGGTCGGTAGCCGGCGGCGTCCGCGCTGGCCTTGTCGATGACGATCTCGTCGTCGGCCTGCGGGGCCCGGCCCTCGGCCAGCTCGTAGGGGTTGAGCTTCTCGACGTCGATCCAGTTGGTCCCGAACGCCGGGCTGCGGGACACGTCGCCGACGGGCTTGCCGTCGCGGCCCACGACCTGGGCGTAGCCGTTGATGCGCAGGGCCGCCTGGTCGACGCCGGGCACCCGGCGCACGACGTCGAGCAGGTCGGCGTCGAGGCGGGGACCCGGTTCGCCGTAGCCGAGGCGGATGGGCGATGGGGTGCGGACGTAGGCGTCGATGCCGCCGTCGGCCTCCGCCAGGGCGGCGTCGTAGGTGGCGCGGACGGTGTCGGTGAAGATGAGGGTGCCGGCCATGGAGGCGACACCGAGGACCACCGCGAGGGCGGTCGCGAGCACGCGGACCTTGTGGGCGGCGAGCTCCTTGAGGGCGATGGCGTGCACGGTCAGCCTCCCAGGTGGCGGATGCGGTCGAGGACGTCGTCGGCGGTGGGGTCATCGACGTCGTCGACGATCCGGCCGTCGGCCAGGAACAGGGCCCGGTCGGCGTAGGAGGCCGCCACGGGGTCGTGCGTGACCATGACGACCGTCTGGCCCAGGTCGCGCACGGCGGATCGGAGGAAGGAGAGGATCTCGGCGCCGGTGCGGGAGTCGAGGTTGCCGGTCGGTTCGTCGGCGAAGACGATGTCGGGCCGCCCGGCCAGGGCGCGGGCCACCGCCACTCGCTGCTGCTGGCCGCCGGAGAGCTCGGCGGGCCGGTGCCCGAGGCGGGCCCGCAGGCCGACGGTGTCGATCACCTGGTCGACCCAGCGCCGGTCGAGGCGGCGGTGGCCGAGGCGGGCCGGCAGCGTGATGTTCTCGGCGGCGGTGAGCGTCGGCACCAGGTTGAAGGCCTGGAACACGAAGCCGATGCGGTCCCGTCGCAGGCGGGTGAGGTCCTTGTCCCGCAAGGTCGACAGGTCGGTGGGGCCGATGCGGACGGTGCCCGAGGTGAGCCGGTCGAGACCGGCCACGGCGTGCAGCAGCGTGGACTTGCCCGAGCCCGACGGACCCATGATGGCGGTGAAGCGCCCGGTGTCGAAGGCGACGGTGACGCCGTCGAGGGCGTGCACGGCGTTGTCGCCGCGCCCGTAGACCTTGACCGCGTCGTGCACGGTGGCGGCGGGCGGCGTGGTCACGGGGCGGGCGGCCCGGGCGGGGCTGGGGAGGGTGGTGGTGGCGGTGGCGAGCATGGGTGCTCCTTCGGGCTGGGTCGTTGGGACCGGCTTGCGTGGCACCACGTTCCGCCCGCGGGGCACCTCGGGTCGTCGGCCCGGCGGCGGTTCGTGCCCGGCCCGGCGGCGTACATCTCGGGGATGACGCCGCGTCAGCCTGCATGCCGATGCGCGCTCGCCGGGCCCGGCGTTACCGTCGCGCGGTGAGCTCGTGGGAGCGCCGCTGGGACCAGGTCCGACGGGCCGACCCGCGGTTCGTGGACGGCGCGCTGGCCGTGCTGTTCGCCACGGTGGGCCTGCTGTCGGTCTTCGGGCAGGACATCCGCGACGACCAGGGGGCCCTCGAGGAGGGCTTCCACGAGCCGGGCCCGCTCGTGGTGCTCACGGTGCTGGCGGTCTGCCTGCCGATCGCCACGCGCCGCCGTGCGCCGCTGGCGTCGCTGGTGGTGGCCGCGGTCGGGATCGCCGTGCACGTGGCGGTCCCGTGGCCGGAGGGCACGCTGCCCCTGGCCGTGCTGCTGCTGACCTACACCGTGGGGGCGCACTGCCCGCCGCCGCGCGCCATCGCAGGGCTGGCGGTCGTGGCGGTGGCGCTCGCGGGGTTGGCGATCGCCGGCGCGCCCGGCCTGGACGCCGTGGGTGCCATCGGGGTGACGGCCCAGTTCGCGGCGGTGTGGGCCATCGGCGTGGCCCTGCGGAACCGCCGTGCCGCCACCGACGCCCGGGTGCGGGCCGCCGACGAGCAGGCCGAGGCGGCCCGGCAGAGCGCGGCCCGGGCGCTCGCCGAGGAGCGGCTCCGCATCGCCCAGGAGCTGCACGACGTGGTGGCGCACTCGATGTCGGTCATCGCGGTGCAGGCCGGCGCCGGAGCCCACGTGCTGGACGAGCGGCCCGACGACGCCCGGCGCGCGCTCGAGGCCATCAACGCCACGGCCCGGGGCACGTTGACGGAGCTGCGGCGGCTGCTCGGGGTCCTGCGCGACGCCGACGGCGACCGGGCCGTGGTGCCCGCTCCAGGCCTGGCTGATCTGCCCCGCCTGGTCAACGACGTGCGCGCCGTCGGCGTGCCCGCCCACCTGCACGTCGAGGGCACGGCCAGCGCCGCGCACGCCGGCGTGGAGCTGTCGGCCTACCGGGTGGTGCAGGAGGCGCTCACCAACGTGATCAAAGCACGCCGGGTCGCCCACGCGGGTGGATGTCACCGTGCGCCACCTCGAGGGCGCAGTGGCCGTCGAGGTGGTGGACGACGGGCGCGGGCTGGCCGCCCGGCCGGTGGCGACGGCCGTCGACGGGAGCGGGCAGGGCCTGGTGGGGATGCGCGAGCGGGTGCAGCTGTGGGGCGGCGAGCTGGCGGTGGGGCCGGCGCCCGGCGGCGGCTACCGGGTGCGGGCGCGGCTGCCCTACGGGGGGCCGGCGTGACCATCAGGGTGCTCGTCGCCGACGACCAGGCCCTGGTGCGCTCGGGCTTCACCATGCTGCTGTCGGGCGAGGCCGACCTGGAGGTGGTCGGCGAGGCGGCCAACGGCGCCGAGGCTGTGGCCGCCGTGGCCCGCGAGCACCCGGACGTGGTGCTCATGGACATCCGCATGCCGGTGGTCGACGGGTTGGAGGCCACTCGCATGATCGCCGGCGACCCGGCGCTGGCGGCCACGAGGGTGCTGATCCTCACGACGTTCGACCTCGACGAGCACGTGCTCGACGCGCTCCGGGCGGGTGCGAGCGGGTTCCTGTTGAAGGACACGCTGCCGGTCGACCTGCTGCGGGCGGTGCGGGTGGTGGCCGCCGGTGACGCCCTCATCGAGCCGCGGATCACCCGCCGGCTGATCGAGGAGTTCGCCCGGCGCCCGGGCGCGGGTGGCGGTCCGGTGGACGGGGCCGCGGCCGTGCTCGACGTGCTGACCGAGCGCGAGCGCGAGGTGCTCGCGCTGGTGGCCCGGGGGCGGTCCAACGCCGAGATCGCCGCCGAGCTGATCGTGAGCCACGCCACCGTGAAGACGCACGTGAGCCGCCTGCTGATGAAGCTCGACGCCCGCGACCGGGCGCAGCTCGTCGTCGTGGCCTACGAGACCGGCGTCGTCTCGCCCGGCGTGCCCTAACCCGTCAGGTCAGGCGGCCGCGGGCCGCTCCGACGTCCCAGTCGAGCGCGGGGTGCTCGTGGCTCCACTGGAAGCGGATCGCACGGCGGGCGATGCGCCAGGTGCCGTCGGGAGCCCGGCGGAAGGCGTCGTCGTAGCGGAGGTGGACGACGAACTGCCGCCGCTCGCTGTCCTCCTCGATGAGGTGGTGCGCCACGCAGTACGCCGAGCCTTCGGCGTCGTCGCCTCGCACGTCGCACGTGTGGTTGGAGAGGGCGTGCATGGTGGCCGCGTACCGGGCCGCCATGGCGTCCACCATGCCGGCCAGGTGCTCGTGGCCGGCGATGACGGCGTAGGCCTCGTGGTCGCCCGGTCGGAACAGCGCCAGTTCGGCGTCGTGCTGGAACACGTCGCGCAAGAGGTCGGCGTCGCGACGGTCGAGCGCGGTGGCGTACGCGATCTGGAGCCGCTGGAGCTCGAGCGCGACATCGGGCTCCACCGGCGGACGCCGAACGTCGGGGGGCGGGCTCAAAGGCGCGGGATCCAGCCGCCGTCGATGTTGAGCGTGTGGCCCGTCACCCAGTCGCTCGCGGGCGAGGCCAGGTACACGAGGCCGCCGACCAGCTCCTCCGGGTCGCCGAAGGGGAACGGGATCCCGGCGGTCATCGCCTGGCGGGCCTCGGGCGGGGCCGAGCGGAAGCCGGCGTCGGTGTTCACCCAGCCCGGGGCGATGGCGTTCACCCGGATGCCCTTGGGCGCCAGCTCGTGGGCCAACGACACCGTCATGCTCACCAGCCCGAGCTTGGTGACGCCGTAGTGGCGCGACGGCAGGAAGGCGCCGCCGGAGGACTGGTTGATGACCTTCCCGTAGCCCTTGGCCTCCATGTACGGCAGCACGGCACGGACGCAGAGCAACGGTCCGGTGAGGTTCACCGCCAGCGTGCGGTGCCACTCCTCGAGCGGCACGTCGGTCAGGCCGTGGCCCATGATCTCGGCCATCAGGGCCGCGTTGTTCACCAGGATGTCGACGGAGCCGAAGCGCTCGGCCGCCGCCGCGGCCATCGCCTCGACGCTGGCCTCGCTGGTCACGTCGACCTCGACGGCCGCGACCGCGTGGCCGTCGGCCTCGATGTCGGACGCCGCTTTGCGGGCGTTCTCGACGGCGATGTCGGCGAGCACCACGGACGCGCCGGCCTCGGCCAGCCCGCGTGCGTAGGCGCGGCCGATGCCCCCGCCCGCGCCGGTGACGATGGCGACCTTGCCCTTCAGCGGCTGGGGGTCGATGGTCACGACTCGACCCTGGGGCCGATGGGCCTCCAGAACGACATCACCGACGACGAGAGGTCGAGCGCCTCGTGGAGGTGCATCACACCCGAGGCCATCGCCTCGCGGACGTGGCCCATCACGACGTCGGGATCACCCTTCATCTCGTAGACGGCCAGGTACCGGTGCGCAGGCTCGGCGCCCGATGCCCGGCTGGCTTCCGTCTCGCGCAGCGCGAAGCGCTGCGCCGACACCATGCCCGGTGTGGCCAGCACCTCCGGGACGTGCACGGTGTCGTACCACTCGTTGTACTCCTCCTCCATCCCTGCCGTGGGGTTGGAGAGGACGAGGAAGAGCGTCTTGTCGTCATCCATGCTGTGGCGTCACTCCTCGATGGTGATGGCGCGCTCGGGACAGCTGAGCATCCCGCGGCGGGCGGCCTCCTCGAGGCCCGCGGGCACGTCGCGCACCCCGACGTTGGAGTAGCCGTCGTCGTCGAGGGTGAACAGGTCGGGCTGCGCCGCGTTGCACAGGGCATGGCCCTGGCACAGCTGCGGATCGACGTGGATCTTCACGACGTACCTCCCATCCGGGGACCGGGCGTGAAGCGAGCGGGCAGCGCGGCCCACCCCTGCACGAGGCCGCGGTCGGGGTAGGGCTCGACCCGGTCGAGGTCGAGCTCGTAGTCGGGCATGCGGGTGAGGACCTGGGTCATGACCTCGTGGAAGATGAGGCGGGCCAGGTGCGAGCCGGGGCAGCGGTGGGGGCCGAGCCCGAAGGAGACGTGCCGGTTGGGGAACCGGTCGACGATGAACTCCTCAGGTCGCTCGAAGGCGGTGGGGTCGTAGTTGGCGGCGTGGCGGCTGACGAGGATGCGGTCGCCGTTGCGGATGGGGCAGCCGCGGTAGTCGATGTCCTGGCGGGCGGTGCGGGCGATCGAGGCGAGCGGCGGGTAGTAGCGGAGGAACTCCTCGGTGGCGGGTTCGAGGAGGCCGGGCTCGTCGAGGAGGCGTTGGCGCAGCGCCCTGTCCTTCTGGAGGTGCACCAGCGCGCTGGACGTGAGCGAGGTGGTGGTGTCGACACCGCCGCCGACCAGCACGATGCCCAGGCGGACGATGGTGAGGTCGTCGACGGGCTCGCCGTTGACCTCCTGGGTCATGAGCCAGCTGATGGCGTCGTCGCGGGGTTCCTTGCGCCGCTCGGCGATGGCCTGGCGGAGGATGCCGTCGATCACGCCCCGCTTCTCCATGGCGCGCTGCCACCGTTCGGTGTGGGGCGCGTAGCCGAGGGTGTCGTGCATGATCTCGGCGGCTTCGATGACGCGGTCGAGGGGGAAGCCGAGCCACTCGAGGGTGGTGAAGGCCGGGACCGGTCCCGTCACGTCGTAGAGCAGGTCACCTTCGCCCGCTTCGATGATCGAGTCGATGCACGTGGTGGTCCAGTGTTCGATGCGCGGCTGCAGGGCCTTCGACGCCGTGGGCGACATGATGGCGTTGAGGAGCCGGCGCACCGGGCCGTGGTTCGGCGGGTCGAGCTCCTCGGGGTAGGCCAGCTCGCTGTCCACCTGCACGCTCGGGATGTTCAGCCCGCTGTTCGGGGTCACCCGCTCGGTGGTGAAGACCGCGGTGTTCTTGAGGACGTCGTGGTTGCCCTCGTAGTCGGCGATGATCCAGAAGCCCCCGTGGTGCTCCGACCAGGCCACCGGGCATTGCTCCCGGAGCTTCCCCCAGGCCGCGCCGGGATCGGCGTTGAAGGCCTCGGAGTGGTGGTCGAAGTCCACGACAGGCCGTCGAGCTGTGTCGGTCATCTGCGCTCCACGTCTCGTGCGCCGGGCAGCGAGCGAACGGCGTGCCCGCCGGTGATGTGTACGGCTTAACGATCGCTTCACGACGGCTCGGGCGCACGCGTCGCACGTCCCCGGCCTCGCCTCCATCCCCCTTGCTTCCCCGTGGCGTCACCCTAACCAAGCCGTTCGACGGTGGCAATGGTCGGCGGACCCAAGGGTGGTGCACTGCCTGGGCGTCGACTGAGGGACAACGCTTAGTCCTGCTTGCGCGGCACGGGCGTTGATGCGACGCTACGGCTCTTCGACGTCGCCGTCTGGAGGGGGACTGCGGCCGGCGTTCCGACGTGGTCGGACGAAGAGGGGAGCACGAGCGTGTCGAGCACGACGGAGACGCAGCCCACGGACGAGCACGGTCGCGGCGGCAGGCCGCGACGGCGCGCCGGGCGGCGATGGACGACGGTCGTCGCGCTGGCGTTGGCGTGCTGCCTGGTGGCGGCGGCCTGCGGCGACGACGACGGCGTGTCGAGCGATGCCACCGCGTCGTCGTCGGGCACGGCGCCCGTCACCAGCGCCGCGGGCGAGCCGGCCGAGGACGAGATCGATCCGGACGGCGTGGTCCGGATCGCGCTGTACCTCACCGAGGTGAGCTTCGACCCGGCCACGATGAACAGCGCCAACGACCTGATGACGCACGCCGTCTACGGCAGCCTGCTCCAGCGGACGGAGGACGGCTACGAGCCGGGGTTCGCCACCGAGGCCACCATCGTCGACGCGTCGACCATCGACCTCGAGCTGCGCGACGGCGTGGTGTTCAGCGACGGCACGCCGCTCGACGCCGAGGCGGTGAAGCTCAACCTCGAGCGCAACGCCACGCTGGACAACGCCCGGGGCATGCGCATGGAGCTGCTCAGCGCGCTCGACCGGGTGGAGGTGACCGGGCCGCTGTCGGCGCGGATCCACCTGAAGCGCCCGGTGGTGGGCGTCTTCTACCCGCTGCTGGCCGACCCCGAGACCACCATCGTGTCGCCGAAGGCCATCGCCGACGGGGTCGACCTCAACGCCAACCCGGTCGGCGCCGGCGCCTTCCTGCTCGAGTCGGCGGAGGTCGACCGCCGTGTGGTGCTGGTGCCCAACCCCGACTACTGGGCCGCCGACCAGGTCAAGGTGGCCAAGGTCGAGTTCCTGGCCCTGCCGCCCGGGCCCACCGCGGTGAACGCGCTCCGCTCCGGGCAGGTCGATTGGGCCGTGCTGACGCCGTCGCTGGCCGAGGGCGTCGGCGATCCGCTCGTCACCGAGTTCCTGCCCCACCCCGGCATGTACATCGTGCTCATGTGCAAGGCCAAGCCGCCGCTCGACGACGTGCGGGTGCGCGAGGCGATGATGTACGCGATGGACCGCGACGCGATCGCCCAGCGGGTGTACGGCGGTCAGTCCGAGGTCGCCCAGTCACTGCGCCGCACCGGCGACCGCTACCACAACGCGGAGCTGGAGGGCCTGTACGAGCGCGACCTGGACAAGGCCCGGCAGCTGCTGGCCGAGGCCGGGTACGCCGACGGGTTCGAGGTCGGCATGTACGTGAGCGGGTCGGGCGCCAACCCCGTGGTGGGCGAGCTCCTCCAGGCGCAGTGGGCCGAGATCGGCATCGACCTGTCGCTGCAGGTCTCCACCAACCCCTACGTCGACTTCTTCATCGAGAACCGCCTCCCGCTGTTCCCGACCACCAAGACGCGCCTCGGCCTCGACAACTGGACCGAGGCGGTCATGCCCGGGGCGCTGTCGAACATCTGCAAGTACGAGCACGCCGACACCATCGCCGCGGCCGAGGCCGCCATGGCCGCCGATCCGGACAGCCCGGCAGCGGTGGAGGCCTGGAAGGAGCTGTCGGCGCAGGTGTTCCAGGACCTGCCGTTCCTCCCGATGATGTTCCACGGCGAGGTGATCAGCTACAACGGCGAGCGGATCGGGGGCGTGGAGTACTGGCGGAACACCTACGCGAACAACGTCCCGCGCCTCGACCGCATCTACGTCAAGGCGTGACGGACCGACGCTGCAACGACGAGAGGAGCGGCATGGCCAGCCTGCACTACACCGCCGAGCTCGACGTCCCGGCCGACGTGGCATGGGACTTCCTCGACCGGTACACGCGCTCGGAGGTGCACGTCTTCTCCGCCTGCGTCGCCGAGCGCCAGGAGGGCGACCACCGCGTGGTGACGCTCGCCGACGGCACCGAGGTGTGGGAGCGCAACGTGACCGTCGACCCGGCGCGGCGGCGGGCCGTCTACACCGTGCCGAACCTCAACGGCGCGGAGCACCACCAGGCGGAGATGCGCGTGGAGGAGGGACCCGACGGGAGCGCCTCGCTGGTGTGGGTCACCGACGTGGTGCCCCACGAGCTCGTCGAGCGCCAGCGCCCGACGTACGACGTGCTGTTCAGCGAGCTGCTGGCCGCCGTCAACGCGCACGTCGTGCCGGTCACCTGACCGGCACGTTCGGCGGGTCCGCCACGCCGGATCTCGCGAGAGGGGGAGCGATGGGGAGATGGGCACGACATCGGCGAGCGGCCGCGGCGCTGCTCGCCCTGGCGTTCGGGGCTGCCGTCGTCGGTGCCTGCGGTGACGACGGGGAGGGCGATGCGTCGACCGCCACGCCGGCGAGCACCGCGGCGAGCTCGATGCAGGCCACGGTGGGCGACGACGAGGACGTGGATCCCGACGGCATCCTGCGCATCGGCCTCCCGGGCACCACCCTGGATCTCTGGTCGACCTTCGACCTGCCGAACCTGCCGGCGGTGCCACGCGACACCCACCGGGCGGTGTTCGACTCGCTGCTGCGCCAGCAGGCCGACGGCACGCTGGTGTCGGGTCTCGCCAGGGAGGTGACGATCGTCGATCCCTCCACCGTGAAGGTCGAGCTCCAGCCCGACGTCCGGTTCAGCGACGGCACCCCGCTCGACGCCGCCGCGGTGAAAGCGGGCATGGAGCGCAACATCAACGCTCGGAACACCCGGACCTTCGGGGCCGAGCTGCAGGAGGTGGCCGGCATCACGGTCGACGGGCCGCTGGCGCTCACCATCTCCCTGAAGAAGCCCATCGCCGGCTACTTCAAGCTGCTCCTGAGCCGCGGCGAGGGCATGGTGCAGTCGCCCACGGCGGTGAGCACAGGCGTCGACCTCCGGTCGAACCCGTCGGGCGCGGGGCCGTTCCTCCTCGACCGCGTCGAGCCCACCATGGTCAGGCTGGTGAGGAACCCCGACTACTTCGAGGCCGACCGCGTGCGCATCGCCGCCGTGGAGTACACGCTCATCCCACCGGACCCCGGCGGGATCATCACCGCCCTGCGGAGCGGCGCCGTCGACGTGGTCGACGTGCCCCAGCCGACGACGGAGCTGATCGAGGGGCTGGGCGACGACTTCGAGGTGCGCGCCGAGATGACGGAGAACGTCACCCTGTGGGGCCAGATGTGGAAGGACAAGCCGCCGTTCAACGACGTGCGGGTCCGCCAGGCCCTGAACTTCGGGATCGACCGCGACGCGATCAACCAGGCGCTGTTCGACGGCCGGAGCGAGCCCCAGTGGGGCATGGTCAGCTCGAAGAGCCCGTACTTCGACCCGGATCTCGAGGGCCTCTACGCCTACGACCCCGAGCGCGCCCGGGCCCTGCTCGAGGAGGCCGACGTCCCCGACCTCACCTTCGCGGCCTACTACTCGCCGGGTCTGAGCCAGCGCTTCGGCGAGATCCTGCAAGACCAGTGGTCGAGGATCGGCGTGACCCTCCAGCTCCAGCCCTTCCTGGCCTTCCAGGACTTCTTCATCGACGGCAAGGCGCCGCTGTTCCTCATCCCGCTGTACCTGAACCCGATCGACAAGGTGACTCGGGTGCTGCAGCCGGGTGGCATCGGCAACGTCGGCGGCTGGAACGACCCGGAGATGAACGCGCTCGTCGACCGGATCCTGGCCGAGGAGCCCGGCTCCATGGACGTGGTGGACGAGTGGCACCAGGTCAGCCGCCTCACCCTGGAGAAGGCGGCCAACATCTTCGGTGTGTTCGGGCAGCACGTGAACGTGTGGAACGCCGACGTCGTGGGCGACATGACGTTCGTGCAGGAGCTCGACGCCCGTCCGATCGTCGATCCCACCAGCGTCTACATCAAGCGCAAGTGACCACCTGAGCCCGCACGGGGGGAGCACCCGCCATGAGAGACCTGACCGAGCTCGAAGGACGTCCGTACGTCGTCATCTCCTCCGACAACCACGGAGGCGCCGACCTGCTCGACTACAAGCCCTACCTGGAGCGGCGCTGGCACGACGAGTTCGACGCGTGGGCCGCGACGTACTCCAACCCGTGGGTGTTCCTGGACCCGCGGGTGCCTGAGGAGGGCCAGGACGAGGAGGACCTGATCCTGGTGGCCGCGTCGTCGTGGCACAGCCCGCTCAACTGGAACAGCGCCAAGCGGGTCGCGCAGATGGAGGCCAACGGCGTCGTGGCCGAGGTGCTCTTCCCCAACACCGCGCCGCCGTTCATGCCGACCTCGGTGCTGGCCGGCACGCCGCCCGCGTCGCGCACCGAGTACGAGCGGCGCTGGGCCGGTCTCCGGGCGCACAACCGCTGGCTGGTCGACTTCTGCGCGGAGGCTCCCGGTCGCCGCGCCGGCGTCGCGCAGGTGATGCTCTACGACGTCGAGGACGCCGCCGAAGAGGTTCGGTGGATCCGCGAGGCCGGGCTGACGGGCGGCATCCTGCTCCCGATGGACGGCACCGAGGGCGGCACCGAGCCGCTCCACTCGCCGGACTACGACCTCCTCTGGTCGGTGTGCGAGGACCTCGACGTCCCCGTGCACCGCCACGCGTCGGAGCCGTCCGCCACGCCCGACAGCAAGCACCCCGAGCTCATCGCCATCGGCATGGCCGAGTACGGGTTCTGGAACCACCGGGCGCTGGCCCACCTCGTCTTCGCCGGGGTGTTCGAGCGCCACCCGCGCCTGAAGTTCGTGTTCGCCGAGACCGGGATCGGCTGGGTGCCCGGGCACCTCCAGCAGCTCGACGGCGTGTACGCCATGGGCAAGGCGCAGCGCGACGGGACGTTGCGGGCCGTCATGCGCGAGGCGATGGCGCCGCTCAGCCTCACCCCCAGCGAGTACTTCCAACGCCACTGCTACCTGGGCGCCAGCATCCTCCAGCCGACGGAGGTCCCGGTGCGCGAGCAGGTCGGCGTCGACAAGATCATGTGGGGCGTCGACTACCCGCACGCCGAGGGCTGCTTCCCCTACGCACGGGAGGCCATGCAGCTCACCTTCGCCGACGTGCCCGAGGACGAGGTGCGGCGCATGCTCGGGGCCACCGCGGCCGAGATCTACGAGTTCGACTACGACGCCCTGCAGGTCATCGCCGACAAGGTCGGCCCCACCGTGGCCGAGCTCCAGCAGGGTCTCCCGCCCGAGCGCTGGCCCCGCGTGCCCGAGGACACCTACAGCTCCGTGTTCGAGACCGTGCGGCACGGGCGCGACCTCCTGCTCTGACGCCCGCGACGCCGTAGCCTCCCGGGACCGCGTCACGCAGCCCCAGGAGCAGCCATGGACATCGGCCTGTTCACCCCGCTGGTCGGTCCCGCCGCCGACGCCCGCTACGTCGCGACCTTGGGCCGCATGGTGGAGGAGCGGGGCTACACCAGCGTCTGGCTCGGCGAGCACGTCGTCCTGTTCGACGACTACCGCTCCCGCTACCCCTACACCGACGACGGGAAGATGCCGGCCGTCGGCCCCACCGACGGCCTGCTCGAGCCGGTCACCACGCTGGCCTACCTCGCGGCTGTCACCACCGCGCTGCGCCTGGGCACCGGGCTCGTGATCCTGCCCCAGCGCCATCCGGTGGTGCTGGCCAAGGAGCTGTCGAACGTGGACTGGTTGTCGGGCGGCCGCCTGCGCGTCGGCGTGGGCCTCGGGTGGCAGCGCGAGGAGTACGAGGCGCTCATGGTGCCGTGGGAAGGGCGCGGCGTGCGCACTGACGAGTACATCGAGGTGCTCCGGCGGCTGTGGGTGGACGACGTCAGCGCGTTCTCCGGCGCCACCTACGAGCTGCCGCCCTCGCGCCTGTTCCCCAAACCGGTGCAACGGCCGCACCCGCCCATCGTCATCGGAGGCGACAGCGACGCCGCCCTCCGACGCGTGGCCGCGCACGGGGACGGTTGGTACGCGTTCGCCATGTCGCCCGAGCAGCTGGCGCCGCGCCTGGCCGTGCTCGACCGCTACCTGGCCGAGGCGGGTCGGCGGCGGGACGAGCTGCTCGTCGTGCTGTGCCCCTACATGCGGCGCACCTCACGTGACGACCTCGACGCCTACCAGCAGCTCGGTGTCGACGAGCTGGTGCACACGTGCTTCGCCGCCGACGTCGACGGCCTCCAGCGCCGGCTGGACGTGCTCGACCGCCACGGCCTGGCCCCTGCGCCCTGAGCCCTCCGAAGCGCTGCTCCGGCGACGGCTAGCTTCCCCCTCATGACGCTCCAGCAGGAGCGCGACGGCGGCGTGCTCACCCTGACCCTCGACCGCCCGGAGCGCTACAACGCCATCGACGCCGAGCTCGCCGGGGCCCTCGTGGCCGCGCTGGCCGACGCCCCCCGCGCCGGCGCTCGGGCCGTCGTCATCCGCGGCGCCGGCAAGGGCTTCTCCGCCGGGGCCGACCTGTCCAGCCGGGCCGACCCGGGCTGGCCGGTGTTCCAGCGCCTGGCGGCGGTCGGGCACGAGGTCACGCGCGCCGTGCTCACGTGCCCGTTGCCCGTCGTGGCGTCGGTGCACGGGGCGTGCGCGGGGCTGTCGCTCGCCATGGTCCTGGGCGCGGACGTGTCGCTGGCCACGACGGACGCCCGGCTGATGATGCCCTTCCTCGACCGCGGGCTCGTTCCCGACGGCGCCATCACGCGGCTCCTGCCCCGCATCGTGGGGATGACGAAGGCCAAGCAGCTGCTCTTCCTCGGCCGCGAAGTGTCTGCGGTCGACGCCGAGCGCCTCGGGCTGGTGACCAAGGTGGTCGAGCCAGACCGACTGACGGAGGAGACCGCCGCCGTGGCCGCGGAGCTGGCGGCGCTGCCGACGTTGGCGGTCGGGCTCACGAAGTCGCTGCTGGCGCGGGCCTTCGAGGGGGACCTCGACGGGCACCTGCTGCTCGAGCGCTCGGCGCAGGCGGTGCACTCCACCACGGCCGACCGGGCCGAGGGCGGGGCCGCCTTCCGGGAGCGCCGGCCGCCCCGCTTCGAGGGCCGCTGAACCCGACCTGCTAGTGTAAAGCCGCCTTCGTAGGGGGTTCCGCCGATGATCGTGCAGCCGCAGTCCGAGCGTGCCACCGAGTTCGTCCACCCCGACGACATCCCGTGGGCCACGTTGGAGCGGCCATGGGGCACCACCTCCATGAAGCTGCTGCACGTCGACCTGCACACCAACAGCTTCACCAACGTGATCCGCTGGCCGGCCGGGATCACGCTGCCGCGGCACCGCCACACCGGCACCGTGCACGCCTACACGTTCTCGGGGCGGTGGCGGTACCTGGAGTACGACTGGGTGGCCACGCCCGGCTCCTTGGTCTACGAGCCTCCCGGCACCACGCACACGCTGGTCACCGAGGAGCCCACCGAGGCGATGTTCGTGGTCTTCGGCGGCTTCATCTACTTCGGCCCCGACGGCGCGCTCACCTCGTACTCCGATGCCGCCAGCATCCTGCGCGACTGCCGCGAGGCGCTGGCCGCGCAGGGCCTGGAGCTGCCCGCCTCCGTGGGGGCCTGACGTGGCGCGGGGACGTCGTCCGTGGTGAAGGTCCGGCCCAGCCCGTCGCTGCA
>Ga0182742_1003509_pt1 | contig 15272 bp, 10 predicted proteins | sample eDN5th37CBELigMG_FD_128880 | JGI IMG/M metagenome (GOLD analysis project Ga0182742, IMG submission 128880) | Enriched Miracle-Growth compost microbial communities from Emeryville, California, USA - eDNA 5th pass 37_C BE-Lig MG (version 2)... ...
CAACCCAAGTTTATTTTAAGGTGAGAAGTTAGCATTTGAGAGGATAAAGTAGAAAAAGAAACTAAATAAAATCAACTTGAACCACAAACAACTAATGTTACTTTTTAAATGCAATTCAACAATTGCAAGTTCATTTAGGCATTCCTAAAGATTAGATCCTAGTATTCCAAAAGTAGAAGAAAAGAGGGGAAAAATTAAGCAGATCACTTTTTCATCCTAAATTTTATAAAAAGTGAAGAGCCATTCTGATTTTTATATATTCTCTAAAAGGATTCGTTATACCTGCTGAAATGTTGTTTTCAACAGTTGAGGAGGATAAAACTTTTGATTTTCAAGTGTTTTGATGATTCAATTTTATCAATTTTGTATAAAATTATTGTACTAAATAACATGTAAAAACAAAAATAATTTTACATCAATATGTTTTTATGTTTCTAGTTCTTTTTTTATTCCTTTTATGGGCCAAAGGCCAGGACTTGTTTCCCTACCCTCTTTAAAAAAAAAAAATTACATCAAAGAGAATTTGAAAGGAATTCCATTATCTTTGGGATTTTGAACAATTTCATGAATCATTTTTCAATAACATTGCCCCTCACTAATTTATCTAATTTTTGTCGCGTTGATTTCAAAGTTTTTAGTCCTAGGAAAATTTAAATAAACTAATTAAATGATGGATTTTGTCAGCCAAATTTAATTTTTGGGTTGTATCTTCTTGGCGCAACTTATGAAAAATTTGAAGAAAGTAAAATTAAGTCTGGCAGCGCCAGGTTTTTCAAAGCCTAACTTTAATAAATTGTAGGTTAAAAATAGAAAAAGCCTCGTTTTTGTAGCAAGAAATGTTCAAGTTTTGGCTCTAAATTAACTCCTTAAATCTGGTATTAATTCAATATCCTCTTTTCATCATTTTGTTTAGGATCCTTTGAGACTTTAGAAAATGAACTGAGATGAAAAATTTATATACAAAATATTGATGTCGTTTTAATTCCATTATTCTTTAAAACCAAGTTGAAATAGATATTATGGTTCGAAACTTACGATGGGAAATTATGATGAGATAAACAAAAATACAATTTGATGTAAATTTATTATCTTTGTTTGATTTCCTCTTTAGGAGCAGAAATTGTTCTTGAGATCCTAAGTTTAGATTTCGATGGTAAACTTTGACTAAAATCAATTTTTAACAAACACCAATAAAATAAAATAAAGTTCAAAGCATTAGCAAAGCTCTTCCTCAATTAGGCCAGGAAACTAAGTAAATAAGCTTTCTTCCTCAAAGATCTTAAAAAAATTTGGGTGAGGCATTAAATGACACAAAAAGTTCGATTTCTAAGAAAAAAAATTGTTTATTTTCATTTGAAACTAACCAAATTCCTCCGATTTTATCAGATTTTGCATTAAGAAACACTTAGTCTTAATTACTTAAAATAGATTTTTGAGAGAAACCAAAACACAGAAGCAAAAAATTCTTAACTATATTACTGTTGTTTAATTCTATTTTCTTGAAAAGCAGAGTTATTTCTTCCAAATTTAAGTTCATTTTCTATTTATTTTTATTTTATAATATGCAATTCTTTGCATATTGTTATAATAAATGAGACATCATGGTATTAAGTTTCAAAATTCATAAAAATGGAAAAAATCTTCTTCTTTCTCATGCCCAAGATACAATTTCTGATAAAGAATTGGGAAGCTTAAAATAAATTTTATTTCTACTCAATAATACTCATGCTTAAGCAATTTTTCAAGAAATCACCTGCTCTTTCTTCCTCACCTATAAAGACGTTCAAGACTATACAGAACCTTTTACCAGCAAAATATGAACCTTATTATCGTCTTGGTAGAATTAGAGTTTTTTATTTTTTATTTTATAGGGAGATACGATAAACAAATTGGAACTCTTCTACTTTATGTCCCTTGCACTTGGGGTATAGCAATGGCTCAGCCCTACTTTATCCCTTTACAATGTAAATTTCACCTTTAAGAGGCTTCAGAGTTTGAATAATCTATAACAGTTCTCAAATACGCAGGATTAACCTATATGGGAGCTATTGTCTCCAGAAGTGCTGGTTGTATAGTAAATGACCTTTGGGATCAGGATTTTGACAAGAAAGTTGAGAGAACAAAAACTAGACCTTTAGCATCAGGAGAATTAACTAGAAAACAAGCATGGCTATTTTTTGCTCCACATGTTTTTGTTGGTTTAGGCATTCTCAGTCAATTTAATTTAGCTTCAATAATATGGACTCTGTCAATTATCCCTGTAGCTGCTCTTTATCCAGCTGCCAAAAGAGTGACAACTCATCCTCAACTTGTTTTGGGTTAAAATTCCTACAAAATTATTTTGAGATTTTTAGGTCTAGCTTTTAATTGGGGAATTTGGGTCGGATATTGTGCGATCCAAGGAGCTGTAGACTATACAACATGTGGTTTGTTATATAGCGCTGGTATATGTTGGACTTTAATATACGACACAATATATGCTCATCAAGTATTGATATATTAATAAATATTGTCAAATTTTGTAGGATAAAGAAGATGACAAAATGATTGGAGTTAAGTCAACGGCCTTAGCATGGGGTGATAGAACCAAAGAAATATCTAACTATCTCAATTTAGTGATGTTTGGATGTCTTAGTGCAGCTGGATATATGTCTGAAATTGGATGGCCTTATTATCCAGCAATTGCGGGAACAGCATTTTTTATGAAGAATATGCTTGATAAAGTTGATATTAATAATAGGGAGGCCTGCGACAACTTTTTTAGAAAAAATAGAGTGTTTGGATTCTTAGTGTTATTATCGATCCTTATTGGGAAAATCTCTAAAGAACAGATCCAAAACAGGAACAAAAAATTATCCCAGACAGCTTAACTTTGTATTTGTAAACTAAGAGTTTCTATATGTAATTTCGATCTGTAAAGGGCCTTCAAGTAAAAAATTACCAAAGTTTCTGGGGAGTTTTTGTTACTGTTTAAATCCAGAAATAAAATTTGAAAGATTCTAATAATAAGTTCTTTGGTTCGGTTATTTAAAAAATTTGTATTTCTTTATTCAATCGACATTCTTGATAATTGTTAAAGAAGATTTCAAATTTAGCATGAGGAATAAGGTTTTGAAACTCTTTAAAGAAAGTTAAAAAGATTAAAAAATTTATTAAAAGTCTGCAAGACAAATTTCTCTGGACCGACTTATCAGAAACAAAAATATTCCGTACTTAGAGATACTTAAAATTCAACGTTTGCAGAGCCTGAAAACTCACCTAATGCTACTTCTCGAAACTTTCTGTTGTTCAATTAAATATTCCATCAGCTACAAATCCTTGTTGCGAAATGGTTAGAAATATTTGTATTTTTGGAGTTCAAAACATTTTTTTTTAGTCTTCTTTTGATTTGTAAATGAAAACCGATTTAGGATGCTGGAAATTACATCTATTCGAAACAGAAAAAAAAATCAACGATATATTATATTCTCTTCATGTACAACCTCTAATAAATTTGAAATAAAAATAATGAACGATCCAATTTCTGAGAATCTCCCGCAAAAAGAGCAAAGTAAACTTCTTGAACAGCCAGCTCCATTTCATACAATTTGTCCAATTTTAGTTGGTGTAGGAGGGTAGTTTACATTCTTTTATCGATTTCTAATAATTTAGAGGTTCAGCTTCTGGGAAAACCACATTATGTAACAAAATTATTTCCAATATTGGAGTTAAAAACTGCACAGTATTATCACTTGATTCATTTTATAAAGGGTAACATCATCATAAACTGTTTGTTTTAAATTACAAGTGTTGCAAAAGAAGATGCTAAAGGTTATAATTTTGATCATCCAGATGCTTTAGATTTTGATCTCTGCTTCGAAGTTATAAAACAACTCCTTACTCGAAGAAAGACATCAGTTCCAATTTACAACTTTACAACACATCAAAGAGAGAGCAAGACTGAAGAAGTTGAACCTGCAGATATGATCCTTTTTGAAGGAATTCTCGCTCTTTATGATCCTGTAAACAGTTGAAGGTTTTTTTTTTAAACTTGTAGAGAATTGTGGCTTTAATGAACCTAAAAATTTTTGTTGATTGTGATGACGATGTTAGATTGTATAGAAGATGTAAGAATCAAATAAAATAAGTTTATAATTCAGGGATTAGTGTCAAGAGACGTCAAAGAACGAGGAAGAGATGTACCAGGAATTTTATATCAATATAACACCTTTGTAAAACCTGCTTTCAATGCATTTATCAAGCCTTCAGTCAAATACGCCAATATTATTGTTCCTGGAAATAATGATAACACTGTTGCAATCAATTTTATTGTGCAAAATCTCAAAAGTCAGATACATAGACTTGAGGAGCTAAAATTACATATGAATCATAATTTTTATCATATTGACATTTTGGATTCTTGTTGGTTAAATGTTCAAGATGGGAGATATAGAGATTCAAATGAATTAGCTCTTTACCACTCTAATAAAATTATCTTTTTAAGAGATCCAAATGCAAAGAATGAGTGCATTAGTATTTTCAATTTGTTTTCATCACAATTCTCAAGAACCCTTTACCAGTAATTTTTTCCTTAATTTATTTAATTTCTTAGACTTTCAATGGTAAGATTGATCACTTACGGAGTGAAGATGATGAAAAGATATAATACACACAAATCAAGCGAAAATAAGGAATATGAGGTGCTTTACTACCAACAGGATCCTGATGTCCTAGATAGTAAAATAAAAAATATTGATGTAGCTGGGATTATTATACCTTTCCTTTATGATGAAACTGCAATTGAAATCCAGGAACAAATTGATAAATTATTCAGTAAAAAACCTAATCTGAAAATATTTGTGCTCTCCATTTTCGCAAGTATAGACATTATGACAAAACTTACAATGGAGCAAAAAGATATTTATGTAATAAATATTCTTTGCATTGTGAATATGAAATCTTTGCTTCAAATGCTTCAAAAGAATTGCAAAGTAATGAATTTCGACTTTACAGGGAATAAAGATTTTAAGAATCTAATAGTCGAATCTAGCAAAAAGGAAATATCTAGAAAATAAAACAACAAGGATTAGAACCAAAAAAATATTTGTTATTGTCCAATTATTCTATACACCTTTTTATCCAAATAATCTTTGTTGTTTCTAAAACCTTTCATTTGAATTCAATGTTTGTGAAATTTGAGTTAAAGTGTTATTTGCATAGAAAAGTTTGTTTATTTTCGCATTATGAAGTTCAATAACGTTCGTAAAAAGAATAAACTACTTTTATAAATGGAGAAAATGTAAAGCTTAATTTTTTCAAGTATAAAGCAAGGATATTTTTTTCCTTTTAAAATATAACATTAAAGTACACTTAAAATAAAGGAACTTTCTCAACCAATATTAATTTTTCAAGTATTTTCATAACTTCTTTTTTCATACAATAATTGAAAATCTTTTTTGTTTTTGGAATAAATTTACGAAGGGAACTGAAGATACAATTTGGAGTTTTGTCGTTGATAATGATAAGGAAAATTATTTATTGATCTAAATCAATTCCTTTTTCTAGTCTGTAAAATATCCCTTTTTGTTCAATCAAATTCTCGAAGTTACCCTTTTCAACAATTTGACCTTCATTTAACACAAATATTTCATCTGCATCCCTAATAGTAGACAATCTATGAGCGATAATGACTGCAGTTTTTCCTTGCATAATTTTATCTAAAGATTCTTGGACAACTTTTTCGCTTTGAGTGTCTAAAGCACTTGTAGCTTCATCTAATAATAGAATTGGAGGTTTATTAATGATTGCTCTTGCAATTGCAATTCGTTGCTTTTGTCCTCCCGATATTTGACTCCCCTTCGGACCAACTTTCCTTTCAAATCCGCTGACATTCTCGTTTTGCTTTTCACTTGTTGCTGTCAGATCATCTGTCCAGTTGTTAAAAATAATTTTAAATATTTACCAAATTCTTTCCTTTCTATAAATCCTAAGGCATTGGCTTCGGCTGCAGCTTTTCTTATCTCATCCTGAGTCGCGTCCTCCTTATTGTATCTATAAAAAGTTATTTCATTTTAATAGTATCTTACTTGATATTAAATTCTATTGTGCCATTAAATAGTACTGGTTCTTGAGACACTACTCCAAAATTCTGCCTCAAATGTCTTAAGTCATATTTTCTAATATCAACGCCATCAACTAAAATTTCCCCTTGATCAATATCATAAAATCTCAAAAGAAGAGACATGATTGTCGATTTACCACAACCTGAAGGACCAACAAAAGCTACTTTTGAGGAAGAATTTATTTTAAAGTTAATTCCTCTGAGGATATACTTTGGCCTTGTAGGATATTTAAACCATACGTTTCTGAACTCGATTTCTCCTATTATAGGTTGCTTATAATTTTGTTGAGGATCGTCAATTTTTATTTTTGGTTGACTATCAAGAATTTTGAAAATACTCTTTGCTGCAACTCGTGCTGCACCAACGTCAGGCGCATATTGCATTGCGTTACCAGCACCAAAAGCTGCGAATAAAACACCAAAGATACTCTGGAAAAGATCTTTATAGCCAAGATCAGTTGAAACCATAAAAACTGCTCCAAGGAAAAAAACGACTGCATAATCTAAAAACATAGCAAGTTGAGAAAATCCATACGCAAGACCTGAGAGACTGCCTTTACGAATTGCAAGGTTCATTGGTTTTTGAAGTTTTTGTTCATAATTATTAAGTAGCTTATCTTCTCTACCAAAGGAAGCTACTGTTCTCATATTATTTGCTGCCTCTGCAATAAAGTTTATACTTTCTCTATATGCTACATCTGTTTTCTCAGAAAATCCCTCATTTAGTTTTGCTTGTATTGCTCCTGAAACAACCACAAGCGGTGATAAAGCTAAAGATACTAATGTAACTTGCCAGCTTGCTATAAATGCAATAACAGTTCCACTGATGAAAGAAGCCGTTGCCTGAGCAAAAACTCCAAGAGCAGTACTTGCAAGTGAATTCACCAAATTTGTTTCAGTCGAAAGTCGTGCTATGAGAACTCCAGGCGCATTTTCTGGAAGATCAAACCAACCAATATCATTATAAAGATATTTCTTCAGGACAGCGATTCTCAATTTTTTACAAAGATTTTCTCCCACAAGGTTTAAAGTGGCAAATTGAAGAGTTGCAAAGACAAATGAAGCAATACCAATGATAATATAATAAATTGCATTTCGTGTTGCATCACTCATGAAGCTTGGGCTACCAACACTAGCAAATATTTCAAGGTAATCGGAAATAATAATTGCTGATATGGGAAAACATATTCCCGCAAGAGCCGAAAAGATTAAACCTAATATCAATAAACTCCTTTTTTCTTTATTATATTCTAGGAGTCTTTTTGTAATATTCTCTTCTTTAGACTTCTTTTTGCGGAGTTTTTTGTTATTTTTGTTATCTTTTGTTTCATTGACTTCATCCTTGTTTGTTTCAATTTCAAGCGAAACTTCAATATCTTGGCCTCCAAGTGAATCTCTTTTTTTATCTTCTTTAAGCTTTGCATCTGTGCTTATTGGAAGAATTTGTTGAGTTGGCAGGTCGACTTTTTTGCTTAATGATTTTTTTTCAAGTTGATCTGGTTCACTTAGTAACTCATCTTTTATAGACATTTTGTTTTCAACATTATCATCACCTCCAACTTTGCTGACATCAAATTCACTATCTTTTCTTTCTTGTTCTTCTTGAATTTTTAATTGTAGACGTTGTAAATTAAAATATTTTTCTTTTTTGTCAACAAGCTCTTGATGAGATCCTTCTTCAACAACTTTTCCTTGATCAAAAACTATTATTCTATCAGAATTTTGTACAGTTGTTAGTCTATGAGCAATTGTAATTGTTGTCCTTCCTTGTGCTATCTCATCCAAAGTTTTTTGAATTTCTATCTCATTTCTTCTATCCAAAGCACTTGTTGCTTCATCGAGTAAAAGGATGGAAGGATTTTTTAGTATAGCTCGAGCTATAGCGAGGCGTTGTTTTTGACCTCCAGAAAGTTGGGTTGCATTCGTTCCTACAAACGTTTCGAGTTTGTCAGGAAGTTGGTTAACAAATTCTGCTGCGTTAGCTTTTTTAAGCGAATCCCAAATTTCATCATCTGAAGCATCTTCTTTTGCGATCAGTAGATTTTCCTTTATTGAAGTTGCAAACAAAACAGGCTCTTGACCAACATATCCAATATTCTGACGAAGCCATCTTAAATTAAGATCTTTTAACTCATTCCCATCTATTTTAATAGATCCTTCATTAATGTCGTAAAATCTTTCGATAAGCTGCACACAAGTGGTTTTTCCACAACCAGATTCTCCTACAAAAGCAATTTTTTCGTTCTTTTTCGCTTTAAAAGAAACACCCTTAAGAACTAATTTGTCTGGTTTTAAGGGATATGAGAAAATTACATTAACAAATTCGATTTCACCATTCAAGGTTTCAGGCTTTAATCCTTTTTCATCGTCAATAGAAATTTTACTTTTTCTATCAATAACTTTCAAAGTTCTTCCTCCAGCAGATTTTGCTTTTGCAAACTTTTTAAAAGCTGGAGTGGCTTGGGAAATTGAAAACCCAGCAAACATTATACTAAAAAATACAATAAGTACATCACCCCCGTTATAAGGGCGTCCACGAATTGCATTTGTAGCTCCATCCTCAATCAATTTCGCCCCATACCAAAATCCTAAAGCATACATTCCAAATAAAGTAAACCAAACAAGTCCCATTGCAGCTCCAGAGAATGCCCCAAACTTTACAACAGATTTATTATGTTTATCTAAAGCAATCTGATATCTCTTTAATTCCTTTTCTTGTCCATTTAGTGAAGTTATAGTTTTTATACTATTCAATGCTTCTTCTGATATAGCTCCAGCATCTGCATAGCTCTTAGATGTAAAATTTGTTTGTTTTTGGACTGAATATACAAAGGCTGTTCCTGTAATTGCAAGCAAAGGAGTAATTGAAGTTAAAACCAATGCGAGTTGCCAGCCAAAAATATACCCGATTATAAAACCAGATATTAACATAGCTATTGAATATATAAAAGTAGAAACCGTTTCCCCAATGCCTTCTTGAATTTGGAAACATTCATCGGCAATTTTGCTTGAAATTTCATTTGGATTTACACTGTCAAAAAAGGCGATTTCTTGTCTGAGCAAAGCCTGGAAATATTTTTTCCTTATTTTAATGGTTTGATGTTCTCCTGTTGTCATCCATGTTGCAAACGATATGTAAGAAAGAATAAAACTTGCAATACCTAAAGCCAAAAATTCAGCCGAAATCACACCAACTCTTCTTAAAAGATCGCCAGAATCACCACCTGGAACGAAGGCATCACTTACATTCCCAAATAATATTGAGAATGCGGGAAGGGCGGCTCCATTAATTGCAGCCGCAAGACTACCAATTATAATATAAATTTTATCTTTCTTTGACGCATATCTAAATAATTCAAAGAAACTGCATGGTTCAGCTTCTTTTTCTAGCTCCTTAATAATTGGAGTCAATTTTTTTCCTTCTTTTTTATTTTGAAGACGTGGAGGCATTGAATCTGAAATTTGTAATTGCTGAAGATTGGGGTCTTGTCTTAATTCTTTTTCTGTAGAAAAATTTGTATTAGGATTTGAGTTTGTTGAAGGCTGCTGAGTCATTCTCTCCAGAGAATTTTGAAATTATAAATTTTTATAAAATTATCTACGAAATCCAATTAACAATCAGAAAATTTTGGGATTTCTGTAATTAATTATAATTCCCCCTTTGATTACACCACAATTTAGCTGACTCAGTTCTAGAACAAGGTCCAAAACTTTACATTAATAAAAACAAAAACCTTCAGAGTGGACCGCTTCATAGCTCTTGGAAAGAGGAGATTTTTAGATCTATGAAAAATAGCTATTTTAAAAAGGATAAAAGTATTTAAATGAATTATTTCGATTTATTTCCTTAAAAAGTTTGTTTTTAAGTTTAGATTAATGTTAGATCTTTTGTAAGCATTTCGAAATTTCTTCGAAGGATTTTATCTTAAAGTTTTATTTATAATTTTGGCTACTACAATGGTATTGGATTCTTTTTAATCTATTATTTTGAATGCAACTTAATTAAAGATTTATCTATCAATACTTACCCAAAAATTTAACAGACACCAAAATGATAATATATCTCACTCTTTAAAGTTTAGAGACATTAAATATCTGAGTCTTTCAGCTGAAGAAAACTTATTGCAGTATTATTTTTGTAATCATTGTCAAAATTATGCTTTTGAAAAGTTTTTTTCAACTCATCTGAAAACCTTTCACTTATGGTAACATCAATTCTTTCATTTATTCCTCTCTCTTCAAGATCTTATTAATCGATTCTTCCTTTCAAAGAAAAAGGTTTAAAAAAATAATTCTTAAATTCTTTGATGGAAATATTTTTATTTACATCTTCTAATAGTACCGGTAATAAAATCTAAATTTGCCCTTAATAAATACTAAACAGAATTCTCTTTTTCATTGTGATGTTTTCCATTTGAGTTTGACAAAAAATAATTTAGAATAAATTTTCGCAAATAATGGAAAGTTTAATGAACAATTCGGGATTGTCACATTCGAAGAGTTTATAGATTTTAAACCGATCCAATTTTCTATTTTCTTTTTCAACAAGGATTTTTTCGTAATATATCCAAAGAGTTTTGAAATTTGATTCTTTGAGTCCATTCGATTTATTTCAACCAAAGAGTATTCTTCAGAAAGATTTTCAAATATAAAAAAGAAGGCATTAAAGTTGAATATTAAATTGAAAATACTTTGAGGTTTTTTTATTATAATAATTACTTACAAAAGTATTTTTCATATATTCGTAGACAAACTAAAACACTTCTTAAGCATGATACAATCAATTCATTTTTTTTTGGAACATTTCACAATCACTTAGTTGATCCAAATGCTCCTGGTAATCTTTCAATGGCATATTTATGATTAGCAATATACATTATAGGAACACCTGGAATTTTCCTGATTCTTCTCTTCAAATCCTTATCACATGTAGCCACAATATAAACTCTATCTTGTTTTACTCTTGTTGCTATACAATCATCTGCATATGTTCCACCATGTTGGCATTTTAATTTATGGAATCTAGGATCCTTTGTAAGTCTTAATGCAAGGCGATATTTGTGTCCAAGTTTTTCAAGTTCAGCAATTACACAATCAGTGATGCAAGGAATACATTTTCCTAAAAGGCAATCCATCGATGCCTTGAAAATATCTAGTTTGTTTTGAATTGAAAAATTTAAGAAGTTTGTATCCAAAAGTAATCTATATGGAGGTCCAAGGGCTGTATTATACTTGAAAAACATATGAGATGGCTCAGCTTCAACTTGATTTATTTTTATTTGGTTTGGTAACGATTTTATCAAGAGATCCTTTCTCTTTTTTTCCTTTTCTTTATTCTCAGCTTTTAATCTTTGATCTTTAGTGGGATCTATGAGTCTTTTGACTGCAGCAAACTTTTTAGTTATTCTAGACTTGACCATAAATACGATTCTTTTGAGATCAGAAATAACTTAACTTGGAAATTAATTGATAAATAGATTTCCACAAAATCTTTAATATTTTAATTAAAGAAAATTTAATTGAATAGAATTATTTAATTTAATTATGAATAAAGAACCAAGATGATACGAAATAAATTTATTAACTTTGTGTTTCCAAGTCCTTTGTTTTATTTATATCATCCTGAAAAGAATTTCTCTTTTTTTTAAGAGAAATATAGTGTTTTACTTGAGGAAATGAAACTAGTATTTTTTACGCTTCATTTCTTAGCATAAATGTTTTAGAAAGCTTATAAAGCCGTTTTCCATAAGTATCGCGAAGAGCTTGATTAAATAGCTTGGATTTCCTCCCGACATCTCTTGCAGATAAGCTTTCATTTGATAAATCTTTGGAATCCATTTTTGATTCAGACTGGTTTATTCGATTTCTTGTCATTGAAGAATTCATACTCGCGCCCAGAGATTTTGTTATGTGATGCTTACTCTCTTGAACCCAATTTCCAGACTTTTTCGAAGTACTTAGAAGGTTAGTTGGTGTTGGAGGATGGGAATTTAGACCCAAGGTTTTGTTCAAAATTATCGAAGTTTTATTAGGAGGACTAAGTTTGAGAAAAGGATTTGTTGGGCTCTTATTATCTGAGAATTGAGGCGTTTTAATTAATAGTCCAGTCGTCAGATACAAATTTTTTCGCTTCAAATGGTATTCAAGATGAGTTGAGAGATAATGAGGAGTTGGAGGCCTTTCCCTCGAACTCAAATATTCCGTTTGCTCTAATTGGGCTTTCCTCTTTTTTAAAGGAGAATTTCTAGTCGAATTTGCTTTTTCTGCAATTGAAGATATTGCATTCTTTGAGTTTTCTAGCCCAGTAACTATTTTCTGTCTTAAGTAATTGAGAACAAGGCCTTCACCCTGACTTCCATTTGTTGATTTTGAAGGAGTTTTCAACACCATACTCCCTGGTTTGAGTTCTCTCTGATATCTCCTATTTTCAATTCTGGCTATTGAAGGAATTTTGTCAACATCCTTCTCGCTTTTCATATCCAAAAGATCTAATTCGGTATCTTTTAAACTGAACCTTGAGATTGGAACTTGGGTAGGACTAAGATTCAAAGTCGAATTTTGATCGTCATATTTCAAATTCTTTTTGTTTGGAGAACGATATTCTCGATGCGAATTAAAAAGGGAAATTTCTCTATTTGTTTTATCACCTAATTCGTTGAGAGAAACAGGAATTTCAGGTTTTTCCAATATGAGACTCGATGCCCCTTTTGAAGCTTGATCAAACTCTTTGTGGGAAATTTTGGTTTGAGGAGTTTGACAGCGGCTCTCCAAAAAGTGTTTCAAATCTGACCCTCCGTTTCTAATAAATTTTTTTTGAATAATTGTGGCTGTTATATCTTTCTTAAAATTTTTTCCTGTTCTTTCTTTTTTGATGTAGTTTTGGTGTTCAGATAAGTTTTTTGTGATTTCAGCTATTCTTTTATCTCTTAACTCTTTTTTTGCAAGGATAATATCAACTAAATTTCGCATTGCTGCTGAGCTTGTTTCCATTTTTGGGAAGAAGTACTATTTTCAAATAAATAAAAGTACCCAAAAAAAAAAAAACTTTTCTCGGAGCTTCCCATATTTCGGCCGTTTGAGATGATACAACAATTGTCATGGATCTTTTTAAAGAAAAAGTCTCTAATTTCTTCTGGCGTTCTTCAGAGTCTTCATTTTGTTTTGGTTCGAACTTAATGAGTTCATTGAAATTGAATCGTTTTTGCGTTGTGCGATTCTTTCTATATGATGCGAATGATTCCTCTTCTCCAAAAAATTCTCCAGTTCCTAAAATTAAGATGTCGACTAATTTAGAAAGTGGAGGTTTCTCAATGAGATAAAATTGATTCTTTTCCCCCATGATGGCGTCTTCCTTCTCCTCTATTGGACGTGAAATAAAAAGAGTTTTCTTGCACACAACTTGACCCGATCTAATCAAATAAATTTTCTCTGGATCATCATCTTCATTATAGATTGTTTGATTTCTTTTGTAGATAGTTTTCTTCTGAAAAAGATATGCCCAAGTTTTCAAAATATGTCTTGATATTCCTTTAAAAATTGGTACGTTGGTCAGAAAATTTATCGCTCCTTCAATTTTTTTCCTTTGATCTGCTCCAAAAAGTTTTCTATAAGCCTTCCAATCTAACGTTGCAAAATGGCAGTCACATTTACAAATAATTGTTGCAGCTCTTGGCTTCAACGTATCTTCCAAAAGAGCAAGCTCCCCAAAAGATGATCCATTCCTTAGTTCTTGGACTTTTTTTAAACCAATTTGAATCCCAACATCACTCACTGAAGCAACTTTAATACAAACTTCTACCCAACCACTGAGAATTATGTAAAAAGTAGAGCCTATTGAACCTATTCCTATTAAGCTTTCAAGAGAGTAAAGAAATACCTGCTTCAAATAAAGTTTCTCCTCCTGGCATACAACCATATTCTAAATTTTCAAATAGTTTCGAATAAAACGCCTCTCCTCGTCTCAAACATTTTTGGAAGAAAGGATTATATTGAGCAAATATTTTGAAGGTCTCAAAATCTGCTGGAGCTCTTTCTGTGTGGGGCTTTTTCAGAATGGAGGATATAATCTTAAATGAAATTAAGAAAATAAACGCTTTTAGTGAACCTTCGTCATTTCTTTAATTGTAGAATTACTGTTCAATCCATTAATGTTGCTCTTATTGACTTCAGGTTGACTTAACATAGCCGAAAGAATTTCAACTCTATTGGATAGGTATGAAAAGATTTAATTAAAAAAACCCTCAATTACTAAAGGAATTACCTCGAATAAATCGACTAAAACTTAAATACTTCGAATGAAAAATCAAACGCTGATCCAGCGAAAAAGGTTTGTTATTCTAAGGCTCGTATTGTTCATGTTGGCTGAAAAAAAAATTTCCATGCAAATTTTTTCTTTTCATTCCCAATCAATGAGAAGTTCAAGTATAAAAAGATCACTATGTTTGTTTTTGCTTTCAAGTTTTTGTAGCACTTTCCATATTTATTTGAACTCTCTTAAACAAAGGAAAAGTTTCCGACAATTCCCCTCAGTTTTACTTCTCTAAATTAAAGTTTAAAACCTCCTAGGAAAATAAAATTTATTTATAAATTGAAGAGGTTCATTTTAAGAAAAATGGCTGAATTGTCAATGTTATTTAATCCTCACAGTACAAAGGAAGTTTTTCTTTTATCCACAAACTTAGTCTTCATTAAAACTGAAAGTGTCAGTCAAAAAAAACTCACAGCAAAAAAGTGCAGAAGGAAAAAATGCTATTTGCCTCAAACTTATAATTTTAATTTGATTTTATTAAGCTCAGTTAAGTTATATCCTGCTATACCTTTCTGTTTTATTTCAGTTTGTCAATGCAATTTTTTTTTATCCTTCTACAATTCGAACAATACTATTTGATGTAAATTTATTTAGCGAGCAACTAAGTTTATCATCGTACAAAGAAAAAAAGTAAAATTTTACTGATCCAAAGCAATTCTTAAAAAAAATCGTACTATAACCAATAAAATTTCTACTAATTTACATATTACAAGTAATTTTAATAAGAATTTTTCCTATCGAAGTCAAGCCGAAGACAGTTTAATAAAACTTGACTTCTGCTAGTTATGCTAGTTACAAAAGCTACTAATTTTCTGAATATAACATGAATTGAATCTTATATTATATACCTCTTTCTTTTGTAAA
>Ga0182742_1003510_pt1 | contig 15272 bp, 8 predicted proteins | sample eDN5th37CBELigMG_FD_128880 | JGI IMG/M metagenome (GOLD analysis project Ga0182742, IMG submission 128880) | Enriched Miracle-Growth compost microbial communities from Emeryville, California, USA - eDNA 5th pass 37_C BE-Lig MG (version 2)... ...
ACCGTTTCGCGGTGCGAACGGCAATGCGGGCGAGATCGGTCATGTGCTGGTGAAGAAGGGTGGTCACCTCTGCTCCTGCGGGCAGCATGGTTGCCTCGAGGCCTATGCGTCCATTCAGGCGCTGACGGAGAAGCTGTCCGCGGCGGGGGTCGAGGATCTCGATTATGCGCAGCTGGAGCAGCTTCACCGCGAGAAGCATCCTATCATTGCCGAATGGATCGAGGAGGCGGCCGGCTATCTCGCGCCTCAGGTCGCGATGCTCGAGAACCTCTTCGATCCCGAAGCCGTCGTCATCGGCGGCGCCCTGCCGCCGAGCCTCCTGGAGGATCTGATAGGGGCTATGCAGCCGCTGCCCCTGTCCGTCGCGAGCCGCAGGAACCGGAACGAGGCCCGCCTGATCCAGGGACGGACCGGTCGGCTGACGGCGGCGCTTGGAGCCGCTGCCCTGCCGCTTTTGGAAACCATGACCCCCCGGCTCGACACCGCTCATGCGGCTCGCCGTGAACAATCGAATGAGGAGATGCCTCTTGCTGGATGATCATCGCCGTCTGGCTCGTGCCGTTCATCAGCCGGCACTCGTCCGTCTGCATCGTGCCTTGAGTCATCTGCGGTCGGTATTGACCGTCATGAACACCGGGGCGCATCCGGACGATGAGATCAACGGCCTGCTAACGGCTCTGCGCTTTGCCATGGGCATGCGTGTGGTGGTCGCCTGTTCCACGCGAGGGGAAGGGGGGCAGAACGCTTTGGGGCCGGAGCGCGGCGCGGCGCTCGGCGTGCTACGGACGGCTGAAATGGAGGAAGCCGCCCGTCGTATGGACGCCGATGTGGTTTGGCTCGGCCACGGACCCGACGACCCCGTTCATGATTTCGGCTTTTCGAAGAACGGCGAGGACACCCTGCGGCGATGGGGCGAAGAGCGCATCATAGAACGCCTCGTCCGGGCCTATCGGCAGTACCGGCCCGACATCGTCATCCCGACATTTCTGGATGTCCCCGGCCAGCACGGTCATCATCGCGCCATGACACGCGCCGCCGAAAAGGCATTCTTCCTGGCTGCCGATGCCGCAGCGTTTCCGGAGCATGAAAAGCTGGGACTTCGGCCGTGGCAGGTTTGCAAGTTCTACCTCCCTGCCTGGTCCGGCGCGGGCTACGCCTATGACGACGAGGTGCCGCCGCCGCCTGCGACGCTGATCGTTCAGGCTTCAGACAAAGATCAGGTGACTGGCCTTGCATACCGGCAGCTCGGCGAATGGTCTCGCGCTGCGCATGCATCCCAGGGAATGGGCGTATGGCGCGACAATCCGGTCGATCGCTGGAGCTTGCACCTGAAGCTGCGGGCCGGGGGCTCATCCGTCGCAGAACAGGATATCCGCGAACATCTGCCCGAGACCCTCGCAGACCTCGCCGTCTCCTACAATCTGCCGAACGCGGCCGCCGTGAAATTGCGGGAGGCTCAGGAGCATATCGACGCCGCCGTTGCGGCGCTTCCGGACCGCGCAAGAATCGTCAAGGCGCTCGGCTGGGCGGCATCACTCCTCGAAGAAACGCGAGATGGGATAGCTCCTAACGCCGCCAACCAGCTCAGGCATCGGCTCGACCGCAAGCTGCGGGAGATCGATGGAGCCATTTTCGAGGCGAGCGCAAACGAAGCTCGCGCGGTTTTCAAGGGCTCGTGTCATCCAGGATCACGGATGGCTCTCGAGGTCCGCGTCGATGCGCCCGGCCTCGCCGACATGAGGATCGATCCGCGGCTTCCCGATGGTGTTTCAGCTACTGCGCTACCGGGCGGCAATGCCGACTATGCGATCGAGATTCCTCAAACCATATCCCTGACCGGGAATTATCCTCCAGACTTCGACGCCTTGGGAGGCAATGGCGCTGCCGGCATCCGCGTCTCAGGCGAGGTCGATGGACACATCGTCAGGGTCGAGCTCGATCCGGAGGAGCCCTTCGTCGTCGGTCCTTCGCAATCCCTGTCTCTCGATCCATCGACAGTGATCGTCAGGATCGGAGCGCCGTCGTCGCCGATGTCGGTTCGACCGATCGGTGCAGAGATATCAGGTTGGCAGGTGCCTGACGGATGGAATATGCGGCCGCATGAGGGGCAGTGGGCCATCGAGCCGCCCGAACGGGCTGTCGCCGGCCTTGCCACGCTTGTCCCCATGGTCGATGGCAGGCCGGCAAGCGTGGTGCGGACGATCGCCTATCCTCACATTCAGCAGCGTCCCTTCGTTGCGCCGACCGATCTCCGGGTCCTGACGCTCGAGGTTGCGCTTCCGAAGGACGCGCGCGTCGGATATGTGGGAGGCGGAAGCGACAATGTCGGTGCGCATATGCGCCGCCTGGGGATCGACGTCACGGATCTTGGAGAGGCCGACCTGACGACGAGCGCGCTTTCAGGATTCACCACCATCGTCGTCGGCATCTTCGCGTTCGGCCTGCGGCGCGATCTCAAGGCTGCGACGGAGCGGCTGCATCGGTTCGTGGAGGAGGGCGGGCATCTGGTGACGCTCTATCATCGGCCCACCGATTCCTGGGATCCCGAGCGGACCCCGCCGCGTCGCCTCGTCATCGGCTCGCCTTCGCTTCGCTGGCGCGTGACCGATCCGGCTTCGCCCGTCACGGTCCTGCAAGCGAACAATCCCTTGCTCACCTATCCGAACCGCATCGAAGCCGGCGACTGGGAGGGGTGGGACAAGGAGAGAGGCCTGTATTTCGCGGCTGAGTATGATGCCGCTTATGAGGAACTGCTGTCCATGAACGATGCGGGCGAACAGCCGCTCAAGGGGGCGCTGATCTCCGCGCGCATCGGCCGAGGCCGCCACACGCATGTGGCGCTGGTTCTGCATCATCAACTGGACAGGCTGGTTCCCGGCGCGTTCCGCCTTCTCGCCAACCTGGTCCAGCCTGCCTGAGGACATGGCTGCTGAACCTGAAACAGGCACGGTTCGGCCTCCTGTGCCGCTGTGGAGCAGCGCGGGATGGCTGCTGCTCGACATGGCGCTGGTGACCGTGATGCAGGCGATCGTCAAGGCTGAAGGTGAAACCTATCCTGCGATTCAGCTTGTATTTCTCCGTTCGCTGGTCGGCTTCGTTTCCGTCGCGCCGCTTGTGTGGCGTCATCGCGCGAAGCTGACCAACCTGTCGAACATTCGCGGGCATCTCACGCGCGTCGGTTTCAATTCGATCGCGCTGACCCTCAATTTCGCCGCCTTCGCCGCCTTGCCGCTCGCCCTGGTGACGGCCATCGGCTTCACGCGGCCCATCGTGCTTCTGTTGATGGCTGCGATCCTGCTGGGCGAGAGTGTCAGCCGGATCCGCTACATCTTGACGATCCTGGGCTTCATCGGTGTCGTCATCATGGTGCGGCCGGATGCGATCTCCTGGAATGTTGGACTGATCGCAGCGTTTGGATCGGTCCTCTTCGGATCCCTGGCAGTGGTTCAGACGCGGCGGCTCGCCGGCGAGAGCACGGTCGTTCTCATGCTCTTCTACACGGTAGGATTGACGCTCCTGACATCGATCCCAGCCGCCCTCGTCTGGGTGCCGATCCCGCGGTCCGAGGCTCCGAGCATTATTCTCGTCGGCGTTCTGGCCCAGCTTGGCCAATATTGCTGGCTGCAGGCCTACCAGAAGCAGGAGGCGCGGCTTCTGGCGCCGCTGGGTTATCTCTCGATTATCTTTTCAGGCTTGGCCGGCTGGTTCTTCTTTGCGGAAATCCCGTCGCCGTCTCTGTGCATCGGTGCTGCGATCGTCATCCTGACCACGATGCTGGCGACGCCCGCGGAGCGCTGGCTCAAGACCAGACGGCGAGCCTGAAGGACGATGTCGTAAGGGGTACGCAGAACACCCCCATCCCCTGCTAGGCCCAATAACGAAGTCGGGGGCCGCGGTCTTGCTGCGTTGGGCCAAGCCTTTGTCCTGCCGGGACACGGGCCGGAACGGCTTTTAGTGCCTTGGCGTTCCCAGCGGAGGAGAATGTCATGCCAACAAAGCTTCCGAATGAAAGAGAGATGCGTCAGCCGGGTTCCATGGAACTGGATCCAACTGGAGAGGGCGTCGCCATCGAGGAAACGCGGCGCTTGATCGCTTCCAGCAAGGTCGAAGGCACGCCGGTCTTCAATCGGGCAGGGGAGCAGCTCGGAACCGTGTATAATTTCATGGTCGACAAGGTTTCGGGCCAAGTCGCCTACGTCGTCATGAGCTTCGGCGGTTTTCTAGGGATCGGAGAGAGCTACCACCCCTTGCCCTGGCGGGCGCTGACCTACGACACGCGGCTGGGCGGCTATCTGGTCGATATCGACAAGGATCGCCTCGCCGGCGCTCCCCGCTATGGAGCCGACGAGGATCCGTTCGCGGACGACGAATACGGCGCCCGAGTTGACGCCTATTACCGGACGGCGCCGACAGCCTGATCCAGCCGAGCAGCGTCCCGAGGAGCAGCGAGTCCGGCAGGCTCACAGACGAGCCTGCTGGACACTCCATCGGGCTGAGTGCAGTGAGAGTAATGGCAATGCAGGGCACGACAATTCGTGTCGCGTGTCAAAGCAGTGGAACGAGCAATTGCAGCTTGTTGCATACTATCGGCTTACCTCTAACGTGGTAGACAGCTTTTAAACTCGCGCACTTTTAAGGTATCATTCCTGATTTACTTGGAAATTTGAGATTTCATTCCGGTAGGAATGCAGGTGCAGAAAGGATATCATTTTGGAAACCTAAGGGATCCGCTGTGTACCAATCGGAGGACGGCGTCAGTGCCTTCGACATCAGGATCGATGCTGCAGAGGCGTCGAGTCGTGGTGCTGGACCGGGCTCCGCTATCCTTTTTCCCGACAAGGATCTGCTGTTCACGGCGGACTTCAAAAAGTCGGGTGACGATCTTCTCCTTCTCGGCCATGAGACCAACGCCGTCATTCTCGGCTATTTCAAGGACGAGCGGCGCTCGGGTCTTTCAACACGCGAAGGTGCGGGACTCAGCGGCGCAACCGTCGATGCTCTCGCCGGGCCAGACGCACCCGGGCAATATGCGCAGATAACGAGCGTTCCAGACGGTCGGATCGTCATCGGGCGGGTTGAAAAAGCGTCGGGCGACGTCACGGTCCTGCGCAATGGTGTATCGATCGAACTGCGTCTCGGCGATACGGTTGCCAAGGGAGATGTCGTCCAAACCGGGTCCGGCTCGTCTCTGACGATCAAGTTCAACGACGGAACGGTGTTCAGCCTGTCGTCCAATGCCCGCATGGTGTTGAACGACATGGTCTATGCTGCGGATTCGAGCGCGAACTCGGCTTTGTTCACGCTGGTTCAAGGCGTCATCGGATTCGTTGCCGGTCGGATCGCCAAGACCGGCGATCTCAAGGTCGATACCCCCGTCGCCACCATGGCGATCAGAGGGACGGCCGTTCACACGGAGATCTCGGCGTTGAGCGGAGAGACCCGCTTTTCCCTTCTCACCGAACCGGATGGAACAGTCGGCTCGTTCGTTCTACTGGACAGAACCAATCCCTCGCGGGTGATCACGTCGATCTCGGATGCGCGGGTCTCCACGCTCCTGACGCCTGTCTCGGGCACCGATCCGCGCATTACGCAAATCACGAAATCCACGGACGAGATCAGGGGCGAGAACGATCTGGTGAGGGATCTCTTTCAGGTGTTTTCGCCTGAGCCCCAGAGACGCGGCAGCAGCGATCCCAGCGATAAGCTGATCGTCCCCGTCAATCTGCTGGAGAAGGTCAATCCGCTCGACCCCTCGCAATTGGCCGTTTCGCCTTTCGTCCGGGAGGCCGCATCGCCTCGCGATATTGCCCTGCCGTCGCGTCCGGCGGTAGCGGAAACGATCCGCGGCGGAGGTATCGAAGATGGTCCGCTCATACGGTTGAGCGCATTGACGGACGCTGCTTCCTCGTCGGGGGATTTTGTCGTTCTCTTGCCGTCGGATCTGCCGCCCGGCGTTCGGTATATGGCCGGCACGCAAAGCTTCTCCCTCGATCCGTCGCATCCGGCTTATCAGCATCTCGGCGCGGGTGAGAGGGAAACGGTCGTCGTCACCTACAGCCTGGTGGCCGAGGACGGCACCCGCATTCCGGCGACGGCTTCCTGGACCGTGAAGGGACAGAATGATGCTCCCGTTGCGGCAGCCGATCATATCGCGGCGATCGGGGAGACGGCGCGCACGCTCCTCGCGTTGAGAAGCAACGATGGGGATGTGGACGGTGACACGGTTCGCGTCGTCGGCTGGACGGCGCCGCTCGAAGGCTCCCTCGTCCGAAATTCCTCCGGCGATCTGATCTTCGATCCCGGCGACGATTTTCGGGCGCTGAGCGCCGGCCAAACCGCCACCGTGTCCTTCAGCTATACGCTCTCCGATGCCAATGGGGCGACCGATACCGCGAACGTCACCTTGCAGGTCCGGGGGACAGGCACTTTCACTTCTCCCGGTCAATCGGATTCGGACAGCACCGTACTCGGCTTCAATGGCCAAGCCGTCTCGTTGACGATCGACACGCCGACAGCGACCACGGCCTCGACGGCAAACCTAGGTCTGAGCATCGGTCTCGGACAGGTTGTGCAGCCGCAGATGAACATCATCTACCTGATCGACATTTCCGCCAGCACGTCCGATGCCTTCGACGGCACGCCGGTCGGCGATCTCAACGGCGACGGACGATCCAACACGATCCTCGATGCGGAAATCGCGAGCCTGATCGCTTTGACCGATCGGGTTCGGGGACTGGGGTTTTCCTCCGCAGATGTCTCCGTCACCGTCATTCCCTTCAACGGCGCCGCCGATCCTTCAAGTGCCACGGGCGAGGGCGCTGTAAGCGCGGCGACATTCAGCCTCGGGCAAACGGGTGATGCTGCGATCTCAAATTATCTGCGGGGCCTCGACGCCGGAGGGCAAACGAATTTCGCCAATGCCCTGAGAGCGGCCAATGACCGATTGGGAACCCTCGATCAGGGCGGAGAAAGCAACTTCCTGTATTTTCTGTCCGATGGCGCGGGGCAGGGTGCGATCGGGGATGAACTTGCGACCCTGAACGACCTGTATGGTGCGAGGATCACCGCTCTTGGCGTCGGGGAAAGCGCCAACCTCTCCCGGCTCGACGAGATCGACAATACGGGCGGGGCCTCCGTTCTGGCGTCGCCCGAACAGATCGATATCTCGGTTCTCGGAAGGCCGCTTCCGAGCGCAAATGTCGTCGACGTCGATGTCTTCGTCAATGGAATGGAAATCACTGAGATCGGACCGGAAGACCTCGTCGCAACCTCTCGCGGCTACACCCTCAATGCCTCGATCGGCGAGCTCAGGCGACTTGCCGGAGATGCCAATGCCATATCGGCGACCATCACTTTCTCAAGTGGGGAAACACTTTCGACGCACTTGAACATCGCGGGCGCTCTGCCCCGCTCGACCGATTTTATCCTGTGAGAATGCGATGCATGGCGTGACGTATCCGCTCATGACAATCGGAGGTTCGGCTCAGCGGGAAATACAAGCTTGGGCCATCTTTTATCGGTTGGACGCGGCTGCTGATCGCGCCGTGGAATGGCCATTGTGACCGATCTGCTGAAGAGGACACGCCATTTCGGGGGCGGGCGGATTCTGGGCCTCCTGCTTCTCGTGAGCCTGCTGGCACTGAGGATATGGGATCCCGGGCCCGTTGAAATCATCCGTCTGAAATCCTTCGATATCTATCAGCTGATGTATCCACGTGTGGCGCGCCAGGAACTGGCAGCCGTCATCGATATCGACGAGCGCAGCCTGCAGGCTCTGGGGCAGTGGCCATGGCCGCGCACGGTGATGGCCGAGATGGTCTCGAAGATCGTCGAGAATGGCGGTACGGTGATCGGCTTCGACGTGCTCTTCCCGGAGCCGGATCGCAGTTCGCCCGACGTCGCTGCCGAAACCTTTCAGGGTCTCGACCCCAAGACGCGAGAGGCTCTCCGTCAGCTGCCCGGCAACGATGCCATCTTCGCGGATGCCATTCGTCGGTCCAAGGTTGTGCTCGGGCAGTCGGGCTATCGTGTTGCGGGCGGTGCTCCGATCCCGCATCCGCCCATCCAGACCGGCATCGCCACCCTCGGCCCTGATCCGCGCCTCTATCTCGTCGACTTTCCCCATCTGCTGCGCAACCTCCCCCTCCTGGACGAAGCGGCCGATGGGCATGGCATTTTCTCCATCATCCCCGAGCGGGACGGCGTCGTTCGCCGCGTACCGGTCGTTGCCGTTGCCGACGGCACCATCGTGCCGTCGCTTTCGCTCGAGATGCTGCGCGTCCTGACCGGGTCGAGTGCGGTTCTGATCAAGAGCGATGCCAGCGGCGTCCGAAGCGTCGGAGTCGATGCCGTCGAGATCCCCACGGACGGCAAGGGGCGCGTCTGGGTCCACTTCTCGCCCCCGAACCTGGGCAGGTACGTATCGGCGATCGATCTGCTGCAGGGAAAACTGCCCGACGGCGCTCTCGCCGGTAAGATGGTGCTGATCGGGACTTCCGCCGCCGGCTTGCTCGACTTGAAGGTCACACCGATCCATCCGGCGCTGCCTGGGGTCGAGTTGCACGCCCAGCTCCTGGAGAGCGCCCTCTCAGGGGCGACCCTGAGCCGGCCGAGCTATACCGCAGTGATCGAACTCGCGCTGGCAACTCTTCTGAGTTTGATCCTGATCGCGTTCGCACCGCGCATGAACGCGGGCACGCTGTTTCTGCTTGGCGGAACCACCGCCGTCGTGACTTTAAGCTTGTCCTGGTACTGCTTCACGTTTCTCGACCTATTGATCGACTGCACCTTTCCGCTCATGGCGAGTTTTCTGGTCTATGCCGTTCTCGTGTGCACGAATTACGTGAGCGTCTCGGCAGACCGCTACCGCATCAGGTCCGCCTTCAATCAGTACCTTTCCCCCGATCTCGTCGAGCAGCTGGCGCATTCGCCTGAAAAGCTGACGCTCGGCGGGGAGCAGCGCGAGCTGACTGTGCTCTTCTCCGATGTCCGGGGATTCACGACCATTTCCGAACATTACAAAGACGACCCTCAGGGCCTGACCACTCTCATCAACAGGCTCTTCACGCCGCTTACGAAGGACATCATCGAACGTCGTGGGACCATCGACAAATATATGGGCGATGCGGTGATGGCCTTCTGGAATGCTCCGCTCGATGACCCCTGTCACGAGATCAATGCGTGCGAGGCAGCTTTTGCGATGCTGGACAGCCTCAAAAAGCTCAACGAGGAGCGTCAGAGCGAGGTGGGAGATTCGGTTCCGGCATTGAAGATCGGGGTCGGCCTGAACACCGGCGTCTGCGTGGTCGGCAACTTCGGATCAGAACTCCACTTCAACTATTCCGTTATCGGAGACACGGTCAATCTGGCGTCACGCCTCGAGGGGCTGACGAAGCATTACGGCGTTCCCATCATCATCGGGGAAAGAACCGCCCAGGCTGTGCGGGGGCAGTTTGCCGTTCTCGAAATCGATCATCTTCAGGTGAGGGGAAAATGGGATCTGGAGCGGATCTTCACGCTCCTCGGGCGGGTGGAGGTAGCAGAGAGCGCTGCCTACCTGACATTGAACGAAAGAAACAGCGCGATGCTCGCCGCATACCGCGCCGCGGAATGGTCGCAGGCGCTGGAGATGATCCTTCTCTGCAAGGAACTCGGCAAAGGCTTCGGGCTCGACGAGTATTACGATCTCTATGTTCAGCGGATCCGCCACCTGATCGATACGCAGGTGTCGTCGAGCTGAGGTCAAGTCGGGTTGAGGGCGGCGACCTCAGCGTCCGTGAAGAGACGCGAGCGGGTCAGGAAGCGGATGCCACGGCCGTTCTCGAGGGAGAACATGCCCCCTTTGCCGGGAACGACATCGATGATCAGCTGCGTATGCTTCCAGTATTCATATTGAGACGGGCTCATATAGAAAGGCGCCCCTCCGATCTGGCCCAGCCGGACGTCCTCGTCGCCGACGATGTAATCTCCCTGCGGGTAGCACATGGGCGATGATCCGTCGCAGCAGCCACCGGATTGGTGGAAAAGCACCGGTCCATGCTCGCTCTGCAGGGTCGCAATCAGATCGAGCGCTGCGGGCGTCGCCGTCACGCGCAGAATGCCGACATCGTCCATTCCTGATATCCCCTGTTATTGGTCCGAGTTGCCTGCCCGCGACGATGGCCGCCGCGAGCAGGCTTTCCATCGATCAGAAGAAACCGAGCGCCTTGCTGCTGTAGCTCACCAGCAGGTTCTTGGTCTGCTGATAATGATCGAGCATCATCTTGTGCGTTTCGCGGCCGATGCCGGATTGCTTGTATCCGCCGAAGGCGGCATGAGCCGGATAGGCATGGTAGCAATTCGTCCAGACGCGGCCCGCCTGGATGGCGCGACCGAAGCGATAGGCGCGGTTGCCGTTGCGGGTCCATACGCCGGCGCCGAGGCCGTAGAGCGTATCGTTGGCGATCGCCAGCGCGTCATTCTCGTCCTTGAAGGTCGTGACGGAGACGACGGGGCCGAAGATCTCCTCCTGAAACACCCGCATCCGGTTATGGCCGCGGAAGACCGTCGGTTTCACGTAATAGCCGCCTGCGAGCTCGCCGGGCAGATTGTTGCGCTCGCCGCCGGTCAGCACCTCGGCGCCTTCCTGCTTGCCGATGTCGATATAGCTCAGAATCTTCTCGAGCTGTTCGCTGGAGGCCTGGGCGCCGATCATCGTGGATGGATCGAGGGGGCTTCCCTGCTTGATCGACTCGACGCGCTTGAGCGCCTTCTCCATGAACTTGTCGTAGATCGATTCCTGGATCAGGGCGCGGCTGGGGCAGGTGCAGACCTCGCCCTGGTTGAGGGCGAACATCACGAAGCCCTCGATCGCCTTGTCGAGATAATCGTCATCTTCGGCCGTCACGTCGCCGAAGAAGATATTCGGCGATTTTCCGCCGAGCTCCAGCGTCACCGGGATCAGGTTCTGGCTCGCATATTGCATGATCAGCCGTCCGGTCGTCGTCTCGCCCGTGAAGGCGATCTTCGCGATCCGCGAACTCGAAGCAAGCGGCTTGCCGGCCTCGAGCCCATATCCGTTGACGATGTTCAGCACGCCGGGCGGCAGCAGGTCACCGACCAGTTCGGCCCAGACCAGGATCGAAGCGGGCGTCTGTTCGGCGGGCTTGATCACCACGCAGTTGCCTGCGGCTAGCGCCGGCGCCAGCTTCCATGAGGCCATGAGGATCGGGAAGTTCCAGGGAATGATCTGGCCGACGACGCCGAGCGGTTCATGGAAGTGATAGGCGACCGTGTCATGATCGATTTCGGCGACGGTTCCCTCTTGTGCCCGGATGCAGGCGGCAAAGTAGCGGAAATGGTCGATGGCAAGCGGCATGTCGGCCGCCGTCGTCTCGCGGATCGGCTTGCCGTTGTCCCAGGTTTCCGCCAGGGCCAGCATGTCGAGATTGGCCTCCATGCGTTTGGCGATCTCGTTGAGGATCCGCGCCCGCTCGGCAGGCGCCGTCTTGCCCCAGGCGTCCTTGGCCTCATGGGCCGCGTCCAAAGCCTTTTCGATGTCGTCCTTGTCGGACCTGGCGATTTCGCAGACCGGCTTTCCGGTGATCGGCGAGGTGTTCTCGAAATAGCGGCCGTTGACCGGTTCGACCCACTGCCCGCCGATGAAGTTGCCGTAGCGCTCCTTGAACGGCACGTGCGAGAGCGTCAGGAATTCTGGCTTGTTCATATGGTTCCTCCCTGGATGAACGGCCCCTCCTCAGCAAAGCGCATGCCAAATTTTTATGTTGCAGGGCGAAGAAGACTTTCGCAATGCGGTAAGCCTTTTGATTTGAGGCATTTCGCCCGCGAGACGGTGGCAAGCTCTTCCAAGACTTCTTTTTGCCTCAGCTTTGCCTATCATTGATTCCGTCGCGGAGAGAAACGCATCTGCAACACCTGTTGCAATTTGCGACACCGGGATGGGAGGACGCCTTGTCGCCAGATCCGATCCAGCATGCCCGCCGGCATTTCTTCGCGAAGGAAGCTGTGCCCGGAGGACTTGTTCCCCAGTCCATCCTCCGATCCTGGACGCGATGTCGGGCCCTTGGGCTCGAAGGCCGGGCGAATGCGTTGCCGGAACCGGTCACGGCGTACGAATTCGCCATTTCGGCTGAGGAGGCCGAAAGCTTCAAACGCCTCTGCCGCCCAGAGGTGGAAGCGCTCTATGCGGATGCACAGGCGACGGACAGCATCGTCATTCTCACAAACGCTTCGGGCCTCATCCTCGACACCATCGGCAGCCTCGATTTCGCCCAGCGGGCCGCCCGGGTTGCTCTGCGTCCGGGAGTCCCCTGGAGCGAGCCGGTGGTGGGAACCAATGCGATCGGAACATCCCTGGCGGAGGGATGCCCCATCGAGGTGCGTGGCGCAGAGCATTATCTCGAATGCAATCGCATCTTGAGCTGTTCCGCCATCCCGATCCTCGGCCCGCAAGGCAATGTGCTCGGCGTCCTCGATCTCTCGGGTCCCGCCGAGACGCATCATGTTCATGCGCTCGGCCTCGTGACGCTCGCCGCCGAGCAGATCGAGCACAGGCTCTTCGATGGGGCATTCGCAGGTGCGGACGTCGTTCGTGTCCATGCCGACCCCGCCATGCTCGGAACCGCACGGGAGGGCATCCTGGTCTTCGAGGATGGTCGCCTCAAGGCCGCGAACCGGCATGGCCTGAAGCTGATCGGCCGGCGCTTCGAGGCTCTGGGAAGGATGACATGGAGCGACCTGTTCCGGGACCGGCTGGGAACCTTTGTCGATGGCGGCAGCCTCAGGAGCCTTGACGGAGCCACGCTTGTGGGGCGGCTGGACGGGTTTGAAAGACGGCCTGTCCCTCCACGGCGATCAGCCAGAGGAGTCACGTCTTCAGGCCCGAAGCCGATCTTCGACGCGGAGACGAGAAAAGCTCTGGAGCGCGCCATCCGACTGCTCGATGCCTCGATTCCCGTTCTCGTGCGCGGGGAAACGGGAACCGGCAAGGAAATCTTCACCCGCGCTGTTCACGCAAGAAGTCAGCGCTCCGGCAAGCCCCTGGTGGCCGTCAATTGCGCCGCCTTGCCCGAGACGCTCATGGATGCCGAGTTCTTCGGCTACCGACCCGGCGCGTTCACCGGCGCAAGGCCCGGCGGATCGAAGGGCTATCTGCGGGAGGCCGATGGCGGTGTGCTGTTCCTCGACGAGATCGGCGATATGCCGCTCTCCCTGCAGACGAAGCTCCTGCGCGCCTTGCAGGAAAGGGAAATCGTTCCCTTGGGTGGAGGACAGCCTGTTTCCATCGACGTCATGCTGATCTGTGCCACAAATAGGGATCTGTGGGAGCTCGTTCAGGACGGCCGGTTCCGCTCGGACCTCTACTTTCGCATCGCGCAATACACGATCGAACTGCCCACCCTTCGCAGCAGACCGGATCGCATGCAGATCATCGATGAGCTCTGGAGCGCCATGGGCGGGAACGCTCGCGGAATTGCTTTGAGCCTCGATTGCCGGAACGAGCTTGCCGGCTACGACTGGCCGGGCAATTTCCGACAGTTGGTCGGCTGCCTGCGGGCCATGCTGGCACTCGGTGAGCCGGGCGACGTGCTCACCACCGATGCCTTGCCGCCCGATATCCGCCGGGGGCGGTGCACTGTCGAAGCGAAGGCTTCCAAGCCGAGAAGTGACATCGCATCGACCCTCGATGCCATCACGATGACGGCGATGCAGGAGGCGCTTGCGGCATCGAAAGGAAATGTTTCGCGTGCCGCGCGACAACTTGGCGTCAGCCGCAGCACGCTTTACCGGCGCATGCAAAATTAAAGCCCTGTCTTCCACATTATCGGAAGTCCCGCGTGGCCACTTTGATGATGGGCTCCTTGCCGCCGTGGTTCTGAGGCAGATGCACCGTATCGTCGCGATTGGCGACCGAGCGCAGGAGATCCGACAGATCGATGAGGTACTCGGCCACCAGATGGATCACATCGCCTTCACGCTGAACCTGACCCCGGCAGCCGATCATGCCGGAGGAGAGGATCAGGCGCCGGTGCTTCTCATAGAGGGATGTCCAGATCACGAGATTGGCGACATCCGTCTCGTCCTCGATGGTGATGAACATCACGCCCTTGGCGGAGCCCGGCTTCTGACGCACGAGAACGAGACCGGCGACCGTGACGCGCTGGCCGGGGCGGATGTTCTTGAGGTCGGCACAGGGGACGATGCGGCGGCGTGTCAACTCATCGCGCAAAAAGGCGACGGGATGGCGCCTCAGGGTGAGGCCCTTCGAGACATAATCCTCGACGACTTCGCGACCGGCCGTCATCGGTGCGAGGGAGACAGCTGGCTCAATCGCCTCCGGCCGGAATTGCTCATCACGCTCGTCGGCTGCCGCGAACAGGGGAAGCTGGGCATCGCCCAATCCCTTGATCCTCCAGAGAGCGTCCCGTCGATTGTGGCCCAAAGAGCCGAAGGCATCGGCCTCGGCCAGGCGCTCAAGCGGGGCGACGTGCAGCTTCGCCCGGAGCCATAGATCTTCGACCGATGCGAAGGGCTTGTCACGGCGAGCCCGAACGAGCGCATCGGCATCGGTTTCGGACAGACCCTTTGCCATCCGAAGCCCGAGGCGAAGGGCGAAGCGCTTCTCAACGCCGGTTGTCTCCAGCGTGCAGTCCCAATGCGAGAGATTGACGTCTACGGGCCGCACCTCGATATCGTGGTGCCTGGCATCGCGAACGATTTGCGCCGGCGCGTAAAAGCCCATGGGCTGCGAGTTGAGAAGGGCACAGGCGAACACATCCGGATGATGGCATTTCATCCAGGACGAGGCATAGGCGATCAAGGCGAAAGACGCTGCATGGCTTTCGGGAAAGCCGTAGGAGCCGAAGCCTTCGAGCTGCCTGAAGATGCGTTCTGCAAATTCCTGCGTATAGCCACGATCTTTCATCCCCTGGAGCAGCTTGGTCTGGAATTGCGAGACATCGCCCTTGGCCTTGAAGGTCGCCATGGCGCGGCGCAGCTGATCGGCCTCCGAGGGCGTGAAGCCTGCGCAGACGATGGCGACGCGCATGACCTGCTCCTGGAATAGCGGCACGCCCAGGGTCTTGCCGAGGACCCTTTTCAGCTCTTCGGTTGGGTAAGCGACCTCCTCACGGCCCTCGCGTCGGCGGATATAGGGGTGGACCATGTCGCCCTGGATAGGACCGGGCCGAACGATAGCGACCTCGATCACGAGATCGTAAAAATTTTTCGGCTTCAACCGCGGCAGCATCGCCATCTGTGCCCGGCTCTCGATC
>Ga0182742_1003514_pt1 | contig 15261 bp, 13 predicted proteins | sample eDN5th37CBELigMG_FD_128880 | JGI IMG/M metagenome (GOLD analysis project Ga0182742, IMG submission 128880) | Enriched Miracle-Growth compost microbial communities from Emeryville, California, USA - eDNA 5th pass 37_C BE-Lig MG (version 2)... ...
CGGAGCCTCCCCCGCCCGACCCTTCCCCTCGGGTCCTCCAGACGGGGCCTCCCCCTCGGGGCGGCGTTGCCGCCCCTGCGGGGTCTCCGCTCCCTCCTGCGCGATTCCGCTCCAGGGGAGTACACCCCGCCTACGCTAAAGGTATGAAACAGCCGAATTCGGTATCACCCCGACCGCTGGACCACCGCTCCCGAATACCCGATATTCCACCCTGGGACTACGGGAGATTGGCAAGGTGTCCGATTCGAAAGCACTGATCCAAAGATTCCGCGAAGCACGCCGCGACCCCCGGCTCGCCGTGCTCGAGGGGTTCCACCCCCTCAAGCACGCGCTCCGCTTCGGCGCCGAGATACTCGACGTCGCCGTGGTCGATCCGGGGCTCTTCGCGGAGCTCGTCGAATCCCTCGGCCAGGACGTAGGGCCGCGGCTCCGAGACCAGTACGACGTCGTCTCCCCGGATACCTTCGCCGAGCTCTCCCCCACGCCTCCCGCCACAGGGGTGATCGCCCTGGCTAGGCGTCCCGAGCCGCGGATCCAGGAGCTGCTGGACGACGCCGGGCCCGCCCCCGTCGTCCTCCTCGAACGCCCCACCAACCTCTCCAACATCGGCGCGGTGATCCGCGTCGCCGCGGCCGCCGGCGCCGCCGGGGTCCTCACCACCGGGACCCACGACCCCTGGCACCCCCACGTCCTCCGCGGCGCGGCCGGGCTCAACTACGCCGTCACCGTCGCCCGCGTCGACGACATCCCCGCGACCGCCCGCCCGCTCGTCGCCATCGACCCCGAAGGCGAACGCCTCGCCCCCGGCGTGCTCCCACCCCGCGCGCTCCTCGCCTTCGGCTCCGAACGGCAGGGGCTCTCCCAGGAGCTACTCGCCCGCGCCGACATGCGCGTCGCGATCCCCATGCGGTCCGGCATCTCGAGCCTCAATCTAGCCACCGCCGTCGCTGTCACCCTCTACACCGACGATCACCTGGCTTGAAAGGCATCAATACCTATTGACGCCCGGCCTCCCGGCGTCGTACAATGAGTAATTTCCCGAAATATCGCGCCTGCCCCGCCGTCCGACGGGGTGTACCCAATTGCGCAAAGGTGGTCGTTGCCGCTCTTCTCGATCGCTGGACTTGAGGTGGTCTTCGCGGTATTGGCCTTCGTCGCCTCCGCTCTGACCTTTACACCTCCCCCCGAGGCACCCGCAACTGGGCGGTACGCCGTATCCGACGTCGCCGTCGGTACGGTTGCTCGGGGCGTGTCGTCCAGCATCCAGCACCGCGAAGACCATACTGGCGTAGCCGTACTGGTTACGGTGGACCCCCTGCGCCTCGACCTGATCGGACACCGTGGTCCCAACAGTACTTCGAGCCCGCTCATCCGCCGTGGCGTGCTGACCGGCAGCTTCGCCTGCGAGCGGAGCGTCGTAGGCGTGGCCGCGGCGCGGGCGCGGGTGACCGGGCTTTCCTATTCCGAAGTAGCCACCACCCTGGCGCGTGCTCGCCTGGGCGCGGAGGCCGCGCAGAGTACCGGCCCACCAGCCATATTCCTCTTATGAGCCGGCCAGGCACGGCATCGGGCCGTGCCAGCCAACGCCGATCAACGGCGCAATGAACACCGTAGTACGCTCTCTCGAACGATCAGCGGTGCCTATTGCGCGCGTTTTCACATAGATAGTTCCGGGCAGCCGCCGCGGCGCTGTCCTCGTACCGGGAAAATCCAAAGGAGTGTGGCCGATGAATGAATCACCGGGCGGCACGAAGAAGATGCCGCTCCACCAGAAGATCCTGTTGGGGATGTTCGTGGGCGCCACGGCCGGTATCCTGTCCAACATCTTCGCCGGGGACTCCGAGCTCCTCGGCAAGATCGTCGACAACGTGGCCAACCCCGTGGGGCAGGTATTCCTGCGCATGCTCTTCATGGTGGTCGTCCCCCTCGTCTTCACATCGATCTCCCTGGGCGTGGCTGGGTTGGGGGATTCCAACAAGCTGGGGAGGATCGGTGCCAAGACGATCGGGATCTTCCTCATCACCACCGGGCTCGCCGCCACGATCGGGCTCATCCTGGCCAACATCGTGCGGCCGGGCGATGCGCTCGATGAAGCGGTCCGCACTGCTTTGATGGCCGAGTACGCGCCCCAGGCTTCCGAAAAGACCGCGACGCTCGCCAACAACGGCTTCGGGATCCATACCTTCGTCAACATCATCCCCCGCAACCCCATCGACGCCGCGGCGAAGGGGGAGATGCTCTCCCTCATCTTCTTCTCGCTCATCTTCGGGCTCGCGCTCTCCCGCATCCCCAGGTCCGCCTCGGAGCCCGTGATCCGCGTGCTCGAGGGGATCGCCGGCGCGGTAGAAGTGATGATCGGCTTCGCGATGAAGCTCGCCCCGATCGGTGTGACCGGCCTGATCTTCGCGGTCACCGCCCGCTTCGGGTTCGAAATCCTGGGATCGCTGCTGCTCTACGTATTGATGGTCCTCGGCGGGTTGTTCCTGCATCAAGTCCTGGTGATCACTACCCTCGCCAAGGTGGCAGTGGGGGTCGGCCCGGGCGAGTTCCTCCGCAAGACGCGGGTCCAGATGATCACCGCCTTCTCGACCTCGAGCTCGAACGCGACGCTCCCGACCACGATCCGGACCGCGCAGGAGGAGTTCGGCGTCCCCAAGGAGATCGCCGGCTTCGTCCTCCCGCTCGGCGCGACGATGAACATGAACGGTACCGCCCTCTTCGAGGGGTTGACCGTCCTCTTCCTCGCGCAGGTCTTCGGGGTCGACCTCTCGCTCGGGTCCCAGATCGTCGTGGTGATCATGTGCATCCTGACCGCTATCGGTACGGCGGGCGTCCCGGGCGGCTCGATCCCGCTCCTCGCCATGGTCCTCGAGATGGTGGGGGTGCCCGGGACAGGGATCGCGCTCATCCTCGGCGTCGACCGGATCCTCGACATGTCGCGCACCGTCCCCAACGTGACCGGCGACCTCCTCACCTCGCTCATCGTCGCGCGTTCGGAGGGGGCGAAGCTGCGCATCGGCCCCGAGAGCGAGCAGCCGGAGCCGGCAGCCGAGCCGGAACACGCCTACGCCGAAACCTCGGCGAGGTAGCGGCCGACGGCGGCCCCGTGGAGGCAGCCGCGAAAAGTAAGGCGCGGTGCGTGGCCGGTTCGCCGCGCACCGCGTCGTCCAACTCCCAAAAAAATCCCGCCTCTCGCAGGCGGGATTTCTCATCTCACCCCTCGCCCCCCTCGGCGCCCCGGCCAAGATCGGACGTCGGCGAGGTCGCAGGAGGCGAAGCTGTAGTAGACGACGTCGTCGCCGGCACCAGACTCGCCTCCTCCGCCACCTCGCCGGGGCGAATAGCCCGCGCGGCCGCTTCGGCGGGCGGCGTGGGACCGAGGAGGACCGCGATCCACCTATGCTCTTCGGTATTCTCGAGCATGATCCGGACGATCATCGTGAGCGGTACCGAGAGGAGCATCCCGGTCGGACCCCAGACCCACCCCCAGAAGACCAGCGAGAGCATCACGACCAGCGGCGAGAGCCCGAGGCGACGCCCCATCAGGTTCGGCTCGATCACGTTACCGAGCAACGTGTTGACCACGATGTAGGCAATGGAGGTGAGCAACGCGCCCTGCGGGCCGAGCTGGATGAGGGCCAGCAGTACCGGCGGGATCGCGGCCAGGATCGACCCGACGTTGGGGACGTAGTTGAGGAGGAAGGCCAGGAGCCCCCAGAAGATCGGGAAATCCAGACCGATCAGCCAGACACCGACCCCGATGAGCGCGCCGGTCGCAAGACTGATCAGGGTCTTGATCACCAGATACTTCTGGACCTCGTCCACGATCTTCGCGAAGCGACCCAGGTCGAGGTCGGGCATCCTCAGCGCCGTTCGTATCTTGAGCGGGAAACCATTCGCTTCGAGCAGGATGAAGATCGAGATCAGGAGGATCAGCGCCACGCTCGACATGAACCCGGCCAGCCCCACCACCGCCCCGCTCGCCATATCCAACACACGCTCCGGGCTGATCAGCCCGATGTCGAAACGGGCCGGGAGCTGGAGCCCGCGCTGGCTCAGGAACCCGAGCACCGACTCCTGCAGCGCCTGGAACTGGGCCAGATAGCGCGGCAGCGCCAGACGCATCTGGTTGATCGACTGCGTGGTGAGCGAGATCAGACCGCCCAGGACGGCGAAGGTCGTCAACACCACGAGCAGGATCGCCGCCAGCGTCGGGACCCGCCGGCGCTGCAGCCACGAGACCGCGGGCATCAACGTTATCGCCAAGAAGACCGACAACGCGGTCGGCACCAGTATCGGCGCACCAACTTTCAAACCAGCCAGTATGACTACCAGGCAGGCGGTGACCAGCAGGGCGCGGAGCCCCGATGTCGGATTCATATTCGGACCCTCGTGCCCCCAGTTGAGCCGCTGTCCCGATACGATCTCTAACGGCATACGTAAAGTGTGGAATGGAAAAGCTTCAGCCGAACGGTGCGCACCGTTCGGCTGATACCCATAGCGAATCCCGAAGGTTCTGGCAATGTCGGCCGCTAAGGCTCACCCGCGCGGCGGCTGCCCCCCGCTCCGCCCACCCGCTCGCGCTGGGCGACGGCGACGACGTCGTCTCCCACCGGCGTGGCTACGCCGCTCCCCTGCGGTGCCGGCGCCAGGGACGACGCCCGTCGCTCCCTCCACGGTCGCGCCTCGACCGGCGCTCGCCAACTCCGCCTCCCGCTTCGCCCTCTGCTCCGCCTTCTGCCGCGCGCGCTCGCGCTCCTGCGCCCGCTGCGCGCGGATCGCGGCGATGCGCTCCGCCAACGGCACCTCGAACCGCTCCGTGGGGCGCGCCGCGTAATCGAACCCTTCCAACTTCACACGCGTGAGCTTCGTGCCGAGCGCACGCTCGATCGCACGCAGGCCCCCCTCCTCGTCGGGCGAGACCAGCGTGTAGGCATACCCCGTCGACTCCGCGCGGGCTGTCCGCCCCACCCGATGTATGTAATCCTCAGCCACCGCCGGGACGTCGAAGTTCACCACGTGCTCCAGCTCCGCCACGTCGATACCGCGCTGCGCGATATCCGTAGCTACCAGGATCCGGTACTTCCCCGACTTGAACCCCGCCAGCGCCTCCGTCCGCTGCGCCTGCGAGCGGTTCCCATGGATCCGGACCGCCGAGACGCCATGGCGGCCTAGGTACTCGGCCAACCGGTTCGCCCGATGCTTCGTCCGCGTGAAGACGATCGCGTTCCCGATCTCGCCTCGCCGGATCAGATCCAGGAGGAGAGCAGTCTTCAACTCCTGCGGCACCGGGTAGACCGCCTGGGTGATGCCGGCAGCCGGCGCAGAACGCCGCTCGATGTCGATCGAGACCGGGTCACGCAGCAGCTCCCGCGACAGCGCCACGATCGGCTCCGGCAGCGTCGCCGAAAAGAAGAGGGTCTGGCGTTCTGCGGGTAGATGACGCAATATGCGACGGATGTCCGGGAGAAAGCCCATGTCCAACATCCGGTCGGCTTCGTCCAGGACGAGGATCTCGACATCGTCCAAGCGCGCGTACGGGTACTGTAGGTGGTCCAGCAGCCTCCCCGGCGTCGCGACCAGGACGTCGACACCCCGCCGGAACGCCTCCTCCTGCGGCTTGAGCTTCACTCCCCCGTAGATCGCCGCCCCCCGCAGCCGCGTGTGCCGCCCCAACCCCTCGAGGTGCTCCGCTATCTGCGCCGCCAACTCGCGCGTCGGGGTGAGGATCAGCGCACGCGTCTTGCCGGCCGGCTTCCCCAACAGGCGCTGCAGTACCGGCAAGAGGAATGCGGCAGTCTTGCCACTACCTGTGGCAGCGCTAGCCAACAGGTCACGCCCCGCGAGCGCGGCCGGAATCGCCTCCCGCTGGATCGGTGTGGGCTCCTCGAATCCGAGTTCGGCCGTGCTCCGAACCAGATCCGCATGTAACTTCAAGTCAATGAACGACATCTATTCCTCGGGAGGTGGAAAATCGAAAAACAATCCCTACATATACACGTCGCGTCGAATAATGTTTCATATGGGTGATTGGCACGAAAATTGAGAGCTTCGCGCTGATCGACGGATAATGATGCTGAATCTGCTAATGGTTGCAGCCCCGCTACCACCGCCACCGCAGTGGCGTGAGACTACCGTGGGATCGATGGGCGGGCTGGGCACGGAGCGCATGACGTTGGTAGCGGTGAATGGACTATGAGATGATTGAAGGTCAGCTGCCGGCCGGGACGCGTCTCGGCGTGGTCGAACTGCGTGTTGCCGATCTCCGGCGTTCTCTCGGGTTCTACCGTGACCTCCTGGGGCTGCAGGTGGTGGCCGATGATACGGCGTCTGCGTCGCTGGCGGCGGCGCCGCATGGTCGGCCGCTCCTGATCCTGGTCGAGGCGCCGGGCGCGGCTCCTCGTCCGCCGCGGACGATTGGGCTTTACCATCTGGCGTTCCGCCTCCCAGAGCGGCGCGACCTGGCGCAGCTCGTCCATCATTTATTGCGGCAGCGTTGGCGGATCCAGGGCGCCTATGACAACGCGGTCAGCGAGGCGGTCTACCTGACCGATCCGGACGGCAACGGCGTGGAGCTCTACGTCGACCGCCCCCCGGACCTCTGGCGCTGGGAGGAGGGGGGCGTGGTGATGCAGGCTCTTCCCCTCGACCTTTCAGGGCTCCTCCTAGATTTCCGTTACGAGCTGGACCACTCGCGCGGCATACCGGAGGGCGCCGAGGTCGGGCATATCCACCTCCACGTCTCGGAGTTGGCTGGAGCGGAGGCGTTCTATCACGGCCTCCTCGGCTTCGAGGTGACGACGCGGTCGAACCCGGGAGTGCTCTACTTCGCGGCTGGCGGTTACCATCACCACATCGGTGTGAACGTCTGGATCTCGTCTCGCGCCCGCCCCCCCGCGGGTAGTGCCGGGCTGGTGTCGTTCGAGGTCGTCGTCCCCGACGCGGCTGCGCTCGATGGGATCTACCGGAACGCGGTAGGCCGTGGCTGGGCGATCTCGCCGTCGGGGAGTGGTTGGCGAGTCGAGGACCAGGATGGCAACACCGTCGTGGTGCGGACGGACTGAGGCGGTGCCTTCCCAGCACCGGTCCCACCATCTATCATTCTGCGCAATGCAGCGAGCGGTTGCATCGCTGATGGCTGCCGAGTGCGCGCCGATCGGTCTTCGGCGTCAATCGTGAGAGGATGGGATCCTCGTCCCGCGCCGGTCACCCAGCCGGTCAGCATGGGAGCGAACGAATTGTAGGAGTAGAAATGGCCAACCGCATAGCCGAGTTCCGTACCAACAAGGGCACCTTCGCCATCGAGCTCTTCGAAGATCTGGCGCCGAGGACGGCCGGGAACTTCATCTCCCTGGTCGAGAAGGGGTTTTACGACGGGGTGATCTTCCATCGCGTCATCGACGGCTTCATGATCCAGGGGGGCGACCCCACCGGGACGGGGCGCGGCGGCCCGGGCTACACGATCGAGGACGAGTTCCACCCCGCGCTCAAGCACGACGGCGAGGGTATCCTCTCGATGGCGAACGCGGGGCCGAACACCGGCGGCTCTCAGTTCTTCATCACCCTGGCGGCCACCCCCTGGCTCGACGGCCGTCACGCCGTATTCGGCAAGGTCGTCGAGGGGATGGAGGTAGTTCGTGCGATCAGTAAGGTCCCCACCTTCCGCGACCGCCCGATCGACGACGTCGAGATCGAGACGATCGTCCTCCGTTCCCCCTCCGACGCGAACTGAGCAGCCTCGCCTCTCGGGCCCGGCCACCCTCCGGCTCGGGCCAGGGGCGCGCGGCACGCCGCTATCTCCGCCGGTGTACGATGGCCGTGGGCGACGTAAGGCGTCCCAAGGCCATCGTGGCATCGGCCGCCTTCGCGCTTGCTTTACCTCGCCGTTGTACCGATCTTCGGTATGTCATCGTCTCCGAACCCGAGAGTCCGGGTGCGGTCGCGGAGGGGGGTGGGCCGAACTGATCCTTACCATCCCCATACCCCGACCGTACGGCCGGCTGAGGTGATATAGAAATGAGTCACGCCATGAGCGAGAGCCGTCATCCGGAAGAATTGCAGATCGGCCGTATGCGACGCTTACTGGGCCGGGCGCTCCGCCTGCGCTGCCCCGCCTGCGGCGAGGGCGCACTCTTCAGCGGCTGGATCAAGCTCCGCACCAAGTGCGACGGGTGCGGCCTCCACTTCGAACGGGGCGAACACGACCATTTCCTCGGCGCCTACCTGGTCAACTTCATCATCGCCGAGCTCCTGGTCGTCGCCGGGCTGGTGGTGGCGATGCTGCTGACCTGGCCCGACGTCCCCTGGAACGCGCTCAAGTTGTGGCTGATCATCATGATCGTCCCCGCTCCGGTGGTGACCTATCCCTTCTCCCGAGCGGTCTGGCTGGCGCTCGACCTCCAGTTCCAACCGTATCGACCCGGCGATTACGGTACCGATAGAAGCTGATCGGTATTGCGCGAGCCGCTCGGCGGTATTAGTATTGGAAATCTAGGAAGGGGAGTAGCTACGCGGGCGAGACAGCGCGCGCGGCCGAGCCGTCAATACTGCGTTTCTGCGCACGGTTCGGTCAGGTCCCGAACGGATCAGGCGAGACCTTCGCAGGTGCCGACACCAACTGTCGGCCAGGCGAAGATCTCGCCTTTGTCTATTCAAGGAAGTGACCGACGATATGCAACACAGCATCTGGACCTGGGTCGGCTTCAACGCATTCGTACTACTCATGCTGGCGCTCGACCTGGGTGTGTTCCACCGCAAGGCGCACGCGGTCAAGCCTCGCGAGGCCGCGATCTGGAGCGTGGTCTGGGTGGTGCTCGCGCTGCTCTTCGGTGCCGGTGTCGCCCACTTCATGGGGCGCCAGGCGGGGCTCGAGTACGTGACGGGGTACCTGATCGAGAAGGCGCTCTCCGTTGACAACCTCTTCGTCTTCGTCCTGGTCTTCTCCTACTTCGGGGTAGCCCCGAAGAACCAGCATCGCGTCCTCTTCTGGGGGATCATCGGCGCGCTGGTCATGCGTGGCGCGATGATCGCCGCCGGTGCCGCGCTCATCCAGAAGTTCCACTGGATCATCTACGTATTCGGCGGATTCCTGGTCTTCACCGGGGTGAAGATGGCGTTCCACGACGACGACGAGATCCACCCCGAGCGCAACCCGGTATTGAGGCTGGCCTCGCGCTTCCTTCCGATCGATTACGGCGATCACGGGGAGAAGTTCTTCGTCCGCCAGCAGCTCGGTACCAGCGGGAAGACTCGCCGGGCGGCGACGATCCTCTTCGTGGTACTCCTACTGATCGAGACGAGCGATCTCCTCTTCGCCGTCGATTCGATCCCGGCGATCTTCGCGGTCACGCGGGATCCGTTCCTGGTCTATACCTCGAACATCTTCGCGATCCTGGGGCTGCGGTCGCTCTACTTCCTCCTGGCCGACCTGATCGGCCGGCTCCACTACCTGAAGTACGGGCTCTCGGCGGTCCTGGCCTTCGTCGGCGTCAAGATGCTCCTCGCCGACGTCTACCATATCCCGATCGCGCTCTCGCTCGGCATCATCGCCGGGCTCCTCACCCTCTCGGCCCTCGCCTCGCTCGTCTTCACCCGCGGTGCCGAGAAGGGTGAGGAGAAGACTGCCGAAGTGCCTGCCGTCAGTGATCCGGAGCGCGAGGAGGCGGGCGGCGTGGTGGCCGACTAGGGGCGAGGCGCGCTACGGAGCTGAGCAGTCGGCTTGGTATTCGAGGGGCGCTCCGGGGCTGAAGGTCGGTACCGGACGCCCCTCAAACCGTGGGATCGACGTCGGGCGCCCGGCGGAGCCAGAGGGAGCGGTGCCCGTCGAGGGGGAGGCCGTGGCGCTGGCGCCAGGCGAGGTCGGCGAAGCGCTCGGCGAGGTGCCGGACCACCTCGTCCGGTGGGCCGGCGGCGTGCTGGCTCTGGCACCGGATGTCGCACTGGTCGTTGACGTAGTCGATCACGTAGAACTGCCGGCCGTGGGCCTGGTAGGGCGTGTCCGGCACCGCCGCCTCGTCGGCGAGGCAGATCTCGGTGGAGAAGAAGTCCATCTTGCTGATCCGCGCGATCTCGGCGGCGAGGCGAGCGAGGGGGAGGAGCTCGTGCGTCCAGAGCTCACGCAGACTGAGGAGCCAGTAGTCGCCGTTCTGCGGGTTCCACCAGCAGGGGATGATCTCGCCGAAGAGGTAGAAGACCCGCCACCAGGTGGGGCGGTGCACGCCGTGGTCGTCTGGGAGGGTGGTGAAGGGGACCTGGCGCTGGACCAGGTAGTCGTCGGTCCGGTCGAAGTCGCGGGCCCGGGCGACCGACTCCAGGTCTCCGCGGGAGCCGAGCACCACCCCCTTCCAACCCCACCCCCGCGCCGGCTTGATCACGACCTGTTCACCCACCACCTCGCGCTCCTGCGAGGTGAGCCCCCGGTCCGGCTCCCAGCGGCGGATCAGCACCGTCGGCGGGACCGGGATCCCGGCCTGCTGCAGCCTGTGGTGCGAAACCGCCTTGTGGTCCGCCATCATGGCCGCGTCGGGGTCGTCGATCACCCGGCCGCCGCTGTCCTTGACCGCGTAGCAGAGCTGGACGTATGGATCCTCGTGGTTCCACCATGCGGCCGAGAGGTCGAGGAGCGTACGGATCTGCAGCCGTCCCTCGCGGATCGCGCGGTGCGCCTCTTCCACCACGCTCTCGTCCAGCACCTCGCAGCTCAGCCCCCGCACTGCGCAAGCGGCGCGGAGCCAGTCGAAGAACCCACCCTTCTCGACCACCCTCTGGCCGACGGCCAGGTCCACGACGGCGGTCGTGCTTGCCGGGAGCGCGAGCAGATCCACAATACCTCCAGGACCGGGTACCGTAGCATCTCCTTCGACTTACGCTGGCTGCAACCTTTGCGCCCGGGCCCGGCGCCCTGGTCTCGACCCTCGCGAAATGCGATTCTGCCCTCTTGCACCTTGCAAGGGGTGGCACTACCTTCGACCACGCCCCGAACACTGATGGTCACCTGGCCGGATTCCCCGATTGGAGCACGCACTTACGACTGAGATGCCGCCGTCACGTCGCCTGCTGAGCTGGCTCTATCTGGGGCGATTGATCATTGCGGCGGGGATCTTCTCCGGCGCGTTACTGGTCTGGCCTGAGTTGGACCCCGCGGCGACGCGGCTGGCGTCGTTGGTCCTGGTGGTCCCGATCCTGGTGACGTTGGCGAGCGCCTGGCGGACCCACCTACGGCTAGTGGAGCCCGGTCGGAACTTCCTTTACGCCCAGATCATCTTCGACACCCTGCTGGTCACGGCGGCGGTGCACCTGACCGGTGGGAGCCAGAGCGACTTCGCCACGCTCTACATCCTGGTGATAGCGGCGGCTGGGCTCCTCCTCCCGCTGCAGGGTGGTGTCCTGATCGGGGCGTTGGCCAGCCTCCTCTACTTCGCTGATATCTTCTGGGGTCACCCCGGCTCCCCTCCACGTACCGTTTTCTTGCAGATCGTAGTCTTCGCTCTGGTCGCGCTGGCCACGGGGGTCTTGGGCGACCGGTTGCGGCAGGCGGGCGCGGCGCTGGGCGAGGTCGAATCGGAGCTGCGGCAGTTGAAGCTGGAGACGGACGAGATCCTGGGTGCGCTCGATGCGGGGATACTGACGATCGACGCCGGGGGTCGGCTCGTCTATCTCAACGCCGCTGCCGAGGCGCTGCTCGGGCTCCCGGCGTCGGTCTGGATCGAACGGCCGATCCTCGGCGAGCTCGATTCCCGTGCCCCGGGGCTAGGGCGGGCGGTGCGAGAATCGTTCGATTCGAGGGAGCCGGTACAGTGGTACGAGACCCGGACCACCGGACCGGCTCCGGGCGGGAGGGTCCTCGGTGTGAAGACTGCGGTGCTCGACCGTCCCGAGACGGGGGGGTGGGTGACGGTCGTGATCCAGGATATCACGGATGGTAAGCGGGCGGAGGAGTTGCATCACCAGGCGGCGAGGCTGCAGGCCGTCGCCGAGCTGGCCGCTTCGCTGGCGCACGAGATCCGCAACCCGCTCGCCTCGATCCGGAGCGCCGTCGAGCAGCTCACCAGCGCCGAGCTGGCCGCCGCCGACGCCGCAGTCCTACGGCGGCTGGTGATAGGCGAGTCGGACCGGCTCAGTCGCCTTCTCTCCGAGTTCATCGATTTCAGCCGGATCAGGCTCCAACGCTGGGGCCAGGTCGATCTCGACCAGGTCGTCCAGGAGGCGGCGGAGCTGGTGAAGCATCACCCTGACGGTGACCCGGCGGTCCGGATCGAATACGAGCCCAGCCGCGCGCCGGTCCAGGTCGAAGGGGACGCCGACCTCCTCCACCGGGTCATCTTCAACTTGATACTCAACGCCGTGCAGCACGCCGGTCGTGACGGTACGGTCCGAATCGAGCTCGGCCCGGTCGCGGCGTCGGAGCTCCCGGCCGGGGTCGAGGTCGCGGAGCCGGTCCGGCTCCTGGTGGCCGATACCGGACCCGGTGTTCCGACCGACGACCAGCCGCGGATCTTCGATCCCTTCTTCACCACGCGCCCGGGTGGCACCGGGCTGGGGCTCGCGCTGGTCTACCGAGCGGTCGAGGCGCATCGCGGCGCGGTCCTGCTCGACCCGGTCCCTGGCGAGGGTGCGCGGTTCGTGGTCTATCTCCCCGCGCACGCCGCGCCCCAAGACGATCTCCCGTCCCTGGGTCCGGCCGCGAATGCCCCCGAGGCCCCGTTGCGGGTGGGTACGGCCGGACCCAACGCTGCTGAGTTCGACGTCTCGCCCGCCTGAGGCGAGCCACCGATCCAGATACGCTGAAGATGTCCAGAATCCTGATCGTCGATGACGAGACTGCGATCCTAGAGACGCTGCAGATCCTGTTGCGTCGCGAGGGGTTCACGGTGACGGCCACGCAGAGCGGCCGTGAGGCCCTGGAGCTACTCGACGAGTTTCGCCCCGACGTCGTCGTCTCCGATATCAGGATGCCGGGGGTGAGCGGGCTCGACCTCCTGGCGGCGATCCGCGAGCGCGATCCGGACCTCCCGGTCATCCTCATGACCGCGCAGGCGTCGCTGCAGTCGGCGATGCAGGCGGTCAACCAGGGTGCGTTCTACTATCTGCAGAAGCCGTTCGGCAACGACGAGCTGGTGGCGCTCTGCCGCCGCGCTTCGGAGACGCGGACGCTGAAGGCGGAGAACCGTGCGTTGCGCCGCGCTATCGGGCGGCGGGACGACGGCAACATCCGCCGGCCGGTCGGTAAGAACCGTGCGTTCCTGGAGGTCCTCAAGCTGGCCGAGACGGTTGCTCCGGCCGATTCGACCGTGCTGATCACCGGCGAGAGCGGGACGGGCAAGGAGGTCCTGGCGCGCTATATCCACTCCCTCTCCGAGCGCGCCAACGGCCCGTTCGTCTCGATCAACTGCGGCGCGCTCCCGGAGAATCTCCTCGAGTCGGAGCTCTTCGGTCACGTCAAAGGGAGCTTCACCGGCGCGGTGCGCGACCGGGACGGGCTCCTGGTCGCGGCGGGTGGTGGCACCTTCTTCCTCGACGAGGTCGGCGAGATGCCGCCGTCGCTGCAGGTCAAGTTGCTGCGGGCGCTGCAGGAGCGCGAGGTCGTCCCGGTCGGCGCGACCGAGCCGATCGCGATCGATGTACGGATCATCGCCGCTACGAACCGCGACCTGGAGGGGGAGGTGCGCCGCGGTGCGTTCCGGAGCGACCTGTACTACCGGCTCAACGTCATCTCGCTGCACCTCCCGCCGCTGCGCGAGCGCGCCACCGACATCCCGCTCCTGGCTGAACACTTCCTGCAGGTCTTCTCGGAGCGGGAAGGCGGGAAGCGCCGGCTGCGGCTGAGCGAGGCGGCCCTCGAGTGTTTGAAGCGTTACGACTGGCCCGGCAACACCCGCGAGCTGGAGAACGCGCTCGAGCGTGCGGCGGTATTGACCAGAGGCGAGGTGATAGATGTGGATGCGCTCCCGGCGCGGATCGTCGAGGAACGGCCGCAGCCGCTGGTCGACGAGCGCCCGCCGGAGAACCCGACCCTCGAGGTGATCGAACGTGCTTATATATTCTGGGTACTCCAGAGCGAGGGCGGCAACAAGGCACGGGCCGCCGAGGTGCTGGGGATCGACCCGTCGACCCTATACCGGAAGTTGAACCGGTATGGGATAGGGTGAGTAATGTAGGGTTGGGTAGGGAATGATCTGCTCGGACCGCTCCTGCGCGTCGCGTGCGCCTGCGTCGCGGTGAGGACTCGGGGCTGGCGGGATGGTTGCAGGGGGTGGCCGAATTCGGTCAGGGATCGATCGGGGTGAGGAGATGAGCGAAAAGAACGACGAACTCGTGCTCAGCGTAGTGATACCCGTCTACAACGAGGCCGCCACCGTGGCCACGGCGGTAGCACGGGTTCGTGCGCTCGACATCCCCCTCGAAATAATCTGCGTAGACGACGCCTCGACCGACGGCACCGGCGAGGTCCTCGAGCGGCTCCTCACCGAGGGCCAGATCGACCGGCTCCTGCGGCACGAGCGGAACCGGGGGAAGGGCGCGGCGCTGCGGACCGGGTTCGCGCACGCCACGGGCGACGTCGTCGTCATCCAGGATGCCGACCTCGAGTACGACCCACGCGACCTCCCCGCGCTCCTCGAGCCGATCGCCGACGGTCGCGCCGACGCAGTCTTCGGGAGCCGCTTCCTCGGCGGCCCGCACCGCGTGCTCTATTTCTGGCACCGGGTCGGCAACGGGCTCCTCACCCTGGTCTCCAACATGTTGACGGACCTGAACCTGACCGACATGGAGACCTGCTACAAGATGATGCGGCGCGACCTCCTACAGAGCCTCCCGCTGCGGACCGACCGCTTCGGGATCGAGCCGGAGCTGACCGCCCGGCTCGCGCAGGCCGGCGCCCGCATCTACGAGGTTCCGATCACGTATGCCGGCCGTACCTACGCCGAGGGGAAGAAGATCGGCTGGAAGGATGGGGTCGCCGCCTTCTGGCACATCTTCCGCGCCAACTTCCTCCCCCCGCGCGCAAAGCCGTATCAGCCGTCGGAGGAGTGGGTGCGGCGGGGAGAGGGGTGGAGGAAGAGGGAGCAGAAGGCTAAGGTCTAGGGGTCAGGGAATCGCTTGGGATTCGGGGGTTGGGGGTCGGCATTCGGGGGGGCGCCCCCCGAATGCCGACCCCCAACCCCTGACCCCCAATCCAGAACGCTTCTCCAACTACCTGCTATTTCAATGAAACTGTTGATCACTGGCGCCCGGGGGATGCTCGCGCAGGCGGTGCGGCCGGAG